>JAABUJ010005925.1_pt1 | contig 12046 bp, 12 predicted proteins | sample 5559131 | NCBI WGS metagenome assembly JAABUJ01 (sample SAMN10711875, study PRJNA513366) | rock metagenome | isolation source: Antarctica rocks | place: Antarctica: Victoria Land, Mt New Zealand nord | collected 2016-01-07
CGGGAAAGGCCGCGCAAGCCGAGCGAACACCGTTCAAAAGGGTCTCAAGTATCTCCATGCCGGCTTGGATCACACATCAGGCCAGAACGAAACCCATACCCATCAATGGCCATTTAGAATCGCTGCAGCCACGGCGAGGGACCCCATGCGCGCATCCCTCGAAATCCCGGAAACTTTGATCCGCCAGTTTTTTCTGCTCAGGCGACAGCGTGTCATAGAGCTTTTCAAACGCGGGAACGAGGCGGCTTAGGTCATCGACGTGCGCCTGCGCCATGCCCTGGTACGACCTCATGTCGTCCACTGCGGTGCCCGACGCCAGGGTCGCGTGCCGCTGCTGCAGCAGCGTGTCCATGTGGGCGGCGTTCTCGCGCATGACGCCGGCAAACTCGTCGAACACAGGCATCTCAGCGGGGGTGACCTTGAGCTTGGCGCGCAATGCTGCAATGCGCCGTTCGACGTGGTTCTCCGTCTGCTTATCGGATGCAGCGGGCTGCCTATGGGACGCGGCGGGTTTAGTCGTGGCGCTCGGGGCTGGCTGGGCCAGGACTGGCCCGGTCGCCACCAATCCAGCCACCATAAACGGAAAAGCGCGTACGAACGGGCGAGCAATCATGTCTGATCTCCAAAATGGCCTCAAGGCGGCAACCCCTGCGAGACGCCAACGCGCACCCGCGAGTCCGGTCTTTATGACCCCGAAAGCGGCTTTACTGGGGCCATTTGCCGATGGTTACAAGGCAGCCGCTTCGGACGTAGCGTGGGCGGCATTTCACAGGAGGATGCAACGATGCGGCTGAACGGCAAGCTGGCGCTGGTGACGGGCGCCGCCGGCGGATTCGGCGCTGGGATCGCGCGCCTATTTTCCCAGCAGGGCGCAAGGTTGGTCCTTGCCGACCGCGATGGCGACGCGGTGGCGCGGATCGCGGACGAACTTGGCGCGGTGGCCGTCACCGGCGACGTCAGCCGCGGCCCCGACGTCCAGGCGATGGTCGCCGCCGCGGTGCAGGCCGGCGGGCTCGACATCGTGGTCAACAACGCGGGCACGACGCACCGCAACCAGCCGTTGCTGGAGGTGGACGAGGACGAGTTCGACCGGGTCTACGCGGTGAACGTGAAGTCGATCTACTGGATGGCGCAGGCCGCCGTGCCGGTGTTCCGCAGCCAAGGCCGGGGCGGCTCCATCATCAACGTCTCCAGCACCGCGGCGATCCGGCCCCGCCCGGGGCTGGTCTGGTACAACGGCACCAAAGGGGCGGTGAACACCATCACCCAATGCATGGCGACCGAGCTGGCGGCCGACGACATCCGCGTCAACGCGGTCTGTCCGGTGATCGGCGCCACCGCGCTGCTCGAACAATTCATGGGGTTGCCCGACACGCCCGAAAGCCGGGCCAAGTTCCTCGCCACCATCCCACTCGGCCGCATGAGCACGCCGGCCGACATCGCCAATGCCTGCCTGTTCCTGGCGCAGGACGAAAGCCGCTTCATCACCGGCGTACTGCTGCCCGTCGATGGCGGGCGCTGTGCCTGAAGGGCCGGTTCTCTCGATCCAGTCCCGCGTCAGCTACGGCTACGTCGGCAACAGCGCCGCCGCGTTCGCGCTGCAGCGGCTGGGGCGCGAGGCCTGGACGGTCGACACGGTCCACTTCTCCAACCATCCCGGCCACGGCACGTGGACCGGCACGGTCGCGACCGGCGAAGACGTGCAGGCCTTGGTCGACGGGATTTGCGCGCGCGGCGTGTTCGGGGCGTGCAGCGCGGTGCTGTCGGGCTATCTTGGCACCGAAGCGGTCGGCGAGGCGGTGCTGGACGCCACCGCCCAAGTGCGCGACGCCAACCCGGCCGCGCTGTTCTGCTGCGACCCGGTGATCGGCGATGCCGGCCCCGGCGTCTACGTGCGGCCCGGCATTCCCGGCCTGCTGCGGTCCTTGCTGGTACCGGCCGCCGACGTGCTGACGCCGAACCAGTTCGAGCTGCAGCACCTCACGGGCCAGCCCGTCGCCACGCTGGACCAGCTTCGGGCGGCCGTCGTCCAAATCCGCGCCGTCATGCGGCCCGGCGCCGTCGTGCTCGTCACCGGCGTGCGCACCGCAGAAACGCCGGACGACGCGATCGACATGGTGGGAACGGACGGCTCCGGCTGCTGGCGGATGCGGACCAGAAGGCTGCCGATCGCCGCAAGCGGCGCGGGCGACCTGACGGCGGCGCTGTTCCTGCACCACCTGCTGCGCACGTCCAGCACGGCACAGGCCATGCAGGCGGCCGGCAACGCCGTCTTCGGCGTGCTGGAGCGCACGGTCGAATCCGGTCAACGCGAGCTGCTGCTGATTGCAGCGCAGAATGAGATCGTTGCGCCAAGTCACAGTTTTTCCGTAGAAAATTGCTAAGCGCGACACCATCCCGCCCTTATCCCGCCGTGATCGCAGGCTAGATACCGCGGCACTTCCCTCCCGCTACGGAAATCGCCCGCATGCGCTTCCTCAAGGTTTATCGCCGCGTTTTGTCTATGCTCGGAGGCGACCTGCGCGTGGCGTCATTGCTGGGCTTTGCCAACGTCTTCGTGGCCGGACTGCAATTCCTCGACCCGATGCTGTTCGGGCGCGTCATCGGCCTGCTCACCCGCTCCGCCGACATCGGCCGCGACCAGCTTTGGAACCAGGCCGTTGGGCTGATCGGCTTGTGGGTGGGCGTCGGCGCGCTCTCGATCGGCGCCAACATCGTCACCGTCCTGAACGCCGAGCGCCTGGCGCACCGCAACCGCCTGAAGGCGATGAGCCGGTTTTTCGGCCACGTCTTATCGTTACCGCTGTCGTTCCACGGCGACATCCACTCGGGCCGGCTGATGAAGACCATGCTCGCCGGGTCGGAAAGCATGTTCAGCGTGTGGGTGACGTTCTTTCGCGAGCAGCTGTCCACCTACGTCGCGACCCTGGTGCTGCTGCCGCTGACGCTGTTCCTGAACTGGGAGCTGTCGCTCGCGCTGATCGTGCTAGTGGTGCTGTTCTGCGCGATCACCATCGCGGTGATCCGCAAGACCGAGGCGGGCCAGAGCCAGGCGGAATTCTTCCAGTCCAGCCTTGCCGGGTCCGCGCAGGACGCGCTGGCCAACGTGATGGTGGTGCAGTCGTTCACCCGGCTGCGGGCGGAGACGCGACGGTTCGGGCAGATCGCCGACCAAGTGATCGCCCATCAGTTCCCGGTGCTGAACTGGTGGGCGCTGGTCAACGTGCTGACCCGTGCGGCCAGCACGATCGCGGTCATCGCCATCGTCGGCGTGGGGACGCTGCTGCACATCCAGGGCCGGGCGAGCGTGGGTGAGATCGTCTCGTTCATGGGGTTCGCGACCTTGCTGATCGGGCGGCTGGAATCGGCGATGCAGTTCGCTGCCCGGCTGTTCTTCCAGATGCCGGGGCTGGAGGAATTCTTCGCGGTGATGGACGCGAAGAATTCCGTCCCGGAGCGGTCCGACGCCGTCGAGCTGGAGGCGCCGCGCGGCGAGGTGGCGTTCGAGGCGGTGTCGTTCGCCTATCCCGGCGGGCCGCCGATCTTGTCGGATGTGTCGTTCGTGGCGCAGCCGGGCATGTCGATCGCACTGGTCGGGCAGACCGGGGCGGGGAAGTCCACGGCGATGAACCTGCTGCAGCGGCTGTGGGACCCGGTTGCCGGCCGGGTCGCGATCGACGGGCAGGACATCCGCGACGTGACGCTCGAAAGCCTGCACCGCTCGATCGGCGTGGTGTTCCAGGAAAGCCTGCTGTTCAACCGCACTATCCGCGACAACTTGCGGATCGGTCGGCCCGAGGCGACCGACGAGGAGGTCGAGCAGGCGTCCCGCGCCGCCGACGCGCACGACTTCATCGTCCGCCAGCCGCAGGGCTACGACACCATGGTGGGCGAGCGGGGGGCGACCTTGTCGGGCGGCCAGCGGCAACGCCTGGCCATCGCGCGGGCGCTGCTGAAAAACCCGCCGATCCTGATCCTGGACGAGGCCACCAGCGCGCTGGATGCGGCGACCGAGGCGCGCGTGTCCCGTGCGATGGCGACGCTGATGGAAGGCCGCACCACGTTCATCATCGCGCATCGCCTGTCCACGGTGCGGGATGCGGACGAGATCCTGGTGTTCGACCAGGGCGAGATCGTCGAGCGCGGCCGTTTCGACGCGCTGGTCGCGCGTGGCGGACGGTTCGCGGCGCTGGTGGCCACCCAGCTCAGCGGCGCGCCGATGCTGCGGGCGGCGGAGTAGGCACAGTCGATTTCACTACGCTCGGATTACGTTTGGCTTCGGATTACGTTTGGACTCGGATACAGATTGCAAGCGATGCGCCAGTGGGTGCACGATCCCGAATTGGGCGGCGGACCGCCGCCCCAACAACAGGGGAGCCGTGCCATGACGATCGCCGCCATCCTGAAGCAGAAGGGCAACGCTGTTGCCGAGATCGCGCCGACAGCCCTGATCTCCGACGTTGCGGCGCTGCTGTCCGAGCGTCGCATCGGCGCCGTGCTGGTGCGCGACACGGCCCAGCAATTGATGGGCATCGTCAGCGAGCGCGACATCGTGCACGGCCTCGCGCGCCACGGCGCGGCGTCGTTGCAGATGACCGCCGGCCAATTGATGACGCGCAACCTGCAAACAGCGACGCCGCGCACGACGGTGCCGGAGGCGATGGCGTTGATGACCACGGGCCGTTTCCGCCATCTGCCGGTGATCGAGGACGGCGCGGTGGTCGGCGTCATCAGCATCGGCGATGTCGTGAAAAGCCGCATGGAACAGCAGGCGCAAGAGGTCGACAGCCTCAAAGCCTACGTCGCCGGCGCCTGATGCTGGAGGCTGCCGCGCGTTGAGCGTCCCGAACCCGATCGTCCATGCGCCGAACTTGGTGCGGCGGAACGGCGCGACCGCGCCGGGGCAACGCGCGGTTCCGGAAGAAACCGCCATCGCGATGACCTACAACCGCACGACCCATGCGGTGATGATGGGCACGCCAGCCGATCTCGAGGACTTCGCGGTCGGCTTCAGCCTTGCCGAGCGGATCGTCGCCGGCGCGAACGACATCGAGGAACTGGAGGTGGTTCCCGCGGACCTCGGCGTGGAGGTGCGGATGTGGGTGGCCGCACCTTTGATGGCCGCCTTGGAAAAACGGCGGCGCCAAATTGCGGGCGCCACCGGATGCGGCCTCTGCGGCATGGAAAGCCTGGCCGACACGATGCAGGCGCCGCCGAAAGTGCGGCCCGGCGCCCCCGTGCCGGTTGCCCAGGTTGCGGCGGCGGCGGCCGGCATCGGCGCGCACCAGACGCTGAACCACGTCACCCGCGCCGTGCACGCCGCGGCATTCTGGCGTGACGGATTGGTCGCCTTGCGCGAGGACGTCGGCCGCCACAACGCGCTCGACAAGCTGAGCGGCGCGCTGCTGCGGGGCGGCGAGGACCCGGCGGCTGGCTTTCTGGTGATGACTAGCCGGATTTCCGTGGAGCTGGTGCAGAAGGCCGCCGTTCTCGGGGTCGGCATGATCGTCGCGGTCTCGGCTCCGACCGCGCTCGCCATCCGGGTCGCCGACGCGGCAGGGATCACCCTCGTGGGCATCGCCCGCTCCGACGGGTTCGAGGTGTTCACCCATCCTGGACGGATCGACTTCGGCGAGGAGTTTGCCGCCGGGGAAGCCTATCGTGAACCTCGATCGCGACTTGCGCCGAGCCACGAGCCGACCCCAGGCTGAGAACGCCCGGAAAGGCGTCCTCCGTTTTCCCATGGTGAAACAGGAAAAGCCTGGCGCCGCGTCAGCTCGCCCAATGCTTTGGTAACTCACGAAGACGTGGCGGCGCCTCTACACCCGCCTCGGCTTTCATGCTTTGTTGGGCGCATACGCACGATCAACGGAGCAGCGCATGTTTCGACGGCAGATGTTGCAGGCGACAGGCGTGGCGCTCGCGGGCGTCGCAGTGCCGGCGGAGGCGGCCGATCCGGGCGTGCCGCCCTGGATGACCCGGCAGGGAAGTCCGGTCAGCGACGTGCCCTATGGCACGCCATCCCCGTTCGAAGCGTCCGTCGTGCGACGTCTGCGCGACAAGCCGGTTTTCCCGACCGCCGCCTCGGCCCAGGCGCCGCTGCAAGACCTCGACGGCATCATCACGCCGAACGGGCTGCACTACATCCGCAGCCACGCCGGGTCGCCTGCGATCGATCCCGACCGCCACCGGTTGCTGGTGCACGGCCTGGTCGACCGGCCGCTCAGTTTCGCGATGGAGGATTTGGTCCGGTTTCCGTCCGTGTCGCGGCTGCTGTTCCTGGAATGCTCGGGCAACACGCCGCTGTACAAGGATTCCGGGGTCAAGCCGGACTGGACGGTGCAGGATACCCACGGCCTGCTCAGCTGCGCGGAGTGGACCGGGGTGCGGCTGTCCGACGTGCTGGCGGAGGCCGGCGTCAAGCCGGCAGCGCGATGGATGCTCGCGGAGGGCGCCGACGCGGCGGCGATGACGCGGTCGATCCCAATCGCGAAGGCGATGGACGACGCGATCCTGGCCTACGCGCAGAATGGTGAGCGGCTGCGGCCGGAGCAGGGCTATCCGTTGCGCCTGCTGCTGCCGGGCTACGAGGGCAACACCAACGTCAAGTGGTTGCGCCGCCTGAAGCTGGGCGACCAGCCATTCGAGACGCGCGAGGAGACGTCGAAATACACCGATTTGCTGGCGGACGGCTCCGCTTGGCAGTTCAACTTCGTCATGGAGGTGAAATCGGTCATCACCCGGCCGTCGCCGGGCCATCAGCTCAAGCAGACCGGCTTCCACGAGGTGTCCGGCCTGGCGTGGTCCGGCCGCGGCAGGGTGGCTCGCGTGGAGGTATCGAGCGACGCGGGGGAAACCTGGCAGGATGCCGCCCTGCAGGAGCCGGTGCTGCCGATCTGCCTGACCCGGTTCCGCGCGCCGTGGACCTGGACCGGCGGCACGGCGGCGTTGCTGAGCCGCGCGACCGACGAAACCGGCGCCGTCCAGCCGACCCGGGCGGCGCTCGTGGCGGAACGGGGGGTCAACTTCTTCTACCACTACAACGCCATCCAGGCCTGGCAGGTCGGGTCGGACGGAACGCTTCGCCTTGCGCTGTAGCGCGGTGCTGCTGGCCGGGTTGTGCCTGCTGGCACGCCCTGCAGCGGCGGACCGGCCTCCTGGCCAATTCGGCCATCCGGCCTCGCCGGAGGAGATCGCTGCGGCCGACATCGACGTGCGGGCGGATGGCGCCGGCCTGCCGCCCGGGAGCGGCAGCGTGGCGCAGGGCGAGGCGGTTTACGCCGCCGTTTGCGCCAGTTGCCATGGCGTGCACGGCCAGCACCCAATTTCCGCGGCACTGCGGCTGACCGGTGGACAAGGCACGCTCGCGACACCGGGCGCGCTCCCGACGGTTGGCAGCTACTGGCCGTACGCGACCACGCTGTTCGACTACATAAGGCGTGCGATGCCGTTCAACGCGCCGCAATCGCTCACCCCCGACCAGGTCTATGCCGTCAGCGCCTATGTCCTGAACCTGAACGGGATCGTGCCGGACGGGGCTGTGCTGGACGCCGACGCTCTGCCCCGGGTCGTCATGCCGAACCGGAACGGGTTCGTGCAGGCTTACTCGCCCTGATCCGGCACGGTGCCGCGGCAGACGAGCGCCAGGGCGGCGAACGAACGGGGACCGTCGGGCTGCTGGCCGAGGTAGGCGCGGCGGACATGGTGCTCCAGCGTGGCGCGGGACCCACTGGCAAGGCCGGCCACATACGACCCGACCCGGCCCTCGCCGGCCGCGATCGGCGCCCAGAAATCGTCGAATGCGGCATACTCCATCCGGATCGTGATGGCCGATTCCATGACATCGATCAGGCCGTGCTCGCGCCACAGATCGCCCATTCCACCGGGGCGGGACACCGGCACGGCCAGCATTTCACCCCGGCCGACATCGGCCGCAGGGTCCAGCACCGCGGCCGTGTCCCACAGCATGCGCTGGATGACGTAGCCACCGAAATGGTCCCACACCGCGGCGGTGACGGTGCCGCCCGGCCGCACCACCCGGCGCATTTCGGCGACGACCGACCCGGCATCGGGCACGAATTGGAGCACGAGCTGGCAGAGGGCCCGATCGAACTCGCCGGCGCGATACGGCATCGCGCCGGCGTCGCCCCGCTGCACCACCACCGGTTCGCCGTTGATCCGGGCCTGGGCGAAATCCACGTACGCCTGCGAGAAGTCGATGCCCTGCACCGACCCGGCGCCTGCCGCGATCAGGGCGAAGGTCAGGCTGCCGGTACCGCAACCGACGTCGACGACGGTGTCGCCGTGGTGAAAACCCGAGAAGGCGATCAGCTCCGGCGCCAACCTCCGGCTCCAGCGTCCCATCAGCTGCTCGTAGGTCTCCGCATTCCGCGCGTTGAAGTTGGAACTCACCGCCAGGCTCCCTGGACGCAGCAAAACCTTCTGGTAACGACACCATAACGAGGCTGGGGTTCAGAAACACCATCAAACATCGCGATCACGGGGTCGATTGCGCCCGCTTGCGTCCGCGGCCCGTTCCGGCCCAAACACCCGGCCATGGCCCCTCCGCTTCTCCTCCTGCAAGACATCCACGCCACCCTCGGCTCGCAGCCGCTGCTCAGCGGGGCTGAAATCGGCGTCGGCGCGGGCGAGCGCATCTGCCTGGTCGGCCGCAACGGGTCGGGCAAGTCGACCTTGCTCAAGATTGCGGCCGGGCTGCTGACGCCCGATGGCGGCACCCGGTTCCTGCAGCCTGGCGCGACCTTGCGCTACCTCCCGCAGGAACCCGACCTGACCGGGTTCGCGACCACGCTCGACTATGTGCGCGCCGGGCTCGGACCCGGCGATGACGACTACCGCTGCGCCGCCCTGCTCATCCAGCTCGGCCTGACCGGCGCCGAGGACCCGGCCCACCTGTCCGGTGGCGAGGGCCGTCGCGCCGCGCTGGCCCGCGCCTTGGCCCCCGCCCCCGACCTGCTGCTGCTGGACGAGCCGACCAACCACCTCGACCTTCCCGCCATCGAGTGGCTGGAGCAGGAGCTGGCCGGCCTGCGCGCCGGAATCGTGCTCATCAGCCACGACCGCCGCATGCTGGAGAAATTGGGGCGCGCGGTGGTGTGGCTGGAGGGCGGGGTCGCGCGGCGCATGGACCGCGGCTTCGCCCATTTCGAGGCCTGGCGCGACGAGGTGGTGCAGCAGGAGGAACTCGACCGCCACAAGCTGTCCCGCCAGATCGCGCGGGAAGAGCACTGGATGACCTACGGCGTCACCGCCCGGCGCAAGCGCAACGTGCGCCGCGTCGGCGAGCTGGCGGCGTTGCGGCAGAAACGGCGCGACCTGGGCGGACCCAGCAACGGCCTGCGCCTGGCCGCGACCGAGGCCGAGCTGTCGGGCAAGCAGGTGATCGTCGCCGAGCACGTCGGCAAAAGCTACGGCGGACGTGCGGTCGTGCGCGATTTCACCGCCCGCATCCTGCGCGGCGACCGCGTCGGCATCGTAGGCGCGAACGGCGCCGGCAAGACGACCCTGCTGCGGCTGCTGACCGGGCTGGACCAGCCGGATTCGGGCGAGGTCAGGCTTGGCTCCAACCTGGAGATCGTGACCCTGGACCAGCAGCGCGCCAGCCTCGACCCGGCGGCGACCCTGTCCGACACGCTGACGGGGGGCGCCGGCGACACCGTGACGGTGGCGGGCGAGAAGCGGCACGTGGTCGGCTACATGAAGGATTTCCTGTTCCGCCCGGAGCAGGCGCGCACCCAGGTCGGCGTGCTGTCGGGCGGCGAGCGGGGGCGGCTGATGCTGGCCTGCGCCCTCGCCAAGCCGTCGAACCTGCTGGTGCTGGACGAGCCGACCAACGACCTCGACATCGAGACGCTGGATCTGCTGCAGGAGATGTTGGGCGACTACGCCGGCACCGTGCTGCTGGTGAGCCACGACCGCGACTTCCTCGACCGGGTGGTGACGTCCACGGCCGCGGCCGAGGGCGACGGGCGCTGGGTGGAATACGCGGGCGGCTACAGCGACATGCTGCTGCAGCGCGCCCCGCCGCCGGCCGCGGTCGAGACGAAGCGGGCCACCAAGCTCGCGTCCACGCGCAACGGCGGCGTCCGCAAGATGTCGTTCAAGGACAAGCACGCGCTGGAGACGCTGCCGGGCCAGATCGGCGAGGTGCAGCGCCGGGTCGTGGCGGCGCAGCGCACGCTGTCCGACCCCGACCTGTTCCGCCGCTCCCCCGCCCGCTTCAAGGACGCGACGGGGTCGCTGGCGGCGGCGCAGGCCGACCTGGCGTCCCTGGAGGAGCGGTGGCTGGCGCTTGAGCTGATGCGGGAGGAGCTGGGCGGGTAACCGGCCATGATGGACGCGCCGCCCGCGCGCGCCATATAGCGGTCGTTATCCAAGGAAACCGGCAATGCTTGCTGAAGCTACCCGCCTCGTGCCGCCTATCCACCCGATCGCCGAGGGCGAACTCGGCAAGCTGGAGCTGATCCGGGCGCTGCGGACGAACGCGCTGACGATGTGGTCGCGCCGAGCCTACGAGAAGCCGGCGCTGGTCGGCAGCTTTCTCGGCCGCATGCAGGTCCTGCTCAACGACCCGGCGGCGATCCAGCACGTGCTGGTGCAGAACGCCGCCAACTACCGGCGGCCGGAGCTGACGGCGCGCGTCCTGCGCCCTTTGATTGGTGACGGGCTGCTGCTCAGCGAGGGCGCTGCCTGGCGGCACCAGCGGCGGACCATCGCCCCCGTGCTGGCGCCGCGGCAGTTCCCCGTGCTCATGCGGCACGTCGCGACCGCGGCCGGCGACACCATCACCCGGCTCGATGGGCAGGCCGGCCGCCCCGTGGCGCTGCTGCCGGAAATGCAGCGCACCGCGTTGGAAATCGCCGGGCGGTCGATGTTCTCGCTGGAAATGGCGCAGCACGGCGGCGCGATCCGCACGCTGCTGGTGCAATTCGGCACCAGCCTCGCCCAACCGTCCCTGCTCGAATTGGCGTTCCCGGGGCTGCCAAGCCCTCGCGAGGGCCAGCGCCGGCAGTTCCGCGCGAGCTGGATGGGGCTGATCAACCGCATCGTCACGGCCCGCAGCAAGCTGCCGCCCTCCGACGGGCCGCGGGATTTGTTCGACCTGCTGCTCGCCGCGCGCGACCCGGCGAGCGGCGAGGCGTTCACCCGCGTGCAATTGTGCGACCAGATCGCGACCATGATCCTGGCGGGCCACGAAACCACCGGGCTCGCGCTGTTCTGGTCGCTGGCGCTGCTGTCGCAGGCGCCGGAGTGGCAGGCGCGCGTGGCGGAGGAAGCCGACCGCGCCGACCTGTCGCCCGAGGGCGCGAGCGATGCGGTGGCGCAACTTCCAGTGACCCGCGCGGTCGTCAGCGAAGCATTGCGGCTGTATCCGCCAGCCTTCCTGGTCACGCGCGAGGCGATCGCCCGCGACAAGGCCGGCCGCGTGCTGATCCCGCGCGGCGCCACCATCGCCATCGCGCCCTGGGTGCTGCACCGGCACGCCCGGCTGTGGGACGACCCGCACGCCTTCGATCCCGCACGCTTCCTGCCCGACGCCGTGCCGCCGGCTCGGTTCAGCTATTTGCCGTTCGGCGCCGGCCCGCGGATTTGCGTCGCCGCGCAATTCGCTTTGAACGAGGCCATTGTCGTGCTGGCGTCACTGGTCCGCGCCTTCGTGGTAAGGTCGGACGAAGCGGCTCAGGTGCGGCCGATGGCCGTCGTGACCACCCAGCCGGACCGATCGCCAGCCTTCATTCTGGAGACGCGCACATGATTCGAGTGGCAGTTATCGTCGGTTTGCTTGCCCTATCCGGATGTGGTTTGGCGGCGGCGCCTTGCCGCGTCGGGTCGGCGGTGCTGAAGGCCGTGCCGATCGTTGGCCACGTCGCAGCCGCCCCGACCGACGGTTGCGCCGCCATCATCGACCCCTGACCCGGCGAGAAAGCCTCTCGACAAGCGGGGGGTTTGCGGGAAGAAGCAGCCATCTTCTCAAGAGAGTGACCTGATGACCGACGTCCAAGCCGACGGCTTGCGCATTGCGCCC
>JAABUJ010005928.1_pt1 | contig 12043 bp, 13 predicted proteins | sample 5559131 | NCBI WGS metagenome assembly JAABUJ01 (sample SAMN10711875, study PRJNA513366) | rock metagenome | isolation source: Antarctica rocks | place: Antarctica: Victoria Land, Mt New Zealand nord | collected 2016-01-07
TCCTGCAACGCCTGCGTCAGTTGTGGTACCGTGGTCATAGGGAAGCTCCTTTGACTCCTAAGGTTATCTACACCCTTATGATGCCAAAGTGGCTTCCCTCCTCATTTCTTAGCCTGATGCATATGGGACCTGCCGCGCCGCGCCCCCGGCGCGCGCCTTGATCTCGACGGCGCCCTCGCGCAAGGTGCGGCGGCTGATCGTGACGCGCAAGGGCATGCCAAGCAGGTCGGCGTCATTGAACTTGACGCCGGCGCGCTCGTCGCGGTCGTCGTAGAGCACGTCGATCCCCCGCGCTTGCAGCGCCGCGTAGAGGTCGCCGGCCGCCGCGCGTACCGTGTCGTCGGTCAGATCGAGCCCCACGAGGTAGACGTCGTACGGGGCGACCGCCGCCGGCCAGATCAGCCCGCGTTCGTCGCGGCAGGCCTCGGCGACGCAGGCGATCAGCCTCCCCACGCCGATGCCGTACGAGGCCATCACGATGTCGCGCAGCTGCCCGTCCGCGTCCAGGTAGCGCGCGCCGAGCGCCGTGCTGTACCTCGTGCCCAGCTTGAAGGCGTGGCCGACCTCGACGCCGCGCGCGAGGCGCAGCGGCGCGCCGCAACGCGGGCACGGCGCGCCCTCATAGACCGCGGCGATGCCGGTCACGACGTCAGGCCGGTAGTCGCGCGGTACATTGGTATTGAGCAGGTGGTAGCCCGGCCGGTTGGCCCCCGCGACGAGGTTGGGCGAGCGCGCGACGAGGTCGTCGACTACCACGATCGCGCCCGTTAGCCCGATCGGCGAGGCGTAGCCCGGCACGATGCCCGTTCCCTCCATTTCGTCGGCGCGGGCTGGACGCAACGCGGAGGCGCCGACGGCCCGCGCCAGCTTGGTCTCGTTCACCTCCATGTCGCCGCGCACCACGGCGAAGATCAAACGTCCATCATCGCGCCCACTCGTACGGTCGCCAGGCTCATCGCGGGGGTCGGCGATGAAGAAGGCGGCTTTGGCGGTGCGCGACGCGGGGACGCCGAGCAGGCCGGCCAGCGCGGCGATCGTCGCCGTCCCCGGCGTCGCCACCTCCTCAAGCGGCCGCGGCTCCTCGGCGGCCGGCGCGTCCGCGCGGAAGGCCGCCACGTCACGGTTGGCCGCGTAGCCGCAGGCGGCGCAGAGCGCGAGCGTATCATCGCCGATGTCCGTGAGGTACATATATTCGTGGGTGGTGGTCCCACCCATCATGCCGGGGTCGGCCTCGACGGCGATGACGTCGAGCCCGCAGCGCCGGAACGCGCGCAGGTAGGCGTCGTAGACGAGCGGGTAGTAGCGGTCGAGGTCCTCGGCCGAAACGTGCGCGGAGTAGGCGTCTTTCATGGTGAACTCGCGTACGCGGATCAGGCCGCCGCGGGCGCGCGGCTCGTCGCGGATCTTGGTCTGGATCTGGTAGAGCATCAGCGGGAGCTGGCGATAGGACTTGACATTGCGGCGCAGCAGATCGGTGAACGCCTCCTCGTGGGTCATCGCCAGCACCATGTCGCGGCCGGCGCGGTCTTTGAAGCGCACCAACTCCGGTCCGACACTGTACCAGCGGCCGGACTCTTGCCACAGTTCAGCCGGATGTATGACGGGCAACGAGACTTCCTGGCCGCCGACCGCGTCCATCTCCTCGCGCAGGATGCGCTCGACGCGCCGTTTGACGCGCTGCCCCAGCGGCAAGTACGAGTAGACGCCGGCGGCGAGCGGCTGGATATAGCCGCCGCGGATCAGCAGTTGGTGGCCGGCGGCCTCGGCGTCGGCCGGAGCCTGGCGGAGCGTCTCGCCGAAAGATTGTGAGCGACGCATGGTGGTACCTCCCTGACGAGTGCTGAGTGGTTAGTGTCTAGTGGTTAGTTGCTTGCCGGCGGCAATGTGCGCTGTTACAGCGCACGAACTAGACATTAATCACTCGTCACTAACCACTAATAAACGCGGCCCTTCATCCGACGGGACGAAGGGCCGTGTTCGTGGTACCACCCGATTTCAGAGGCTATGGCTCATTCATAACCTCCCTCGTTGCGTGCCGGATAACGGGGGCGGCCGCGACCCCTTACCGCACGCCATGATTGTGATAACGTGCGCTCGGAGTCGTCGCGCGGGTGGGTTTCCATCGGGCGCATGACGGGAAGGCTCTCAGCCAGCGACCTTCCCTCTCTGTGCGTCGCGCCTCGGTGTACTCGTCCCGCTTGTATGTGTATGGTAGTTGTGATCGCATTGTAGCAGGTCGGCCGCTTCATCCCGTTCGCGTTGTCGCTCCGCTTGGATGTACGCGTCGACCTCCTCGGCAAAGGAGTCGTTCACGAATAATCCGGCAATGGCAGCGAGTAGATCGTGCTCCTGGCGCGCCGCGGCTCGTGGGTTTTGATCATCGCTTGCTATCGCTCTGGAAACACTGGCGGTTTCCTCACAGGACGCGGGCGAGATCGCGCTAGTATCTCGATTCATGCGACACCTCTATTGTGGCAAGCGACACTTATGGAAACAGTATAGCTAAAACAGGCGCGCCTGGCCGGGCGCGCCGGGCTCAGGCAGGCCAAGGTGCCGGTAGGCGAGCGGGGTGGCGACGCGCCCGCGCGGCGTCCGCGTGAGGAAGCCGAGCTGCAGTAAGTAGGGCTCGTAGACGTCCTCGACGGTGTCGCGCTCCTCGCTTGTCGCGGCGGCGATGGTGCCGACGCCGACGGGGCCGCCGCCGAACTTTTCGATGATGGTGCGCAGCAGCTTATAGTCGGTGGCGTCAAGCCCTAGGTCGTCGACTTGTAGCATCTCCAGCGCCGCGCGGGCGACCGCGAGGGTGATATGCCCCCCTGCGCGCACCTGCGCGTAGTCGCGCACGCGCTTGAGCAGGCGATTGGCGACGCGCGGCGTGCCGCGGCTGCGCCGCGCAATCTCGGAGGCGCCCTCGGCGTCGATGGGCACGCGCAGAATGCCGGCCGAGCGTGTGACGATCTCGATCAGGGCCGTCTGATCGTAGAACTCGAGGTTGTAGTGCACGCCGAAGCGGTCGCGCAGCGGCGCCGAGATCAGGCCCAGGCGCGTGGTGGCGCCGATCACGGTGAAGTGCTGCAGGCCCATGCGCAACGTGCGCGCCGAGGGACCCTTGCCGATAATGAAGTCGACCATGAAGTCTTCCATCGCCGGGTAGAGCGTCTCCTCGATCACGCGGTTGAGGCGGTGGATCTCGTCGATGAAAAGGACATCGCCGGCCTGCTCGTTGGTCAGGATAGCCACGAGATCGCCCGCCTTCTCGAAGGCGGGGCCGGAAGTGGTGCGGATGTTGACGCCCATCTCGGCGGCGACGACGTTGGCCAGCGAGGTCTTACCCAGGCCGGGCGGCCCGTAGAGCAGGATGTGGTCGAGCCCTTCGCCGCGCCCTTTGGCCGCGTCGATGAGGATGCGCAGGTTCTCCTTGACCTTGTCCTGCCCGATGTATTCGCTCAAGCGCTTCGGGCGCAGCGAGAGTTCTGCCGCGTCTTCGTCCAACTCGCCGGGGGTGATGAGGCGTTCGTCCATATGTTCTATTATACGAGACTGCCCGTATAGGCTTAGGTCATGACGCCACGCTCGTCGTGTCGACGCGCCAGTAGCGCCCGTTCTCGCGTGCGAGCAACCGCCCTGGCGCGGCGCCGTCCTGTTGCAGCGACGCCGCGCCGCCGATACCGGCGAGTCGGGGGTTGTCCTGCACCAACTCACGGCGCAGGGTCGCCACGTCGTCGTGGTAGGTCACCAGGGTCTGATTGACCTCTTTCTCGCTGTAGACGCGGCCTAGCTCGAACTGCTCGACAAGGTAGCGCAAGATCACGTCGCGCTTCTTGCGCTGCGTGGGGATCGTCTTGAGCTTGCCGTCGACGAGGTAGTCGTGCAGCACCTTCTGGTCGTACTTGGCCAGGTCCGCGTCGAGTTCGGGCGCGGGCGGCGCCTCAGCGATCGTGCGCAAGGCGTCGAGTAGCGGCTGCTGCCGGAAGCGGTACACGGTGTAGTACTGCTCGTGCGCCGCCTCGACCAGACCGGCCTCGCGCAGCAGAGCCAGGTGGTGCGACACGGTCGCCGGCGTCAGATCCACCGCACTGGCGATCTCCTCGACGGAAAGCGGACGCGCCGCGATGAGCGCCACGATGCGGATGCGCTTCTCGTCGGCCAGCGCCTTAAATAACGGGATGATCTCTACCATGTCCACGTCTTCCATTATACTCCTCCTTCATCCTCGTTGACAACTATCTAATAGGATAGTAATATCCTCTACGGATATTGTCAACGTAGAAATTGGGGGGATACCATGATGGAGACCATCGCGTTCGACACAACGCTCGATCCCGACGCCGCACGGGCCGTCAGGGCGGGCTTGTCCGCCTACAACAGATCGCGCGTCGGGGATGATGGGTACCAAGAGCTGACGATCTTCCTACGCGATCCCGATCACGCGGTCGTGGGCGGCCTGCTGGGCGACACGTACTGGGGCTGGCTAGCTATCAACATCTTATGGGTCGCGGAGCAGCTACGCGGTCAGGGCTACGGCCGCGCCTTACTGATCATGGCCGAGCGCGAAGCCGTCCGCCGGGGATGCCGCCACGCGCACCTGGACACGATGAGCTTCCAGGCGCGGCCTTTCTACGAACGCGAGGGGTACACAGTTTTCGGCGCGTTGCACGACATCCCCGTGGGACACAGCAGATACTTCATGCAAAAGAATCTGAGCCCGTCAGCGTTGTTCGACGGCGAGAGCGTCGACCAGTCCCTCGGCGATGTGTTCCAGGATAGCGCGCAGGCTCATCTCCTCCACGACGGCCTCCCCACGCAGGTATGTCCGCGTGCCCACGACCGGCCCGATCCCCGGCACAACCAACTGTTCCCTCCGCAGGGCGCGTCCGTTTCGAGAGCGTAGCGCCTCGTCGCGCGCCGCGAGGATATCGGCGGCGTAGGCGAGGTTGTGGAGGGGCGCGCCGTCGTCCGACCACCAATAGTGAAAGAGCAACGTGCGGTCGTCACACGGGACGAACGTGGGCTCGGTCATGGCGCCGTCTCACCCTCCTCTTGCTCTTATCGCCCCACGACAGCGACGGCTTGCGCCAGCACATCCGGGTCGACGTTGCCGCCGCTGAGCACGAGGGCGACGGGGCCGTTACCGCCGCGCGGCAGCAGCCCTTGCAGTACGGCGGCGACCGCGACGGCGGCTGAACCCTCGACGGCAAGGTGCTCACGCAGCAGGGTCTCGCCGATGGCCGGCAGAATCGATTCCTCGGGCACGACGCGCACGGGCACGCCGAGCACGCGGCACAGGTCGAGCGTCGTCTGGCAGATCTCGCCGGCGAGGCCATCGGCCAGGGTTGGCGGCGTCGCCGTGGGGACGAGATGGCCTGCTTGTAGCGCATCGTACATGGCCGCCGTACGGTCGCTCTGCACCCCGAGCACGTCCACGCGCGGCGCCCCTGCGGGCCGTCCGGCCACAGCGAGCGCGATCCCCGCGATGAGCCCGCCGCCCCCGACCGGCGCGACGATGAGCACGACGTCGGGCCGCTGCTCCAGGATCTCTAGCGCCACCGTGCCCTGCCCCGCGATGACGTGCGGGTGATCGAAGGCAGGCGCGTAGACCGCGCCGGTCTCGGCGGCGAGTCGCTCGGCGCGCCGGTGCGCCTCATCGTAGCCGTGACCGTGCTCCACGACCGTCGCGCCCCACGAGCGCGTACGCGCGACCTTGACCGGCACGGCGTCCAGCGGCAAGACAACCGTGGCCGGGATGCCCAGGCGCGCCGCAGCCCAGGCCACGGCCTGCCCATGGTTCCCGGCTGAGGCGGTCACGACGCCGCGCGCGCGCTCGTCGGGCGAAAGCTGTAGCAGGAAGTTGAGCGCGCCGCGCGCCTTGAACGATCCAGTCTCCTGCCGGTTCTCCAGTTTGAGCAGAACCGGCCGGCCAGCCAACTCGGAGAGCCAGTCGGACGGCTCCAGCGGCGTGCGGTAGACCCTCTCCCGGATATGCTCGTACGCCGCACGCACGTCGATGTCCATGCCTGAGGGGATGATATTAGCTGTTATGGGCAAGAACATGGTTAGCGGAAGAGGTTCGCAACGAGATAGCTGAAGCCCGGTACAACATCCTCCCCGTCGAGGATATCCGCGACGCCGAGCGTCATCGAGGGCTCGACATCGCCGGGGCGCCAAATATCGACCTGCTGGTAGCGGGGCCAAACGACCCACACCAGGCGCGTTCCATAAAAGAGATAGGTCTTGGCCTTCTCCGCCATCTCCGGTCGATATTGGGACGGAGAAACTACCTCGATGGCGAGATCGGGGGCGCCGGGCCAGGGTTTAGTGTATGTGGGAGAGGTACGCGGCGGGACGCGGTCGGCGCGCATGAAGCCCACGTCCGGCACAAGCTCCGTTTCCTTTGGCCGCGTCGCGTCGAGGACGTAGCCGCCATCCGCCCCTGTCACGGCGCCTAAAGCATTGTCATCCACGAAATCACCGAGACGTCCGGCCAGCCGCCGCGCGATTTGCGACGCGTCGCCTCCACTGTGGGACATGCGGATCAGGACCCCCTCGACCAACTCATACGCCCACTCATCATCGGGTAGCATCTCCATGTCGTCCACAGTCATGGGACCGACTCCCGGAACGACTTCGCCCCATGGAGCGAATGTGCTCGATCGTGAGGTCCGCGTTTCAGTACTCATGGGCAATCACCTACATCGTCTAGTCATATCGGTTGCGCCCTGACGGATGCGTGCAGGGGCGGCTGCCACGGGTTGCACACAGTATATTCTCATTACAAAGCCGCGGGGTTATTTACCGCGTTGGTGCTACCACTGCGGAAGCCGTCGAGGTCGAGCGTGACGTAGCGGTAGCCGATTTCGTGCAGCTTGGCGGTCACTTTGGCACGGATATCAGGTTGCACGAGCAGCGGCAGGCTCTCCGCGTCGACCTCAATGCGCGCGGTCTTGTCATGTGAGCGCACGCGCAGGTCGTACACGCCAAGCGAGCGGATGAACGCCTCGGCGTCCTCGATCATGCGGATGGCCTCTGTACTGATAGCCTGACCGTGCGGGATGCGCGAGGAGAGGCAGGCCATGGCCGGCTTGTTCCAGGTTGGCAGCCCAAGTTGGCGTGAGAGCTGGCGGATCTCGCTCTTGTTAAGCCCCGCGTCGCGTAGAGGTCCCTGTACCGCCCACTCTCCTGCGGCGGTCTGTCCCGGACGATGGTCGCCCATGTCGTCGACGTTCACGCCGTACGCGAGGTGTTGAATGCCCAGGCTATCAGCCAGCGGACGCAGCTTGGTGAAGAGCTCCGTCTTGCAGTGGTAGCAGCGGTTGGCGTCGTTGGCGCGGAAAGCGGCGTTGAGCATCTCCTCGGTGTAGACCGTGTAGAGGCGCGCGCCGATGCCCGCCGCCAGGTCTTTGGCCGCCTGTACCTCGGCCGCCGGGATCGTTTCGGAGAGCGCGATAGCGCCGACAGCGCGCTCGCCCAGTACGTCGTAGGCGGCCTTGAGCAGCAGCGTACTATCCACGCCACCGCTGAACGCGACCATGACCGCGCCCAGGTCACGCAGGCCCGACTGCAACTTCTCGTATTTCGCGGCCAAGCCAGCCGCTGTCGTCAAGGGCCTGATCGTCGTGAGCATCGCGTTCCCTTTCTAGTAGCTAACAGCTAACAGCTGTCAGCTTAAAACCGATATATCCGCGTCAAGCGCCGTCGTCGCCGTCGCGGGCGCGCGATGAGGTAGAGCACAAATAGGGCCGCCACGACCGGCATGATCGCGGCAATGGCGACGACGGCCGCGACGATCACCGCGGCCACCACCACGACCGCGACCGTGGCGACGCCGGCATAGAGGGCGATCCGTCCTTTATGCGTCCGCAGCCAGTCCAGCGTGAGCTGGCGGGTCAGCGCGCTCATGGCGCGGTCACTGCCGTCACCCACCGTATACAAAGGCGCCGCGCCTGCTGTCGCGCCCAAGGTCGTCGTTCCAAGCGGAAGTTGGGCGCCGCAGACGTGGCAGTAGCGCTGCCCCGCGGCCACCGCCACCGCATTACACTCCGAACACGTCATTGGTCCACCTCCTCAACCCATCATCCCGTCCGCCGCTAGCCGGACGTACGCCAATCCTCATAATCCTCACCCGCGAAGCCGCGACGCAGCAGCGCGTAGCTGCTCTGTAGCGACTGCGAGAGCACGCGCGTGCCGGCCACCACGGGCATAAAGTTTGTGTCGCCTGTCCAGCGCGGCACGATATGCATATGAACATGGTCGGTGATGCCCGCGCCAGCCGGTCGGCCGATATTCATGCCCACGTTGAAAGCGTCCGGGCGCATCGTGGCGCGCAGTACATGGACGCAGCGCTGGACAACGCGCATCATCTCCGCCAGTGCCGTGGGGTCGACCTGCTCCAGGTCGCCGCTGTGCGCGTAGGGGACGACCATCAGGTGGCCGTTGTTGTACGGATAGGCGTTGAGGATCACGAAAACCCGCTCGGCGCGGTACACGATGTAGTTTTCCGCATCGCGGTCCTCGCGCGGCTTATCACAGAAGATACACCCGCCCGACTTCTCTGACGTCGTCGACACATACGCGTCACGCCAGGGCGCCCACAACCGCTCCATTATGCCCTACTGTACTTTACTCCGGCTCAAACTCTCTGTTGTTATGATAGCACCGTTGGGGACGGGCGCGCCTCCGATGGCGCTAGCCTGGCCTTAAAAGCAATACGGTTTAGTTAAGGGCTCCGTAGGTAGCGGAGCGCCCAGCGGATCAGCGCCGTTGAGCGTAAATCGCCGCCAATGCAGGCCCTGTCGAGTCACCCATTCTGGCTTAACTAAACCGTATTGGCCTTAAAAGACCATGGCAGCGGACGGACCTTAAAAGGTCCGCGGGGGCGCGGCACGCGCTCCCCTCGCCTAGCGCAGACCACCGCAACGGTCGTCGGTAGACCTTTCAAGGTCTGGTCCCTGCCATGACCTTTTAAGGTCAGGCCAGGATAGCGGCTACGACCAGCCGCCGCCGGAGTCACCCCCGCCGCCGAAATCGCCTCCACCACCAGAGTCGCCGCCCCAACCGCCTGCATCGGCGCCACTGACGCCGCCGCCGGAGTCACCACCCCAGCCGCCTTGCTGATCCTGGGCGTTGGCGGTATCACCGGGGGCGTTAGCGCCTCCGTCGGGTCCGGCCGCGTTGGCGTTGCCGCCTTCGCCGCCACGGTTGCCGAAGATCTCGTTGCCGATGAAGCTGCCGGCCAACCCGCCGGCCACGCCGCCGAGAATACCGCGCCCGAAGCCGCCGCCCTGGTTACCCTGATTGCCGAAACCCTGGTTGGGGTAGCCGCCCTGACCCTGATTGTAGGGACCTTGGCCCATCGGCGGCTGGCCGTAGCCGGGACCATAACCAGGCATGACCGTGTTGCGCCGGCGACGCCCAAGGACGCGCATGAGCACAAAGGCCAGCAGGCCGAGGATAATCAACGGCACGAGAATACCGCCGATCCCAACGCCGCGCGCCGGCGCGGCGGCTGGCGCGCCCGAGCCGCCCGGCGCTGTAGCGGCCCCCGGCAAGTTCTGGATTATCGCGATCACGCCATTGGACGTGGCGCTGTTCGTACCGCTGTTGAACGTCGAACTCGCGTTCGCGAAGGCTTGATCGGCTTGTGACTGGCTAATATTCGTGGATGGATCGGGGTATACAAAGATTTTCTTGTGGCCGTTTACATGCAGCCCTAGCCCTATCGTAACCGTTCCCGACCCTCCCGCGTTTTGCTGCACATACGAATGCCAATCATTAACCGACGAAAATGACTGCGCGGTCGTAAGCACTTTCACCCGCAGATTCGCGTTTTGTGCGGCCTGTGCGATGCGCGACCGTCCCGCCGACGTGAACAAGTCGGCGTTATCCTGGAACGTCGCACTGCCCGCAGCGTGCGCGACCGCGAACGATCCAAACAGCGTCATAACCACGGCGACGAGCACGCCAAACGGCACGACTCGTTTGAGCAACACCTGTATAGGTACCACTGCTCTGTCCTTTCCTATATTTGTCATGGGGCTATCCTACAACATCAGCATCGTGTATGCGTTGCGTTATGTCAACTTTTATGCTGCCCGACCAGCCATTTGTTGTGGCAAGACAACCAGTCTGACCATGGCCCCATACATGCAAGAATAAGGCCACGAGATGAGAATACCATGAGAGGGGTAGAGAAGCGGATAGTAATGGATGACATCAATCTCTTTCGCGCTATCTTGATGCGCCGCTATGGCGCCCATCCGACTGCCTTGCACCCATTGCGTCCGGCGTACGGCGGCGTCTACCGCGTCACGCATGGCGGCCAGAGCGATAGCGATTGGGTCTTACGGGCCTATCGCGATGCCGATCCTGCTGCCCTCGACGCGCATGTGTCCACTCTGATCTTCCTCGAACGGCAAGGATATCCCGCGCCGCGTTTGGTCCATGCCGTCGAGGGCCAACCCGTGATCGCCGAGCACGGCTGGCACATCCTCGTGACCACGTACGTCGAGGGGGATGTCACGGATTACCAGCCTCCCAGCCTGCGGCTGCTCGGCGCCGCGCTCGGTCGCCTCCATCGGCTCAACACACGCGACGCCACGATGGCGTCGCCGCCCGTTCCGGTGAGTTGGCGCCTGCCAACGCTGGAGGGCCCGGCGATCCTGGAGCGGCTTCGTGCGCACCAGTCGCGTGTTCCGCCGGCTCTCGGGGCACAATACGAGGCCTTCACGACCGCGCTGGAAGAGCTGCCGTCCTGTACGGGCCTCCCACGGGCGCTTCTTCATACCGATCCCTATCCCGGTAACGCCATCCGCACCTCGGCGGAGCATGTGGCGCTCCTTGATTGGGACGGGGCTGGTCTCGGACCGGCTATCATCGACGTAGGCTATCTGCTGATTACATGCGACAAAGGATTGCCGAAGGACCCGCGTCCGCACCCCGATCCAGGGCGCATCGCGGCGCTCGTACAGGGCTATGCCCACGAACGCCCCCCGACGGCGACCGAGTTGGATGCGTTGGCGGATGGGATGCGTTCGTGGCCGGCGACGCGTGGAGCCAGGGCGTTTGTCGACGCCCTGACCGATCCGGCGCGCACAGTCGCTTGGCGCTCGTGGCGGCGCCGCTATGAAGCAGTTGAGGAGGTAGCAGCGCTTGCCCGCTCCTACTTCGCGCCATTGCACACGAGCGCGTCGTGAGACTCCTTTCCCATCTACGACTCCTCCAGCTACAGGTCGACGCACTGTTTACGCACGACCCGAGCGGTCGCATCCTCTACGTGAACGAGCCGGGCGGCGATCGCGCGCCACGCTTCTTTCTCGGGCGCACTAGAGAGGGCAATATCTGGCGCTGCCGCGACGACGTGGCGGAGGAGACCGTGCGAGAGCTAGAGAAGCTGGCGTCCGAGGAGCCAGTACGCGACGACCTGCGGGCGAAGCCGCGCAACATGGATGCTTTCCTGGCGGCGCTACGGGCAGACCAAAAAATTGCATCGAGTTGGTCCGGGCCGGCCTACCGCTTCCCGGATGAGCTTCCCCCGGCCGCTGTCACGCGCATGACGCGTTCGGACCTCCGCCTCCTGCGGCTGATGCCCTGGGATCTGGATGAAACCGCACGGGAGTTCGAGAGATACGAGCCGTTTATGGCGGTGATCGAGAACGGCGCCGCCGTGTCCCTCTGCCACAGCGCCCGCCTCACCGATCAAGCCGCCGAAGCGGGCGTGGAGACGTTGGAGCCGTATCGGGGGCGTGGCTACGCCTCCGCCGTCGTGGCGGGGTGGGCCTACGCTATTCGTGCCACCGGCCGCATCCCGCTCTACAGCACGTCGTGGGACAATCTTGCCTCGCAGGCGGTGGCACGCAAGCTCGAGCTGATCCAGTATGGGACGGATCTCAGTCTAGGGTAACCATGTCCACCCTCGCATAGCTAGTGGGTCACACTACAAATAGCGCGGGGAAAAGAGGGGTATGAGATGCTGTGGGGGCAGGAGGAATGAGAGGCGATGGGACGACGACCACAGCAGCCACTCCGTCCGTTGAGTGGCGAGGAACAG
>JAABUJ010005929.1_pt1 | contig 12040 bp, 16 predicted proteins | sample 5559131 | NCBI WGS metagenome assembly JAABUJ01 (sample SAMN10711875, study PRJNA513366) | rock metagenome | isolation source: Antarctica rocks | place: Antarctica: Victoria Land, Mt New Zealand nord | collected 2016-01-07
GGTTTTTGCCCCTGCTACCAAATCATCGACAGCCACGCCTTGTGTGGCTCATCCACAGCGCGCAACGCGATTGGCCGCGCTCCTCAGCGCGTGATCACGCTGTCGGCGGGCAGGTACTGCACGGGAGGAACCTGCCCTCCGCCCATCTGCTGCATGGCAGGTGCGACCACCTCCCGCACCCACCGCTCATGGACCTCTTGCGATTCCCAGAGCTCGGTCACATGAAAGCCGCCCTCAATGGGACCCGAGGCATGGGCGATAAAGCCGGGAAAGGTCTTCATTTTATCACCCACCTGCGCAATGAGGGCCTGCATCTGTTCCGGGCTCGCGCCCTGAATCACCGTACGCATTTCGATCGCCATGCTCATTCCTCCTCCACTATACGTTGGAAACGAAAGCGGGTATCTGCGACACCCCGTTTACGCCCACTTCTTTACCACCTCGTCCAGGCCAGACTTGCCGAGCTCTTCCGGATTGCGTCCTCCTTGTTTTCGCGTGTCCGGCCGCGCCTTGCTTGGGCGGCCTCACAGTCATGAGTCTGGGGTAGAGCGGTGCGGTTGACCATGCACAGATCCCGCACAGTTACCGCACTCTTGGCGCGTGACGACGAAACAGCGTGCGTATCAGGTGCGCGTGGTGGGGCGATCCCGGCGCCCAACGGACGGGAAACGGCGCGGCGCGGGCCGGATGGCAGGCCGCAAGCTCGCTGGGTGTGCGTGGCGTGAAGACGGCACGGCGCGGAGGCGTCAGGGCATGCTACAATGCGTGTGATCGCAGGCTGGCTACGCGGCGCGGTCTGCATCCTGCAAAAGACCTGCATCCTGCAAAAGAGCAAAAGAAAGGTGGACACCGGGGGAGCGCGCATGCGCAAGGAGCCGTCCGGAGCGCATCAAGCGGTTGGGGATCTGCTCCGACGCTACCGGGAAGCCGCCGGCCTGAGTGCGCGGGGCCTGCTCTATCTGGAACACGGCGGGCGCCGGCCCTATCCGGCCACACTGCGCCGGCTGGCCGACGCGCTATCCCTCACCCCGCCGCAACGTGAGGCGTTGACGCTGGCCACCCAGCACGGCGGCGCCGCCGCGCCGCCCGCCACGCAAAACACGCGCGAAGCCCCGGCCGATCGCCCGACGGCAGAGCAGGCCGCGCTCCCATCGACCGGTCCAGTACACAACCTTCCCGCCTCCCTCTCCAGCTTTATCGGGCGCGAGCACGCGCAGGCCAGGGTGCATGACTTGCTCGCGTCGCACCGCCTGGTGACGCTGGTCGGACCCGGCGGCGTGGGGAAGACCCGGCTTGCCCTGGCGGTCGCGGAGGGGATCCTTGGCGCCTACCCCGACGGCGTGTGGCTGGTGGAGCTGGCCCCGCTGACCGACCCGGGGCTGGCGCCGGGCACGGTTGCCCGGGCTCTGCGTCTGCGCGAGGAGCCGGGCCGCCCGGTCCTGGAGACGCTCCGCGACCAGTGCGGCGGTAAGAGCATGGCGCTGCTGCTGGATAACTGCGAGCACCTCCTGCCTGCCTGTACGGCGCTGGCCGGCGCGCTGCTGCGGTCGGCGCCCGCGCTGCGCATCCTGGTCACCAGCCGGGAGGCGTTGGGCGTCGCCGGCGAGTGCTGCTACCGGGTTCCCGCGCTCAGCGTCCCCGCTCCCGCGCGCCTGCCCTCGTTCGAGCTGGCGGGGAGCTACGAGGCGACGCGCCTGTTCGTGACCCGCGCCCAGAAGCGGCGGGACAGCTTTGCCCACAGCGCGACCAATGCCCGGGTATGCCGCGGCGCTGGAGACCTTTCGCGCGGTGGGGGACCAATGGGGCGTCGCCACGGCCTTCACTAATCAGGCGGTGGCGGCGCGTGAACTGGGCCAGTACGAGCGGGCGGACGCCCTAGCCACAGAAAGCCTCGCGCTGCGGCGCGTGCAGGACGACCCGCGCGGTGTCCGCCGAAGCGACAAACAACCTGGCACAGATGGCGTCCGCGCAGGGCCGCTATGCGCAGGCGGCGGCGCTGTTCATGGAGGGCCTGCTGCTGAGCAAGGACGTTGGGGACATGCTGCGGCTGCTCGCGGCGCTGGGGCCGCCGCGCCGGGCCGCGCGGCTGGGCGGGGCGGCCGAGGCGGAGCGGGAGAGGCTTGGAGTGCCCCCGGGCCTGCCGGATCGCACCTGGCGCGACAGGGCGATCCAGGGTATGCGCGCGGCGCTGGGCGAGGAGATGTTCGCGGCGGCCTGGGCCGAGGGGCAGGGCATGACGCTGGCCGAGGCCAGCGCGCTGGCGCGCAAGTCCGACCCGACCGGCTGACCAGAGTCGCAGGCTTTACGCGCCGTCCGTCGCCTCGCGCCTCGTGCCTCGCGCCTGGTTGCTGACGACGGCTTCATACAGGCAACGGACGCGGTCGGCGATGACGTCCCAGCCGTAGGGCTCGGCGCTGCGCCGCGCCGCCAACGACATGCGCTGGGCCAGCACGGGGTTGCGTAGCAGCGGGGCCAGCCGCGCGGCGAAGGCGGGGGCGTCGCGCGGGGGAGCAAGGTAGCCGTTCTCGCCGTCGTGTACCGTGAGTTGCAGGCCGCCCGCGGCCGAGGCGACGACGGGCCGGCCGCAGGCCAGCGCCTCGAGCGCGACCATGCCGAACGACTCGTGGAGAGAGGACACGACCACGACATCGGCCGCAGCCATATAGAGGGGCAGTTGTTCCTGCGTCACCGAGCCGACGAAATGGACCCGGTCGGTCACGCCACATTCCGCGGCCACGGTGTGCAAATGGTCCATCTCGCGCGTCCCAGCCGGACCCGTCACGGGCCCTCCGGCCACGACGAGCCGCGCGTCCGTGACACCCAACGATCGCAGTAGGGCGGTGGCGCGCACGGCCGTACCTATGTCCTTGAGCGGCTCGATGCGCGCGGCCGTGAACACGATCGGCGCGTCCAGTGGCGGACCTGTGTCGAGCGTCGCGCGCGCGGCGACGCGCTCACGCGGGGCGAAGAGCGCTAAGTCCACCCCGCAGGGGATGGCGTGGATGCACGCGCGCGCGCCGTCGTAGAGCGTGCGCAACTGCGCCGCCTCGAGCGCATTCGCCGCCACGATGGCGTCCATCCCGTCGAGCACCTGCTGCTCCAGCAGCGCGCGCCGTTGGTCCGGCGCGCTCCAGATGCCCGCCACGCGGCGCTTCACCTGCGCCAGCGTGTGGAACATGTGGACGGCCGGCACATCCCAACGCCGGCGCAGGCGCAGCGCGACGAGGCCCGAGAGCCAGTAGTGGCTGTGCACCACATCGTAGGGCTGGCCGCGCAGGCCGGCGAAGGCGATGACCCCGGCTGTGAAGAGCGGCACGAACGGCAGCAAGTCGTCCGGCGGCAGCGGTTCAAGCGGTCCCGCGTCGACAACGATGACGCGTACGCCCCGCCCCAACTCGACCACATCGGGCGTCGTCGCGTCGGTCCGGCGCGTGAATATATCGACCTGCAGATCCTGGCGCGCCAGGGCGGCGGAGAGCGCCCGCACATAAACATTCAGCCCCCCCGCGTTGCTCTGACCCGCCCGCTCCAGCGGGCTGGCGTGCAGCGAAATAAGGGCAACGCGTGTGAGCATTCTTGGTCCTTAGTAGTCGTGAGTCGGAAGTCGGAAGTCGTGAGTCGTGAGTCGTGAGTCGCTAGAACCTGCATGGCTGAGGTGTGCGCCTCTACCACTACAAGTATCCCACACCCTGGTTATCGAGGTCACATAGAGCACGACCCATACCCGCGTCCTACTATCGACTCCCGACTCCCGACTCCCGACTCCCGACTCCCGACTCCCGACCCCGTTTGACAGCGCCCTGCCCCGCCCAGTAGCATGGCAGTGTTTGTAGGAACGTAGCACGAGGGGGCGTTATGTTCGATCGCGAAGCCGAGACGATGCCGCGCGCGCGGCTAGACGCGCTGCAGGCCGAGCGCCTGCGCGCCACGGTCGCGCGCGTGGCCGCGACGGTCCCGTTCTACCACGAGCGCTTCGCCGATGCCGGCGTGGACGCCGCCGCCATCACCGCGCCGGCCGATGTCGCCCGTTTGCCCTTCACGCGCAAGGGCGACCTGCGCGACAACTATCCCTTCGGCCTGTTCGCCGTCCCGCGTGAGCGCGTCGTGCGCCTGCACGCCTCTTCCGGCACCAAAGGGAAGCCCACTGTCGTTGGCTACACCGCCGCCGACATCGCGTTGTGGGCCGCGTGTTGCGCCCGCGCCTTGGCCTGCGCTGGTGTCCGCCCCGGCGATGTCGTGCACAACGCCTACGGCTACGGCCTCTTCACGGGCGGCCTCGGCCTGCACTACGGCGCCGAAGCGCTCGGCGCCACCGTCGTCCCCGCCTCCGGGGGCAACACCCCGCGCCAACTGCTCCTGCTGCGGGACTTCGCGGCGCGCGCGCTCTGCTGCACCCCCTCCTACGCCCTCAACATCGCCGGCGCCCTGGCCCAAGCGGGCCTAGATCGCACGGCCCTCGCCCTCGAGATCGGCGTCTTCGGGGCCGAGCCCTGGACCGCCGAGTTGCGCCGCCGCCTCGAGACGTCGCTCGGTATCGCCGCGCTCGACATCTATGGGCTCAGCGAGGTCATGGGGCCGGGCGTGGCTATGGAGTGCGCCGAGGGACGCGAGGGCCTGCACATCTGGGAGGACCACTTCCTGCCCGAGGTCGTCGACCCCGCGTCGGGCGAACCGCTGCCCGATGGCCGCTTCGGTGAACTCGTACTCACCACGCTGACCAAGGAGGCGATGCCGGTCATCCGCTACCGCACCGGCGACCTCACAGCGCTCCACGCTGAACCCTGCGCCTGCGGGCGCACACACCGGCGCATGGCGCGGTTGGTCGGGCGCACCGACGACATGCTCATCGTGCGCGGTGTCAACGTGTTCCCCTCGGAGATCGAGCGCGTGTTGCTCGCGGTCCCCGAACTGGCCCCGCACTATCGGGTGACCGTCGACCGGCGCCAAGCGCTGGACACGCTCGAAGTCGAGGTCGAGGTCACGGACGAGCAACGCGCCCTGCTCGACGACCTCGACCGCCTGGCGACGCTGCGCGGCGCCGTCAACACCGCACTCGACCAGGCGTTGGGGATCAGCACCGACGTCGTGCTGCATCCGCCCGACACGCTGCCGCGCTCCGAAGGTAAAGCCCTGCGCGTGTTCGACAAACGCGCGCCCTACGTGTGATCACCGTGCACCTGTTCCCCAAGGCGCGAAACATGCGGAAGACGGAAGTAGATAGAAGCGCATAGTAAAGGAGGACACACACCAATGGTCAAGCTCATCGCCATGTACAAGAAGCCACAGGACGCCGCCACGTTCGACCAGGTCTACTTCGGCGAGCACATCACCGCCACGGCGAAAATGCCGGGACTGCGCCGCGCCGAGATCAATAAGGTAGTACTCCGGCTCGCCCATGGGCGAGCCGGAGTACTACCTTATTGCCAGCTTGTACTTCGATGACCGGGACGCCTTGAACGCGGCCATGGCCTCCGAGGAGGGCCGCGCCAGCGCGCGCTCGCTGCGCAAGCTCGGCGCTGAGGTCGCGATGCTGACCGCCGATGTGCAGGAGATGTAATAGATCTAATGACTTCCGAACAAACCTACGACAACATCCTGCGCGCCGTCGACGGCCCCGTCGCCACGGTGACGCTGAATCGGCCCAAGGCCCTCAACGCTCTCAATGCGGCGCTGATGGCCGAACTCACGGACGCCCTGACGCGGCTCGACCACGACGAGGCGGTGCGCTGTATCGTGCTCACCGGCAGCGAGCGCGCCTTCGCCGCCGGCGCCGACATCAAGGAGATGGCCGGGGCCTCGGCCGTGGATATGCTCGGGCGCAGCACCCTTTCCGGCTTCGACGCCGTGCGCCGGCTGGCCAAGCCCATTATCGCCGCCGTCAGCGGCTTCGCCCTCGGCGGCGGGTGCGAGTTGGCCATGGCCTGCGACATGATCGTGGCCTCGGAAACGGCCCGCTTCGGCCAGCCCGAGATCAACATCGGCGTCATCCCCGGCGCCGGTGGCACGCAGCGCCTCACCCGCCAACTCGGCAAGACCCGCGCGATGGAACTGGTGTTGACCGGCGAGTACATGGACGCGCAAGAAGCCCACGCGCGCGGCCTCGTCAACCGCATCGCGCCGGTCGAGTTATATCTCGAAGAGGCGCACAAGCTGGCGCGCAAGATCGCCGCCCAAGCCCCCGTGGCCGTACGCCTAGCCAAAGACGCTGTGCTCAAGGCGCAGGACCTCAGCATCGAGGAGGGCCTCGACTACGAGCGTCGCCTGTTCTACCTGCTGTTCGCCACGGAAGACCAGAAAGAGGGCATGGCCGCCTTCATCGAGAAGCGTCCACCGCAGTGGAAAGGGCGCTGAGACCAGTGCTCGTGCATTATCGTAGGGGCGTCTGCTCAGACGTCCCTACGTAGCGTTATGGCGCCGCGTTTGTCGTGTCGACGCGCCAGTAGCGTCCGTTCTCGCGGGCAAGCAACCGCCCCGGCGCGGCGCTCTCCTGTTGTAGCGACGCCGCGCCCCCGATGCCGGCGAGCCGAGGGTTGTCCTGCACCAGTTCACGGCGCAGGGTCGCCACGTCGTCGTGGTAGGCCACCAGGATCTGGTTGACCTCCTTTTCGGTGTAGACGCGGCCGGGCTCGAACTGCTCGACGAGGTAACGCAGGATCACGTCGCGCTTCTTGCGCTGCGTGGGGATCGTCTTGAGCTTGCCGTCGACGAGGTAGTCGCGCAGCACCTTCTGGTCGTACTTGGCCAGGTCCGCGTCGAGCTCGGGCGCGGCCGGCCCCTCGGAGATCGTGCGCAGGGCGTCGAGCAACGGCTGCTGCCGGAAGCGGTACACGGTGTAGTACTGCTCGTGCGCCGCCTCGACGAGGCCGGCCGCGCGCAGCAGCGCCAGGTGGTGCGAGACGGTCGCCGGCGTCAGGTCAACCGCGCTGGCGATCTCCTCCACGGAGAGCGGGCGCGCCGAGATGAGCGCTACGATCCGGATGCGCTTCTCGTCGGCTAACGCCTTAAATAACGGGATGATCTCTACCATGTCCACGTCTTCCATTATACTCCTCCTTTTTTTATATTGACAATCATCTAAGAGGATAGTAATATCCTCTACAGAGATTGTCAACATAGAAATTGGGGGGATACTATGATGGAGACCATCGCGTTCGACATAACACTCGAACCTGACGCCGCGCGGGCCGTCAGGGAGGGCCTGGCCGCCTACAACAGATCGCGTGTCGGGGATGATGAGTACCGAGAATTGGCGATCTTCCTACGTGATCCCGATCGTGCGGTCGTGGGCGGCCTGCTAGGGGACACGTACTGGGGCTGGCTATCTATCAACATTGTGTGGGTGGCGGAGCGTCTACGCGGTCGGGGCTACGGCCGCGCCTTACTAGCCATGGCCGAACGCGAAGCCCTGCGCCAGGGATGTCACCACGCGCACCTGGATACGATGAGCTTCCAGGCGCGGCCCTTCTACGAGCGCGAGGGGTACACGGTTTTCGGCGAGTTGCACGATGTCCCCATGGGACATAGTAGGTACTTCATGCAAAAGAATCTGAGCCTGTCAGCGTTGCTCGACGGCGAAGGCGTCGACGAGCCCGAGCGCCACTTGTTCCAGGATGGCGCGCAGGCTCATCTCCTCCACGACAGCCTCCCCGCGCAGGTACGTCCGTGTCCCTACGATAGGCCCGACCCCCGGCTCAACCAGCGACTCGCCCTTCAAGGCGCGGCCGCTCCTGGATTGCAACAACTCGTCGCGCGCCGCGAGAATCTCTCCGGCGCGCGCGAGTTTGTGGAGCGGTTTGCCGTCGTCCGACCACCAGTAGTGAAAGATTAACGTGTCGGCGTCACAGGGGACGAAAATGCGCTCGGTCATCGGGATACCCCTCCATTGCGCGCGCGTGACCGCTCTACGTCCGGCAGTTGCTCCTCGGCCCAGGTCAGAACCGGGGTCAACACCTCGACTCGGGTCGAGCACGTTTATCCCACCGGCGATATTGTCTTCCATCATCGCACCTAAAAGGAACCAAAGGGTATGTATGCCACTTTTAGGTATGTACTTGTTAAGCGGTATGCGCCATTGCTATGATAGCAGAGTCATGACACCGCGCACGATCCGCGCTAGCCGGGTCCACGGCGGCGCCGCCAATAGGGCAATCAATGGGAGAAACAGACGATGATTCTTGTGACAGGGGCGACCGGCACGATCGGCCAGCGGGTCGTCGCGCGGTTGGCCGGGCGGGGGGGACAGTTCCGCGCCCTGGTACGCGCGCCCGAGCGCGGCGTTACAGGCCCGAGGTGTCGAGACGGTTATGGGGGACTTCGCGCGCCCCGAGAGTTTGCGCGCCGCGCTCGGTCGGGCTGATCGGGCTTTCTTGCTGTCGCCCTCCGGCCCCGACCAGGCGGGACTCGAGACGGCGTTCGTCGACGCGGCGCGCGACGCGGGGGTACGGCATATCGTGAAGCTGTCCGTGCTGGGCGTGGACGCGGCGTCGCCCTGCCGCTTGATCCGGTCGCACGCGCGGGTCGAGGCGGCCATCGATGCGTCGGATCTCCCGTATACGTTCGTGCGCCCGAACTCCTTCATGCAGAACCCACGGTCGAATGCCGACTCTATCGCGAGCGAGGGCGTCTTCTACCTCCCCCCGCTGGTGCGCGCATCAGTCATGTAGACGCACGGGATGTCGCCGCTGTGGCCGTGCGCGCGCTCAGGGGGGACGGGCATGCCGGCAAGGCGTACGACGTCACAGGACCCGAGGCGCTCTCTTGCGACGAGGTCGCGGGCTTGCTCAGTTCCTTTTCGCCGGGAGCTCTACGTGGGGATATCGAATCCAAGAGACGTGAGCGCGATCTCCGCGGTCTGCCGGTCCTGCTCCACGGTCCCGCCGGATAGGCCGAGGCCGCCAATGACCTTCCCGTCGTCGATGAGCGGGTAGCCGCCGCCGACGGCGACAACACGCGGCCGGTGCGCGAGTTGGGCCACGGCGGGGTCCTGGATGTAGGCATTCCAGACGTGCGTGGTGCGGCGATAGGACGCCGCCGTCCAGGCTTTGTCCACCGCGACGTCGTTCGCGAGGAACGGCGTGTTGTCCATACTTTCGAACGCTTTCAGGTGGCCGGCGGCGTCCGTGACCGCGATGGCCATCTCGACGCTGATATCCGCAGCGGCCGCGCGGGCCGCATCGATCAGTGCAACCGCGACGGCGCGGGTGACCGATGCCGCAGGCATCGATTTCGGTTGATCGGTAGTCATAGTCGTGGTACGTCCTTTCGGTTGGGGTGAATGTCTCGCATAGAACCGTTAGCTGTCGCCTCGTAGGAGGTCGTGATTCATTCCCGACGGCGGGCGAAGCCGCTTCGCGATCGCCGTCAGCGGAGCACCGATTTCGATGTCGGTACCACACGCGTGACGACGATTTTCTCCCGGATCAGCAATTCGTCGACGGCCGGGGCGATCTCATCCTTCCAGCGGTCGCTGCCATAGGTTTCGGCATACAGTTGTTCGCGCTGCGCCTCGTCCTCGAACCGCCGTATCCAGACATACCCGTCCTCGGTCTCGTCCTCGACGAAGGACGCGGTAATCACCATGCCTTTCGATACCTGAAACGGGATGATGACGTCCTCCATGTACCGCACCCACTCGTCTCGGCGCCCGGGCCGGGTCTGATAGCGACGAAGCTCATAAAACATAATCAACTCCACGGTCACGCAATCGGCGATAGATATGACGGTCGGGCGCGGCGAGCGCCCGCTACCCGTCGATGAATTAGGGCTATTCTACTCTTCTACTCCTGTACGGGCATCACCTGGCGACGACCACCTTGCCGACGGCATGCCCCGATTCCACGATCTCATGCGCGCGCCGCAAGGTGGCCGGGGTGAAGCCCTCCAGAGTCGTCGTGAGGGTCGACGACAGCGTGCCCTCGTCGAACAGGTCCGCCGCGCGGGCAAGTAGGCGCTGCTGCTCGATCAGGTCGGGCGTGTCGTACATGGAGCGCGTAAACATCAACTCCCAATGCCAGCTCACGCTTTTCGACACCAACAGTGAAAGATCGAGCCCAGGCGGGCCGTCGATGGCGGTAATCTCGCCGAAGGGCTTGGCGATGGCCGCGAACGCGTCGAGGTTCGCGGCCGAATAGGGCGAGAAGATGTAGTCGGCGCCGTCCGGGACGACCGCCCGCACGTTGGCCGCCAGGTCTCCGTGATGGTCGACGACGTGATCAGCGCCCATCGCACGCGCGAACGCGCGGGACTCCTCCCGCGACGCCGTGGCGATGACGGTGAGGCGAGTGAGCTTCTTTGCCAGCTGCGTGAGGATCGAGCCGACCCCGCCGGCCCCGGAGAGGACAAGGAGCGCCCCCTCGCTTGTCGCGGTGAGGCGGAATTTCTCGAACAAGGTCTCCCAAGCTGTGATCGTCGTGAGCGGCATCGCTGCCGCCTGGGCGAAGCTGAACTGCGTCGGCTTGCGCCCGACGATCCTCTCGTCGACCGCCTGGTACGCGGCGTTCGAGCCCTGTCGGGTGACGTCCCCCGCGTAGTACACCTCGTCGCCGACCTTGTATCGAACCGCGGCGGGGCCGACCGCGCTGACGATCCCCGCGCCATCGTAGCCGAGGACCGTCGGCCCCGCCCCGTCTCGCAGACCGGCGCGGCGCTTGACGTCCACCGGATTCACCGAAACGGCCTGAACCTGCACGAGTATGTCGTGCGGCCTCAGCTCGGGCAGCGGTAGCTCCGCCGACACCAAGCTGTCCTCGTCCCCGATCGGCAAGCCCCGGAAAGAGACGACCGCTTGCATGGTCCGGCCCTGATCTGTGACCATCGATTATTACTCCTCCTCGACGCCGATTGACCGCCCGCGAGGACCTCCCCTCCGGTTGATCGCACGGTCTTCCTCACGGCGGCGCAACCAACATTCAGGGAGCGTTCGCGCCACCCGCTGTTCATGCCGCTCATATGCAGTATCGAATTAAACTCGTGCTTCCGCAAGTACGCAAAAAAATGTGGTATAGTATCAAAAAGTGTACTAATAGGGAGGGAAAGGGCGCGATGCGTGACAGGAACTATCGGTGCAATTACGGATGCCCGGTCGAGGCGACGCTCGACGTGATTGGCGGCAAGTGGAAGGGCGTCATCCTGTTCCACCTGCTGCCCGACAAGAAGCGCTTCGGCGAGGTCCGGCGCCTGCTGCCGGATATCACGCAGCGTGCGCTGACGCTGCAACTGCGCGAGTTGGAGGCCGACGGGGTGGTCCACCGCGAGGTGTACGCCGAGGTGCCGCCGCGGGTCGAGTACTCGCTGACCCCCTTCGGTCGGAGCTTAGAGCCGATCCTGCTGCTGATGCGCGACTGGGGCGACCGGTACGCGAGCAGGATCGAAGCGGTGAAAGGCGGGGCGACGGGCGAGACCTCACCGGCCGGCCCTGGCGATGCGCCGGCGTCCGATCATGCCGAGCCGCTCGCGGGGTACGGTGCGCCGCTTGACGCCGCGCGCCGGCCGCGCATCGGTAGATCCTCCAGCCGGCCCGATGGCGTCCGGCCGGCGTGAATTGGTTGCCCGCGCACCGCTGGCACTGCGTGTCGCTCCCCCCGCTGTCACATTGTCAGGCCACGGCATACTCCACCTCAGCACATCCCGGCGAAATCCTCCTGCTCCCCCTCCGCCGCCCGCTCGACCGCCTCGACCGCCCGCGTCAGCACGTCCGGGTCGACGTTGCCGCCGCTGAGCACGAGGGCGGCGGGACCGTCCCCGCGCGGCAGCAGCCCTTGCAGCACGGCGGCGACCGCGACGGCGGCCGAGCCCTCGACGGCGAGGTGCTCACGCAGCAGGGTCTCGCCGATGGCCGGCAGGATCGCCCTCTCGGGCACGAGGCGCACGGGCACGCCGAGCGCGCGGCACAGGTCGAGCGTTGTTTGACAGACTTCGCCGGCGAGGCCGTCGGCCAGGGTCGGGGGCGTGACCACGGGGACGAGATGACCCGCCTGCAGGGCGTCGTGCATGGCCGCCGTGTGGTTGCTCTGCACGCCGAGCACGTCCACGCGCGGCGCGT
>JAABUJ010005932.1_pt1 | contig 12037 bp, 14 predicted proteins | sample 5559131 | NCBI WGS metagenome assembly JAABUJ01 (sample SAMN10711875, study PRJNA513366) | rock metagenome | isolation source: Antarctica rocks | place: Antarctica: Victoria Land, Mt New Zealand nord | collected 2016-01-07
ACGCCCTTGGTGATGCTGCGCAGCAGCGGACCGTCTTCGACCCCGGCCGCGGACATCCAGGCGTTGACTCCCTGCTTCACCCAGACGGGCACGGCGACGGTGCGAACGCGTCTTCCCTTCCCTTCGAGGTCGGCCAGTACCCAACGTCCCTCTCGGAGCTGGATCGTCTCGACGTCGAGCGAGGCGAGCTCCTGACGGCGCAGAGCACAGCCGACCAGCAGCGCCAGGATGACATAGTCCCGTTTGCCTTTTAGAGTCGAACGGTTAGGGACAGCCAGGAGTTCTCTAGCCTGGTCCCTGGTCAGCCAGTTCCCCAGCCGGGTTCCCTGCTGGCGGATATTGGGGATATCGGTCAGGTGCCCGGCCTCCTCGGTGGAAAGCATCCCGTTCTTGCGCGCTTCGTCGACCAGCTTGCGGATCGCGGAAAGCCGGACATTGATGGTGGAGGCGGCAAGCGCCTCGATCGAAGCCCGGTACTCCATCACCAGAGCGCGCGTGAGCGGCCGTCCGGCCGAGAAGGCGAACAGGTCGTCCAGGGCTTTGGCGTAGTTCCGGCGGGAATTCGGCGAGGGCAGGGTGTCGAGCTCCATCTTCCGCAGCCTCTGCTGAGCTTCGAGGAGGCCGGACGCGGTTGTTGGACCGTCCTCGTGCGGTGCAGACCCGGAAAGAAGCAAAATTTCCATGGAAAAAGTTTACCCCTGACAATTTACATTGTCGTAGGTAATAACGTTTGTGCATTCAACTGATAAATGCGCGTTCGCGCAGCTATTCCCTTTCCGCTCTAAACCTTGTAAACTCGCTCCAGCCGCCACTTTCCGGAGGTCCCGCATGCCCCGCCCCGTCTCCTGGCTCCCGCGTCTACACGTGATCCGGCGCACCGTCAGCAACTCGGTCCGCTCCCATTACGACCGGCACGAGCTCGAAACTCTCTTTGAGCTGCAACCCCGGGCCGCCCAGAAACTGCTCGAACTGCTCCCGTCGGTCCCCATCGGCACCTCGCGGCTGGTGGAACGCTCCGACCTGCTCGGCTTCCTCGACCGAGTGCGCGAGGCCGACGATACGGCGGCCCTGTTCGAGGCCATGCGCCACGAGAAAGCCAGGGTCTCCGGGCGCAAAGTGCGCTCGCTGGTCCGGCGCGATCTCGACCCCGTCGGCCTCAGTTCCCTGCCCGATTCGATCACGCTGAGCCGGGGCCGGCTGGAAATCAGCTTCCGCTCAATTGAGCAGCTGGCCGAGTCCCTTCTGCTGCTGGCCCGGGTGCTCGAAAGCGACGGGGATGGATTCGCCGAAGCCTACGAGGTGCGCGAGGAAACGGACGTGGACGAGGCAGCGGACGAGGTGAGGAGGATGTTTGCAGAGCTGGAGGAACTCGAAGTAGCTTAGGGGAACTGGCCCTGACCCTTGGCTGTATAGCAGTTCACCTGCACGACTCTGCGAGACAGAGCGGGTGCGTTTACCAGGCAGAGTCCTACAGTAAAGCAGTGGCAAAGACATTATTAACGTCTTTCCTACTTTGCTACTCTACGAAAGAATGACAATCACACTTTGCAACGGTAAAGGCGGAAGCGGAAAGACGACCCTCTCCGTTTTACTTGGATCCGCTCTCGTCGAGGCCGGTCATGCTGTGGCGCTTCTTGACACAGATCCTCAGCACACCGCGACACGCTGGATTGAGGAAATTGGGGGTTTAGAGCTAGCCGTTCCTGGGAAGGAGTACGGCGCGCTCTTTATAGATACGGCCCCTCGATTGGAGACTAAGGAGGTGAAAGATGCCATTCAGCGTGCTGACGTTGTAGTTCTTGTTACGTCCCCGTCGCCAGCGGACCTGTTCACCTCCCGCGATACAGCAACGCTCATTCATCGCGAGGGGGCGAAAGATAGAGCACACATCCTATTCAACCAGGTGCAGCCCGGCACCATCCTTGCTCGCGATCTTAACGATATGGCTGAGCGGATCGGCCTGCCCGCCTTTAAGAACACGCTTCGCCGTCGGCAGGCATACCAGCACGCGGTACTCATGGGTTGGAAGTCTCTTGGTGGCGAAGCCCGTGAGGAACTGTTCAAGGTAGCCCTGGAGATCGTCGGTTCAGCAAAGAAGCAGAGTAGCAAACAAGGGAAATAGCAAAGGAGCATCATGGCGTCGAATACCAAAGAACTGCTATCCAGACTCAAGACCTCTCTGCCGAGGGTGGAAGAGAATCCTGAATCCGAACGAACATTGCACGTGTGTCCGAACCCAGCAGTCGAAAAAGCTGGGAAGGGGAGCCGGGCCCCGAAACTCTCTGTCAGCCTTTATCAGTACGACATAGACCGTCTGGACACAATTAAGGACTTCATGAAGTCTCAAGGATTCCGCAATCTTTCGGATTCAGAGGCTCTTCGGCTTGCGTGTCGGAAGGTCGAAATCGACGGAACACTCGTCGAGGTTTATAAATCCATGCAGTCCGAGGACGGACGACGGAAACAGGAGTAGCAAAGTAGGGAAGTAGCAGAGAACGGAAGATGTGCAGTAGTACAGAGGCGCGGAACGAACATGAATGAGATTTTGATTCAACCACGAAAGCGCAATTACGCGGGCGAACGGCGAGTAGCTCTCAGTAAGAGGGTGGATCGTGTGGTCGAGTTGCGCGAGGATCGTGACAGCGGAGCCTTGGGCGACGAAGTCATCAAGATGGCACAAGCGCTCATCCTCTGCACACTTCCCTATCGGCCGACCGAGGATCGTCAGGTTGTTCGAGCCGCCAGGCTCAGCGACGGGTCGACGCTTAGGGTGACATTCACCGCTGGGATCAACGGAATCGATATGCCCTTCGGCAACGATCGGCACTTGATGGCGTGGCTTTTCGACAAAGCCATCAATTCGGATACCGCTTTTGTGACGATCAAGAGTGCCAGCGATTACCTGCGGGAGTCAGGGAAGAGCCGCAACGGAAATCGCGTGAAGGAACTCGCCGCGCGTCTGAGCAGGCTTACCGGTCTCGTAATTGGTATCGAACGGAGATCGTCAGGTGCTACGCAGACTGTGATGCTTCCCATGATTGCCGCCTCCAACCTGCCCAACAACCTGACCGTTCAGCTGGAATCCGAGACGAGTGGACAAACGAGCATTCCTGGACTTGAGAACCCGTTTGGGATTCAGCTTGAGGAACGCTTTTTCCAAGACATCAAGCGCCACCACGTGGCTATTCCACGCCGTTTGTGGCTTCAGCTGCAGGGACAGAAAGGCGGTCCGCAGCTCCAGGACCTCCTCACGTTTTTTGTGTACCGCTGCTACTGCGCCCAAAGTGAGACCGTCATTCCATGGGCCGGACTTCGGGAGCAATTCCCGCAGGATGACAGCAATCCACGACGCCTCAAGCAGAATGTAAAAAAGGCTATCCAGCACCTCCGAGTCTTATGGCCTGAGGTGCGGATCGATGTTCTCAAAGAAGGGGTTTGGGTGAATAAGGCGGTGCAGCCTCTCCTTCCAGACGACGTCAGCAAAAAGCGGGTTCGCCGCCTCGATCTTCCGAACTGACGAGCTTGCGGAGGGCGGACCTTCCGCGTACACCGAACAGGAAAGAGCGAGATGTCCCCCAGAAGCAGACCTTCCGCGTACGGATTGGTGCCTAATGTTTGGCCAGAATGGATTTATTCCATCCAATCGGACCTTCCGCGTACGCTGCTGGGCGGGAGCTGTTGGCCTAGGGACGAAACCCGCAGCTTTCGGGCCCTTCCGCGTACACGTATATCTTATTCAGGCACGCACGTTTTTCACATAGAGCGTTGCAAAGTTCGAGAAAGGCTGGACTGTCCGCGTACGCAAATTCGGACCTTCCGCGTACGAAAAATGGACCCTCCGCGTACAACAGCCGGACCCTCCGCGTATTTCCTCAGGACCTTCCGCGTACTGCTTAATAGGAAGCAAGAGATACAAGTGCTTGCAAGTGATCCTAGTGACAGCAGGAGTAGATACCTGTGAATTCAGTGGAACGGTTGAAAATCGAAGCAGCACAAAACAAACAACAGCAAAACCAAAACCTTTCCTAACAAGTCTGGGGGTGCTGTTGAGGTCTGCGGCTAGCGGCCAGAGATCATGCCAGATGAGGCGTAAAGGCCACTACAAAGGCTCCGAACACACGAAGACGCCTTCCGGGTTGCCCCAAAACGGCCAAGCCCCTCCAGCCAAAATCCTATTCTCATTTTTCGCACATCGATATTCAGTCTCTATTGCGTACGCTCCGGCTGTGGACATCCCTCCGACCCTCGAACTCGGATCGAATGACAACCCTCTGTAACTGCATTGGGTAGTGGTCTGTGCCGCATGTGGTCTTCAGACCTTAGGTCCGGGGCTGTTCCGTGGTCGCCCATTGCTGGATTCACCTCCAACGAGGTCGTCAAATGCGGTCATTGCCGCTTCGATCATCGCGGCCGTCAGGCTCGCGCGAGAAGACATCTGCCCCCGTTCGCCCCGGATCGTCTCCGGAATCAGCAATAGCCTTCAGCTGGTAAAAGACATCCTCGACCTCGTGCGCCGCAAGTTTCCCAACCCCAACTAAGTAGAGCTTTAGCCGGTCGGATCCTGCGGGCCTGTTTCTGCCCGTGCCCTGACAACACAACCGCAGCAACTCCTGCGCGTTTCCGCGCTCCAGCAAGAAAACCAGACCTTCCTAAGGAGCTCCGCTCCTGGCGCCCGCAAGAGGCACCCTAATCTTCCGCGCTGGGCTTGTGCAGACCTCCGCTGCGCTGCGCCCCCTCCACTTCACTAACGTTTCGTTCCAAGGGTAGGGAACCCTCCTCTTGCACTTGCCACCCTCGCTGGCGTGGGCCAGGGCCAAGGCGTGTTTGTGAGCAAACACAGCACAGCCATTTGAGCCCGAGGAGCAACACCATGAAGAAGTCAGCCAAAACCACCATCCCAGCCGCCACCACAACCCAGCCCACCGCACCCGTTCCGCCGGTCGCCTTTCCGCCCAGGCAGAAGCAGCAGACCGCACGCGAAGTCATCACGGCCAACGTGCAGCTTCTCATCGAGCAGCTGGAGGCCGGGCACTCCGCAAGGCTTGCCGCGTACCTCACCGCCATGGGACGGTTTCACACCTATTCCTTCGGCAACATTCTGGAGATCGCACGGCAACGGCGCGTCAAGAAAAACGAACACGGCATCCGCATCCTTGCACCCATGATCGGCACCCGGCGCAAGCCCGATGCCGAACCCGAGAAGGACATCCGCATCCAGAATCAGCCCGTGTCAGAGGAGACGTGGGAGCCTATCGCGAACGGCTGATCGACTTCACCGTCGCGCAGGGAATCCAGATCGAGTTCAAGGAAAGCATCGCACCCACTTTGGGGATGAGCTACGGAGACAGGATTGCTTTGTTGCCGGGGCAAGACAAAGCCGAACGCCGGACCGCCACCACCAGACCGTGCCCGGAACCGAAGCCGAAGCGATTGCGTTCGTAGTGGGAACCACCATCGGTTTGAACAACGAACAAGCCTCAGCCGACTACATCCACCTGTACCACGGCAACGCCGCACTGTTGGCCGAGAGCTTGGAAGTCATCCAGCAAACCGCCGCCGTCATTCTTTCCGCCCTCGAAAGCAATGCCGAAGATAAACAAACAGAGCCGGAGATCGAGCACGCCCCCGCACTGGCCAGAGCCAGCTAAACGACAGACCTTCGTACAAAAAATCGCCGCCCCCGGTCCGGAGTCCGGGGGCGGCATGCGTATGGATGGAAACGCTGCTATGCAGCGAATTGATCTTAGCCGTTATGCTGTCGGTGAGGGAATATGAATATCAACGACATCCTGGAAGCAATCGATCAGCAGATCACGCAGCTGCAACAAGCACGCGCTTTGCTCGCCGGCAATGAGAGCAGTGACGCACCCACAGGCAAGCGCCGTGGACGTCCCAAAGGTTCTGCCAACCAGACGATCAAAGCATCGGCTCCGGTCGCGGCGAAGTCCGGCAAGCGAACGATGAGCCCCGAGGGCAGGGCCAGGATCGCCGCCGCGCAGAAGGCACGCTGGGCGGCAAAGGGAACGCCCGGCAAACCTTCCAAGGCGGCAGCGAAGAAGTCCAGCGGGTAGCCGAAAGCAGCGAAGAAGCAGACGCCACCCAAGAAGGAAGCGGCGGCGACCGAAGCTTAGTCCCTCCTTCGCGGCGGTCACTTGAAGGGCAACGGAAGAGCGTCCGCAGCGAGCAGAATCAAGCTTCCAAGGCAGCTGACCGCACACCGGAAGAGCAGATGGTGTCATGCCGTTTGCTCTTTCCAGGCTGCCGACGTAGCTCGCAGCGGCCGCATCTGTGTGTCCAAAAATCGCCGGTCTGGCCACGAGGTCCGGACCGGCGATTCGAGAGCTAGCGAAATCAATTGCTCAGTTCGAGCCGCATGGGACCTTCTAACGCGTCGATATCTTTGAGGCTCTGTCCCGCGATGCCCTGCAGGTCGCCGTACATTCCTGACGTGGCTTCCAGAACGGCCAGGAGTTCACCGTCCCGCTTGGCCCATTGCTTGTTCATCCACTTGCGCTCCTTGTCGAGATAGCCCCGCAGTTCCGTAAACTTTTCGGCGATACACTCGATCCGATGTTTGAAGCGGGGGCCGGTCAGATAGGCGTAGATCTGTTGCGCCTTGGCCTCCTGTCCTTCACTGGAACGGCGCACGCCGGCGAGCTCGATCACGCTCACGCGGAGAGCATTGGCGACCGGCAGGATGCAAGCCAGGCTGGATACCCAGATACCCTCCATATGATCGAAATGGGTGACATCCTTCGGCATCGTCTGCGATACGATGACGGCGAGATCGGCATGCGCCACCCTTTGATCGCTCTTGAGCTTGGTCAGCCAGGAATCTGACCAGGCTTTGGTTCGCTTCGATTCCCAAAGAATCTTGCCGCAGACCTGGCCGGCTTGATCGCGGACATGCTGGAGAACGTCGCCACCGAACTCGCCTTTAGCAACCGGCTCAATCAGATCGAAAGGGAACTGAGTGCGCAACTGGTGTTCGAGCGCGATCTCCAAAGACTCCCCCTGCGCTTGCTGGGAGCTCTGTTCAGCCTTGCGCTTCAGACTGTCGATCTGGGTGAGGAGCTGAGCGATCTTGTTGTCGCGGTCCTGCACCTTGAGATCGAGATCGCCCTGCACTTCGGCCAGCGCCTTGGCACGCTCCTCCGTCCGCGCCGCCACAATCCCTTTTTGCAAGGTGAGGTCGAGCTCCCGTTCCTTGTCTTCAAGGGCCTGCTGCTTCTTCAGCAGGCCAGACTCGGCTTGCTGCGCGAGGGTGAGCTTGTGCGTCAAAGTCTGGATGCGTTCGTTCTGAAGAATGGCCGCTTCCCGCTCCGCCTTGAGTTCGTCTTCGACCTGCTGGCGGGCACGCACGGACTCCTGTTCGGCGATCTTCCGGCGTTCGCCGACGAGTTCTTTTGCGATTCCGTCCTGTACTCCCTGGGCGACTTCCTGCTGCTGCTTTCGGCCAGCCGCCTCCAGTTCCGCGGCTCTTCGCTCATTCGCTTCCTGCTGCGTGGCGAGAGCTTTCTTTTCCGTCGCGAAGCTCTTTGCCTGGTCGGCAAGCTGCTGTTCGTACTGCGCTCTGGTCGCTGCAACCAAGGGTGCGGCAAGCGATTCGGTGAGCTGAATGGATGCGCCGCACTTGGGGCAGATCAACGCCGGATCGGTCTTCGGGGTCATGGAAGGAAAACCTCTCCTTCAGTCTAGCGGTGCAGCTTGCCCGGGCGAAGAAGCGGCACCGGCAAGCGGCCAAGCTGGTAGAGAAGTGGAAGCTCCGGCTGGCAGAGTTGGACCGCTCCGGTGTCGCCCCCAGGCAGCCAGGCTGTGGGCCGAAGAGCATCCCGCTCAAGGGTCGTCAGACGCTGGTACCCTCTGACCATGCCCGCCATCTTGAACACCAGTCCCGCTTCTTCCTTCATCGTTGAGATCGAGGTGGGTGGCATCCTGTTCGACATGGACGGCGTACTCGTAAGGTCCACTTCAGGCGACGAACGATGCTGGACCAGGTGGGCAGAACTGCATCGGCTGACAGCCAGCTTCGACCTCAGGAAGACGCACGGCCGGCGCGCAGCCGACACCATCCGAGAGCACCTCCCGCACATCACCGAAGCTGAACTGAAGCAGCATTTTGCCGATCTCGATGCCTTCGCCGAGGAGGAGCAGATCGGTGTCACGGCATTCCCCGGAGCACGCGAGCTTCTAAGCTCCATCCCGTCGCATCGTTGGACGGTCGTCACCTCAGCTTCCGAGAGGATGATGCGCAGCCGGCTGGCCTCCGCAGGTATCGTCGCACCTCCGAGCGGTGTTGGAGGCGACAGAGTGATGAGAGGGAAGCCGAACCCGGAAGGGTATCTTCGTGGAGCTGCGCTGCTGACTCGTTCGCCTCACGAATGCCTGGTGGTCGAGGATGCGCCGGCTGGTATCCAGGCCGGACGATCGGCAGGATGCCAGGTGCTCGCCGTCGCATCCTCGCATGACGTCGAGGAGCTACGGCAGGCGGATTGGATTGTTGCTCGGCTCGATCATATCCAGCTCTCGATCAGCGACTCTGCAACACTCAAACCGCGTTTCCCGGCGCTCACTTCCGTGCTCTGAACGTGCACCGAAGCGAAGCTCATCGCCGCCATGCATGTTCGCCGGCTGCTTCCATGCATGAGAACAAGCAAAAGAACGCTGCTTTGCAGCGGAAGAAGGCGTGACACATCACCCCCAAATGGGAACTGTAGGTAAACGCAAAGGGGCGCTCGCGTTTACGTTATGTGAACGTCTTTGCAATGAGCAAGTTATAGAAGTAGCGTTTACGCCTGTTTACGCGGGAGTCCGGAAGGAAGCAAATTTGGTGTTCTGACGTAAACGCATTGATATGGAAGCTACTTAGGTCTGAAGACGCGGTCCAGCCGACTTGACGGTTTCTGTAGTGCGGTCTAGGGTCTTTGCAAGGGATCTACCATTGAGCACTCCCGGCACAAGCACTCAGGCGACTCGAAATGCCTCCGCAGGCGTCGAGGAGAAGCCTACCTTCCGGACCAAAACCGTCGCCACGCGGATCACGCCCGAGGAGCTGCGAGAGGTCGAAACTGCCGCCGAGCGCGAGGGTAAAACCCTGGCCGAGTGGCTGCGCGATCTGGCGTTGAAGGCGGCGCGGCAGCAGCCTGCAGACCCGATGGAACTGCTCTTGGCCGAGCAATCGGCCATCCGGTACATGCTCATGAATCTCTTCCATGCGACCGCCCAGGCGAACGCGGAAGGGAAGCACTTGCTGGCCGAATCCGTGCTCAAAATTCGTGACCAGGCGAACGCCCGGAAGCTGGCGGATGCTCGCAAGATGATCGAAAGTTTCCATACCCAGAGCGCCCAGGAGGGCCAGTCCGGGGGCAAAACGTGAGCCGCCCGATGCGGTTTCCGAGTCGCGGCAGGAGGGTTTTGCTGCTCCTGTTTGGGATCGCTTTAGGGCCATTCCTGCTCGCTCTTCCCGCCTCCGGGTGGCTAGTTTGGACGCTCACACCCCTCCAGAAGTTCTATCTCGGCACCTATGCCGCAAGCTCCCTTGGGTCCGGTCAGCCACGTAGCGTGACGACCATTCGATGGGTGCTGAAGACCGCACCGAGACGCAAATCCATACCCATGATTCCCCCGGATGCGGTCGCCGGACCCGACCAAAAGCTGCCAGTCGACCTCTCGCCTCAGGCCCTCGCGGACGGCTGGCGGGGAGTGGCATTGAGTCCCCCGGAGAAGGTCCGATCGTCTCAGTTGGCTCCGCTGCTTCAGGAGTCGATGTATGACGGCGAGAGCATTCCGCGCGTTCTGGGGATGCCTTTGCTCTATGGATTGGTGGGGCTGATCTTCCTGTGCATTGCCCTGCAAAAGGCGAAGGACGCATGGGGCTATGGACTGAGTTCGTGGGCGCAGCGGCGGCGTGAAGAGCGGCACGGACGGAGAACCAAAGGGCCGGAGCTGAGCCTGCCAGGGCTGAAGATGTTCCGCCGAGACTCCGGAATCCGGCTCAAGTTACGGGGCGAGAGCCTAGGGTCGAAGCTGCTTCCGTGGGGCCGGAGCTACGCGATTCCCAAGCGTCTGGAGTCGAGCCACATCCTGCTCATGGGCGATACCGGGAGCGGCAAATCGTCGGCAATCCGGCAGATTCTCAGGCAGGTAAAGGAGCGCGGCGACAGCGCAATCGTCTACGATCCGGCGATGGATTTCGTGGGCGAGTTCTACTCGCCCGAGCGCGGCGACCTGATTCTCAATCCGCTGGACGCCCGGTTTCCTTACTGGTCCTTGCCCGACGAGATCGCCAACGACGAGATCGCAACGTCTATCGCCGCTGCGTTGGTGCCGGAGAAGGAGTATGAAAAGGCATTCTTTACCGACGCGCCCCGCCGGGTTCTGGCCCATCTGCTGCGCAAAAAGCCGCAAGTCCGGGACCTGTTGCGGTGGATGAGCGACCCGGAAGCGGTCGCTGCCATGGTCAAGGGAACGCCTCTGGCGGCCTACCTCGATCCTGGCGCTCCGGCGCAGCGGGCAGGAATTCTTTCGAGCATGAACATGGTGGCCGACAGCCTGGAGCTGCTGCCCCAATATGCCGAGCACAACGACTCCAGGTTCGCTACATCGTCGTGGATATCGGACCGGAAGCGCTGGGTGTTCCTGACCTCCAGCTCCGGCTACCGGGAGAAGCTCCTGCCGCTGCATTCGGTGTGGCTGGACTTATTCATCCTGCGCATGATGGGCCACTGCCCGGACGCGCAGCCGGTCTGGTTCGTTCTGGACGAGCTGGCGAGCCTCAACAAACTGCCTCAGCTTCATACCGCCGTGACGGAAAATCGCAAGTATGGGAACCCGGTAGTGCTGGGCTTTCAGGGCCGCAGTCAGCTGGAAAAGCGGTACGGCCAGGATGCCGAGGCCATGCTCTCGCAGCCCGCGACCAAGGTATTCTTCAGGACCTCGGAGCCGCGCGCGGCGAAATGGATCTCGGAAGCCATCGGCGAGATCGAGGTCGAGCGGCTGAAGGAGTCGCGCAGCATGGGACTGTTGCGGTCCAAAAAGACCTATGCGATGGAGATTGCCACCAAGCCGCTCGTCATGGCCTCCGAGATCGCTGGCCTCGACAGCCATCGCGCCTACATCAAGCAGGAGAATCGGGTCGTGCCGGTGCGCTTCCGGCTGGCGAAGAAACGCAAGAAACAGGCCGAGTTCATCGAACGGGAGCTGGAGAAGCCCGCGCCCAGGAAGGCAGCGGAGCTGCCTTTGCCCGTTCCCGCGCAGATACCAGCTCCGGCGCAAGCGCCTCCGAAGAATCCGCCAGTTCAGGCCGCGTTGCCGCTCATTAATGCCCCTGCCGTGAAGCGGGAAGGGTTTGTTTGGGATGCCAGCCAGGAAATCGAGTGATCGGCTTTGTAATGCATGTGAATTACAATAAGTGCGAAGGAGCTTGCTATGCCTGCGAACGCATTGGTACAGACCCGGATCGATTCCGGGGTGAAAGAACGCGCGGCCGCGGTGCTGGAGGGGCTGGGGATCACGGTCTCAGACGCCGTGCGTATCCTGCTGACAAGGATAGCCAACGAAGGCGTTCTCCCGTTTGGGCTGGCGAATAACACCGCCGAACATGATGCGTGGTTCCGCGCCAAGGTACAGGAGGCGTTGGACGATCCGCGCCCCGGCATTCCTCATCAAAAAGTGGAAGCGCACTTTGCGCAGCGGAGATCCGCTGCGCTGCGCAAGGTGCGGTAGCCGATGCGGTTGGAGTGGTCCGTGTTCGCGATGGATGACCGCAACGCGATCTTCGACTACATCGAGGCCGACAGTCCACAGGCTGCGGTCACGGTCGATGATCGCATTCAGGGGCAGGTCGAAGGGTTGATACAGTTCCCGGAGATGGGCCGCCCTGGACGTGTCGAGGAAACGCGGGAGTTGGTTAGGGGCTTAGGAAGCAAAGGGCTCAGAGTGGGTCCTTTCTGAGAAATTGTAACAAGACTTTATTGAGGTCTTTGTTTCTGTGGTTGAAGCGGAACTCCGTCTCTTTGAGGTGAAGGTAGAAGGTGTG
>JAABUJ010005933.1_pt1 | contig 12035 bp, 12 predicted proteins | sample 5559131 | NCBI WGS metagenome assembly JAABUJ01 (sample SAMN10711875, study PRJNA513366) | rock metagenome | isolation source: Antarctica rocks | place: Antarctica: Victoria Land, Mt New Zealand nord | collected 2016-01-07
ACGAGTTTGGCGGGCTGTGGGCGATAGGGGCGGTGTTGGTACGGGGAGAGTGTTCTTTTTGGGCAACTGGTTTCGATAGTAGCTCCCCTCCCCCCCGCGAGGGGGAGGGGCTGGGGGAGGGGGGGCCAGAAAGAGCGACAATATGGCATGCGACTCGCAACCCGTTTCACCCTGTGGCTTGTGGCCGGAGTGGCCTCACTCCTGACAGATGTCATTACCAAAGCGGCTCCCCATTCCCTGGTTGTGAACAATCATGCGCACACGCATCCGATCATCTTTTTTGTGGTTGGGAGTTTTCTTGGCGCGCTCGGTCTCTGGCATTCGCGCCTGCTGGCAGTGGGAGCAGGATTGATGTTTGGCGGCCTATGCGGCAACGGGGGCCAGTTGATTCTGCACGGCTACGCGACAGATTGGATCCCGATTGGTGGGTGGCTGACGAACGTTGCAGACATCTCGGGCGCCGCCGGACTGATCTGCTGCTTTACCGGCTACGCCATATCGGCAGTCAGCCGTCAGAGGGCGACATATCAATCGGAGCGGGCGGAGAGCTGCTAGCCGCGCGCTACTCCTCTGGCTCTCGTTGCGGCCGCTTCGTCGGGCCATTGAGTTGCGCTTTCATCGCCGCGAGTTGGGCATCGACCTCGCTGCCGCCGGAAAGGGCGAGTTCGCGGTCGATGTCGTCACGCCCCCCGAGTTGGGCGGTGTAATCGGTCAGGGCGCCGGAGTCAATAAGTTCATCCATGGCGCCGGCACGGGCGTTCATCTGCTCGATACGGTCCTGAGCACGCTGTACCGCACTGCCCACGTCATTCATCTCCGTGGAGAGACCGGAGAAGGATTCGCTAATTTTGACCTGAGCTTGCGATGCAGAGTACTGCGCCTTGAGAGATTCCTTCTGCGTGCGGAACATGTCGATGCGCTGTTGTACCTTTTGCGATGCATCGGTCAGCTTGGCCTGCTGCTCATCGAGCTGCTGTACCTGCGTGGTCAGATTCTGAATCTGGGGCTGTAGGGCCGTCTTTCGCTCCAGGGCCAGGCGCGCGAGGTCCTCGCGATTGGCGACCAACGCCTGCTGGGCCTGCTGTTGCAGCTTGCTATCCTGCTGTTGCAACTTTTCGCTCTGCATCTTGAGACGCTGTTTGGAGGTCGCGACTTCGGCCAGGCCACGGCGCACATTCTGCAGTAACTCCAACTGCTTGGTATAGGAGTACTCCAGGGTGTCGCGCGGATCTTCCATGCGATCCAGGGCCTTGTTGACTTTGACGCCAAATAATGCTCGTATGCGGCTCAACAGTCCCACATTGGTCTCCTTTGGGGAAAGGCTATCGCATTGTACTCACAGGGACGCTCGCTATCAGGCAGAGCGTGATTGCCCCATGCAGGGCGGCTCGCTTGTAATCACCCTCAGCAACACGTAGAATACCCCAGCACCGGCCCACCACGAGTGCCGCTGCCTCCCCACCCAGTTAGGTATGTCCGCACGCATTATTTCGGTCGCTAATCAGAAGGGTGGGGTCGGTAAAACGACCACCACGACCAACCTGGGCGCCTCCCTGTTTCGCCTGGGGCATCGCGTATTGCTTGCCGACATGGACCCGCAGGGGAATCTCAGTTCCACCTTTAGCGCACACGTCACCCGCCGATCGACCATCGCGGATGCGCTGCTTGATCGGAAAGTGGAGCTGCCCATAGTTCCCGTCTATACCAACGAGACGGCACGACTCGATCTGGTACCCACCTCCATGGCACTGGCCACGGCTGAAGCAGCGCTCATGAACAAGCTCGGACGCGAGTTCCGGCTGCGGGACCAATTGGCCACCATGGCCGATGCCTACGACTTCATCTTGATCGATACTCCGCCCTCGCTCGGCTTGTTGACCATCAACTCACTGGTGGCGGCCCAGATGGTTCTCATTCCGACCGAAGCGCGCTTGTTTTCGCTGCAGGGCTTACAGATGCTGCAGGAGAGCATTGAAGAAATCCTTTATATCAACCCCAGCCTCCGTATTCTGGGGATCGTGCTCAGCAAGTTCGATCGACGCCTCCGAGAGGAGCAAACCGTGGCTGCGTATCTGCGAGAGAATTGGGGTGATCTGGTGTTTCAAACAAGTGTGGGAACAAATTCGAAGATTCTGGAGTCGGCATCGGCGGGTGTTCCACTGACCGAGGTGCAGGGCTCGCAGCGAGCCGTGGAAATGTACCAATCCCTTGCTCAGGAGGTGCTGGCCCGTGTCTAAAGGAGGGTTTGACCCAAACCGCGTCGGACCGGTGAAACGAGAGCAGCCCGTTATCCCGCAGATTTTGTCCTCGGAGACGCCACACCTGGCCAAAGGCTTCACCGAAATCAAAGTGGTTGGAATCGGCGGCGGTGGGAGCAATACCATCGACCGCATGATTGAGACCGGGGTGCAGGGCATCGACTTTCTCGCGGTGAATACCGACACACAGGCGCTGGAGCGCTCGCACGCCCGTAAACGGATACGCATCGGCGACCGGCTGACGCGTGGCCTGGGAACCGGGGGGGACGTGAAGCTTGGCCTGAAGGCGGCTGATGCTGCCCGCGATGCCTTGCTGGAGGGCCTGGCGGGCGCCGATATGGTCTTTATCACGGTGGGCCTGGGAGGCGGCACTGGAACGGGCGCGGCGCCAATTGTGGCCGAGGTGGCGCAGCAGTGCGGAGCCCTTACCGTGGGTATCGTCACACTGCCATTTTCCTTCGAGGGTAACCGCCGTCGCCTGGTCGCCCAGGAGGGACTCGATCGGCTCCGCCCAATCCTGGACTCATCGATTGTGATCGCCAATGATCGACTGCTTCAGATCGCGCCGGAGAGCATGGGCATGAGTCACGCTTTCCGCCTGGCGGATGAAACGCTGAACCAGGGAATTCACGGCATCGCCGATCTTATTCTCACGCCGGGTCTGATCAATCTGGACTTCGCGGACGTGAGCAGCGTGATGCACCGCTCCGGCCGAGCCTTGATGGCAATGGGCGTGGCAGCCGGCGAGGAACGGGCGGTCAAAGCTGCCGAGAAGGCAATCTCCAGTCCGCTGCTGGATTCCTCGATCAAGGGGGCGCATGGCGTCCTGCTCAACATCACCGGCCCTCCCGACCTTACCCTCTATGAGGTGAATCAGGTGGCCGAGATGATCGGCAGCGGAGTGTCCCCCGAGTGCAACATCATCTTCGGCGCCGTGATCCATCCCCGGATGACCGACGAAGTGCGGGTCACGGTGATTGCCACCGGTTTCGAGAGGGAGTAAACGATAGCCGGTGACGCAGCTCCCAGAGACCGCCTGACCTTCGAGTTGCTCAGGCCACCGGACCGTCGTTCTCGGTTCGAGAGCGATCTACTCCGGGCCGACGAGCAGACTCTCGTGCTGTCCCACCTCGTGCATCCGAAGAGATCGCTCGTCTACCGAGGCGAGGAAGTCATCGCGGACGGCTACCGGGCGATCTGGTTCCTGTTCAAGGATCAGCCGTACGACATTGGGCGTTTCTATCGTCCGGACGGGAGTTGGACCGGCTACTATGTCGACGTACTGGAGCCGGTACGGTGGCAGGGAGCGGAGGCGGAGACGCTGGAGCTGCTGGTAGACCTGTTTCTGGACCTGTGGATCGCCCGGGATGGATCGTACCAGGTGCTCGACGAGGACGAATTCGAGGAGGCGCTGCGCCTGGGTCACATCACGGATGCGCAGGCTGAGCACGCTCGACGAGTACTCCGCGATATCGTTGATCGTGTTCAAACCGGCAACTTTCTGCCAGACGTGGTGACGCGGGGTGTGGCAGGGGCCGACCAGCAAACTGTCTTTCGGGTGCAGCCCAATACGGTTGACTGAAGCGGCTCTCAGGCATGCGTACGTCACGGCGCCCGTAGCTCGGCCGTCGTACCCGTACTGGCTTGTAGCCCGGCCGTCCTGGCCGGGCTGGCCCGCAGGCCAGCACTGTACACCGCGTTTAATGGACGAAAGTCCCGAAAAAAAGGGGACCATAAGTCCCTCATCTCCCGATCCGCTTTAAAAAGTGTTGCGTACTACCGACTACTAGGGTACGGTGTAATGGTTTCGAGGAGATCGGTTGAACAGACGGCGCGCACTTCACCTCTACATCGCCGGCATCGGCGCCATATCCATCCTGATCATTCTGGTCAGCGCCTCCCAGATGGGACCGGTCTGGTCGCAGCATCCGATGAGATGGACGGTGACCATGGTCGGCTTCATTCTGCTTGGCTGGGCACTATGCTGGCAGCAGGTGTATATGGGTGAGTCCACATCGGTGGCACTAGACGGGGTCGGGCAGATCGCTAGCTTACTGATTTTGCCAGCACCGATTGCGCTGGTGGTGATTGGATCCGCCAAACTCTTGAGTGAAGTTTCGTGGCTGGCCCAGAAACGGCGCAAGAGCCGCCGCGCGGTCTTTGTCAACCTTGGTAGTTCAATTTTCGCGGGCGCGGCTGGTCTCGGCGCATTCCACCTGCTGCAGGGCGAGCGCTTCATCTGGGGCCACAACTTTAGCCCACTGCTGGGACTACCCGCCCTGGTCGGGTTAGCCGTCGCGTACCATCTGGTCGGTACGCTGGTGGTCGTGGTCGCCGTCACCTTGAGCAGCGGCGAACGGCCGCTGGCGATTTTTACCCAACTGACTAAAGACACGGTCTGGCCCGAGATGTCGGTGATCGCGATCGGTATCGTCTGCGCTGCGCTCTGGACCTTTCGGCCTATCCTCTCGCTCCTGGTGGTGGTGCCGGTGTACCTCAGCATGCGGTCCTTCGCCTCGGTGGCGCGGTTGCACCAAGAAACAGTGGACGCGGTGCTGAAGATGGCCGAAAGCATCGACTACCGCGACACCGGGACCTACGAGCACTCGCAGCGACTGGCGGAGATGACCGGCCATGTGGCGCAGGCCTTACACCTCACTCCCGAGCACGTGGCGGAGGCCGTGCTGGCCTCACGGGTGCACGACCTGGGCAAGATCGGCATCACCAACGACATCCTGCTGAAACCGGGGGCGCTCAGCCGCGAGGAACGGACCGCCATGGAAGAGCATCCCGCCATTGGCGCCGCCATCCTCGCCAGCTTCTCCGCTTTCCAGGGGAGTGTCGAGATCGTGAGGCATCACCACGAGCGATGGGATGGAGGCGGGTATCCCGACCGCATCAAAGGGGATGCTATTCCGCTGGGGTCACGTATTATCTCGGTGGTCGACGCCTTCGACTCCATGACGGCCGATCGCCCGTATCGCAGAGGCATGAGCGTGGACGACGCCGTGGAGCGGCTGAAGAACGGCATCGGCTCGCAGTTCGACCCGACCGTCTGCGCCACCTTCATTCAAGTGCTGATTGAGCAGGGAATCTACCTTCCCCACGAGCGCACCCCCGAACTGCGCCTGGTGCCGGCCGAGGCCGGATAGCGACTAGGCGGCGGCGCGACCGTATGGTATGGATCGTGGCAGAGGGCCGGGACAGCCGCCGTCAGTAATCCATTCTCGTCACGGTCGGCTTCCTCCCTGGGACTGGTGGGTTGACAGAGTTTGGTAAGGGTGCGCCTGCTCCGCGCCATCGATTGCCGGTTCCGACCGTGGGAATGGCCGCTCGGTAGCGCCGGCCCGCCTTTAGGCTCCATGAGCGGACAGTTTCACCGAGTTCACGTGATTGGCTGAGGCAGAGCGACCAGTTGCCCTGTGCTGATCACCGTTCTGGTAGGGGATGTACCCGCTGGACGTGCTCCTGGCCGGCCCGCCTTGAGTGGTCGCCGGGATGCCACGACCCACAGGAAACACCGTTGGGCTGGCCGGGCGGAGCCACGGCCACTACGGCAGCAATGTCGGGATAACGAAAGCATTCCCCATCCGAGACACCGTCTCCGTAGTGGCCGTGGCTCCTGCCCGGCCAGCCTTCGGTGTCTCAGCGACGACACCCTTACCCCGCGCTCGGGCACGATCGTTCCAGCCGACCTGTCCAGCCCGATGGCGCTGGGGAGACATCCCATGCCAACCAGCAGCGCCGTCTCCAATGACCGTTCATGAGCGCGACAGTTTCGCGAGAACCGGTCTTCACCTCAAGGTACCCTCACGTTCACGCATGCACGGGCAGACCGTGTGACAGAAACGGCCCGTTCAGTGGTACGTGGCGATGTGGCGACGAAACGGGAGCCACTGGACGGTAGGAAACGGCCTTGAGGTCGTTTTCGAAGGGCCGCGCGGGAGGGCCGATCCTGGCACCCGCCACCATGCTGCTCGGAGGAGTAGCTGCCACACGGAGCTGCTGGTGTTATCGCCGTGACGTGCGGTGGTATGGTACTGCCGTGGTACGGCCCGGCGCCGGCGCTCTCGCGCGGCCCCTCCCTTGACGAGCTGAAGCCCGTTGCTACGCATGGGTGAGAAGCTCACTGCTGCGCGTCGGTGAGGAGATGGTGCGGTGTGAGAGTGAACGCCCATGAGCCCGTTGGGCTGCTGAGATGGTGGTGGCGCACGGTGCTCTTAGGACTAATTACCCCCTTGACCACGGGCCGAAAGTCCCTTTACAGTGACGGCACAGGTGGACTACCTCAATGAGATTCGGGCCAGGGAAGAGGTCACCACGTCCCGAGAGATCGTTGTGAAAGGAGTAGATCCAAGGTAGCTTTCCCGTACTGATGTGACCCCGCAACTGTCTGGAGACGAGTGGTCAACCGACCACGGGAGACGGCTCCGGGCGCAAGGATAGAGGAGGAACCCGTTGGCACGCACTATTGATTGGATTGATCCGGCGAAGAACATTCACAATTGGAATGGCAGAAACATTCATAATTGGAACGGCTAACTCGCTGCGTTTCTAGCCGCTAGAGTTTGGGGCCAGGCCTTCATTCCGCACTATGGGCCGGATGAGGGGTCTGGCCTCTCTGTATTTCGGGGGTATGCCCCCCCAACCCCTCCCCCTCGCGGGGGGGAGGGGCGATGCCTTGTTGGGGATGCGAACACCCTCGTAGCGGTGCGCGCGCATCTTCCGATCCTCGATCCTGGCCAGTCTGTTACGCTTATGCCAATTCGGTGTCACGCGATAGATAAAAGGAAGGCCATCAATGCTCAGCAAGGCATTCCGCCTCATCGCGGCGCTGGGATTTGTCAGCGCGGTTAGTATCGCATCCAGGCAGGTGACCGGTAGCCGGGCAGACGGCGCCTCTGGGGATCCGGGGCTGGCCCAGGTCCAGGTGACGGACAATGCTGGCGTACCCCTGGCAAACGCCCAAATTAGGGTGGATGCCATGGCCACCAGCGCGGAAGCCTGGGGCGCCCATCCCTGGCCGGTGCTCGGTGAAGGCGCAACAGACGGCACGGGGCATATCCAGGTGGCTCTCAATGCGCCGGACTTGAATGACCCGCTCATCGTCCGGAATTAGGTGTACAATATCGAGGTCTGGCTACTCGTCCCCACCGGTCCTCCGATCCCGATCCTAACGTTTCCACGCTATCTTGGAACGGATCCGAATCGGATCAAGGAGTTTGCCGACGTAGCGGCAAAGACGACGCAGGTACGCGTGTCTGTGCACGCGGCACGCCAGGTGAGACAGGCGGTGGCACGCGTGGCGCGCCTCCGTCACCAAGCACGGATCATACCTGACTTTCCGCTGGTCGCTGGTCAACCGAAGCGGTATCGCCGGCTTCAATGTGGACGCTCGGTCTCACCAGTTGAATCGTCAGATGATTCCCGTTCATGCCGCGCATAGCTACCGCTTCACCGCGCGTTACTACGGTGCCGAACCGTACGTCTTGCAGGTGGTCCACCGCGACGGCAGCACCACCGCAGTACCGTTGAGCTAACCTGTGCGTCGCGCAACGGTACTCGTTCTCATCCTGGCCGTATTGGCGACGATCGTTGGCTATCGGGTCACAACCGTCATCTCTGCCGGCGATCCCCTTCAGCCGATGAACGGCCAATCCCTCTCCGGGATCAGTCTAGGGGTGGGAACAACCTTTGACTACGGTGTCGAGTTCGTCAACAAAACGTCGGATCGGACGCTGATCGTACAACTTGCCACGCTTCCACGTGGCGTACCGCCCCATGTCCATCTGGTGCATCAGATGATCGTGGGAGACGGAGGGTTCATCGCTACACTGGGGTGGCCGCCGCGAGATGGGCCCTACCGCCGCTTTCCCACGCGGTCGCCCGACGGCTATCGGCTCAGGCCGCATCAGGGTGCGATGATCGGGTTGGCCTTTGTGGCGGATCGACCGGGCACGTACCTGGTGGGACCGGTGACCATCCATGTTCTGGTCCCGGGGCCGTTTGGACATCAGTTCTCGGCAGAACATATCTACGACCAGTATGGCCTGCTCTGCGTCCAGGTCAGTCGCCGAGCATGCACGGCGGCGGATAAGGCTAGTCCTGTAAACCACCACTAACTGGTACCCGTTCCACTGGCGGCTCGCATCGACCTCGGGAGTTGTCGACTTCACTCTCCTGCGCACGGCTGTTGGGTGACGGCCCACCCGCTAGCGTTGATTCCGCACGTCGGGCCGTAGCCAGATGAAGAGGCTGGAAGCCATGATCATGCCGCCGAGCAGAAACCACATGGTGCGGTAGGGCACGAACAGCAGGACTACCCCGCCCAGGGCCGATCCAACCGCCAGGGCGGTATTGATGACCGTGCTTCTGGCCGCCACCACCCGGCCGCGCATCTCAGTTGGGGTGAGCGATTGCACCAGCGTGATGCCGCTGATGACAAAGAGGCTATTGAATAGCCCGGAGAGCGCCAGCACCACGGTGGCCACGTACAGGTTGGTGATGGACCCGAGCAATGCATCCGTCAGGCCGGTACCGAGCACGCCCAACCCAAACAGCCGCCCCTTGGGAAAGCGCTGCACCAAACGCTGGGCCATGGCGCTGCCCAGCAGCGCGCCCACGCCGATGCTGACCTCGAGGACGCTGAAACGGAAGGCGCCGCTGCGCAAGGTGCCCACCAGTCCGGCGCTGTGTGCCAGCACATGGTCGGCGTAGAGCGGCGCCAGCACAAAGACTGCTCCGCCGGCCACGGGGGCGATGGCAAAGGTGAAGGTGCTCCACTTCAAGAAGGGATGCCCCATCAGGAAATCGACACCAACCCGGATGCGTGCCAGCACGTCGCCAACGTTGGGCAGCGGTCCTCGTTCGTGACCGGGGATCCGCATTCTATGTACCAGTAGCGCCGAAACCAGGAAGGTAGCGGCATCGATGTAGAACGGCGTCTGCAGGTTCAGGATGAACACCAGCGCGCCGCCCACGGCATAGGCCAGGTCCGCCGAGGTCTGGATGCCGTTGAGAATTGCGTTGGCGCCCAGCAGCTTGGCTTCGGGCACCACATCCGGCAAAGCGGCGCGGGCCGCGGTATCGAACAGCAGGGTCAGCGCGTAGAGCACGACCACCAGGGGATATAAGGTCCCCAGAGTCAGTCCGCTGAGGGCTGGGACGGCTGCCAGCAGTACCGCACGGCTCAGGTCGCAGCCGACCATCAGCCGCCGGCGGTCAACATGATCGACGAAGACGCCGACCAGCAAGCCGCCGAGCAAGGTGGGCAAGACACGGCAGGCGTAAAACAGCGCCAGAGCGGGCGCGTAGGAGTTGGACAGATGAATGACCAGAAAGACCAGGGCGATGATGGCGATGCGATCGCCCACCACGGAAACAGCCTGACCCGTCGCGTAGAGGCGGAAGTCGCGACCGTAGCCGGTGGTAGTGGTCAGAGCGGTTACCTCCCTACAGCCTGACCGGGTATCGTAACTTCGCTATCTGAGTTGATCTCTGCCGCGGCGCCTCGAGACACGCCGACATAGGTGAATCCAAGTTGGAGGACTTCGGCGGGATCGTAGAGGTTCCTGCCGTCGATCAAGAGCGGGCGCCGCATCTGATCTCGAAGCTGCGCGAGGTCGAGCTGCCGGAACTCGTTCCACGCGGTCACCAGCACCACGGCATCGGCGCCGGTCGCGGCGCCGTAGGCATCGGCGCAGAACTCCACCTCGGTCGTCTCCTCGCCCGCGTTGTCCATCGCCACCGGATCGTAGGCTGCTACCTGGGCGCCAGCCGCCTGCAGGAGCGCAATCAGGGCCAGCGAGGGCGCTTCCCGGATGTCATCCGTGTTCGGCTTGAACGCCAGTCCCAGCAAGCCGATACGCTTCCCCCGCAGCTCACCCAGATGTTCCTGGAGCCGTTCCACCACCCACCGACGGCGATCGGCGTTGATATCCATGACGGCTTGCAAGAGCTGCGGATGCTGGCCGGCATCCTTGGCCATGTGCATCAGCGCTTTGACGTCCTTGGGGAAGCAGGAGCCGCCGAAGCCCAAACCGGCATCGAGAAAATACGGCCCGATGCGGACATCGCAGCCCATCCCACGAGCGACCTCCGTCACATCGGCGCCCAGCCGCTCGCAGATGGCGGCGATCTCATTGATGAAGGAGATGCGCGTGGCGAGAAAGGCGTTGGATGCGTACTTGATCATCTCCGCGGTGCGCAGATCGGTGATGATAATGGGAGCACCCAGCCCTCGATACAGCTCAGCCACCGTCTCGGCCGCGGCACGATCGGCGGCGCCCAACACCACCCGGTCGGGTTGCATGCAGTCCTTGAGGGCGGAGCCCTCGCGCAGAAACTCCGGGTTGGAGACAACCGAGAAGGGCACGTCGTGCCGCCGATGCTCGTTGATGATGTTCGTTACCAGATCGCCCGTGCCGATCGGTACCGTGCTTTTGTTGACCACGACGACCGGCTGATGCAGTCCCTCCGCGATGCTCTTGGCGGCCGCGCATACCTGTGAGAGATCGGCGCCGCCATCCTTCCCATCGTCGGGCGTGCCCACGGCGATAAACACAAACTCGGCCTCGCGCAGTCCCTCCTGGTACGAGGTGGAGAAGTGCAGGCGGCCCGCTGCGGTATTCCGCACCACAACCTCGTGCAGGCCAGGTTCATAGATCGGCAAAATATTCTGACGCAGGTCGGCAATGGTCCGGGCGTCGATGTCGATACAGGTGACCTGATTGCCCAGGTCAGCAAAGACACTCCCCGTGGTCAGTCCGACGTACCTGGTGCCAATAACAGTAATGCGTTTCATGTGTCCCCCCATCTGCGCCAGAGCGCACGTCCGCACGGTTGTTGAATGTGATGTATAGGCACGCTGCTAGGCCCAACGACTCTCACCGAGGCGGATCTCAGCAGGGTCGCCTCCCAACCAGTGTGCCACGGCGTTGGCGATCCGCCCTCCCGCGTGGCCATCGCCAAAGGGGTTGTCGACCGAAGCCATGCGTGCATAGGCCACTGGGTCGTGCAGCAGCCGCTCACACTCCTCCATGATGCGTCGTGGATTGGTACCGACCAGCAGGGCTGCGCCCGCCTCCACGCCTTCCGGGCGTTCAGTCGTCTCACGCATCACCAACACCGGCTTGCCCAGGCTGGGTGCTTCTTCCTGCACCAGCAGAAAATCTGGCTGCACCTGGCGCAGCGTCCCGGTCACGGCCTGCACGACACGCGCGGTGAGGTCTGCGAGCTGCTGGCCCGGCTGCATGAGGTCCAGGTCGATATCGGGCTGGATGCCAAACACATCGAGCGCGAGATTCAGCATCTCTCGATGTTGGGCCGTGGCGCACACCACCGACTGGAGGTTGGGATGCGCTTCGACGGCGCGAATTACCGGCGTCAGCTTGATCACCTCCGGGCGGGTGCCCAGAATGGAGAGAACCTTGGCTCGCATACCGTTCTAGCGTCCTCTCATGCCGGCCACACGGGTGAGCGTGCGCGCGATAATGCACACGTCGAGCACCAACGAGCGGTGCTTTACATAGTACCGATCATAGCGCAATTTGGCCCGAGTATTGTATGCCTTGGGTACCTTTGTTGAGCGCCCCAGCGTCACTTCCCGCCCAATCGATGAATGGAGATACTTCAGCTGTGCGCGTAGGCGCGACTAGAAACTGTCTGAAAAGGGGGTGACGAGGTGAGACACTGGAAGTACCACACTCCAGGAGTCTCATATGACCTCGCCTCCCCGTCTCTATCCTACCGACCTCACCGATGCCGAGTGGCGGATTC
>JAABUJ010005934.1_pt1 | contig 12034 bp, 17 predicted proteins | sample 5559131 | NCBI WGS metagenome assembly JAABUJ01 (sample SAMN10711875, study PRJNA513366) | rock metagenome | isolation source: Antarctica rocks | place: Antarctica: Victoria Land, Mt New Zealand nord | collected 2016-01-07
GCGGTGACAAGCATGGCTCGGCTCCTTTCTCCTCTACCGGGCAGTGCGCTGGCAGCAGGCCGCTGGGGTGCTACGAATCAAAATCGCCTTGGCCTTGGAACTGGTATGAGTCATTGCTGAACGGTCGAGCGCCTTGCGTGATAATGATGCGAAGCGTCCGATCGTCTTCCAAATGAAGCACCGGAAATGGAGTGTCCACACTTGGTCCCTGTAGCGGATGCGGCTGCTCTCCCGTGATGCGGAAAGTGCCATAAAGTTCTCCGAAGGTTCCCGGGCTGCGTGTATCATGAATCGTATAGGTAACTTCTGCGATTTGCTTCTCACCCGAGTACAGCGTTCCGATGCCTCGTATTGTCTTCACGTCGGCTATTTCCCTTTTCTGAACAACCTTTCTTGCTCGCAACTGTGAACGATAGGGTAGCACACTCGTTCTGTCCGTACAATGTCCTGACAGAGACGCGGCGTCGTCTTTGCCCCATTATGCGTCGTCTCGGTGCCGCAACTTGCCGCGAGCAAGCATGCTTGATGGCACCCCGTCCATCGGTGCCGGTAACACGCCCGGCCCTATCGGACAGCATTTGCGAAGCACAATGTAGCTGGTAAGACCGAGATGACTCCGCACCCGGCGTGAGCGTTCGCAGTCGTGCCAGGGCGTCTCCTCGGGTGGGAGGAACTGACCGGCAAACCGGTTGGCAACTGCCGCACGCAAGAGCGCCGTCCCGGCGCGGGATACCCACCCATTTGGGAGCGAGCAGAACGTGTACAACACATACCCACCCGGCGTGATGACGCGCAGGTATTCGGAGACTGCCTTGATCGGATCGGGCACTGTCTCGATCACCCAGCTACTGACCACGACATCAAAAGAATGATCGGGGAATGGGAGATCGAGCACGCTCCCTTTGATACGGTTGGCGGGCACATCGGCGGCGTGCGAGAGCATCGTGGGTGAGAGATCGAGGAGCGTGAGCGTCGCGAGCGGTTCGATGGTATGGATGCGGCGCGACAACGCGCCGGTTCCAGCACCTGCGTCGAGCACGCGGAAGCCGGGTTCCAGTATCTCGCCAAGATCGGTGAGCATCGTTTGCTCGACCGTCCCACCGGCGAGTTGCACCCACAGGGCGCGGAACCGCTCGTATTTGTTGGCGACGCGCTCATACACATCCTGTACGTCGTCCGGCGCACGGCTGAGCAGGAGATCGAGATCATCGAGCAGTTGTGTCACGACATGTCTCCCTTTTTGCTTCCGGGTCGCGCCACGATGAGCACCACCATCCCCCGCCAGAACCGTTCGACGCGCACGATTGTCAGCCCTGCTCGCTCTGCGTTCCGAACCGTACACCGATTGATATTCGCCCCGTACAGCCAGAACACCAGAGGGTTCAGCAGATTGATCACCCTACCGAGCAGGCCGGGAGGCCGCACGTATTCGAGCAGGAAGATGTCTCCCCCTGGTTTTGTTACCCGTGCCGCTTCCCGCAGTCCGAGCACCGGGTCCGGTACCGACCCGAAGACGAACGTGGCAACGGTCGAGTCGAAGGTGCGATCCGGAAAAGCGAGGTGCTGCGCGTCCATCTGATAGAGGTGACCCGGGGAGTGGTGTTTGGTCGCGTTCTCGCGTGCACGCACCAACATCCCGGGAGAGAGGTCAATGGCGATGACGGTCGTGCCTGCCGGGTAATAGGCGAGGTTCTTTCCCGTCCCGACCCCGATATCGAGCACCTGGGAACCACACACCTGCGCAAACAACCGCGTGCGCCATCTCGCGTAGTGCGACCGTTCCAGCAGCACTTCGAGCACGTTATAGAGCGGGGCGATCCGGTCGTAGTGCGCCCGGACGACCGTTGTCCGCTCCTCGTCCCGTGCGGCGCTGCTCGTTCGTGACATGTCCGTTTTCCGTTGGCGTGGCATGATTTTGTTCTTCTCCACAGTAGCACATTATGGCAGGATCGCTGTGAGTTCCTGTGTGGCTGTCGCCTTGTCCACCGGCTGTTGCAGCACCCGCCGCACGATGCCTTGCCGATCGATGAGGATGTTTGATGGGAAGTTCTGGATACGATACGGGCCAATATCGCGGCTGCCATCGTTGAAGGCGAGCGTTGAGGTCAGGTGCAGATCGGCGAAGAACTTCGTACCGTCACTCCGGTTGTCAGCCGTATTGAGGGAGAGGAGCACGAGATCGGGATGACTGACTTGTTGTTCCCGGTAGACGGATTCGAGATCGGGCATTTCGCTGCGGCACGGCCCGCACCAGGACGCCCAGACATTGATCCAGACCGGGTGTCCCGCGAGGCTCGCCATGGCAAACGGCGCGCCGTTTGCATCCGTCAGCGGCAGGGCCGCGAGCCGGTCACCGACCTTGGGGAGCGTCGCGCCGGGATTGGTGAGGCCACCCCCGCCATTCTCCCGATTGAAGAGGAGGACGCCCGCGACAATGGCGAAGATCAGGAGCAGGGTGATTCCTAACTGGACACGGCGCGGCAGCGAGCGAAGCGATGGCGCCGTCTCGGGCATTGTCGCGTTGGGTGTCGGGTCAGCCATACGGTATCGTCCTCTCACGCTGTGTGCTGTTCTAGCACGTCATCTACGAGACACCGGGAAGGTTGATGACCGGCGCGAAACGGGCAAGTCGTGAAAATGTGTCGGTGAAGAGCATGATGCCGATCAGGATCAGGAAAAGTCCGCTCACCATCGAGACGACATTGTAGTAGCGGTTGAGATGCCACAGGCCACCGCGGAGGCGCTGGAACAAGAGGCCGATGACCAGAAACGGCACACCGAGGCCGAGCGAGTAGGTGAAAAAGAGGATGCCGCCGTTTGTCGGTTGGCTGCCGACGACGCCATAGATGCCGGTGAGGATCGGGCCGATGCACGGCGACCAGCCCGCCGCGAAGAAGACGCCGATGAGGTAGGAACGCAGTAGTGGCAGCGCCACGCCTCGCAATGGATGGAAGACCACCGTGCCCAGGCTCCGTTCGCGCTGTTGCGGGGAGCTTGGACCTGCCATTATGCCGAGGCGGTTTCGTTCCGGCACAAGCCGAGGCAGGAGCGGGTGCATACTGATCGTGCGGTGCAGGAAGGGAATCTCCACGAGCCCGGTCGTGTGCAGGCCCATCAGGATGATGACCAGCCCGCCGATCCAACGGACATACCCCTGTGCGACCTGAACATTGCTGAGAACCTGTCCGACGGCGATCCCGACGATCGTGAAGACGGTCGAGAAGCCGAGGACAAAGGCAAAAGCGTGCAGCAACACCCCGCGCCGTGGCGACGGCCGTCCCGGCGCGACGGCGACGCCCGCGAGGTGGCCGAGATAGCCGGGGATCAAGGGAAGGCAGCAGGGAGACGCAAACGAAAGCAACCCACCGATAAAGGCGAGCACGATGCCCACAAGCAGCGGCGTCTCTTGGAGCCGGATCGACAGGATCATGAACACCTCATGCAACGAGCGCGGCGCGCCCCGTACGAATCAAGACAATTGATAGCACGGAGAACCCGGCAGTGGCGAGGACCATCGCCCGGCCCGTGTGTGGTAATCATTTCCGTGCCTGTCTCCAATTCATCCTCATGGCCCCCTTCTCAGTTGGAAGACATGCGATGGGTCGCGACCGTCGCCAGTTGCTGTTCGCGCGGCGTATCGTTCGGGGGTTCCAACTGCGCGATCTCGGCTGCGATGGCTTCGTGCCGCGCTTTGAGTTCCGCAAGATGTTCTTCCGGGGTGCCCAAGGCCCGGGTAGGCTGGCTTGTCTGGGCAGGCTGTGTGGCAGATTGTCCGCCCCCCATGCCTCCCATCCCACGCATCATGAGGATCATCGAGAGCGGGCACGCCGCCAGCAGGAGGAGCGGCACCGTCGCGCCGATGAGGTTTGGCGCGATTGCCCAGACGCCGAGGCCGATGACCGCAAGCCCGGCCACGACCTTCCAGTTCATGCACATCCCGAAATGCTTCATCTCTATGCGCCCCTTTTCTTCTTCCACTCAACCAAGTTTCGTCGCCTGGCTCGGTTCGTAATCCTGCCGGGAGATGATCTTGCCCGTGTTGACCGTGATATTGCCGTTCTCGACCGTCATCGGGAAATAGTCGAGCGACCGCGTCGCCGGCCCGTGAATCAGTGCGCCAGTCAGTCCGTTGTACAGTGAGCCATGACAGGGACACTGGATATTGCCTTCCAACGCGGGATTCGGGGGCGGCACCGTGCAGCCAAGATGGACACACCGCCAGTACGCGGCGATTGCGTGATCCGGTTCCGTGGTCGGCAGGAGGTAGAAATGTCCCTCGGTGCTGCGGACATACTTCTGGCTCGCGAGGAGCGTTTTGACATCACTCACCGTCCCGGCGGCGACCTTCGCGCCGAGCCCGGTGACCTTGTTCGGGTAGAGCATCTTGTAGGTGGCGACGGCGCTCGTTGCCGTGAAGGCGCCGAGTAGGTCGAAGAGCGCATACCGCATGAACCGCCGTTGGGATGTCCGCTGTTCCAGCACCGGCAAACGCGCGCGGGTGTGGGAAACCTGAGATGAAGCCTGCGTTGTCTGTCGCCTTCTCCACGCCATAGATCGCACGGTCAGCGATCCACAAGCGCGGCTGATTGCATATGACCCACGTTAGCCTCGCGGGTCGTAACCCTCCGGGTACGTCACGAACCCCGTGTTCGACCTGGTGTCCGGCTCCCTTCGCACAGAGCGGTGATGGACCGGGAACGCTATCTCCCGGTGGGCGGGAATGATGCGTTCGGGGTGCAGGATTGCCGTCACCAGAGAAAGCGCTTCGGTTCCCTTCCTGAGGGCATCGTCGCCCGTCCACTTCACCATGCCACTCAGCATGTTTGTTCGTCCGTTGACGGACCACCGATGCGCGACCACGCCGGGGAGTCGGTCGCATGTGGCGGTGCATTCCTCGCGCAGCGTAGTGCATAGGTCGCTTGGTAACTCCTCGACTGAAAGGGTAAGGATCTGGATGTACATCGGTTGCTCCCTGGTTCATCGCTGTCTCTCTGCGACGATGAGGTGCATCCGGGAAGCCGCAAGCGGTGCTGTCATCGGTGCCTTTGCGCCGGTCTAGCCGATGGCTTGCCCATGGGCCGTTCGGCCTGTCGCCAGTGATCCGGCGACGATATTCTTTTCTGCAGACGCGCGATCCGCCGCCGCAAGTCGGTTCATCTGTCCCTCCACATCGTCGAGTTCTGTACGGAGGGTGGCCAACCGCTCATCCGGGTTCAGCGTGGGCAATGGCTGATTCGTGGCCAGATTGCCCGCTTGACCCTGCATCTCTTGCATCGGCACCTCCTTCTTGCCGCGCATCATCATCCACATCATCAATCCCATGCCGACTGGACAGGCGAGGAAGGGGAGGAAACCCAGGAGATTCTGCATGGTCATCGGTCCTTTCGTGAATACCGCGTGCCGCGATTGTTCGTCGTTCCGGCGGTGTCATGAACTCGGCATCAGGTCGGCCCGTCAGTCAGAAGCCGCCTGCGGCGTTCCTCATATTCCGTGTGATCGATCTCGCCACGCGCATATCGCTCACGCAGGGTTGTCAAGGCGCGATCCTCGACCGGACCGCCCGGCGTGTTGGGATGCGAACCTCGCATGCCACCTCGGATCGCATACGCGATCACCGCGACAATGCCTGCAAAGAAAAGGAACATGAAGGCCATCATGACCACGACGGCGATCCAATTCCACCCACTCTGGTAATACCCCATCATCGTCAGTTCCAATTCCGCACGGCTCCGTCATGCCGACGATCACCGCGCTCGCTCAACGACGCTTCAAATCCGGTTAATTCGTGATGCCATACCACGCCGTGAGATAGCCCTGCATCTCGGTGCTCTCCGCTGACTGTACGGCGATGATGTCTTTCGCAAGCCCCTTCAACTCGGGATGCTGGGCGTTGGCGAGCGCGTCGTTCGACATGTCAATCGCCCGTTGATGGTGGGGGATCATCCCTTCCAGGAACATCCGGTCCGCGAAGTCGCCCTGCATCATCGGCTTGCCGCTTCCCATCATCCCGGCTGTGCCCTGTCCCATCATGCCGCCGCCCATCATGCCCGATTGCGCGGGAGCATTCGGGTACCACTGTTGCCGCCAGGCGCGCATCTGATCAATCTGCTGCTGCTGGCCGGTGATGATCCGCTGGCCGAGGTCGCGCAACTCGGGATGGTCGGATTGACTGATCATCATCTGCACCATCCCGATCGCCATTTCATGATGGGCGATCATCTCGTCGAGAAAGCGGAGATCATAGGGGTCGCTCAGATTGCCGCTGCCCATCATGCCGCCGCGCATCATGCCGCCGCCCATCATGCTTTTGCCCATCATCCCGCCCGTATGCTGCGGGCCCGGCGTATTAGTTGGTGAGGGATTGAGGGACGTGGTCGTCGCGTCACGCGCCTGGACGATCGCGACGGTTCCCGCGAGCAGCAGCCCGACGAGGATGAGCGCCGCGACAACGGCGCGTATCAAGCGTGTTTGGAAACCCATGTGTTGCCTCTTCTTTCATTTGTCCCGATTGCCTCTGCATCCACCTGCCGACGACCTCCTACGTTCTGTAGTAGATTTGTTCATCTCCGGCACATCCTTCGGTTCGTGTTCGACGGAGGCGTTGTAGAACCGCAGCAACCGATCGCGATCGAACTGATCAAGCGACAGTTGCCGCCTCTTGTAGCGCCACCCGTGCCTGTCGTGACTCTGTTATGCATGTACCCATGTCTGACCACCGTCGTCGCTCCGATAGAAGTGGCCTTGCTCGTCCACGACGGCGATGCGTTCCGGTTGGCCGGGGCCGGCGGCGAGCGCCACGGCCGCCTTGCCCGACGGCAACGCCGTCAATTGCCACGCACCATCTGTGCCCCGCTTCGCCAATCCGCGATCCGTCCCGGCATAGAGTATGCCCGACGGGCCAGCCGCGAGTTGCATGATCGCGCCCGCTGGGCCGGACTGCTCCTGCCAGGTCTTCGCACCGTCCCGGCTCTCCACGACGCGGTTGCCGCCGCCCGCGTAGAGGTGAAGCGGGTCATCGTACGCGACGGTGAGGCCAATCATGCCCATCCCGCCTCCGCTGACGGACGGCATCGTGACGGACTGCCACTGCGCCCCTCCGTCGTTGCTCGTGAAGAGCCCTTTTCCCGCTGGTGCGGCGTAAAGACGCAGCGCGTTCGTCGGGCTGGCGGCGAACGCGTGCAGGTCCAACCCAGGCAGGTTCGTGGGCTGATCGTGCCAGGTCTTGCCGCCGTCCGTGCTCACGCGAAAGACATCGTGACCGGCGACGTAGCGCCGGGCCCCGTTGCCGGATGACATGGCGAGTTGCATCGCGTCGACCTTCTGGAGCGGGGTATCTTGCCAACTCTTGCCACCATCGTGGCTGATTTTCAGGCCCTCATGATGCCCGAAGAAGATCGTGTTTGGGTCGCCCGGATCGAAGGCGAGCGAATGGATGTCCTGGGTGTGGAACTGATAGAGCGCGTTCGCACTCGGCTCCGATCCGACGCGGGATGTGATCGCCCAGACACCGATCGCGATACCGACGATGGTCGCCGCGACGAGACCGCTGCGGAGCAGCCGGTGCTGGCGCTTTTTGCCCTTCGCTTCCCGTTGCATCCGTTCGCGCTGGTTGGGTTGTTTCGTTGGCGTTGTCGCCGTCTTGACCATGAACCGACCTCCCGTTGTGCGCACCGGTGCGCACGGCAAGACATCAACTGCCGACCGCATCATGCGGTCAGGCGGGCTGCGTCAGGAACGGAATATCAGATCAGGAAGATTTGGAGGAAAGCACGCCTGCGATCCGGTGGCCAGAGCCAGTGCTCGCGCCGGAAGGCGAGGATCGGTGCCCGGATCGCCAGCAATGTGACGATCAGGAGCGCCAGGAGCAGCAATGGTGCGAGCGACAGCCGGGTCACTGCCGCCTCAACCCCGGCGCAGATACGGCCGGGAATACAGAGGGTGACGATCCCCGTCGGGCACGCACCGTCGCAGGGCATCCCGATGTTCGCTTGCTGGTTCGTCGCTGCCATGACGGGTACGGCTGCGGGGAGTGGCGTGGCCATGATGATCTGATGCGTGAGGAGGACAAGCAGCAGCGCCATGCCGACGTGTCGCCACGCGCTTGACCAGGAAGATTGCTGTTCGACTGGTGTGTCCGCCTCTCGCTGCTCCATACAAGCAAGTGTAGCCCTGATACCGCTCGCAAGCAACTGAGCGAAGTCGGCATGGATGGCGCCACTGGTCAGACGGCACCGACAACCGCACGCGCACACGGATGTGCTTCGTTGCCACATTCGAGTTGCAAGGTCGCGTGCTCAATCCCGAACTGGTCGTGAAGATCCTCGCAGCAGCGCGCGAGCAAGCCGTCGTGATCTGCGATTTCCGGGATGACCAGATGTGCGGTGAGCGCTGTTTCCGTCGTGCTCATCGCCCAGATATGGAGATCATGGACTTCGGTGACATCCGGCAATCCTTCGAGGTAGAAGCGCACGTCGTCAATCTTGATTCCTTCGGGCACGGCATCGAGCGCCAGATTCACCGAGTCTCGCAGTAACGACCACGTACTATGAAGAATGATCGCGACGATGACGAGGCTCACCACCGGGTCAATCCAGCGCAGGCCGGTGACGAGGATCGCGATACCGGCGAGCACCACGCCGAAGGCAATCCCCGCGTCTCCAGCCATGTGGATGAACGCACCCCGGATATTCAAATCGCCCTTGCGATCCGAGAGAAATAGCAGCGCCGTAATGCCGTTCACGAGAATCCCCGCAGCGGCGACCCAGATGACGATCCCACCGGCAACGTCACTCGGTTGCAGCAACCGTCGAATCGCTTCCCAGGCAATCCCGCCAATGGTGATAAGCAACACGACGGCATTGACGAGCGCTGCGAGGATTGAGGAAGCGCGGAGCCCGTAGGTATGCTTGCCTGATGGTGGCCGGGTGACAAGGTAACTGGCACCCCACGCGAGGAGCAGCCCGAGCACGTCCCCCAGGTTATGGCCTGCATCGGCAACCAGGGCTACAGAGTGGGCAAGCCGACCATAGATCACTTCAGCGACGACATAGCCGGTGTTGAGGATCACGCCGATGGCAAACGCTTTGCCGAAGCTCGCCGGTGCGTGACTATGCCCGTGATCGTGTCTGTGATCGTGCGCCACGACAGGTACTCCTCACGCCGCGAGAGTCGGCATCCTTAGTCGTCGCAATGATCGTCGCCGCAGGAACAGGCGCCGTGTCCCGCCCGTGCCCCCGCAATCGCTTCGCGCGCTTCGCCGCCGAGCCAATACAGCAGCACGAGTGCCGCAATCGGATCGGCCCACCACCAGCCGAAGGCCGCATTGAGTCCCAAGCCGACGAGCAAGGCACCGGCCATGTACGCACAGGTGATCGAGCAGGCCGCGTCACCACGCAGCGCGCTGCTGTCGATGCCAGCGGCGATGACGCGCTTTCGCCAGGCTAGAATCGGCATGAGGATGACCGCGACGACGGAGAGCGCAAGGCCGGGGATCGAGCTGTCCGGCTTGCTGCGAAGCGCGAGCACCGCAATGGCACTGATAAGGACGTAGGCACAGAGCAGGACGAGTCCGACGCCGACGACCCAGGCAGCCCGATTCTCCGCCCGTTCGATCCGTTCCAGCGAGCCACCCCGCGCCTCAGTCGAGAGCCGCCACAAGAGAATGCCGCCGGTGATCAGTTCGACCACGCTGTCGAAGCCGAAGGCGGTCAGGAGGACGGATCGCGCGATCACACCGGCACCGATCGCAACAGCGGCCTCGATGACCATGTAGACGATGGTGAGGATTTCGATCCGCACGCCGGCACGGATCAGTGCGTCCCGTGGAGAGAATGTTCGAGCAGATTGAACAGTCATCAGACTACTCATGCGGTTTGTTCCTCTTCCTGTGTTGCCATTGCCGGAGAGTGGCCGACGTGGGCGAAGCCGACTGCCAAGAGATCATTCACATGCGCATCATCGAGCGCGTACCAGACCATCTTCCCCTCACGGCGGGAGCGGACCAGATTGAGAGATCGGAGGAGTCGCAGTTGGTGGGACACCGCCGATTGGCTAACTCCGAGTGCGGCTGTGAGATCACAGACACAGAGTGCCCCGCTCATCAAGACCGTCAGCAATCGCACCCGTGTCGGATCGCTCAGCGCATCGAAGAGTGCGGCAAGGCGTGCCGCCGTTTCGTCGTCGGGCAGGGTTGCCCGCGCACGCCGGACGTTCTGGATATGCACATGATCAATCGCACATTGCTCGTCGGTACGATTGGTTTTCGGGGATGGCATTGTGTCCTCCACTGTCAATACATGAAGAAGTGTGCATATATTGGCGCTATTACGACCGCATGTCAAGCCGAAGGAATGCCGCTTCAGATAACGGTGTTTCGTCAGTCAGGTTCGCCACATGCCGTAATCTCTCCACAAAGACTCAGCGGAGTACCGGTATCGACATGCTGACGGGAAAGCGGGTTGCGCATGGGTGAAAGCACAGAACCAGAAGGAACGGGGCTGGCGAGCATGTTTCATCCCTACACGCGGATTCTTCGCAGCCGCTGCTATCGTCCGTTATGGGGTCGTTTGGCGAAAGGGAGAATATTGTACGCTAATGGTGCATCCGCTAAGTTCTGTGCGACAATGAGACCGAACGTCGAAGCGTATTGATGCCGTTCTCAGGCAGGAGGTCTCAGCTATGCGTGCCTATGTGCGTGTCCGTCCACTGACCGACGAGGAGTATCAGCAACTCAAACGTCAAGCCGCTTCGCGAAAGCTGGCGGCCGGGCGCGTCAAACGCGCGCAAGTCATCCTCCTCTCCAATCAAGGGTATCGGGCGCAGGAAATCGCGGAACGATTGGGCATGCATGAGCGCACGGCCCGCACCTGGGTCAATCGCTTTACCCGCCTGGGCATCCCCGGATTGGAAGAAGGTCCCCGCTCGGGTCGCCCGCCGGTCTACGCCCCGACGAATGTCGGTGTGGTGATTCAGACGTCCCTCACGCCGCCGAGCGAACTGAATCTGCCCTTCGGTTCTTGGACGCTCGATCGGCTGGTTGCGTACCTGAGCGAAGTCGAGGGCATCCCGATCAAACGGAGCCGGATCAGCGAGGTTCTCCGGCAAGAGGGATTGCGTTGGCGCCATCAGGAAGGTTGGTTCGGGGAGCGCGTCGATCCCGACTTCGCGGCAAAAAGGGGGCGATCGAATCCCTCTACACTGCCGCCCCCATCAACAGTGTCGTAGTCTGTCTCGACAAGATGGGGCCGCTCTCGGCGCGCTCGCATGCCGGTCGTGAGCTCGTGGCGATCCATCCCGGTGCGGGCACGCCTGCGGGTCGCGCCAAACAGGAACTGGACTATCAGCGTCGGCCCACCGATGGTTATGTCTTCGGCGCGTTTCAGCCGACCACGGGTGAAGCCTTGACAGCGACCTACACGAGCCGCTCGATCAAGAACTTCATCGACTTCCTCGACCAAGTCGAAGCGGCGATCCCGGCCTCGGCGGAGCGGGTCTATGCGATTCTCGATAATCTGGCGACGCACAAAGCGGCGGATGTCCTGCTCTTCACCCTGGCGCATCCACGCTGGGAGTTCGTCTTTCAACCGACCTACGCGGCCTACCTGAACCTGATCGAGCCGTGGTGGAAGATCCTGAAATCGCTGGCGCTCAAGGGACGGCAGTTCCTGACGTGGGAGGCGGTCGAGGAAGCGGTCGTTGCCGCGTGCACCTACTGGAACGCGCATCGTCATCCCTTCATCTGGGGCAAGCGTCGTCGGCACCGCATGCCGCGCAGCTATGGGGTCGCCGCCATTCCCAAAGCGACTCGTATTTAGCGGATGCACCATTAGCGTACAATATTCTCCCTTTCGCCAAACGACCCCAAACAGACCGGGCACTTCCTTCCCAAGATGGCATGGACGAGGATTGCGCGGCATGTGATGGTCAAAGGAACTGCCTCACGCGATGACCCGACGCTCAGTGACTACTGGGCGAAACGGATGCGGAAGGTAGATCTCCAGAACCTCACGACTCTCCCCGCTGAGAAACAGGCACT
>JAABUJ010005935.1_pt1 | contig 12032 bp, 13 predicted proteins | sample 5559131 | NCBI WGS metagenome assembly JAABUJ01 (sample SAMN10711875, study PRJNA513366) | rock metagenome | isolation source: Antarctica rocks | place: Antarctica: Victoria Land, Mt New Zealand nord | collected 2016-01-07
GCTGTTGTGGTGGGGGGGCGGGTTAGCTGGGTGAGGCTTGTGGGGGGGAGAGCTGTCGGGGGAGGGGGAAGGGGAGGGACGGGAGGGATGGTGCCTGGGGAGGGAGGGACGTACGCGTGGGCGAGGAGGAGGCTGCCGGTTGTTGTGAGGGCGCGGGAGAGGAGTGTCATGTTTGGTGGATGTGGTTGTGGTTTTGGTTGGGTTGAGCGTGTCGGTTGACGGGTGGCGAGATAAGGTGATGTAGGACCGGCCTTTGTTTGCGAGGCGGGGTGGGTGGTCTGCGTAGAGCTGGAATGAGGTACGCTTGAACTTGGAGTCGAGCTTGTGGTAGGGTATGTAAGTAGGGTACGAAACTAGATGTGGTCGAGGTCTAGGGCTGGCTATACATGCCATCTGTGCAACATCGCGGATACAGCAATAGCTAAGGTATGTGTTCTGGTTCGGATTGTGATCGTATTTGGCCTCAACTACAGGTGTGGAAATATCTCCCTGATGATGCGGTGAGTTATGGTGACTTTTGATTTTATAAGTATCTAACTACACCATCTAACAGGCAAAGAGCAAAGCAAAACGGCAGATCCTCGCCAATATTACAAACGATACGCCTCAGAATGCACACTTGGCAAAAGCGACTGCGAACGCTCGTATATGATCAAGGGCGCCGAGAACAATGAGCTGGATCCCGTCGCGCCAGAAGATTAATTATAACCGATTACCCCGACTGCCATCTTCCATTTACCAAGCCCGCGGATCTCAAGCCAGTTGCAGCTGCCTTACAAGAGCGCAGCGAAGAGGACGCCAGCAAACCCAAGACCCAAAACTGTCTGCCCAGCCTTGAAGACAGCCGACGCACCGGATTTGGTAGTCGAAGTGCTCGAGGCCGTGCTACCGCCGGTGGTACCGCTCCCACCGGATCCACCCGAGGTCGGGGTACCGCTCGAGCTCCCAGTAGACATGCCAGAAGACATGTCACCGGTAGCCGACGAGGAAGAGTTGCCGTTGACGATGGCAGTGCCGTTAGGTCCAGCCACAGCCGTGAAGGTCGAGTTGGCGGCGGAGCTGACTCCCGTGGCGACGATGACCAGCGTGGTGTTGCTGCTCATGGCGCCGGACCCCATGCCGCTCATCATGCTGCTCGTGGGCCCGGCAGCCATGTTGCTCATGCTGCTGGAGCCAGCGCCGACGACGCCGACCGGAGCCGGGATGCCGGGCGAACCGGAAATGTAGGAGGCGGCGGCGGGTTGTGAGGTGACGGCAGATGCTAGAGCGGTGACGACGGATGGTTGGCTGGTGATGACGGATGGCATTCCTGTGACGACGCCGCGGGAGTCGGTCTGGCTCAGGTATGAGGTGAATGGGTTGTTCTGGGGATTGGGTCAGTATCGACTTCGAATGGATTACCAAAGCAAGGCTGTGTGTCTTATGGACGGATGCTGTAAAGACAACTGCAGGACGGATGCACTCACGTATGAGGAGGATGAGGCCATGGCTTGTGGTGCACTCGTGGTGCTTTGAGCGAGAGCAACGGCGGCGAAGGGCACGGTAAGGATGATGGAGGAACGCATTGTAAGGTTGGTTGGTTGGTTGGTTGGTAGGTAGATGTAAGAGCTTTTGGGTATGCGTCTTATTGTAAGATGAGATCTAGTGAATGCAGCAGCGAATGTAAATGTGTTGTTGTGCTTGATCTGCTTTCTTTCCAACGAGTGTGGTGGATATAAGAAAGAATTAGAAGAGAGTTGTTGTTGGTGAGGGAACGGTTGGGTGTTGGGTGTTGGTTGTCCGGGAGAGCTCCGTCTTTTCAACTCGAGGCGTGTGTTACGCAAGCCCCCTGACTGCACTAATCCCTGTATCACAAACAGCCCGAAATGGCATAGCGCATGGATCGACGATTCAGAAATTTCGTTGCGTCGTCATCTCTAACCGCATCTGGAGTAGCCGGAAATTGCTTCTATCTTTGGGTATATCACCCATCTATTTGTGGACCCATACGGACGGGAGGGCTCCTTGTGATGATGAGGTAAGTTACGCCTAAAACACTACACTACTACTGTCGCCGCTTGTGGCACGTCCCATCACTCCTGGTAAACTACTCCGTAGACTCTACCTACAGTAGTAATGAGTGAGTGTAGCTTTCATAAACCACAGCAAGACCAAAGTAAAGGACATACAGCAATAGAATTGTCTATCAAAGGGCATTACGATATAGTGTTCTGCCTGTTATCTCGCAACTACTCCACAAATTCAAAGACTGCGTCATCCGAGTTCCCACTAATGGTCAGCTTGTCATGCCTTTCGCTGAAGACCCATCCCTCCGCCTGCATGCGGTCTATATCCGGCTCCTCCTCTGACAGGTTCAAATCGGTCATTCCTTCTTCTTCATCCGGGAGTTGCCACTTTGCGAACTTCTTCCCCTCCAACGCACCTTCCAGATCGCCAAACGCCCACCAAGTGACCCATCCGAGGCGAAGGGAGCCCATCGTCACCCGGAATTTCTCTCCAGGCTTGATATCCGCCGGTTTGAGCGTTCGGTCATACTGGAACATTCTCTCCAGCGGCAGGTCATGCTTGACAATCAGCACGCCTTGTCCTTTGGCCGGAATGGTCTTAAAGCGCATCCAGGGCCATTCTCGTATGTCCGGAGTAACAGGCCGCTCAACGTAACTTGGTGAACCGAAAAAGTTTAGTCGGATCCTACGCTTAGGGTCGGATAAGCTCTGCATGCCGAACGCGCCCCAGAACAGCCCATCGTGGTGTCCGGTCCCTCCATTGTCGAGGACTGACATGTTCGTGGACCTGGTGATGGGCGAAGATTCCTGGCTCGCAGAGACAATCCGAGTCGTTGTGATCAGCTGGAAGGGTGTGGATGGGTTGAGCTGTGAAAGGGAAATCGTCGGTGAGGACGTCGTAAGGGTTATCTGGAGGTGAGCCTCAGCTCTAGCCGGCATGTTTCTGACAGACATCAAGAAGCGCCCTAGGTAGACAGACAAGGATGAGTGCTGGAAGAGAATGAGATGTAATATCTTACATTTCCCTTTCAATGCTCATCGCTCTGTGATATCCTTGAAGTGGTGATGTTCAAAAGGATTGAAGATACTTCGTATACTTGGGGTTCTCTCGATCAGCTTTTGTATGTTGATCGATACGATTATGAATGAGGTACAGTTTGCTCATTGCGAATGATAGGACCTCACGCATCATTTGCTGCCTGGCCTTCATAAGATGGGGTCCGAATGAACAACAGGGTAATAATCTAAGGTACGGAGTACACGTGTACATACCTTACCGTAGGCGGGGGCTCAAACATTATGTAAGTGCGCGGCGTGGATTGCCACAGCGACCATTCAGCTTCTACGAAGTACATATCAAGCTGATGCCTAACTTCGCCGCCACCAACACCAGATTCAAAATTAGGCTTGTTGCAACTGAACGCTGGTCGTTCTTGTTGTGCCTCGTGGGGTCAGAAGCTATTCCTCCAACGATGAAACATGAACTCTACTCCGAGTCTGTTTCTGGGCCTGAAATCAGCGGTTAACTTAGCATGATTACCCCTGATGAAGGTTTTCTTTTGATGTCACGAGAAGATGTTATGACTGAATTCATTCATCACTTTCTCTACTGTGCTGAATGCGGCGTATTTCGTTCCAAGGTTGCCAACCTTGGTTGTGTGTGCCGCTGAGGCTTTGCTGCCTTGGTCTTCTGGTTGCATTGTTCTCATGCTTCAGGCGGTGTTATGGCCTGCCTGCATTTCTCGGTCCATGAGATGTTATGTTGGATTCTATCTATCGTCTGACTGGTCAAGTTCTCTACTGACGATGCCTCCCTGAGTCACTTAATCCTAGATCAACCCTAAAACCCTGCCACGCTGCTGATGGGTTTACGGGAAGCCAGGCTGTACCGCTTCCCTGAGCCGTGGAGATTTCTAAGACTGATGACATTCTCGAAGGAGCCGTGCTGTGCTCTTTACTGCTCGTTTCATGTGCCTCTTCTTTGTACGTGTCCTCGCAGGGCTCAGAGGCTTTGACAGCTTCCTTTATCTTTTGAGGCCATCAGAACCAACAAGTCAGTCTGTTCAGCCCCAATAACCTGCACTATAAGGATGGCCGTTCGCACAGTATCATGGCAGCACTTTATCTCAAAGACGTTGAATCCGCGTTCGAATCACGATTACCAACAATACATCTAGCTAAGACCGTATAAATTTCTAAGGAATAATCAGATCAAATCTTCATCGCCATGGTGCTCTTCACGCGTACCAGTCTTGCAGCTGCAGCGGTTTTTTCTATCGTTCAGATTGGTAGTACCGCCCCAACAACCCCTGGAGGGATGGTCGAAACAATCATCAAGAGGGCCATAGTTCGCTACGAAGACTGTGGCGACGTGAATGATCCCACGTCAAAGGTACATAAAGCTGGACAGGCTTTCATGGATGCAGCTGTACTTGCTCGCTGGACGTTTGATAGAAAGCTCGACGACGGTACTAGTTTCCAGGACACCAAGGCGTAAGTCGACTACCGGCAGTAGCTTGGCGGCAACGCTAACCGGGACGCAGGTATTCTCATTACTTTCAAGCTCGAGAGCTGGCCATCGTAAAGGAAATGTTCAATCAAATCCAACTGAACAACGATCCGCATAGCCAGTATAGATTCATCGTGTCTTGCAAAGACACAGAAGATTGCCACCAGGGATCCTTGGCCGTTACCGATGCAGACCCTGCGACGGACACCTTCACACCAACAATCCGTCTCTGCCCGATATTCTTTGATCCAAACACCCCTCAGACGAAGAACGACCTGAGTTCCAAGGATATCAAACGTAATCCAGGTCGCAGAGACAATAGCTGGTGCCAACCTAATCAGCCATTCTCCTTCTTTGAGACGGCCGCGCATACAGTTCTCCATGAGATGACACACCTGGATAGACTCGGAGGTTAGTGAACAGATGTCCTCTTGAAGATTGTCAGGCTTTAACAGTCGTTACTAGAGCTCGCTGGTCTTGCCCCACGCCCAGATCCTGGAATGTAAGTTACTTCTATTTCCCGCACTCACCATCTCCCTCCTTCTAAGCCAGCCACCAGCTTTATAGTCTAACTTTCCATCTCCAGCCCGGAAATATTATCTCACGGCACCAACGACATCTACACCATAGACGACGGATATCCTGTAAGCAGCCCTGAGCGCTCCGCCCGTAGGCTGAAGGTCAATTGGGAAAAATATGATGACGGGAAATCTACGACGAAGCCCAGTCTTGAGCGCTGGGAGAACGCGGAGAGCTACGCCGCGGCAGCGACAGAGTTCTACTTCCAGCAAGGGTGCGGATGGGATGAGATTATGGAGTAGGAAGTCGAAGCATGTTGTCGGTACTAACATTCTCCATACCGGTAGCCTACATCGACTATCACTCTTTCTTATATGGGCAGGGAAGGCAGAACTATCTCTCTATGCAAAGTGGTTACAGAAGTTCGTATGCTTTTTGCAATGTTGGAAATCTTTTCAAAACTGTTCACCAAGCTCCACAATATAGTCCCTTCGGAGTATTGATGTTATGTAAACATTGAATTTAGCAAAAGATATATACCAAGAAATCCCAACAAACACATCTTTTAAACCGATCATAAATCTGGACCGGACAATATGCAAACTTGGGTAGAGTCTCAGAAGTACCATGAGCTCAGCTACAATACTCATCAGAAGACTGATTCGGATCACGTCAGAAGCAATTGAATCGCCGTCACGATCGGAGTGACACCTGGTGGCGCGGGAGAGGCTGCTTCGAGAGACATGACTGATGCAGAGACCGCTTGGGAAGATTGAGACGGTTTTGTAGCACAGTTGAAGGAAAACAGGAACCGAAGATCGAGAAGAATCAGAAGAACAAGAAAAACAAGAAGAACAAGAAGAATACCCTGCTCCTCTCGTCCATTCATATTGAGACCCTGACCAGGTCCACCAATTCATCGTCTGACCCATCATCCACTCAACTTGTCTGTGTTCAAGTCCCCGGCTCAGGTGATGAAGGATTGCAAAACTTCATGGCCGCAACAAGAAGCTGCACGTGGATGGAGGAGTGATGTCATCAGTAAGGAGTGTAACGCCGCCGTTCTGCGCAAAGAACCCACCCACATCCACCACCGCCGTCCCAACGGAGATGGAAGTGTAAGCGATAACGGTGCCGTTGAAGCGTGTCGCGTCTCCGATCGTGGCCGAGCTACCAACGCAGAAGAAGACGTTGCAAGCCCTCGCGTCATTCTCGAGCAGGATTTGAGACCCCACTGTGGTCGAGAAACCGCTGCCGATCTGAAAGAGGAACTGGCCGGTCGAGTCTCCTTGGGCGTCAAGCGTGAGTATGCCGTTCAGTTCGGCCGTCGTCGCGAACTTGTACACGCCGGGCGTGAGCGTTTGGCCGCCGAGCGGCACGCCCGTCAGGACCTGCGTCGGCGTCATGCCCACGCACGTGCCGTATGCGGTGTGCGCGTCGCTCTGGCATTGCACCGCAGCCGGTGTGTTGATTTCGATCGAACTGGCGACACCTGGTGGGAAACCGGTTACCGAACTACCGGGCGCCAAGCCGATCGGTCCATGGACGACGGTGTTGCCAGAGTTGGTGATCGTCGTGGCTGCGCATACGCCGAAGTTGCTTGCCGAAGAGCCAAGGGTCAATGTGAGGCTGATGGTCAATGCCTGTGCCACCGTTGCCGCGACCAGAAACCCACATACGTAATGAAGTGGCTGGGACATTGTTATGTTGATGTGGTGAGGGAAAGGTGTCGAAATCACGGAAGATTGGAGAGGGCCGAAGTGAGATGTTGGATCGGTCTTCGATGGAGATTATCGAGTTGGATATGTGGAACAGTGAGCTGATGAAGATATAAAGACAGTAGAGTGGACCTCTTTATGTATGCATTTGCCAGATTGCTTGAAGCGTCTACGGCGCGATCAGGATCGATCGATGTCCACATCAACAGCCTGCCATTCTTCGATCGGTGCCAAGCCAGTATGGATGCGGACAGAGCTCGCCAGTCTCTTCTGAGTTCTGAGACGGCTCATCTTTTCAATACAGTCAATATTGTAAGAGGACGAGTACGAGGGAGACACGGGAAAGAAAACATATGATGTTAGTGCACCCAAGTGAGATTATTGCCAGAGTAAGCGAGTACAAGCTGATGAGACCCTATCAACCTGAACAGATTCTGTCAGAGAGGATGAACCTTTGGATAATGTGTCCTCAGCCCCAGATCTAGACTAGTCTTTTTCCAGCATGTCAAGGAGTAATATGCAAAGGCGTTGAAAGGCGTTTTTGAAAGGTCCATGTCCTTCTCTATGCTACTTGTGTTGGCTGGTTGCAGGCATGATCGGATGTCTAATCCTGTAATTAGGGTTCGATAATGACTGCTCATGCAAGTCAACTAAGACTCTCGATGCCTTGCATGACCAGAGCATTGCATGCGGAAGTCTTCGTATCGATTTGGGGTCTGTGACACCATCACTTCGCTCTTGAGGTATGTGTCGGCGTACAGATGGTATTGACCTTTCTGACAGCTGTTCCCACGGCACTGGAAGTGGGTGTGATGAGAGGGCGAACTGAAAAGCCAGCGCCACTGTTGAGGCTGCATATGCAAACGGCACAAGAATAGTTTCTTTGCCATGAGATACCCACTCTACCTACACTCCTCCGATACCCAGAGGCACAGATATCGGATCTTTTCTGCATGATTGTTATTGTCTATGATGTCATCGGATGCGGTCATGCCAATATGAATAAAGCCCAAGTCAAACGAGTGTTCCTGGATCGGTAGACAGTTAAGTTACCGTACTGGTAAGGGCAGAGTGGGGTGATACTACAGTACACATTAGTCGAACTTGTGAAATAACGCAAGTTAATCCTTGTTGAATCCAATCTCTATCCTTGTCTAAATGAAATGACCGCAGAAGGGACAGCTGTCAAACTCACCTTAACTTTGAACCGGTCAGGCCAAACTGGCTGCTCAGGTCAGTTAACCTGGACCAATCTGGTGGCGATGGAGTCAGTTCCGGGTGCCATGTCTGAACCAACCTGACATCATGCAATCGATATAATAGTAAACCATAACTTGTCAAATTTATCATTGGAAACACCAAAAAATTGGTGATTCGTGTGTATATATTATATCTCTGGTATTTACCTGATATTTTTTAAATTGCCTGGGTTTTTCGGAGAACTGATCTGAACCTGTGACCAGGATGATTTGCCACTTCAAAAACTGAGCCTACATCTGCAGCTTTACGAGAGTTTCCTATATGTCAGCGTGTTATCATTGTTGCAGCTGCAGCGGGTCCACCCATCACCTCCTGATGCCGTTGACCTTAACCGCACCACACCACACCACTACGACTGCTCCTCATTTATCAAGCCTTTACTCGTATAACTCCATGTGAGTATATCAACCATTCGACGTGGGATCTGGAACTCGGCGGCTCGCGTGCCATCTTTGCCGTTATGCTGCGTTGCTAATGTAGGTTTGCTGCACTGTGATACACACTAGAACCTCCTCATTCTAAGCTCTGGGTGCGCTGCGTTTCTGTTTCTGTACTCCAACTGCTAATATTGGTTAGTCCCTCTCGCCTTGAACTATGCATATACTAGAGGCCCCAGTGCTATCGGCGTTGTGCGCCATCCTGATTCTCTTTGTATGCCGAAAGCTTTCGGCCTATATGATGTGACGACAAGCAGTGTGCAAAAACGGCTGTCTATCATCCTCGGGATATCCACACAAAGTTCACTATTTTAGGCTTGACCTCTTCTTTGGCCAATTCATCAAGGTGGTGATACAGGAATAACGGAGTGAGCGCGCTTCTTAACTTATGGGAAGATATCTGATACAAATTCCTGGAGTATGAGGATGCATTGACACCATGAATGTCTAGAACATGTAGGCCGTACTTGCTCAGTCTTTTGATAAACTCAGCGTCGAGGCCATGAGGTTGTACATCGCCCAACCCTTTATTGGCAGAAGAGTTTTCCTCGACAAATGGGCGTCTACTGAAGCACTGGCCCGAGCACCTTCAACCTATGTTCGCAAGAGCAAGGTTGTCCAGTTTTGCCACACTTGATGGTCACCTGCATCATATGATGGCTCGAATCCCGCATGATGGCTCCGCTGTGGATTTCTAGGCTTTGCTGAAGCTTATGGTTAGCTCTTCTGATTCTTCGTCTCATTGCTCAGCCGTTGCTGGTTGCATAAACATAACTCTGTGATATATTTCCTCGACAAGTCCGCCGAGTTTAGTCTTGGGCAGACACTGGTCACTTCCGACGCTCTAGGTAGCGAACTCTTCGAATTTTGATGTTACCTTACGCTGGCGGGACAGGCGTATTCTCCTGGAAAGGCTGAGAATTCGTTCCTTATGGGAAGGTCATACGACCGACTGGCTCGGAAGGTACACATCGTTGGTGACCAATATGGAGAAGTCGTTGGCCAGGCTGATGGATCAACATCAAAGAAAGAAGCCGTCGAGCGATGATCCGAAGCGGTTTCATAATACTGGATGAGCTGCTCGAATGGCGCAGCACTGGTCTTTGTACCCGCGAGGCAGTCGAGTCACCGTTAACTTTAGAGTCAAGTACCGCCATAGAGATATTTGGGGCGAAGGTACAGATCAATTCCGATCCGAACCCTGGGAGAACCTCAAGCAGCGCTGGTACTCTATAACGTTTGCGGAGGACCGAGATCTTTGCCCCGGCCAACAGATCGCGCTTGTCGAGTCTGCCTATGTGCTTCTGAGGCTTATGCAGGAACTCGGAGAGCAGGCGTTCCGTGAGCGGACTAGTCTGACGATAGAGAGTAGGAAAGGCGTAAAGTCTCCTCTGATTCCTGCTGGAAAGCCTGCATACTCTATGATTTGTGGATGAGAATCAGTTGTCGGGTTTCTCATATGAATCTGCACCTACAGAACCATAGAGAATGTCCGTTCTGCACGCACACTTTCTCAAGAATGTTTTGACGCTGTGCTGCTTTGATCTCACTGCTGTGTCTGAAGTCTTGAGAATGATACGTCTTGCAGAGGGTCTTTTCAAGTGCAGACAAGATGGATATGCTGGTAGTAGGTAGGCTTTTGGGGCTACCATAATGACTATGATGGGAGACTGGCTCTTCGAATATCGGCAATCTTCGTGATATTGGTGGGCTCTCTATCGGGTATGAATCGGCCTGCGAAGCACGAGTGCTGCCGTTGACCATCTTACAGGTGCTGCGTTCCCTGTCTACGCCCACGACGAAACCGAACAACCAACATGACAGGGGTTGATTGATTGATTGATTGATTGATTCATAGGTGACTGAGGCTGCCTAGGCTGCCATACACCACATAACTACAAGCAGCTAGCACATACTGATCTTATCCTCATTACTCAACCTTGCTGTCATCATCACTGTCATCTCATGAACTAACTAACTAATACAAATTCTAACTTTGTCTTCTGTAGCTCTTCATGTTTCTCTTAATTCTGATGCTTGCTAATCTTCTTTTCTTATGATCTAATGCTAATGCCTTTCTTCAGCTGTCATCAATAAAGAATAAACATTGTTATAAATAACTAATTGTTTTTTCTGCAGTCTGAAATGTATAATTGTTGAATTTCTCATTTTAAACTGCATCTAAGAATATCAGATCTTCTAATGTCTCTTTTACAGTCTGAAATTGTCTCAGAAGATTGCTTTATAACATAAATATAATGATTACTTTAATTAATGCTGAGTCTTATAGAATCTTCTTTGTATTATTGACTTATCTTAGTAATTTTTTTCTTAAATTCTAAATTTATAAACATTTCATCAGTACATAATGAACAGTCTAAATGCTCAGATTGTATAGACATCATGAAGAATTCATTCAATCTATAATATAAAAATAATAAATTATGTCAATCTTCTCTATACATATCTAAATAATGAGAAAGCTTATAAATTAATAAAGTTCTGTATATTTATTCAACACTCTTCTGTTTAACTATTGCTTTATGCTGAATATAATTTATCTCACTATTTCATCTTTTTAATCATTAATTTATTCTTTTACTATCTGCTGACAGAGTCTTGTCTTACAAATAATAATTAAATGTTAAATCTTTATAATTTATTCTTTCTCAGTGTATAAGTCTCTAATCTAAACTGCTGTCTTAATCACTTTATTTATTTCTTTATTTTCTGATATCTTTATATACATCAATATTCATCAGATTCATATCTGAATCTTTTAACTTTATAGATTATTTATTTTCTTTATTATGCACTGCAGTAAATATTGATCTGACTGTATACTCAGTTTAATGACTGATTAAATTGCTGCTTAATTATCTATATATATGTTCATTATTTAGAGTTTTAATTTTATTATTTTTATTGCATTTATTATATTCATCATCATAATCAGACTCTGTAGCTTCACTATATATACTGTGAATATCTTATTTATACTTATATATATTATACATCTTAGATCTCTTTTCAGTATCATTATTACTGCATTTATCTAACTTTTAATGTCATTATCATTTATATAAATATTCAACATCTTTCAATTCTGACAGAGTTTGTTAATATTGTATCTGCAGACAGCTTCATTTACATTGTCATTTATGTAAATAATTAAGTCATTTCATCATAATAATACAATATAAAGTGTTTTAAATTTCAAGTTGACTTTTAATGAAAGTTATATTTACAATTCATAATAAAGCTACAGACATTTCAGTAAACTCTTTCAGCAAAGCTTCTTTGTAAAGTTAGATTTAATTTTCTTTATTAAAATATAAATTAATGCAGTAATAATATAGAGTATAAACTCTTTCAGTGTCTTCTTTAATTGCTGTTTCATCAGAAAAAGAAAGAATTCTATGTTTAATACTGAACTTACTGTTATGCAGAAAATTCTCATTATAATGATTTCTACTCATCACTATATAACTATCAGTTTTTAAAAAATTTATTTCTGTTATATAATTGTTCTGTACTCACTGTCTAAGCTGTATTAGACTGAGCAGCAGTACAGAATTTATGA
>JAABUJ010005938.1_pt1 | contig 12025 bp, 12 predicted proteins | sample 5559131 | NCBI WGS metagenome assembly JAABUJ01 (sample SAMN10711875, study PRJNA513366) | rock metagenome | isolation source: Antarctica rocks | place: Antarctica: Victoria Land, Mt New Zealand nord | collected 2016-01-07
CGAGTTGCTAGGCCATCAGGAGTCGCCAACGGTGCGGCGCTGGCCGCTATTTCGGGCTACGGGCCAGGCGGTGCCCGACGCCGAGACGCCGCTGAGCCGTGCGCTGCTGGGTGGCGAGACTGTGATAGGCGAGCAAGCCCTGATCGGCCAGCCAGATGGACCTCCGCTGCGTGTGTTGGTGGGCGCTGCCCCGCTGCACGATGCCTCTGGCACACGGGTTGCCGCGATGGGAGTCTACCTGGATGGCAGCCACCTGACCGAGCTAAACCGCTTGAAAGACGAGTTCTTGGCTATGCTGCGCCACGAGTTGAATACACCGGTCACCGGCGTGCGTGGCTTTATTCAGCTAGCGCAGCGGCGTATCGGGCAGGCCTCTAACGACTACGTGCGCGACGTTCTGGCCCAAGCGGGGCGTAGCGCGGAGCGGCTGAGCACCTTGATTGACGTGCTGCTGGACGTCTCCCGGCTGCAGACCGGGCTATCGGAGTTGCGCCGTGATGAAGTGGACATGGGCCGCCTGCTCCTCCGTGTGGCTGAAAGCCTGCAGGTCACAACGCGGCTGCATCGCCTGGAGGTGCGCACGACGGCGGAGCCACTCTGTGTGATCGGAGACGCGGCGCGTCTGGAGGAAGTGCTGGTCAGTTTGACCACTAACGCGATCAAATATACGCCCCGTGGCGGGGCAATCGCCCTGTCGGCGCAATGCGATGATCACCAAGTTACCGTTTCAGTGCGGGATGCGGGGATCGGGATTGCCCTGGCCGAGCAGGTACACGTGTTCGAGCCGTTTTATCGGGGCCAGAACGCCGTGGTTGATCCGCAGGGCGGGCTGGGGATGGGCTTACATATCAGCAAGAAGATTATAGAGTGGCATGGTGGAAAGATGTGGGTAGATAGTATGGAGGATGCGGGTAGTACATTCTACTTCAGCGTCCCCATGTGTCCGTCCTCCACCCATGCTTTTTCATCCCCCGCCACTGCCGACGAGGAGGCTCGCCGCGGCCAGTTGGGCGTCAGGGCGTTCCCAAGATGAGCACACCGGCCAAAGGCACGATCCTGGTTGTCGACGACGACCAGGAGATCCTGAACCTGCTGGAGTTGGCGCTGGCCGACGAGGGGTACACGGTAGCCCGTGCAACGAACGGCCAGGATGCCCTGGACGTTCTGCAGGAGGAGACGCCTGGCTTGATCTTGCTAGATCTGATGATGCCCGTTATGAATGGGTGGGCGCTGTGCCAGGAGATCAAAAGCCGCGAGAGCCTGCGCGACATCCCGGTTGTCCTGATGTCAGCCGACCGCCGGCTCGACCGCAAGGTGGAAGATGCGCAGGCTGACGATCACCTGCGCAAGCCCTTCGACCTGACTGCCCTCTATGAGGTGGTGGAGCGCTATCTACCGCCAGCTGGCTAAGCAGTTGAGCTACTGTTTGGGCACGCCGTACCCAGCCAGCTCCGTGTATGCCTGCCCGCTGATTGGCGTGCCGCGTAGCCTGCCGCCCACCCGGCAGCTACCCTCCCAATAGCTCTGTTCAGGGGTGAAACGGTCAGCCATCTCCTGATCCACGACGTTGGGACGCACCACGAGGTCGAGGCCTACATCGGCGGCCCGGACGCGCCACCCTGAGGGATAGAGGATGTGGGTCCGCGGGCTGCGCCAGTAACCTAGGGGCGTCATCACAACATGGGTGCTGACGATCTGACGGCCATTGGGCAAGCTGATCGTAGCCGCCTTGTGTGGGCTACCACGTCCGCCTTGAAAATCGGTGATATTCAAATCCATACCGTTGGTCAGCTGGACGGACATCCAATCCCAGCCATTGATCTCACGCCAATCCCAATCACCCCATTGATGATCCATCCACGACAGCCCATGCACGGCGCGGGGTTGCTTCTGACCGGGTAGCCAGAGCGTTCCCTGTGTGTCTAAACGGGTCAGCGAGTAATAGTAAGAGTAGCCGTGAGCGCCCATGGGCACAATACCTGCTCCGCCCACGAGCAGCGGAGCCTTTGTCGCCTGCACGGTCAAGTGCAGACGCGTGCCGTTGGGCGTTGTTTCGTCCACCGTGTAGCGTAACCGCGGCGCGGCGGAGATGCGGGCCATAGCTATGGGACCAGCAGTGAGGCGGAGCAGCGCCGCGCTCATTGAGGTTACGCCCAGGGCGGGTTGAATGTAGCGCACCCCGCCGCTGAACGATCCCCGAGCCTCATCGGTCACCGCTGTGTCAGCACGGTAGACTGTGTCGAAGCGCAGGCTGGGGATAGAGGCGCGCAGGTGCGAGAAGCGGAACACCACGCTCTCGAAGCCATAGCGATGGCCCTGGTTATCGTTGAGGTGACCCACGACGTACCACCACTCAGTGCCGGTCCGGGGGTGCATGGCGTCGTCACCAGGCAGACGTAGCGGCGGCCTGCCTGAGTAAGTGGGCATGGTTGCGGCCCCCACGGGACCGCCCAACAAGCAGAGCGCGATGAGAAACGCCGCGCCACCTCCGCGTGTGGCGACGCGCCACGGAAACAGGCTCATCGGGACTCACCTTCTCTCTTGTCTCCCCAGGCGCGCCCGCGCGCCACTGCCGTTAGAGACTACCAGAAGGAGCGCCACGCGCCAAGAATGGCATGTATCGGCTCTAGGCGACATGTTTCCTGGCAATAGTTGCGCCATGGTCACCAGAGGCGAGGGATGCCCGCCCGCCGCAAGCCTGGGCGGGACATTTTAGGAGGCGAACACCGCCAGATGTGGCTGTGTAGTCAGGCCTAGGCGACGGCAGACCGCGCAGATCACCTCAACCTTCTCGGCCGCGTTGTCGTCAGGGTAGGTCGAGAGAACGTCACGCAAGGCAGCGCTGAGGTCGGCACAGAAACGCGCCTGAGCAGGATGGCAACCCCGGCGGCTAAGCTGGAAGCCCAGGCCGGCGAACAAGGCTACATCATCGGGCGTAAGATCGGACAGAGCAGCCAGGAGTCCCATGGTGGTGGGGGGCGGTACCGCACGGCGCTCATTGGGGGCAGTAATGCCCTCACGATACCCGTCGGCAGGGTACGCCGCCCGTTGGAGCACGCCCCAGGTCAGCAGATCGCGGATATGCGCATCAAGGATATGCGAGTAGGGAAGAGCGGCCGGACCATCAGGGGCGAACCAATAGCTGCGTTCGGGCAGCAGACGGAACTCCTGGGCCAGAAAAAGACAGTGCTGCAGGTGAGCAGCATCACGCACGACGCCGACGGCGTCAACAACCTCCACGATCTGAGCACGAGCCTCGTTCAAGGGCACGCCGCGGCGTGCCAGTCCACTCTCGGCGACGGTCTGTATCGTAGGGGTGACCACCACTCGGTCCTCCTTGTACTCAGTGCAGCGCCACCGACGCCTATCAGGAGCGCCAGCCCACCGCGCGTTTGGTTAAGAACAGTTTAAGCTATGGAATCGCGTAAGGTCAACGTGCCTATACACGTGGCGCCCGCGCCGTCCACGGACCGAATATCCGCGCTACAGGGAGTGGCGCAAAAAAGTGCAGGGAGTCAAGCGGGGCGGCGGCCGATGGGGGAGCGGCGCCAGATGTGATTGGGCGCCGGTTTGCGTGAGCGTGGCGCAGGAGGGACGGCGGCGCGGACCGGCACGGTGGGCGCGGCCGGAGCGGCGGGCGTGAGCTGGGCGCGCCGGGCCGGAGGCAGGGGCAGCGGGGCAGCCGCAGGTGGGGCGCTCTCGGTGGTGGGTGCGGGCGTGGGGACAGAGAGACCGGCGCTGTCGCTGGGGCTGTGCGCGCCAGAAGGGGGTCCAGCGGGCCGAGCGCTCCACAGCGCGCAGACTGAGCACGGCTTGCAGGCCCCTGCGGCCCCAGCGCATCCCCGCTCCTTTGGCGCGGGCGGCGAACAGCGTTTTGCAGGTGCTCTCCACAGCGCCCGAGCCGATGGGCAGCTGGCGGGCCACAAAGGCAGGATAGTCCATGCGGGCCATGTGGGTGGTGAAGTAGCCGTGCGCCAGACGGACTTCCTCCGCCGCTGCGGCCGAGGCGGGTGTGAGGGTGGCCAGAGCCGCCAGGACATCCGGCGCTCCCTGTGTATAGAGGCGGTCCTTGAGCGGTTCCACCCAGGCGCTGGCCGCCGGTGTGCCCGCGCCAAAGACGGCGGCGCCCACCTGCCACAGATGCTGTGTGGCGTGAAAGAAGTCCACGATCTGCACCACGTTCACACCCGGCACGGCCAAGAAGGAGGGACCATGCGTCCAGATCCACTCCGCCCCGTCCGCGAGCAGCACGACAGTGGCCCGTCGTGTGCCCAACCCATGGCGGCAGGCCTCGGTGTACACCCGCCACCAGAAGAGTTCGGCCTCCTCCAGACCGGCACAGTAGGTCGAGAGGCCCATCTTCAGATAGGTGCGCTTGGCCTGCGGATCATGGTGCAACTCGGGACCCAGCGGGTCCACACGGCCCACTTTGACCTCATGCCAGCCATCGTGCAGCCGCCCCTGCACCCCGTCCACCTCCACCACCAGCACGTCAGGGCACGGCCGCTGCTCCGCTGCAGGCCAGACCGGCACGTCCTGCTGCGCCCGGACGATGGCCGCCTGCATCTGGTCTTCGGCCACGACGCCCAGTGCTTCTGTGCTGCGGCGCACGGCATGCTTGTCCAGGTCCAGGCCCAGACTCTCCGCTACGTTGGCCACGCCCTCTCCAAACGAGACGCCGATGCCCTCCCGGCAGACCACCCGACATAGCCCGGGGGACAGCGCGCCCGGACCCAGCCCCAGGTGCGTATCCACCGGCGCCTGGCCGTGATGACAGCTGCGGCAGTGCCACCACGCCCGCTGTACTGGCCGCATTGCTCATCCGTGCGCTCGAGGAGCGGGGAAGGATCGCTGGCGGGTCGGCCCTCGCTGCGCTGACCGCAGCCTGGATCCCGTGCCGTGAGCGCCTGATCACCCCTGTCTCGTGGTGCGGCACGGACAGCAGAGGAGGGGCGGATGACCGAAGCGGCCAGCACAACGGTGGTCGTGGGCATCGCCCCCACCCAGGTGGCCATGGATGTGCAATATGTTCTTGCCCAATACAGGTTATGCAAAAACCCCCTACTTCAATGGCGCTCGGCCGCATCAAGGCATCGACCAGCAGGTCCCCGCAGGCGTGGCGTCGGCGCACGGCGTGGCGGGGAGCAGCGGGCCGATCGTCGCCACGCCGGTCCTGGGCGGGCTCCATCACGCCTATCAGCGCGTGGCGTAAGCCGATCCAGCCCCGCTTCAGCGTACGGATGTGCTAACCAGCCAGCACACCACCCTCCGGCCTTCGCCGGGAGCCCTGGCCACCTGGGTTCTCTCATAGTGTACCGGATACCCTATTAAGAAAGCCTTATGGTTGTGTGAAGAATTGGTGAAGCCTGTGTGGTGGTTGGACGATGGGACACGACCCGGAGACAGCGCCTCAGCGCAGCGTGCGCGGGTCCAGCGCGTCGCGCAGGCCGTCGCCCACGAAGGAGAAACAGAGCACCATCACGCTCAGGATCACGCCGGGGAAGACCGCCTCGGTCCAGTTGATCGGCAGCACGTCGATGGCGGTGCTGATCATCACCCCGATTGATGCTTGCGGTGGCTGCACACCCAGGCCCAGCAGGCTGAGAGTGGCCTCGCTGACCACCACCGAGGCCATGTCGAGCGTGGCCGCTGTGAGGACGAGGCCCACGACGTTGGGCATGATGTGAACGAGGATGATGCGCCGCGTGGAGACCCCGCTGGCCCGCGCCGCCTCCACGAAGAGCCGCTCCCGCAGCGAGAGCACCTCGGCGCGCACGTAGCGCGCCATCAGCGGCCAGCTGACAAGCGCCAGCGAGCCGGTGACGAGGGCCAGGCGCCCGAGGCCGCCGCCGACGGTGCCGAGGCTGGGCCCAAAGACGCCAGCCACGAGGATCGCCAGCAGCAGCCCCGGAAAGGCGAAAAGGACATCGGCCACCCGCGAGAGCAGGAAGTCGATCCCGCCACCGGCGTAGCCCGCGGCCAGCCCGATCGGCACGCCCAGCAGGACATTGAGCAGTTCGACGAAGACGGCTACCCCGAGTGAGACGCGCAGGCCCGTCATCAGGCGTGCCAGGATGTCGATGCCGTCCTTGTCGGTGCCCAGCAGGTGCGCCGGCGACGGCCAGGCATTGGGCATGATGTTAAAGATATCGGCCTCGGTGGCGCTCTGCGCGTACACCTGCGGCCCCACGATGGCCACCAGCAGCAGCAGGGCCAGGACCACCAGGCCGGCGGCGGCGGGGCGGTTCGTCGCGAAGGCAGCCCAGGCGCGGGCGCGGGCGGAGCGCCGCGGTGGGATCGCCGCGTCGTGCTCGTCGGCGCTCTCCGCCACCGGCGGGCGCATCAGCGCGGCCACAGGCTCGTCCCTCCTGCTCTTCATCCCCTCACTCCTGGATGCGTGGGTCAAGGACCCGGTAGGCCACGTCGGTCAGGGCGTTGAGCAGGGCCACCGACACCGCCACGAAGATAGCCACGCCCTGCACCACCGGGTAGTCGCGCGCGTTGATGCTCGTGACGGCGGTAAAGCCCACTCCCGGCAGGTTGAAGATCGTCTCCACCACGAAGGTGCTCGTCACCAGCAGCGCGATGGATGGCCCCAGGAACGTGACCACCGGCAGTAGCGCCGGGCGCAGCGCGTGCTTGGCCACAACGCGCCCGCGCGGCAGGCCCTTGGCCGTCGCCGTCCGGATGAAGTCCTCGCGCAGCACCTCCACCATGGTGGTGCGGGTCAGCCGGGCGATATATGCGGTGCTACCGGCGGCCAGCACCAAGATAGGCAGGATAGCCTGCTGTACCGTCCCCCAGTTGGCCACGGGCAGGGAGGGATAGTGATGTTGTTCAAGCCAGATATCGAGGGTCAGGATGATGGGGATCAGCACGAAGCTCGGCACCGAGTAGAGCAGCAACATCAGGCTCATGCTAACCCGATCGGCTGCCCTGTTCTGGCGCACTGCCGCCCAGGCCCCCACGGGCACCCCCAGGCCGGTGGCCAGGATCAGGGCGAGCGCTCCGATGGTCAGCGTGACCGGCAGGCCGGCGCCCACCACCGTGGTCACCGGCGTGCCGTCGTAGCGAAACGAGCGCCCAAAGTCCGCGTAGCGCACGATGTGCCACAGGTAGTCGCCGAACTGCGGCAGCAGCGGGCGATCCAGGCCATAGAAGTGCAGCAGGCGCTGGTGCTCGACGGGGTCGTGACGGTTGCCCATGATCGTCTGCACCGGGTCGCCCGGCGCGGCGTGGCCGATCACGAAGGTCAGGAACGTCACCGCCACGACCACGAAGAGCAGGCCGCAGGCTCGTCGCACCAGAAAGGCGCCCATGACTCCCCGTCAGCCGCCGCTACTTTGTGACATCTGCCCAGTTAGGCGCTGTCAAGCCCAGGCCATTCACCACGAGGCCATGCACCGATGGCCGGATCAGGATGTCGGCCTTGTTCCAGTCAAGCACGATCCACGCCGCGTCGTTGACGGCGAGCCGCTCTGCCTGGCGGTAGAGGGAGAGCCGCTGCGCGTTGTTGCCCACCAGCACGTCGGCGCGGCGGGTCAGGCTGTCGAACGTGGCGTTGCTATAGCTGCCGTTGTTGTTGGGCGCGCCGGTCTGCAGCTGCAGGCTCAGGAAGTTCTGCGGGTCGGGGTAGTCGGCGCCCCAGGCGATAAAGGCCAGTTGGTAGTTGCGCGCTGTCAGAGCGTTGTTGTACGCGCCGTGCTCCAGGGAGTTCAGCGTGACCTCCACACCCAGCACTCTCTTCCAGAAGGTGCGCAGGGCGATGGCCTTCGTCTGGCCGTCGGCATCGCCACCATCCACCGCGAGGCTGATCTTGGGCAGCCCCTTGCCCCCCGGATACCCGGCCTGGGCCAGCAGGCGCACCGCCAGCGCGGGGTTAAAGGTCTGCCCCGGCGCCGACGGGTCATAGCCCGGCATGCCCGGCGGCAGGATCCCGCTGGCCGGCAGGATGCGGTTTTGCAGCAGCTTGGCGATCGTGGCCCTGTTGATGGCATAGGAGAAGGCACGGCGCACCAACACGTTGTCGAACGGGGCCTTGTGCTCGCTGGGGGTCAGATACTCTGTGAACAGCTGCGCCTTCTCGTGCAGGTCGGGGGTGCCCAGCATCTCGTGCAGGCGGCTGTTGGGGAAGTGGATAGCGCCCATCACGTCCACCGCCCCTGTCCTGTAGAGGTTGAAGGCAGTCCCGGCGTCCTGGACGAAGAGCACGTTGAGGCCGCCGACCTTCGGCTTGCCGCGCCAGTAATATGGGTTAGGGGCGAGGTCGATCTCCTGCCCATGCTTCCACTGCTTGACCATGAACGGCCCCAGCCCGGCGGCGTGCTCCGTCCACCGCGTGCCGCCCCTGGTCACGAGGTGGCGGGGCACGATATCAGCCACCGAGTAGGCCAGCTGGTCGAGGATGACCGCCTCGGGCGCGTCGAGGGTGATCTGCACCCTGTCGCTGCCCAGGCCCTTGATGCCGCGCACGCTCCTGGCCTTCTTGTTCGTCACGTCGAGGCCGCCGACGATGTGGCTGAGGTAGTAGCCCGTGTTGCCCGAGGCAAACGCCGGGCTGAATGCGCGGTTGAACGACCACACCACGTCGGCGGCCGTCACCGGCGTGCCGTCAGCGAAGCGCAGGCCTCGCCGCAGCGTAAAGGTATACACGCGCCCATCGCGCGAGATCGTCCACGAGCTTGCCGCGTTGGGCTGCACCCTCAGCCTGTCGTCGAGACGCGTCAGGCCGCCAAAGATCAGGCCCTCCACGAGGTTGCTCTGCGCGTCGCCCGCGCTGGGCGAGGGGGGGTCGATCGACGGCAGGTCGTTCTCTCCCTCGTCGGCGATGCGCAGGATGGTCCCTGCCGCCATGCTCCCGGAGACGTGGATGCTCGCGCCGCGCGCGGCGTGGGGGGCAAGCGAGCCGGCCAGGCCCGTCCCCAGAATCAACATGGCGCCTACACGCCTCAGAACAGGCCAACTCATCACGCTCATGTTCTCCTCTTCCGCACCCTGGCCACGGCACGCCGCCTCCCCATGGCCGGCGCCGGGGGAGGTTCCACTGTTGCCCCGTGCCTGGGAGCGGCGCCCACTCATGGGCCTGCCCCGCCAACACGGCTCTCTCCTCATGATAGAGGGTCAATCCCTCTCTCCGCTGGCAGGCCCCGAATTCGGTGTCCCCTGAGCAGGCCCCAACCCTGCTACACTCTAACGGGACGCGGGAGCGAGGTAGCAGGAAAGGGGCCACGATGGGAACAGCAGGGGTGGGGGAGCCGCGCGACGACACAGTCGAGACGTCCACCACGGGGCTGCGCGTCCACTACCGCGCCTGGGGCGCTGCGGCCCGGGAAGGAGCTCCGACGACGGCGTGCCTGCTGCTGCATGGACTGGGGTCCTCCAGCATGATCTGGGACCTCGTGGCTCCCTTGCTGGCGGAGCGCGGCATGGCCGTCGTGGCCCCCGACCAGCGGGGACACGGCCGCACCGCCCGACCGGAGAGTGGCTAGGATCTCGCCACGCTCGCCGCCGACGCGCTCGGCGTGGCCCAGGCCCTCTCCCTCACGCGGCCTCTCGTCGTGGGCCACTCCTGGGGGGCCTCCACCGGACGACGTGCGCCGTTTAACCGGAAAGTAGATCCCCCTCGCAGAGGGGAGAAGTTCGGAGGAACACGACTTCTGGGTCACCCAACCCACCTTGAGGCGCAAGCTGAGGGGGAAACTAGCATGTTGGGAAAGCGGGAGGGGTCAGAAGACGTTTATGGCTGCGTCCCGCAAGACCCGCGCGATACGGTGAAAGCGACACCGCCTGAACCTTAGCCTCCAGTGATGCAAGCGTACATTCCTCGCTGACAACGTCTGTTGCGAGGCCACCCGGATAGGGCGTCTAAGTCGTCGGCGCTCGAACCCTCCGCAGGGTGGACGGGGGAGAACGACTCCTCTCAAGGAGGCAAACGAGGCACCTACGTCGCGCTAGAACGTCTACTGTCCAGGGAATGCGGGATGGCCCGCCGCACCGCGAGGTGCAGGGTCACGGACGGCTCGTAGTAATCGTGGGAGTGACGCCCCACCAGGGCGCTGAGGAAAGCTCAGCACAGGGCGAAGGGGCCGAGGTGTCTGTGGCGGAGAGGCACGTGGGTGTGCGAGATGCACAGCGCCTAACGTGGCGCAACGCCAGCCGCTTCGGCGGCGATCAGGCACTGGAGAGCAGGGTGCTCGGAAACGGGCAAGCCCTGTGTGCGCCGTGCGGCGCGTTGTTGTATTCCTGGCGCAGCCAGGAGGAACTTGGAGGAAGGTTCTTGGGTCACCCAGCTTACCTAAGGGCGAAAGCCCACGGGGACCAGAGCATGCTGGGAACGCGGCGGTCGTCCGAAGACGTTGTAGGGCGAGGGACCGCAAGACCCGCGTGCCAGGGTCAATGCTTGATTGCATCAAGTCCAATCTCCACGCGGAGAAAATGCCCTCCCATCGGTAGAACGTCTGTACGCCGATGCTGCTGCCTGCTTCGGTCAGAACGGGGGGCCGGAGCAACCTCCAGACAGCAGGGGCTGACCAACGAGGTCAGACAAGGGGATGAGTGGACGGCCTACAGCACGCTCGGACGTACGACAGCGACGTACCACGGGATGGCCTACGGGTGGAGACACCTATGGTCACGGAGCCCCGATAGTAGTCGTGGGAGTGACGCCCCACCAAGGAACGAGGGAAAGCCTCGTGCAGGGCGAAGCGGCATCCTGCGAAGGCGGGAGAGAGCCTTCTTCCCCTAGACAAGGAGGAGGCAGGGCAGGTGCTCGCGGCATCCAGAAGGGGAGGTATGCGCAATGCAGATCGCCGCAACCGGACGGATGCCGACCACAGTCAAGAGTGGCGTGCGAGCACTGGAAAGCCGGATGCCTGGAAAGCGGGCATGTCCGGTTTGGCGGAGGGGCCGACGGAACAGGGCTGGGCAACCAGTACCTCGCCGGCGGCCTACTCTACTCGGGGAGGGGCGGACAGAAAAGGCCTGGCAACAGGACCTCGCTGGCCGCCTACTCTACTTTGCGGTGTTTTGCGAAACCGAGGGCGACGCCCAAGCGGTCATCGGCATCCTCGCGGACTGGCTACGCCTGAGGGGTCTCACCCTCTCCACGACCAAGACCAGGGTTGTCCACCTGACCGACGGCTTCGATTTCCTCGGCTTCACGATCAAACACTACACGGCGGCTCAGACGAACACTGGGTACAAGCTGCTTATCACACCAAGCGCCACAGCCGTCCGTCAGCTACGGGAAAGACTCCGTGCGGACTGGCTAGCGCACAAAGGCGCGTCGGTCGAGGCGGTGGTGCGGGACCTGAACCCGATCATCCGGGGCTGGGCCAACTACTATCGCGTCGGCGTCGCGTCGCACCCGCGCAAATCGTGGCAGTGGCGGCAACGACGCTACTGGGGCCGCTTGCACCCACAGAGACAGGACCATTGGGTGTTTGGGGACAAGCACACTGGGTCCCACCTCCTCAAGTTCAGGTGGTTCAAGATCGAACGTCATGTGTTGGTCAGGGGCACGGCATCCCGCGACGACCCCGCGTTGCGGGCGTACTGGCGAGACAGAGACAAAGCGAAAGCGACGGACCTCTCCCCCAGTAAACAGCGGATCGCTCGTGCCCAAGGCTACACCTGCCGCACCTGTGGTGAATCGCTCTTCAACGACGAAGAGTTGCACAAGCATCACATCGAGTCACGAGCGACGGGGGGAAAGGACAGCTACGACAACCTCACGCTGGAACACCTGTACTGCCATCAACAGAAACACAGCGACGCGACCGCTCAACCGGCCCGCGCCGTGCATGAGCCGACACGCTCCTGGCTGCGATCGTGGCTTGCTTGAGCCGTGTACGGTGCAAGTCGTACGCACGGTTCTGAGGGGAGAGGGGCGTAGCGATACGCCCCTCTTAACCCGACCACGAAGTGCAAAGTATCTTGACAGGTAGAGGCTCACGTTAGGTAAGCAAGGATCGATTGACGACGAAATCGTTGTACAAGCTTGCCTATGCCGTGGACCGGACGCGTC
>JAABUJ010005939.1_pt1 | contig 12021 bp, 8 predicted proteins | sample 5559131 | NCBI WGS metagenome assembly JAABUJ01 (sample SAMN10711875, study PRJNA513366) | rock metagenome | isolation source: Antarctica rocks | place: Antarctica: Victoria Land, Mt New Zealand nord | collected 2016-01-07
GGGCTTGTGGAGCATCCGCGCATTCGCCGCTCGCAACGATGCCTTGCGAGCCTTTGCAACGCGCGAGATCCTGTTCACCGACGCCGTCTTTACGGTGACCTTCGGGACGGCCGTCACGGTCAGCGGAATTGCACTCGCGCTGCACGATGGCGTGGCGTTGTGGTCGACGTTCTGGACGCGCACCGCGCTCGGAACGGTCATCGCCTCCGGTGTCGTTTGGCTCGCCGTGCTCTTGCCGCTCGAAATCCGCATGCGGACTCTGGTAGCAGAGCACGCGGAACGGACGCTGCGGCACGCTTTCGTCGCGTGGAACGTCATCGGTTGGGCGGTCACTCTCGCGCTCTTTTGGATCATCTATCTCATGGTCGCAAGGCCGGTATAGGCGTCGAGCAGCGACCGCAGGGCGAGATGCACTTTCTGCGGCAAGGTGACGTAGGCGCGTCCGCGGGTCGTATCATAACGGCGCGCTTCCAGGCGATCGAGTAAACCTTCGTACACGGCGCCGGTGAGCAGTAAAGCGACGCGCGAGCCGTCGTTGGGAACGCGGCCCGCGAGCACTCGCGCTTCGCGATAATATGTCCGCGCTCGCAATCCCACCGCCGTCATTACGTCGCCCGTGCTCGTCTGCGGAAACGCGTCGAGCGGTAAGTACACGCGGCCCATCAAACGGTCTTCTTCGACGTCGCGTAAGATGTTGGTGAGCTGCATCGCAATTCCCAGACGCTCACCACGCTGCAGCGAATCTGCATCGGCGACGCCGAGAATCGGCAAGGAGCAGCGCCCGACCGTTCCGGCCACCGCGCTCGAGTACTCCTCCAAGCGTTCGAGTGAATCCATGCGCGCGGGCGACAGATCGCTTTCGCAGCCTTCGACCAGGCGCAGCGCGTCATCGAGGCCGATCGGGAAACGCCCGAACGCTCGGCGTAACGCCGGGTACCATGGCAAGCGGCCCTCGAAGCGGGATGACGCAAGGCCCGCGAGGTCGTGCTTGATGCAGGCAAACGTTGCGAGTCGCTCGTGCGTCGAGGGCCCCGGCGCGTCGGCAACGTCGTCGGTGAAACGGCAAAACCCGTAGAGCGCTTCGACCGCTTCACGCTTGGTCTTGGGAAGCACGCGCGTCGAGAAATAAAAACTCTTCGCGCAATCGCGCATGACGGCCGCGCACCAACGTTGACTCTCTCCGACATCAAGCACGCAGCGGAATCTCCTCGAGTATCCGGTCGACGGTCTGCATCGCACCCATCGTAACCAGCGGCAGGCCCGTCGCCGGACGGGTGCTTGCGCCGACGAAGAAGACGTTACGGTAGCGGCGATGGCGGTTGTCCGGACGCAGCGGCCCGACTTGGAAGATGTCGTGCGACAGCCCGAAGGCCGCGCCGTCGCTGAGGTTCATCGCCTGCGCGAAGTCGAGCGGCGTTCGAATTTTGTAAAAGGAGATGCACGATCGCAAGCCGGGCAAACGACGGCGCTCGATGCGCTCGAGGATCGACGCCGCGATCGACTCGGATTGGGCTTGCCAATCGGTCGTTCCGGTGAGATTGGGGACCGGCACGAGAACGTACAGCGCCTCTTTGCCGGGTGGTGCGAACGACGGATCGGTGGTCGCCGGCGCCGCGAGATAGATCGCCGGATCGCGCGGCATGCAGCCGCGCCGAAAAATATCGTCGCAGGTTGCGCGTAAATCGGCCGGCATCAAGAATTCGTGATGGAGCAGGTCTTCGTAGCGCCGGTCGAGCGCCGCGTAGATGAGCAGGGCTGAGGGGGTGAGCCGCATGCGACGCGACCGGTGAACCGGCTCGGCGAGGAGCGTGCCGTAGGCATAGGGGAGATCCGCATCGAGCACCACGACATCGCACGCGATGCGTTCATCGCCGGTCTGTACCGAGTGCACCGCGTCACCGCCGACATCGAGCGACGTGACCTCGCAGTTGCAGCGGATCGTCGCGCCGTTCGCGAGCGCGGCGCGTTCGAGCGCACGCGGAAGCGCACCGATGCCGCCCTGCGGGAAGAAGATGCCTTCGCCTAACTCCGTGAAGAGCAGTAAGCGGTAGAGTTCCGGGCTATCGAACGGCGACATGCCCAAGTACATCGATTGAAAGCAGAAGGCCGCCGCGATCGCGGGCGAGCCGAAAGCGTGCGCAGCAGCCGGAAAGAGTTTGCGGAAGGCGCCGGCATGCACGAGCGCGGCGACCTTGCGCGGTGTGAAGAACTGGCCGGGATGGCGAATCCGGGTTCCCACGAATTCGCGCAGCGAGATATCGTACGCGCGCGCCGCACCGGCGAGATAACGCAGGAAACCGGCGCTTGCGCCCGGCTGCAAAGCTTCGAGCGAGGCGATCGTCTCGGAGAGGACGGACGAGACGGTCAACGATGCGCCGTCGGAAAACGTCAACCGGTAGTTCGGGCGTAAGCGGATCGCCGGCACCTCGCAGTCGAAGTCTGCGCCCCAACTTGCAAACGCCGCACGATACGTGTCGAGCATGAACAGCAGCGTCGGCCCGAGATCGAAAGTGAAACCGTGCCACGTTGCCTGCGCGGCGCGTCCACCGATGCGATCCTGCTTCTCGAAAACCGTCGTTTCGTAACCCGCATAGGCGAGGCGCGCCGCGGCCGTCAGACCGGCAACGCCGGCCCCGACGACGACGGCGCGCTTACCCGCCGGCACCCCGTGTCGCCCTAATAGCCGCGTTCCCATCTAATTGTGGCCGCCGGCGGCTTTGCGATAAACGAAGGCACCGCATTCCGTAATTCCCCTTCAGCATCGCAGATTGTCCGCGGACCGGCGTTTCACCGTCCAGTCTACGTCCAGGACAATACCTTGACCATGCCACCGCTCCAATCCTGAATTGCGCGCATCGCTGGGGCCCCTTTGTACCGCCTTCTTGGGGACGCACAGGTAAGCTCGCGATTCGACGGGTACGGGTCAATCGTACCTGAAAAACTGTCAGACCGCGAGATAACCAACTCGGGTGTTACGCTGCTCAACGAAACTGCCCCAGCTCGAACGCGACTACGAGCGGCCATAGGGCGAATAGAGCAGCTACGGCACGTCCGGCTCCGACCAGCGCGCGACGTTGCGGCCAGTCATGCACGAGAGGATCACGGTCTCATCTACCCGTGGGGTCTTGGCGAACGCTGCGCGCGCCGCAGAAAGAGTCTCGCCGCCGCAACGCCCGATGACGCGTTCACCGTCGGACGAGCGCCCCAGCACGCGCATCGATTGTTCCAGATCGGGCCGGAGGTCTTCCTGGCGATCGACGATCTCGGGGCTCGAAACGGGGCATTCCTGACACGATTGTGCCGTTGGTCCACATGCCCGCACACGCGCGTTCAACGTCCCTGACGTTGGGTGGGAGCGAGCACCGTACACTTGAGTCGGCGGCATCGCGGGCATCGATCGGAACCGCAACTATTTGATCGATAAAAACCGTGGATGCGGCATGAACTTTGCGGGGCCGCCGCGGTGAGCGCCGGCAGTGAGCGGCGCCGGTCTGCCGGGTCTCTCCTCTGTTTGCGAAGCAGACCCGCCTCGCTAAACTGTCGACGTTGCGGCGATAAAGCAACGTGCCCGCATTACGCCCGAGAGCGATCACGCCGTAGCCGCGCAATGCGAGCGCTGCAAGCAGCGCCCGACGAACCCGCTTGCTCCCGTAATCGCAACACGTTTCATTCGTTGCTTTCCTTAATACCGCGTCGGAGCCGCTCGTCGTTGCGGACGGCCTTCTCCTCTCGCGCTTATGCCCGCGACATCGATCGCCTGGACCATTGCGTTCCATCCGCCAATCTCAAAGCCACGTGACGCATGCTTGCTTGAGCACGACCGCCGTCGCGCAAACGTTCCTCGATTATCGCTCGTTATGCAAAGCGGAGCATGCCGTGAACGTAAGTTATCATCCTAAATGCGTAAGTCTAACGGACTACTTCGACGCGAAGCGGGCCAATCGGGCTTGCACGTCTTTCCGCAGCGGTAGTTGCGTCACGATGCACGAAGTGCGTTGCGTCGGCTTAAGATGCCGGCTATTTTTTCGTCTCGGCGTCGATCCTAAGCTGTGCGCAAGTCGCACGGCGATACTTTAGGAAAGCGAGTCAGCGTTCCAAAATGGACCGTTTCATACCGACATCGGTGCAGCGTCGGGTAGAAGGCAATCCCGACAGTGTCGCATTGATCGACGGACCTCGCCGGATGACGTATGCAGAACTTTCGGGCGCGGCGACGACGCTCGGCGAGCAGTTGCGCTCGCGTGGCGTCACCCGCCACACCGTCGTCGCCGTGTGCATGTCCCGTTCCTCTGAGCAAATCGTTGCGGCGCTTGCGATCATGCAAGTCGGCGGAGCATATCTGCCGCTCGATCCGTCGCACCCAACGAAGCGTTTGCGCTTCATTCTTGGGGATGCCGGCGTGGACGTTCTGGTCGCTGCTCCGGATGTGTGCGAACGACTCGCCGATACGGTTCAACATCGCATCGCGCTCGCGCCGCACACCGCCGCCGCAGCGAAGGCGACGGCGACGCCGCCGGAGATACAGCCGAGCGATCTGGCCTACGTCATCTACACCTCGGGTTCGACGGGCCGCCCCAAGGGCGTGGAGATCACGCACGCGGGCCTGACGAATCTGGTCGACTGGCACATCGCTGCGTTCGATGTGACTGAGGCCGATCGGGCGAGTCATCTCGCACAGGTTGGCTTCGACGCGGCGGGTTGGGAAGTGTGGCCGTACCTCGTCGCGGGAGCGACCGTCATCATCGGCGACACGGCGCTCACGCAAGAGCCCGAAGCGCTGCGTGACTGGCTGTGCCGCAACGAAATTACGATCAGCTACGCCTCTGCGCCGATTGCCGAGCGCTTGCTGCAATTGTCCTGGCCGGCCCCCGCGCCGTTGCGCGCGCTGCTGACCGGCGCCGATCGCTTGCACGCGTTCCCGCCCGCGATGCTACCCTTTGAGGTCGTCAACAACTACGGACCGACCGAAGCAACCGTCGTTGCGACGTCGGGACGCGTGCCTGCGGGCGGCGGGGGCTTCCCTTCGATCGGAACGCCGATCCGGAACGCGCGCGTCTACGTCGTGGACTCGAGCGGCAACCGTGTTGCGGCGGGCGTCGACGGTGAACTCTGGCTCGGTGGCCCAGGTGTGGCGCGCGGCTATCGCAATCGCGCCGAGCTCAATCTTGCCGCCTTCGGCCCAGACCCCTTCGATGCGACGCCGGGCGCACGCATTTTTCGTTCGGGAGATCGCGGCCGCGTTCTCCCGAGCGGCGAGCTTGCGTTCACCGGGCGCATCGACCAACAGCTCAACGTGCGCGGATACCGCGTCGAGCCCGCCGAAATCGAACAAGCGCTCAACGAACACGATGCGATCGTCGCGAGCGCCGTGATCGCTCGCGACGCCGACGGTCACGACGCGAAGTTGGCCGCATACATCGAAGCGCCCGGGCAGCAACCGGCGCTGCGCGACATCCGCGCGTTCTTGATGCGCCGGTTGCCCGCGTACATGGTGCCGGCCATCGTCGTTCCCGTCGCGCGCCTGCCACTCTCCGAAAACGGCAAAGTCGACCGTGCTGCGCTCGCCACGCTCGAGATGCACGACGCACTCATCGATGAGGCCTACGTCGCACCGCGCACCCGGACCGAGGTCAGCATCGCCGCAATCGTTGCGCCGCTCTTGAAGCTCGAAAGCGTCAGCGTCGACGACAACTTTTTCATCATCGGCGGCCACTCGCTGCTCGGCACGCAACTCATCGCGCGAATCCGTGACGCATTCGGCGTCAAACTCGGCTTGCGCTTCCTGTTCGAATCGCCGACCGTCGCGGCGCTGGCCGCCGAAGTGGACCGTATCGTGTTGCAGCCCGCAAAAGGTTCGGCCGCATCCACACCTGCGGCTGCAAGCGCGTGAAAACGCTCGCCAGTCTGACGCAGCTCCTCGATCCCGAGGTGCTGGCAGATCCGTATCCGCTCTATCGTCAACTTCGTTCCGAAGATCCGGTGTGCTGGGATCCGTTATTGCACGCGTGGGTCGTGACCGGCTACCGCGACGTCGTTACGGTTCTGCACGAGTTCTCGGCCGAGCGCACGCCGTCGCCCGAAAAGCTCGCCGCGATCGGGCTCGGTGATCTCGGTCCGATCGCGCGGGTCATGGTCAAGCAGATGTTGTTCATGGATCCGCCTGCGCACGCGCGGGTGCGTCGGCTCGCCGCGCAGGCGTTCACGCCGCACCGCGTGGCGGTACTGCACGAACACATACGCGACGTCGTCGCGCGACTGCTCGATCGGGTCGAGCACAACGGACGCCTCGACGTGATCGCGGATCTCGGCGAGCCGCTGCCGTACACGATTACCGCCGAGATGCTCGGCGTACCGGTCGATGATGCGCCCAAACTCAAAGCGTGGTCGCAAGACTTCGCCGAGATGCTGGGCAACTTTCAGCACAATCCCGAGCGGGCCGCCGACGTCGGACGCAGTGTTGAAGCCATGACCGCATACTTCCGAGATGCCATCCGCGATGTGCGAGCGCGCCCGCGAGCCGGGCTGATCGCATCGTTTCTGGAAGCCAGCGCCGACGGCGATCGCTTCAGCGACGAAGAGGTGGTCGCCAATACGATCGTCACGATGGTCGGCGGCCAGGAGACGACGACCAATCTGATCGGAAACGGCATGCTGACGCTGCTGCGTCATCCGCTCCAATTGCAGCGCTTACAGGACGACCCGGACGCCATTCCGCCCGCCGTCGAGGAAATGTTGCGGTTCGAACCGCCGAGTCAACAAACGGCGCGTCTCGCTCCGAGCGATATCGTGCTCGGCGGCAAAGCGATTCGTGAGCGTCAAGCCGTCATTGCGGTCATGGCCGCAGCAAACCGCGATCCCGCTCGTTTTACCGAACCGGAGCATTTCGACATCGCACGTGCCGACAACCGACACCTCTCCTTCGGGTGGGGCGCACATTTTTGTTTCGGCGCTGCGCTTGCGCGCATGGAGGCACAGATAACCTTTGCAGCGCTCCTGCGTCGCTTCCGCCGCTTTCGGCTGGAGTCGGGTACGTTGCAGTGGAGAGCCAATCTCGGCCTGCGAGGGCTGTTGTCTCTTCCGGTGGCTTTTGAGGTTTAAATGTCGGCAATAGCGGTAGCCGCAGCCGACGAAGCTCCGAGCGGCTTACCCTCGCAATCGCCGCAAGCCGAGATTGCGCCTCTCTCGTTCGCGCAGCAGGGTCTCTGGTTGCTCGATGCGGTGACGCCCGGTTCTCCCGCATACAACATTCGGCGGGCGGTTCGGATCATCGGTCCCCTCGATATCGTGGCGCTTGAAGCGAGCCTCAACGATATCGTCCAGCGCCATGCTGCGTTGCGCACGACGTTCGCGGTCGTCGGAAGTGAGCCGATGCAAGTTGTCGCGCGGTCGCTATCACTGCCGCTCGCGCTTGAAGAGCTTACCCATCTACCGTCTTCAGAGCGCGAATGCGCGGCCCGTTCACGCCTGCAAGCGCATGGCGTGCGGCCCTTTGACCTCCGCACCGGACCATTGCTGCGTGCCGTGCTCTTGCGTCTCGGGCCGAACGAGCATGTCCTTCTGCTCGTGTTCCACCACATTGTTTTCGATGATGCTGCGATCGAGCCGTTCAATCGCGAACTCCAAGGGCTCTATCGGCATCACCATCGCGAAGCGCCGCTCGATCTCCCTGAATTGGAACTTCAATATCCCGACTTCGCGCGAGCGCAAACGGCGCGGACCGACGGCGCGCTTGCCGACGATTTCAACTATTGGCGGGGCCAGCTTGCCGATGCACCCCCGGGTATCGATCTTCCGACCGACCGTCCGCGCCCCCTAATTGGGCGTGGCGCAGGAGCGATTCATTCACGGCGCATTGCGCGGGAGATATCCGCGCGTCTTCGGCACCACGGCGAACGTGCGGGAACAACGCTTTTCATGACGTTGCTTGCGGCTTTCGAGGTGCTGTTGTATCGCTGGACCGGGCAGCGCGATATCGTCGTCGGCGCCCCGGTCGCAAATCGAACGAGTACCGAACTCGAGCCGCTCATCGGCTTCTTCGTAAATACGTTGGTACTGCGTTCAAAACTGAGCGGCGAGCTAAGCTTCGCGGAGGTACTCGAGCGCGTTCGCGAGACTGCACTCGACGCCTATGATCATCAAGAGGTTCCATTTACCCGCCTCGTCGCCGAGCTACGGCCCGAGCGCAGCAGCGGCGCGTCACCGCTCTTCAACGTAATGTTCTTCGTGCGCGCAGCACTCGGAGAGCCGCTAACGCTCGACGGTTTGCAGGTCGGTCCGTTCTCCCTCGACAGTACGACGTCGAAGTACGATCTGTCGATGCGCGTCGCCGAAGAGGCTGACGGTCTGCATTGCACGGTTCAATACGACACGGAACTCTTCGATACGCGTACGATCGAGCGTCTGCTCACGTATTACGAGCGCGTGCTGACGGCCGTCGTCGATGCGCCGGAACGGCCGATCGCGCGGCTGCCGCTCCTTGACGAGGCCGAGCGCCGTCGATTGATCGTCGACTGGAACGCCACGGACGTCCTATTTGAGAGCGACCGTCGTGTTCATGAGATCGTCGAGGCGCAGGTCGAACGGACTCCCGATGCCGTAGCCGTAGCATGCGACGACGTCACGTTGAGCTATCGTGAACTCAACGCCCGAGCCAACCGCGTGGCTCGCGCCTTGCGCGCAGGCGGCGTCATGGCGCAGGAAGCGGTTGGTATCTGCCTTGAGCCATCGCCCGCCATGATCGTAACCGCGCTCGGAACGCTCAAGGCCGGTGCAGCCTATCTGCCGCTCGATTCGACCTATCCGCCCGAGCGTGTGCGTGTAATGCTCGCCGACAGCGGCGCGCGCATTGTATTGACGTGCGAAACGACGCGCGGCGTAGTGACCGAGAGTGGCGCAGACGTGATGGTCCTCGACGTGAATGCGCCGGAGTTCGCGGACTACTGCGGCGACAATCTCACAACCGACGGGTCCGCCATGGACTTGGCGTATGTCATGTACACGTCTGGCTCGTCGGGACGTCCTAAAGGCGTTCTCATTCCGCACCTGGCGATCAGTCGCTTGACGACCAGCTCGCCGAATTATATTAAGCTCGGAAGTACCGACGTCGTTGCGCAGATTTCGAACTGGGCCTTTGATGCAGCCACGTTTGAGCTGTGGGGTTCGCTCACCAGTGGCGCACGAATCGAGATCATTCCCCGCAACGTCATCCTTTCGGAGGAGTTTGGGCCGGCACTGCGGCGCGCCGGAATTACCGTAATGTTTTTGACCGCGGCACTGTTCCGCTATGTGAGCCGCCGCGATCCCACGGCATTTGCGTCGTTGCGGTGTTTGCTCGTCGGCGGAGAGCCGGTCGACGCAGCATCGGCGCAGGCCGTACTTGCAAGTGAACCACCGCAGCGGTTGCTCAACGCCTATGGACCGACCGAAGCCACGACATTTGCGTGCACCTACGAGATCGCCCGGCAACCGGATGCAATCGTTCCGATCGGCCGGCCGATCGCGAACACGCGCGTCTACATTCTCGACGCCGACCACAATCCGGTTCCGGTTGGCTGTCGCGGGCAGCTGTACATCGGCGGTCCGGGTCTTGCACTCGGGTATCTGAACGATGACGAACTGACGGCTCTCGCCTTCATCGCTGATCCTTTCATTTCGAGCGAGCGCCTGTACGCGACAGGCGACCTCGCACGCTACCGGGATGATGGTGTTATCGAGCTCCTTGGACGTGCGGATCGCCAAGTCAAAATTCGCGGTTTTCGAATCGAGCTGGGAGAGGTCGAAGCAGCGCTTAAGCGGATCGACGCGGTCAGCGATGCCAGCGCGCATGTGTGTGAGGACGAGACCGGCGATAAACGGCTTGTCGCGTTTATTACGGAATCCGGACACGCCGCCGCCGACGGAGGATACTATCGTCGTCTGCTCGCGCGGCATCTTCCACGTTATCTCGTCCCCAACGACGTGATCGTCGTCACCGAGCTACCGCTGAGCATGAACGGCAAGCTGGACGTAAACGCGCTTGTGCAGCTTGGGAACGCTGCGTCAGATGGGGATAAAGCAGTGGCGGATGGTCCGGGACTTTCCGGCTCTGCGGCTATCGCCAGTATCTTAGAACGTCAACTCATCGATATCTGGCAGCGGACCCTAGGTATTGCGCCGGTCGGCACCCACGATGACTTCTTCGCTCTCGGCGGCCACTCGCTTCTGGCCGTCCAGATGATGGAGCAAGTCGAACATAGCTGCGGGGAGCGTGTGCCGTTGGCGGAACTGTTCGCAACTCCGACGATCGCACATCTGGCGGAAGTGATCCTCGACCGCGCGCGTCGCTCGGCGCAAGGGCCGCTGATCGCCGTGCAGCCTGATGGCCGCCGAACGCCGCTCTTCTTTCTGCACGGAGCGCTGGGCGGAGACGGCTTCTATTGTCGCGCCCTGGCACGCGATTTGGGGCCGGACCAGCCCTTTTTCGCCTTGACCCCCCACGGCGTTGACGGCCGTCCCGTGCCGCCGACGATCGAAGCGATGGCGCAGGACTACCTCGCCGTCGTGCGCTCGGCGCAGCCTCAGGGACCCTATCGGCTGGGCGGTTTCTGTGCCGGTGGCCTCGTCGCATTCGAGATGGCGCGGCAGCTCTCAGCGGCCGGCGAAGACGTCGATCGGCTTATACTCCTCGATGCCGTCGCGTTCGGAGCGCGGTTTGCATGGCTCGAAAAGCTGCTGCACTGTTTGGCGCCCATTGGCCTCGGGCTGCAGCAGCGTCAGCGAATCTTGGCGGCCGGCAGCCGGCGCATGCGCTTCATCAGTGAAGCGGGCAGGCTCGGCTCGGTCGACGCCTTACGTAGTCTACGCGATGAGTTGAAGCCGCGTTGCGGGCTTGGCGCTCTCTTGTCCGAGTCCGGGCGCACTGGCATCAGTCTCGACGATCAAATGCGCCTGATCTCGCGTGCGTACGTTCCGCGCCGTTATCCTGGCCGAATGAACCTGCTCGTGTCCGGCGAGGCGAGTTCGTCTGCTAATGGCGATACGTTCCTTGGCTGGAAGCGCGCCTGCGACGGTATCGATTTGCAGCGGCTCCCCGGCGGTCATCTCGCGGCGGTCTCGCTGCACACCGAGGTCGTCGCGGGGTATTTGCGGGCGATTCTGGAAGACGACGCTGAAGCGCAACGGTCTCGACACACGCGAGAGGTGACGGATTGATCTCGCGTCTTTAGACCTTGCATGAATGGACGTTAGTTCCGGGCGCAGTTGCTCATGGCCGAACAAGATGGAAATCATCGCTGTTCTGCAATGAATTGATGCGATCGATCTTCCACGTAGACGCCGGTAAAGCCAACGCCGACACGGGTTCCCTCTGCCAACGTTGAATGGGACCAACCCGAGCGAGAGCATGAGTCCTCTTGACATGGTGCCGCGTATCGGACACGGAACCGAGTATAGTCCATTCTCTGTGAAGGCGGCGGTGCTTTGCGTTGAAAATATCATTCGCAGATGAAGACGTCCGTAACATCAGTTGTGAAATCAATTATCGCCGGAACCGTGGCGAGCTTGCCGCGGGGAGGTCGCGATGCCGTTACCGACAGACTTGTCGTCAAAGGGATGCCTTTCAGAGTATTTTCCAAGCTCGCTACACAGTTCAACGTTCTTTCCGTGAGCGTTAATGGCGAGTATGGTATCATTCAAAGCGCAGCAAGCGATGTCACCATCCTTAGCGTCTACGCGCTCACGGGTCGCTGGGCAAGTCTCGCCAATGATCTTTTTCAGGATTTCTTTGAACGGCACGACGGAGGCACCTATATCGACGTTGGCGCGAATATCGGGCTAACCACGATTCCTGTCGCGCGCAATCCCAACGTACGTTGTTTTGCGATCGAGCCAGAGCCCACAAATTACACGAACTTGGTTACTCAAGAGTGGCGAGTTCTTGACTTTTTCTGGGCCGCTTTTGCTTGCCGCTTATGATCCTCAATCCACGCCTCGGTATGTCGATCGAGCTCGTCGAACTGCTCCGGCGTGTACGTTGGCGGAGCG
>JAABUJ010005940.1_pt1 | contig 12020 bp, 12 predicted proteins | sample 5559131 | NCBI WGS metagenome assembly JAABUJ01 (sample SAMN10711875, study PRJNA513366) | rock metagenome | isolation source: Antarctica rocks | place: Antarctica: Victoria Land, Mt New Zealand nord | collected 2016-01-07
CACGACGCCCGCATGCAGGCCGTCGGAGGGCTCGTCAACCGGCAAATCGACCATCGGTGTGCTGCCTAACCCTTTCCCGGGGAGGGGGCTGTCTGTCTTCTCACCAAATTACGAATGTTAACTAGTCCCTGGCGCAGGTCGCTGTCGCGTTCTCTCGTGCATGCGTAGGCCAGCATTCCCGCACCCACGAGCAAGGAGACGAGCACGACAACGAGACGCATCGAGGCGGCTACAGTGGAGATCGCTGGCCAGACGAGGCCGGCAAGACCGAAGGCGATAATGACCAGGAGCACCACGAGGGCCGCGCGCCGCAGTCGCGTGCCGCGCGACTGGGGGAAGGTGAGGAAGAAACGGACAAAGAAGGTGGCGAAGATCGGCACCATCGCAAACTCGGCCACACCGGCGAGCGGCTCATCGGCGTCGGCCGCTGGCGCGAGCGCGAGCGCGTACGCCGCACCGATGAGGAAGGCGTACGCGGCGCGCCCAACGTGGGGCTGTGGCGCGCGCAGGACCACGAGCGTGCCCAGCAGGAAGAACCAGGGACTGAGCAGGAGCAGCGGTGTGGGGTCGTGACCGCTCCGCAGCGCGGCGGCCGTGACCGCCGTCACGCCGGTCGCCCCGCGCACGGACAGTTGTTCGCCCACCCAGAGGCCAGTGTCCCGCCGCGTTGGCGCGTGGCCGTCGAGCACGAGCACCCGGTCTCCCCACCGCACGCCGTGATCCCACAGCGCACTGCCCGGTCGGTCCCAGGCGATCCGCACGACACCTGCCCCCGCCGTGCCCAACACGAGCACGAGCCGCGGTGGGGTCAGGAGCGTCGCGCTATTGAGGGCTAGCGTGATGGCGTACACCACACTCACCAGAGCAATCAGCATGGTCCGACGATAGCTGCGCCAGATCCGCATCGGGGCCGTCCTATGCTCGACGATGCGTGCCGTTGCCATCTCTTCCCATCCCGCTATACTATGTGTCATGTCCTTATACTGTAGATACTGTAGCAAAATTTAGTGTTGCTCGAGCAACAGCGCGAGCGCGGCGCGGCTGTCCGGGTTGGCGGTCAAGGTCGGGACGAGGTCCAACGCGTACCGCCGATACGTTTCGGCGACGGTCCAGGTCAGGAGAGCCGCCCCGTCCGCCCATAGGATGGCACGCATGTCTGCCTCCGTGACATGTGCCCCCGAGATCGCGCCCATATGAACCGCGGACACGAGGGGCAGCGTCGGTCGCCGCAAGGTGATGTCGGTCTTCCCCGTTGCCCCCGGCTGCACGGCCGCGATGTCGTTGCGCAGCTGCCTCATCGTGCCGAGGGTTGTGCCGAAACGGGCGTAGCGGTCTTGCGTGTCCGCATCCGCCTCCGCGCAGGCGGCGCCGAGCCGGCAGAGCGCCGCCGCGAGGGATCCGGACTTACCCGCCGCAACGGCCAGGGCGGCGTCGAGGTCACCGTCGTCGTCTTGCCCGGCGCGGAGGTCGTTGTGCTGGCCGGCGCACGCCCCCACCCCGGCGACAAGGAGGATATCCGTCAGCACGGCGCCCTTGGGCGTCGCGAGTAGGCCGTGCTGCGCCAGGAGCAGCAGGCCCGTCGAGACGTTGAGCATGCGCGCCGCACCCAGGGATGCGCGCAGCGGTGTCACCTCGCCATCTTCCTCGTCATCGAGCACATCCAGGGCGGTCATGAAGATTTCGGCCGCCGCCGCTGCGGGCGCCGCATCCTCCCGCCGACCACCCGCGGCCACGCAGCACACCCAGACGAGGCGAGCCCAACGCGCGTCTGCTACGTCATGGAGGATGTTGCCTGGCAGGGCGAGCGCCGCCGTCAAAGCCACCCGGTATGCGTCGGTCATGGTGGCGGCGCGTAGAATCTCGCGCACCCGCGTGACCGTCACCGCGAGGGCTACTCCATCGACGCCGCAGCCCCCTTCCATCGCCGTCACCAATTACCGTCGAGGCCGGAGAGGATGTTCTGGATGCTGGTGGATAGCGCCATCCCGCTCTGACCTAAACGCACCCGAAGTGTCTCCAGGGCGGCATACGCGTGCAATCCTAGCCCAGCCTCGTGCGCGCGCTCGCGCAACCACAGGCTGTCCTCCCGTCGGGATCGCTCTCCCGTGAGGAGGTCTTGTACGATAGCCGCCATGGCGGTCATCTGAATCCGCGGCTCCAACGTCGCCGCGCTGTACGTGCTCATACCCATCCCGCATCTCGCTTTCCGGAAACTGCGCGCCGCTCGCTGATGGCGAGATCTACGCCGCTCAGTTCTATCCAGCCCTAGCATACGCCCCTGAGGCACCTTCCTACCACCGGGAAAACAAGGTGTGGCACTACCTTGTTTTCCCGGTGGTAGGAGGGTGCGACAAGGCGTAGAGTGGACAGCAATGGGCGCCATAAGTAAGGAGCCCAACAGAGTAAAAGGAGGGATGGGGATAGGGAGCACGTTACTGCATAGCGCATGGCCGTAGTCAACCAACAAGGATCGGTGAGAGTGCAACGGCCCATCTCACCGGCTCGTGTGGTTGACGGGTGGGATGGTAGAACTGGATTATCGCCCTTGCCGTGCGAGGCGAGTTGGAGCGAGATATGCGATGGGCCGTTTTTATTGAGGAGAGACAAACGATGCGCAAGCATACAATCGTGGTAACATCTGTCTTGGCACTGGCCCTATCGGGCGCGACGTTGGTTAACGCGGCCACCCCGGTCCATGCGGCGACAGCGCGACCGGTGGTGGCCCACGGGACGCAGCGGGCTGCGGTGACCGTCAACCTCCGTTCGGGCGCGAGGCTGACGGTCGCTCTCCCTGTGGGCGCCGTCGTGACAGGGCTCGGGGCCGGTGCGAACCTTGTCGCCACTGGCGCGCACGCTGCTGCGACCGGTGGTGAGGGTGGTGTTTCGCCCCTGGCCAGGTATATCAATATCACCAACCCCGGCAACAACTCGCGCGTGGCGGTCAACCAGTACCAGAATTTCTCCTTCCATTGGAGCGGCGGGGGATGTTGCAACGAAACGTTCACCTCCCACTTCGCTAACCTAACGGCGGGAGGGTCGTACGACTTCGACAAATACAACTGCGGGTTCGGCTGCACGAGCGCGGACCACAGCTTCTCGAAGCTATTCGCGACCGCTGGCAACCGCTGGCAATACACCGTCTACGACCAGAACGGCAACGCCAGCCCCAGCATCTACTTCACCACGTACTAGCAAACAAGACGGCATGTCACGGCGCGATGAAACGGCGTGACTGGGGCTAATCGGGCCATCGGACAGCATCACGTTTGGCAGATAAAGCGTGATGCTGTTCGATGGCCCGATGCCTGTTTGATCGTTGTCAGTCGATATGAGCTTGGTAGACATTGGCCCGCCATATAGCCTCATCCTTGCCACATCTTCTCTCCACATCGATGTCTTGCCCGGCCCACAAAAAGCTGGCCCACGCCGTCTTCGTCATTGTCTAGGGCTCGCCGCCGGCTCATGGTACCACACCCGAGTCAGCGTGGCGATCGAAGGAAGCACCGGTGCGGAAGGGTTATCATGCGAGAGGAGATCATTCATGACACGCATGACACGCATGACACGCATGACACACCCTATCCCATGTTCTCGTTGTTTTTGCGGTCATCGTCGGAATAATCCTTGGGCTAACGCCAGCGGGCGTGGCGCGGGTGGACGACGCCCCTTACCCTCAGCAGGACAACGGGCATGCCCACTCGCCGCGCTACGTGTAGGGCTACGCCACGTGCGCGCCGGGCGGCTACACGCCACGATGTGTACGGCATCGACCTTGGACGGTCATCCCTCGAAGCGCCGGCGTGGCTCGCTCGGCGCGCACCATGCCAACGCCGTAGCCTTTGTCACCGTGTCGTCACACACACCTCCACCCAATGAACCAAAGCGTTCCCTATCTTGTACCGTAGACAGAAGACCCGCGGGCATTGAACTGCCGTAGAGAAGGAGGGCGGAGCGTGATCACGGACGAGGGCCTCCTGTGGGAGTGGCAAAGGGGCAGCGCTGGGGCCTTGGAAGCCCTCGTGCAGCGCCACCATGCCGCCCTCCTGGCACACCTCGCTCGCCTCACCGGCGATGTCTCCCTGGCCGAGGATCTGGCGCAGGAGACGTTCGTGCGGCTGGTGCGCGAGGCGCACACCTATCGCCACCCGCGCCCCTTCAAGCCCTGGCTCTACACCATTGCACGCAACCTGGCGCGCAACCACTGGCAGAGCGCGTACCACCGCCATGTGGATGTCGATACAGACGCCGCGTCTCTGGACCAGCCCTCCGGCGAGCCCGACCCGGCTATGTGGTTCGAGCGCCTGGAACGGCGCGCGGGGCTGTGCGCGGGGCTGGCCCAATTGAGCTTCGAGCAGCGCGAGGCGCTCAGCCTGCGCTTCGGGCACGAGTTCAGCGTCGAGGAAACGGCCGCCATGGTGGGCGTGCCTGCGGGTACGATTAAGAGCCGTACCTTCACAGCCCTCCGCCGGCTGCGGGAATGTCTGGAGCAGACGGACACGGGGACAGACGACACACGAGGAGACCACGTTTATGGATGAGAGAGGCTTGCGGACCGGCGATCCATCCGCCGATCCCGCCACTGCCGATGAGTTACCACCAGAGTTGCGCGCAGTCGCGTTGCGTTACGCGGCGCAGCCGGTCCCGCGCCCGACACCCGACGACACGGCACGGCTGGTGGCGCGCCTGCTCGTCGAGGAGCCGGTCGCCCCCCTCACGGCGCGCCCGCGCCTCGGGCATGTCTTGCCGGCGTTGCGCGTCGCGCGCTGGCGGCTACGCCTGCTCGGCCCCTGGTTCTGGGTGACCAGTATCGTCTTGCTATTCTGTGGGGCGGTGCTCACCCCGTTCGTGCACGGGCCTTCCGTGGCGCTGCCGCTGGTCGTCCTGGCGCCGCTGACGGCGGTGCTGGGTCTCGCGCACGCCGCGCGCGCCTCATCCGGCGGGCTGCGCGCGGTGGAGGCAAGCGCGCCCATTGGATTCGTCGAGGTGACGACAGGGCTCGTGCTTGCCATCGTCGGCTTCGACTGCACGCTCGGTGCGGCGGCGACACTGGGGGTAGCCTTGCTACACTGGGCGCCCTTCGCCACACTTCTGGCCGCCTGGCTCTGCCCCTTGTTGCTGCTAGCAGGCATCTCACTCCCCATCGCGCTGCGCTGGGGCACGATCCCCGCGGCCGTCATCGGCGGCGGTCCCTGGCTGCTGCTCGCCGCCCTGGCGCTCCTGCAACCGGACAGCATGTACGCGCAGGCCTTTGCCCTGCCGCGGGACGCGCCCTCGCTGACGGCGCATGCGGCGGCCGCCGCGCTCGGCGCCGCTCTCCTGCTGCTCATTTTCGCACGCGGCTCCTCCTGGCCGGCCCTGGTCGACGCCGCACCCTCTTGGAGAGGAGGCGGCGATGGATGAGTTGGTCGTCGAGGGCGTCAGCAAACGCTACGACCGCGATCGCTGGGCGCTTCACGACGTGTCCCTGCGCCCGACGGCCGGCGTCCTCGGCCTCGTTGGCCCCAACGGCGCCGGCAAGACGACGTTCCTGCGCATTCTCGCTACGGTCACGCCGCCGACCGCGGGTTGTGTGACGTGGAATGGAGTGGACACAGCGCGCGACCGGCAGACACTGCGCCACACGCTGGGCTACCTGCCGCAAGATTTCGGCGTCTACCCCGCGCTGACCGCCCGCGAGTTCCTGTGCTACATTGGCGAACTCAAGGGCCTGACGGGGCCGCTGTTGCGGCATCGGGTCGAATCCGCGCTAGAGGCTGTGCATGTGCGCGACATCGCGCAGGCACGCCTGCACACTCTATCCGCCGGCATGATCCGACGTGTCGGGATCGCGCAAGCCCTGGTGAACGAGCCGCGCCTATTACTGCTTGATGAACCGACCGTGGGGCTCGACCCGGCCGAGCGAGCGCACCTGCGCCGGATGATCGCTGCGCTTAGTGTCGACCGCCTCGTGGTGCTGTCCACGCACATCATGTCCGATGTCGAAACGATGGCCACGGACCTGGCGCTCCTCCAGCAAGGGCGGCTCGTCTGGGCCGGCACGCCGGAGGGGCTGCGGGCCGACGCCGAGGGGCAGGTCTGGACGCTCTCCGCGTCAGCCTCCGAGGTCGCGCGGCTACGCAGCGCCCATACGATCACCGCGGCCGCATGGCGACCGGACGGAGCACACCTTCGTCTGATCGCTCCCACACGGCCGCACCCCCTAGCTGTACCTGTCACGCCGACGTTGGAGGACGCGTACATGCTCGTTGTCGGCACAGGCGGCGCGCACGATCCGGCGCCCCTGCCGATGTAACAATCGTTCAATCGTTCTTTCCCACCCGCTCTCGCTACCGAAGCCGTAGCAGTGGCGCACCGGCCACCCGAAAAGAGGACTGCCGGCCTGCCCCAACTGGTGCGCACACAGACCCAACAGAGGAGAAAAAGTTGTGATCGAGATTGAGGAACTATCTAAGAGGTATAAGGGTGCGGCGTTACCCGCGCTCGATCGAGTGAGTTTCGAGATTGACACCGGCGTCTTTGGCCTATTGGGACCTAATGGGGCCGGCAAGAGCACGCTGATGCGCATCCTGGCCACCCTGATCGAACCCTCGACGGGTACGGCACGCGTGGCCGGGCACGACGTCCGCCGCGAGCGCGGGGCCATCCGCCGCCTGCTCGGGTTTCTGCCGCAAGACTTTGGCTTCTATCCGCGCTTGACCGCCTACGAGACGCTGGATTACCTGGCGCTACTCTCAGGATTAGGACATGAGCGACGCGCCCGCATCGAGGAGGCTCTGGCCGTCGTGAACCTCTCCGACGTGGCGCGCAAGCGCGTCGGAACGTTCAGCGGCGGGATGAAGCAGCGCCTGGGCATCGCGCAAGCCCTGCTCAACCATCCCAGCATCCTGATTGTCGACGAGCCCACGGCCGGCCTCGACCCGGTCGAGCGTGTGCGCTTCCGTACTCTGCTGGCCGAGCTTTCCGCGCATGCCACGGTCCTGCTCTCCACGCACATCGTCGCCGACGTGGCCAGCGCCTGCACCGATCTCGCTGTGATGCAACGAGGGCGCGTGGTCTACCGTGGCGCGCCCGCGTCGCTAGCGTCGCTGGCAGAGGGGTATGTGTGGGGCGCGACGGTCGCGGCCATCCAACTCCCCGCGATCGAGCGCACCTGCATGGTGGCGGCGGCGACGGCCACGCCGGCCGGCCTTGAGGTGCGCCTGGTCGGCACGCCACCACCTGGGCTCGCGCTGATACGCATGGAGCCCACCCTGGAGGACGGCTATCTCACCCTCGTTGGGCCGGGCGCGCGCCCCGAACCGGGACCGCCGCGCGCTGGTGCGACGAGGGAAGCGGGGCGACTGGTCGGAGTAGGGAGGAACTAGGATGATAACGCTTGTACAACGCATCTTTGCCGTGGCATGCACCGAGTGGCGTGTGACCTGGCGGGGCCTGGGCCTGCGGCTCGTCCTTCTGCTCGTGGCGCTGCCCTTCGCCGCCCTCGAACTCGTGCCGGGGCACCAGATCGCTGCCTGGCAGGATGATGGTGGCCTGAGTACGCTCACCTTCACGGCCTCCTTCGCGGCCCTGCTCGCCACCTTCGTCGTCGTCCCCTTCTATCGCCGCGACCAAGCCCTGCGCACCGCGGAGATCGTCTGGGTCCGCCCCCTCGGCGGCGCATCCTACCTCGCCGGCAAAGCCCTGGGCGCGATCCTGGTGATGGGGACGATTCTGATCGAGATCACCGGCCTCGTCGCGCTCTACCAGTTCACCGGCGAGGGTATCGTTGGCGGCCCGCTGATCGTCGGTGTGATGCTCGGGGTCGCGCCCGCGCTGCTGCTCGTCGCCGTCCTCTGCGTGGCGTGCGGCGCACTCCTGCCCCACCCGTTATGGGGCTATCTCGTCATGCTGGTCTATTGCGGCCTATTCGGGTTCTTCATGACCCAGAGCATGGTACTCCTGTGGAATCCGTGGGCGCAATCCCTCTCCTACAACCGGACCCTGGGCTTCACGCTAGACCTGCCGCTCCTGCTTGCCAGCCGCCTCTTCTACGCCGGGCTACTCCTCGTCGCCGTCGGCGGCGCCTCCCTCCTGTTCGCGCTCCGGGAACGGCGTGCGCTGCGATCGCGCCGGCAGGGGCCGATCGCGCTGGCCCTGCTGCTCCTCGGAGCCCTCGTAGCCGGGGCCGCCGTGCCGCGGTTCGACGCCGCGGCGCGCGCGGTCACACCGTCAGGGCCGGTCGCGGCCCCGCACGCCGTGGCGGTCGCGGTCAGAGACTATCGCCTTGATCTGCGTCTGGACCCAGCGACAGGGGCGATAGACGGGACGGCCGCCTTCCTCATCGGCAACGACGGGACGACACCCGTCGCGGCGCTGCCGCTCTACCTGAACGACGGGCTGCGTGTGGGCGCGGCGCGGGTCGATGGCCGCGCGGTATCCATCGGGGGAACCACCTTATTCCCGACGCTCATGCTCGCCCACCCCCTCGCGCCGGGGCGACGAGCCGCGGTTCACCTGATCTACGCGGGGCGCTATAAGCTCATACGCGCCGTGTACGCAAACGACAGGCCGGGCCTGCTCGGCGTTGCATCCGACGTGACACCAGAACTACACCCCTCGCTTGTCGGCGCCGGCCTGGCCGTCCTCTACCGCGACGGCGACTGGTACCCGCGTCCGTGGACGCAGGCGTCCACGGCCTGGAGCCCGGCACCCTTCGGATGGCACAGCGTACGCATCCAGATCCCCGCAGGCGTGACGACCCTCGCTTCGACGTCCGACCTGCACCGGCAAGGCGACACGGAAGTCGCCACATGGACGCTGGCCGGGCGGCTACCGAACGCCCTCCTGGCCGCCCTGCCACCCCGCTACACGCGGCTGGCCGTGCCGGGCGGCGCCATCTACGCTCCCGGCTGGGACGCCCACGAGCTGCGCGCCCGCTATGGACCCTACATCACCGCGCTACGTGACCTTACCGCTTTCTTCGCGGCGCCAACCGGTCCCGTGAACGTCGTGGCCGTCCCTACAGGCCGCGGTGAGGGGGCCATCGGCGTCGGGGCGGCGGTCGGCTCCGGCCTGGCGCTCGTCCCCATCGACAGCCTGGACCGGACGCCAACAGGGGCCATTATCACTATGTCCCATCTGCCGGCGGCGGCGTCCTATCGCGCCGCATTGAGTGATCTGGCCATCGCATGGTGGGCTGACCACTTACCTGCTAGGAGCGGCCCGACTATCGCGGGAGCCAGCGTGGGTCTGCCCGGCGGCTACGTCGGCGTCGCCGACGAACGCATGGTGATGGGCTACGACCGCAGCCAAATGCTCGCGGGGTACACGGGCGCCGCTGTCGCCGCCGCGCGGCTCGGATCGGTCTTCTACGCGCGTGAGATGGCCCTGCGCCGCGCGGCCTCCACCCTCGTGCTGCGCGACACACACAATCAAGCGCAGGCGCTGCTGCAATGGGGTGAGGGACCATTGGCGGCCCCGATGCGCGCGCTCGGTCTCTCGGGGCGGCTGGACGCGTACGACGCGAGCCCGGCCCTGGATGACCTGCGGCGAGAGATCGGCCCGGAGCGCCTGCGCCACCTGCTCATCGACCTCGCGTGGACGGGGCGGACGCCGTGGGATCCGACGCGCGTGACGTGCGCGCTGTCTCGCGCGTCGGGCCACCCTGTCGCTCCCCTGGCGCGTCGCTACCTCGGTCCATACGGCTTGGAAACGGGGGGGTGCCAGTGAGCGCGCGCCTGTCGCTGTTGTGGTATCACGGCCGTCTCGGCCTATCGTGGGCGGCCCTCATCCCGGTCTTCGCCCTTGCCGCCACAGTAGCCGTCCTCACGTCGGCCGCGCCACCCATGCAGCGGGACCACGACCTCGCCGTCGCCCTCGAAGGGGGGATGCCGATCGTGGCAGCCCTGTTAGCGGCGCCGCTCCTTATGGGCGACCGCGAACGCGCGACCCTGTGCTGGCTGGCGACGCGCGCTTCGTTGCGCGGCGTGCTGGCCCTGCGCCTGGCGCTGCTGGCCCTCTATCTACTCGCATGCTGCGGACTGGCCGTCCTCGTCGCCGGCCTGCTCTGGCACGATGCGCCCCCCTGGGCCGCGTTGTCGTGGGGTGGGGCGCGCGCGGTCGCGTTTGTCGGCGTGTCCGCGCTATCGGCGAGTTGGGGTCGGGCCAGCGTGCATGGGTACATCGCCGCCGCGGCCTCGTGGTTGGGCGTACTCATGTTCGGCTCCCTCATGCCAGGACACGAACCGTGGCTCATGTTTAATCCCTTCGCGTGGTCGTCGGGGTATGGTCTGGACGTCGTCGCGCACAGCATGATCGTGTACGTCGCCGTCGGGCTGGCGCTACTCCTGCCCCAGTGGCCGCTCCTACGGCTGGAGCGACTGCTACGCCACACCTAACCAATGCCCGTCGGATGCTGCCGATCTGTAACGCGCGGCGGTGTCCCCCGTCATACAGAGTGGCGAGGCTCCCACTTCTATACAGGCAGCGGGCTAGCGATTGAACGACGTAGGAGGAAGGCGCGATGACACACGAGGCACGGGTAGGGGAAACGAAAGCGCGTCGCTTACGCACACTCCAACGAGATGTGCGGGCGCTCGGGCAGCTCGACGCGCGGGCCGACGATTTTCGTATACACCTTCGCGATCGCCTGTTGGCGCAGGCCGAAGCGATGGGGCACGATGGGCAGCCGGCGCCACGTCGAACACGATGTCGCATCCATCCACATCACACAGCCGGTACGGTGTAGCCATTAGGTCGCGCCGCACCTTTCCACCGGCGGAGCGAGTGACGGGCACGGGCCGACGCCGGACGCCTTTGGCTGATGGGCCCTCGGCGTCGCGCGCTCCACGCCCGTCACTCGCTCCGCCACCATGGTCCTGGGACCACACCCCTGGGACCACGGTGGTCCCACGAAACGCGCTAACTGACATGCGAAAACGGCCCTGTGGGGCCACCGTGCGGCGTCCAGCGAGGCGCGCGGCCTGAGGCTCCCACGGCTGTCTCCGCAATAAAACATCCTGAAACGGTCGGGTTTGCAGGGCCTCCCTACACCCCCCATTTTTGTCCCCTCCGCGCGCCTATTCACGCGTCAATACGCGCCCCACGCCCCGCGCATCACCCCGCATAGCCGCTCGATTTCTTGTACGCCCGAAGGACATGCGCCCACCGTGCGCGATGTGCGCTTCTTCGCCGGACGCGTCATCTCCAATCGTCTCGATCCACGTCATACCTCCACGTAAGCTCCCAGGGCGAACTCACCCTTACACGCCATGTAAGGTCTCTCATAGCGCGTTCGCGGCATCCGTCGCGAACGCGACCGGGCGGCCCGTATTCAGAAGCTGGCCTTACACGCCGTGTCAGCCCCATGTGCCGTCCAGAACTCGCGCACTGCCCGATCCCCAGACACGCTAGAACCGTTGCGCCTGACACGGCGTGTAAGGCTACCCGCGTCGGACCCAGACCTTACACGCCGTGTCAGCTCCCATCCGCGAGGCAACCTTGTGCGGCGCGTCGTGCCATGCGCACCGACGCGCCACCGGCCGTGCGCGCCACATAAAAAAAGTCTCTCGTCTCGCCAAACCTTATCTGGCGTGTAAGGCTACGACGGCGACTCCTTCCACATAGGTCTATAGACAGTGTGTCAGCCCCGGCCCTCGTCAGGAACCGTCCGATCCGTCGTGAGAGCGCGGGACGCCGACAAACCCTCGTTCCAGATGACGTTGCTCCCGTCGCGCTAGAACAACCGCCGTGCCCGCGTTATGGCGGGGCCAATGCACGGGACGGTCGCCGCGCCAGGACCGGCAAGACGACGACGATTATGTCTATGCTCCCGCGCTTGTCGCCCTATCAGGGCCTGCCGGTTCGTCCCGTCGGCCTCACCGGCTCGCGCGCCCGGCTATGCGAGGCGCGATCACACTGGCGCGACGATCGTCGCCGCCGGGCCGTCACCGTGCCAGCACCGTGCGCTTTTGCGCGACACGCACGGTGCTGGCACGGTGACCCTTATATGATCGATGGATAGACACCGCGCCCCGTCCCGC
>JAABUJ010005942.1_pt1 | contig 12020 bp, 13 predicted proteins | sample 5559131 | NCBI WGS metagenome assembly JAABUJ01 (sample SAMN10711875, study PRJNA513366) | rock metagenome | isolation source: Antarctica rocks | place: Antarctica: Victoria Land, Mt New Zealand nord | collected 2016-01-07
TGGTAGCCATGACTTTTCACCATATGCAACTGGGTTTGCAGGTGATCATGGGTGACTACATAACGACCAAAACGGTCCAGTCGATAGCGATGCTGGCAAACAAGGCCGTAGCGCTGATCCTGACGCTGCTCTGCGCGGTGTCGGTGCTGCGCCTGGCTTTCACGGCTTAGGCTTCTTTGGCGCCGCCGCGCCCTGCAAGGCAGTACGAACGATGAACGCGATCTCCAAGCCTTCGGCTTCCTACAACATCATCGACCACACCTACGACGTCGTGGTGGTGGGCGCGGGTGGCGCCGGGTTGCGGGCGACGCTCGGCATGGGGGCGGCCGGACTGAAAACGGCTTGCATCACCAAGGTGTTCCCGACCCGCAGCCACACGGTCGCGGCGCAGGGCGGCATCGGCGCGGCGCTGGGCAACATGGGCGAGGACGACTGGCGCTGGCACATGTACGACACGGTGAAGGGGTCGGACTGGCTCGGCGACCAGGACAGCATCGAGTATATGTGCCGCGAGGCAATTCCGGCGGTGTACGAGCTGGAGCACTACGGCGTGCCGTTCAGCCGCACTGAGGACGGCCGCATCTACCAGCGCCCGTTCGGCGGCCATATGAAGGAGTTCGGCAAGGAGCCGGCGATGCGCGCCTGCGCCGCTGCCGACCGCACCGGCCACGCCATCCTGCACACCCTGTATCAACAAAGCCTTAAGCACGAGGTCGAATTCTTTGTCGAGTACTTCGCCCTCGACCTCATCATGGACGAGGAGGGCGCCTGCCGCGGCGTCGTCGCCTGGTGCCTGGAGGATGGCTCCATGCACCGCTTCCGCGCGCAGACGGTGGTGCTCGCGACGGGCGGCTACGGCCGCGCATACCTGTCGTGCACCTCGGCGCACACCTGCACGGGCGACGGCGGCGGCATGGTGATCCGCGCCGGGCTGCCGGTGCAGGACATGGAATTCGTGCAGTTCCACCCGACCGGCATCTTCCCGGCCGGCTGCCTGATCACCGAGGGCGTGCGCGGCGAGGGCGGCTACCTCACCAACGGCAACGGCGAGCGCTTCATGGAGCGCTACGCCCCCACCGCCAAGGACCTGGCCAGCCGCGACGTGGTCAGCCGTTCCATGACGATCGAGATCAACGAGGGCCGCGGCGTGGGTCCGAACAAGGACCACATCAACCTGCACATCGAGCATCTCGGCGCCGACCTGCTGAACGAGCGGCTGCCGGGCATTTCCGAGACTGCCAAGGTGTTCGCCGGCGTCGACGTGACGAAGGACCCGATCCCGGTGCTGCCGACCGTGCACTACAACATGGGCGGCATCCCGACCAACTACTGCACCGAGGTGCTGCGCCCTACCCGCAACGACCCGGAGGCGGTGGTGCCTGGCTTGATGGCGGTCGGCGAGGCAGCCTGCGTTTCCGTGCACGGCGCCAACCGGCTCGGCACCAACTCGCTGCTCGACCTGGTGGTGTTCGGCCGCGCCGCGGCGCACCGGGCGGCGGAGATCATCAAGCCCGGCGGCAGCCAGGCGCCGTTGCCGGCCCGTGCTGGCGAGGCCGCGCTCGACCGCCTGGACCGCAAGCGCCACGCGTCCGGCGGCACCAAGACCGGCGAGTTGCGCCAGCAGATGCAGCGGACGATGCAGAAGCACGCCGCCGTGTTCCGTAGCAGCGAGAGCCTGAAGGAGGGCGTCGCCAAGATGCAGAAGCTGTGGAATGCCGCGGAGGATGTCTCCGTGTCCGACCGCAGCCTGATCTGGAACAGCGACCTGGTAGAGGCGCTGGAGTTCGACAACCTGATCGACAACGCGATGACCACCATGGTTAGCGCCGAGGCCCGTCAGGAAAGCCGTGGCGCGCACGCCCACGACGACTTCCAGGAGCGCGACGACCAGAACTGGATGAAGCACACGATCGCCACTTGCGACGCCAAGGGCGACGTGAAGCTCGACTACCGCCCGGTGCGGATGCAGACGCTGACCAACGAGGTGAGCGTCATCCCGCCCAAGAAGCGCGTTTACTGATTGGAATTACCGACAAATGGCCACCTTCACGCTTCCCAAGAATAGCAAGATCGGCCAGGGCAAGACCTGGGCGGCGCCCGCTGATGCCAAGCGGGTGCGCGAGTTCAAGATCTATCGCTGGAACCCCGACGATGGCGAGAACCCGCGCACCGACATCTACCAGGTTGACCTGGACCGGGTCGGGCCGATGGTGCTGGACGCGCTGATCCACATCAAGAACGAGGTCGACCCGACGCTGACGTTCCGCCGGTCCTGCCGCGAGGGCATCTGCGGCTCGTGCTCGATGAATATCGACGGCTCCAACACGCTCGCCTGCCTCAAGCCGATCGAGGAGGTGAAGGGCACGGTGAAGCTATATCCGCTGCCGCACATGGCGGTGGTGAAGGACCTCGTGCCCGATTTGAGCATGGCCTACGCCCAGCTCCGCAGCATCGAGCCGTGGCTGAAGGCCGACACGCCGCCGCCGCCCGATGCCGAGCGGCTGCAGAGCAAGGAGGAGCGGGCGAAGCTGGACGGGATGTGGGAGTGCATCCTGTGCTTCTGCTGCACCACGTCCTGCCCGAGCTACTGGTGGAACGGCGACCGCTACCTCGGCCCCGCGACCTTGCTGGCCGCCTATCGCTGGATCGCCGACAGCCGCGACGAGTACACGGGGGAGCGCCTTGACGCGTTGGAGGACCCGTTCAAGCTGTATGGCTGCCGCACGATCATGAACTGCGTGCAGGCTTGTCCGAAGGGGCTGAACCCGGCCAAGGCGATCGGCGAGATCAAGCGCATGCTGGTCGAACGCGCCGGCTGACTTGGCTTTCTCGGGCACCCTGACGGAGCCGCGCGGCCGGGTCGCCGCGTGGCGCGACAGTTTGCTGGTCGACCATGCGGTATTCCGGGTGCTGTGGGACAACTGGGCGGAGGTGGTGCCGGGCAAGCTGTACCGGTCCAACCATCCGACCCCCGCGCGGCTGGCGGCGGCGACTCGGACCTACGGCCTACGCACCCTGATCAACCTGCGCGGCCACCGCCAATGCGGGTCGGACGCGCTATCCCGGGCGGCGGCGGCCCGGTTGGGCTTGTGCCATGTCGACATGGCGTTCGAGAGCCGCGGCGCGCCGCATCGCGACCGCATCCTGCGCTTCTACGGCATCTATCGCAGGCTCGAAACGCCGGCGCTGATGCACTGCAAGTCGGGCGCCGACCGCGCCGGGCTGGCCGCTGGGTTGGTCGTGATGTTCGAGGGTGGCAGCAGCCAGCAGGCGCTCGCCCAGCTGTCCTGGCGGTTCGGCCATTGGCGCCGGGCCCGCACCGGCATCCTCGACGCCTTCTTCGTCCGCTACGCCGCCGAAGCGGAGGGGCGGATGCCGTTCCTGGACTGGGTCGCCACCGAATACGACGAGGCTGCGTTGCGGCGCGATTTCGTCGCCGGAGGCTTGTCGAGTTTCATCACGGACCGCGTGCTGATGCGCGAGTAGCCGGTCTTTCAGAGCCACGCGGTGGTTTGCTGCAGGCCGTAGTACATCGCCATCATGGCCGCCAGCGACATGGCATACAGGCCGGCGACGGCGGCGGCCGACCGCAATGGCCCGGCGTCCCGGGGGCGTGTGGACTCCTGCAAGCGGGTCGCGCCGTGCAGCACGACGACGAGCAGGATGGCGACGATCGGCAGATGCCCCACTTGGTCCAGCTCTCCGAACTCCGGAATGGCACTGAGGAACACCGTAATGAGTGCGAGGGCGTCGAGGCGGAGCAGGCTGCGGCCGACCACGAGGTAGAAGGCGAGGCTGAATTCCACGAAGCCCGCTGTCACGGTGACGAACGGCAGCGGGAACCCGAGGGTGAGGTTCGGGTGGGTGGCGAGGACGATCTCGGTCCAGGCCGGGTAGAGGAATTTTTCGACCGCGGTCCACATGAGGCTGAAGCCGAGACATCCGGCAAGGAGGGAGACCCGCCAATCGCGGGCGCCGGGCCAGCGGTCGAAATATGGGGCGCTCAGGGCCAGGTATCCGGCGAGGCCGAGAAAATAAACGTAGTCGGTCATGTGGAACAGGCCGTAGCGGGCCACCCCAACGCCGTAGAGGACGGCGAGGCCCAACCCGGCCAGGGGGCAGGTGCGCCGAAACACCAGCATGGCCGCGACCGTCAGTTGCAGCAGGCCGACGAGGCGGTCGCGGTCGAACAGCTCTGGCGTCAGGATGGCCCCGGTCGCCCCGGCTCCCCAGGGGACCATCGCCGTGTTGTCCCAGAGGCAGAATGCGTACACGCCGACGCCGAGGCGGAGCAGAAGCTCCTCGAACGTCTCGAAACGCCAGCCTCCGGTCAGGCGGCGCGGCCAGATTCGCGCGATCCAGGCGTCCACCAGGCTGCCGGCGGTCACGAGCAGCAGAAATCCGGCGCCGCGCGACAGGAACATCGGCGAGAGCACCACGCCAAGGCCAAGCGGCGGCGCGCTGACGTCGGTGGGGCCGCAGAACCACTTTACATGGGCTTCCGCGTGGCCGGGAGCGATGGAGAGGATCACCGCCAAAACGATGAAAATAGAAAATGAGCGCACCGACTAGCTACCTTCGAGCCCGGGGCGCGGATGCAAAATCGTCTCCGGCGAGGGTGTCTGCGGGACCGAAGCGGGTTTAGCTTGGCGCGATGTCAGCCCAGTGCGCCGTGTGTGGCGCGTCCATCGCCGCGCCCTTTCGTCCGCCGCCGCCGGAACAGGCGCCCGATCTCGATGGGCGACCCGGCGAGCCAGCGCGGTCGACCCTGCGCCGCTGGGTGGCGCGATGCCGCAACTGCGGGGCGTGCGGTCCCGACCTGGCGCGGCTGCCGGGCACCGCCGCCAACACCGTTCGCAGCGAGGCGTACCGCGCCACGGCCTCCGCCTTCCTGCGCTCCGCCACGATCTGCCGCGACGCCGGCGACCTTGCCGAGGCCGCCGAGGCGACGTTGCAGGCGGCGTGGGAGGCCGACGATGCGGGTCGGGACGCTCGCGGGCTGCGCCTGGCGGCGGTGGCGGCGTGGGGCGAACCGGACAGTCCGGAACGGGCGTTGCGCACCATCGACGTGCTGCGCCGGGCGGAAGCGTTCGATGCGGCCCAAGCCCGAGCGGATGCGCTGGGCTCCCAGCGCCTGGACGAGGCCGGCGTCCGGCTACTCGCCTTTCAACGCGAGCGGATCGACGCGCGCGACGCCGGGCGGCACCTCATCAGCAGCGCGCTGCGTCCCCCGGCGCGAACCCCGCACGTGACCCATGGCAAGCCGGCGCCCGGCGGTTTCTGGCGGCGTCTCACCGCCCGGCGTTGACTGTCGGACGGCTCAGCCCGGCGCCAGCGCCGGGTCTGCGATCATGCGGCCAAGCGGGGCGCCGCCGAACAGGTGCACGTGGAAGTGCGGCACCTCCTGTCCGCCGTGGCCGCCCATGTTGGCCAGGATGCGGTAGCCGGGGTCTTCGAGGCCGAACTGCCGCGCGACGATGCCGACCGCACGAAAGAACCCGGCGATCTCGGCATCCGGCGCGTCCCGCGTGAAATCGGCAAGCGAGACGTAGCGCCCGCGCGGCACCACCAGGACATGCAGCGGCGCTTGCGGGGCGATGTCGTGGAACGCCACCGCCCACTCGTCCTCGTACGCCCGGCGGGACGGGATCTCGCCGCGCAGCAGGCGGGCGAAGATGTTCTGGTCGTCGTAGGGCCCAAGCCCGGCTACCGGCATGGCTGTTCCTCGGAATTGATTCAGGGAATCTTGCGGGTACGGCTGCCGGACACAAGCGGCAACGACCGCGCTGCCTTCTCCGCAATGCCGGACACGCCCTGGCGCCGCTCCAGCTCGGCCCACACCTCGTGCGGCGCGATGCCGGCGTCCACCCACATCACCAGCAGGTGGTAGAGCACGTCCGCGCTTTCGGCGACCAACTGCGCCCGGTTGCCGGCGACGGCCTCGATCAGGCACTCCACCGCCTCCTCGCCGAACTTCTGCGCGACCTTCGCCCGGCCGCGCGACAGCAGCCGCGCGGAATGGCTGCTCGCCGGGTCGGCCTCGCGCCGGCTGAGCACGACCGACCAGAGGCTGTCGAGGACGGCGGCCGTCGGCAGGTCCATCGTGGGCCGCGGCGGGGCGGCGGGTTTGCCCTTGGCCGGCTTGTCGGTTTTCTTGGCGGTCTTGGCCATGGTCGGTCCCCCTCAACCGGACGTGCGGGGAAGCCGCACCGGAAGCCCCGCTTCGTCCAAGGCGTGCTTGACCTGCGAGATGGTGAACGTGCCGAAATGGAAGACGCTCGCCGCCAGCAGCCCCGTGGCCCCGGCGCGTGCGCCATCCACGAAATGCTGCAGGGTGCCGACCCCGCCCGACGCCACCACCGGAACGCGCACCGCGCCGCACACGGCCGTCAGCAGGTCGAGGTCGAATCCCTCGCCGGTGCCGTCGCGGTCCATGCTGGTCAGCAGGATTTCACCGGCACCCAGGCTGGCCACCTGCCGGCACCACGCGACCGCATCCAGGCCCGTGGGAGTCCGGCCGCCGTGGGTGAACACCTCCCACCCATCGGGGCCAGCCCGGCGCGCGTCGACCGCGACCACCACGCACTGGCTGCCGAACTTCTCCGCCGCCTCCGCCACCAGCGCCGGGCGCGCGACGGCGGCGGAGTTCATGCTGCATTTGTCCGCGCCCGCCAGCAGCAGGCGGCGCATGTCGCCGGTGCTGCGCACGCCGCCGCCGACCGTCAGCGGCAGGAAGACGCGCGCGGCGGTGCGGTTGACGACGTCGTAGATGGTGTCCCGGTTCTCGTGGCTGGCGGTGATGTCGAGGAACGTCAGCTCGTCCGCGCCGGCCGCGTCATAGACGGCCGCCTGCTCCACCGGGTCGCCGGCGTCGCGCAAGGAGACGAAGTTCACGCCTTTGACGATGCGGCCGTCCTTCACGTCCAGGCAGGGTATCACGCGAAGCTTGAGCAATGGCCGACCTCCCTCCCCGTATTGGACAGTGCGGCGACGGGGTGCAAGCGTCGATGTTGCAACGCACCGTCCTGGCCACGAATGAATTCGAAACGGGTTCCGTCAGCCCGCCAGCAGCGCGATGGCGGCAGCCGGGTCGACGCGCCCGTCGTACAGCGCCCGCCCGACGATGACGCCGGCGATGACGTCGCGGTCCTGCCCGCTCGCCACTTCCTTCAGCGCGCGCAGGTCGCCGAGGCTGCCGACGCCGCCGCTGGCGATGACGGGAGTCGCCACCTGGTACGCGAGGTCGAGCGTCTGGTCGAGGTTGAGGCCCGTCAGCATGCCGTCGCGGCCGATGTCGGTGTAGATGATGGCCGCAGCGCCCGCGTCCTCTAGCCGGGTGGCGAGTTCGACCGCGCGGATGCTGGAGGTCTCGGCCCAGCCCTCGGTCGCGACGAAGCCGTCCCGCGCGTCGATGCCGACCGCGACTTGGCCAGGGAAGCGGCGGCAGGCCTGGCGCACGAACGCCGGGTCCTTCACGGCGGCGCTGCCCAGGATCACCCGACGCACCCCCGCCGACAGCCAGCGCTCCACTCCCGCCATGTCGCGGATGCCGCCGCCCAGCTGCACCGGGACCGTCGCGGCGGCGAGGATGGCGGCGACCGCGTCGGCGTTCTCGCTGCGGCCGGCGGAGGCGCCGTTCAGGTCGACCACGTGCAGCCACCGGCACCCGGCGTCCTGCCAGGCGCGGGCCTGCGCGCCCGGATCGTCGGAGTACACCGTCGCCTCGTCCATGGCGCCGCGCCGCAACCGCACGCACGCGCCGTCCTTCAGGTCGATGGCGGGATAGAGGATGATAGCGGCCATCCGCCTGCCTACCCCACGCGCGATGGCTGCGGAAGGCCTTTCATCATAGCAACATCGCTAGGCGGCGTGGCCGTCGCTGGATTATCCAGGAACCTGACCCGCCCTGACCCCATCGGAGGCCGCTTATGTTCGCGTTTCTCAGAAGCCGTGCCGTCCGGCCAGCCGAAGCTCCTGCGCCAGCGTCATCCTTGTCCGCGCCGGACGCCGGCGGGCTGATCGACGTCCGGGACTTGATCGCCCGCTACTCCAACGCTGAGCACATCGCCCGCGCCGATGCGTATTTCGCCGGGCTCGCGGACGACGACAAGCTGCTGCGCAAACCGTTCTTCGGCATCGCCGACACGCAGGCCAACATGCACGGGGTGGCCGAGACGCTGCAGCGCCTGCGCCTGTTCCCCGGCGCGCGCGTGCTGGATTTCGGCGCCGGGACCGGCTGGTTCAGCCGCATGCTGGCCTTCCTCGAATGCCGGGCGATCGCGGTGGACGTGTCGGCCAAGGCGCTCGGACTCGGCCAGCGTGCCTTCGCGCGGGACCCGCTCGCGGCCAACCTCTCGGTGGACTGGCGGACGTTCGACGGGACCACCCTCCCGCTCGACGACGGCTCGGTGGACCGGATCGTGTGCTACGACTCGTTCCACCACGTCGCCGACCAGGCGCAGACCTTGCGTGAGTTCTACCGCGTGCTCGCCGAAGGCGGCCGGGCGGTGTTCCACGAACCCGGGCCCCACCACTCCAGGGGCGCGCAATCCCAGTATGAAATGCGGCATCATGGCGTGATCGAGAACGACATCGTTCTCGATGATATTTGGGCGCTCGCCCGCACGACCGGGTTCAGCGACATCGAGGTCGCGCTGACGACGCCGCAGACGCCTAGCGTCCCGTTGGATCGGTACGACCGGATCGTCGCCGGGCAGCCGACGGCCGAGGACACGGACGCCCTGCTTGCGGCGGTCGTGGCGGGCGCTGCGAACCTGCGTATCTTCAGCATGGGCAAGGGCGAGGACCGCCTCGATAGCCGGCATAAGGCGGGGCTGGCCGGCAGCTTCGACGTGACGCTCGTCGAGACGGGCGCTGAGACGGGCACTTGCGTGCGTGGGCGCGCCCGGGTCACCAACACCGGCAGCACGCCCTGGCTGCCTTCGATCGCGGCCGTCGGCGGGGTGTGGCTTGGCGTGCAGTGGCCCAACCTCGCGCCTGGCGCGCATTTCGGCCGCATTTGGCTGTCCGACGATCCGATCCCGCCAGGGCGCACGGTGGAGGTGGATTTCAGCCTGGAGGACCTGCCGCCGCGCCCGACGCAACTCACCTTCGACCTGGTGGCGGAGGAGGTCACCTGGTTCGAACCGATCGGCAGCAAGCCGGTCCGCTGCGAGCTCGACTAGCGGCGCCGGGCGCTGATGTTCAGGTGCACCCAGAAAACTCACGCCAACTGCATTCGGCACTGCGGCTTGGCGCAGCGCCGGCACGATGACGGTCTAGCGGAAGAACTGGTTCGCAGGCCGCGGCAACCCAAGGTGCTCGCGCAGGGTCGGCCCTTCGTACTCGTGGCGGAACAAGCCGCGCCGCTGTAGTTCGGGCACCACCATCCCGACGAAATCATCGAGGCCGGCCGGCACCGTCGGGAACATCACGTTGAACCCGTCCGACGCCTCCGCCTCCAGCCATTCCTGCATCGTGTCGGCGATCTCGGCCGGGGTGCCCACCATCTGCAGGCCGCCGTAGCCGCCCATCTCCTGCGCCAACTGGCGGACGGTCAGGTTATCGCGCCGGGCGAGCGCCACCAGGGCGTCGCGGCCACTCTGGCTGGCGTTGGTTTGCGGGATGTCCGGCAGGGGCGCGTCGAGGTCGAAGCCGGACGCGTCCGTGCCGAGCCGGATCGACAGGTTGGGCACGCCGCTCTCGGGATGCACCAGGCTATCGAGCAGCGCCTTCTTCTCCCGCGCCTCCTCATTGGTCCGGCCGACCACGACCAGCGCGCCAGGCAGGATTTTAAGGTGATCCGGCGCGCGGCCGAGCGCCCGCATGCGCGCCTTCACGTCCGCGTAGAAGCGCTACCCGTCCGCGACCGTGCGGCTGCTGCCGAACACCACCTCGGCGGTTTCCGCCGCGAGCTGCCGCCCGGCCTCCGACGCGCCAGCCTGGACGATCACCGGCCAGCCCTGGACCGGGCGGGCGATGTTCAGCGGCCCGCGGACCGACAGGTGCTCGCCCTTGTGGTCGAGCACGTGCATCCGCTCCGGGTCGAAGAAGACGCCGCTCGCCGGGTCGCGCACCCAGGCATCGTCCGCCCAGCTGTCCCACAGCCCGGTGACGACGGCGTGGAACTCACGCGCGCGACGGTACCGCTCGTCGTGCTCCATGTGGTCCACCAGGCCGAAGTTGAGCGCCGCGTCGGGGTTGGAGGTGGTGACGATGTTCCACCCGGCCCGCCCGGCGCTGATGTGGTCGAGCGAGGCGAAGCGGCGGGCGACGTGGTACGGCTCGTCGAAGGTGGTGGAGGCGGTGGCGACCAGCCCGATGCGCTGCGTGACCATGGCGAGGGCGGACAGCAGGGTCAGCGGCTCGAACGAGGTCGCGGTGGCGCTGCGGCGCAGGGCGGCCATCGGCATGTTCAGCACGGCCAGGTGGTCGGCCATGAAGAAGGCGTCGAAGCGGCCGCGTTCGAGCGTCTGGATGAAGCGAACCAGATGCTGGAGGTTGAAGTTCGCGTCCGGGAAGGCGCCGGGGACGCGCCACCAGGCGGTGTGGATGCCGACCGGCCGCATGAAGGCGCCGAGGTGGAGCTGCTTGGTCATTGACGCCTCCAGCGGTCGGGGTGAAATCAGGCAGCCATCTTCGCGCGGGCGTTCTGGTACACCGCCGTCTCGAAGTTCATGTAGCCGGTGAACGACGCCGGGTCGGCGAAGGGGAAGATTTGGCTCGCCCAGAAGCCGCCGAGGCCGTTCCTGCGGTCGATCCAGAAGAATAAATTCGCGAGCCCGGCCCAGCCGAGCGCCCCGGCGGGCCGGCCGGTCGGCGCTGCCTCGTCGTTGACCATGAAGCTGAGCGCCCAGGATTTCGAGACGCCGGGAAAGAACTCGGCATCGTTGGAGAGTGCGGCGATCACGCCGGGCAAGCTTTTGACCTTCTTGTCGCCCAGCCCGTTCACCTCGGCCGCGCGCACGGTTTCGGGTTTCAGCACCCTGCCGTGCTCGCCGGCGCCGTCGTTCAGGTACATGCGGATGAAGCGGCAGTAGTCGCCGACCGTCGAGTACAGGCCGTGCCCGCCCATGTGGACCTCGGGCGGCTGCGGCAGCTCGAAGTCGGTGAGCGGGGTGAGCGAGCCGTCGGCCTCGCGCTGATGGATGCAGGCGAGCCGCTGGCGCATCGCCGGGGAAATCGTGAAGCTGGAATCCGTCATGCCGAGCGGGGCGAAGATGCGTTCCTGCATGACCTCGCCGAGCCGCTTGCCGCGCAGGCTCTCGACGATTTGGCCGCACCAGTCCAGGTTCATGCCGTATTCCCAGGCGTCGCCGGGGTCGAACAGCAGCGGTGCGCCGAACGCCGCCTTGGTAGAGGTGATCACGCTGGGCTGGCCGGTGGCGGTGGCGTTCTCGAGCAGTTTGGCGTTGAAGAACTCGTAGCCGAAGCCGACGGTGTGCAGCATCAGCATGCGCGTGGTGATGTCGCGCTTAGGCGCCCGCAACTGCGGCTTGCCGTCGGCGCCAAAGCCGTCGAGCACCTGCGCCTTCGCCAGGTCCGGCGCATAGGTTTTGGCGGGCGCGTCGAGGTCGAGCTTGCCCTCCTCGACGAGCTGCAGGATGGCGGTGCCGGTGATCGCCTTGGTGCACGAGAAGATGGCGAACACCGTGTCGGTGGTCATGTCGGCACCCTGGCCGAGCACGCGCTTGCCGGCGGCGCCCTCGTAGACGTTGCCGGTGCGGTCGGTCGCCATGGCGACCACGCCGGGCATGCGCGGGCCGGACGTCACGGCTTCGTTCAGGACGGCATCGGCGGCTGTTTTCAGGCCGTTGTTCATTGTTTCCTCCGTTTCTTGGTTTGGGACGCCAGGGAGCACAAGCCAGATAAGGCGGCCGTGTGCAACCGGAAGGCGATTAGGTAGTTGACAAACACGCTGGTGGAAGGTCGGACTGTGATGGAGGAGATGGGCCATGTCCGTCCTTTCCGCTCCCTACTTCCACGCCGAAGCTGCCGCCTTGGCTGAGCTAGAGGCAAGC
>JAABUJ010005943.1_pt1 | contig 12019 bp, 13 predicted proteins | sample 5559131 | NCBI WGS metagenome assembly JAABUJ01 (sample SAMN10711875, study PRJNA513366) | rock metagenome | isolation source: Antarctica rocks | place: Antarctica: Victoria Land, Mt New Zealand nord | collected 2016-01-07
TCGTGGGCGCGGTAGCGCAGGGCTTGGGCTTCGTGGTGGGCGGCGGCGGCGTATTGCAATGCGTCGGTGGGGCGTTCTTCTTGCAGGCGGCGGGCGAGGATCTCGTTGGCGGCCTGGCTGCCCAAACGCCGCGTCCGGGAGTACCTGCCCTACCGAATGCTCGAAGTCGAAGTCGCCGCCAACGCCGTCTACAGCGGTGACGATCCCCGATTCAGGGTCGAAGGTCGCTTCGGTCTCTGAGTCTTCGTCTTTGCGGGCGATCTCGCGCACCCAGCCGGAGGCGTGGTGGCGCACGACGAGCACGACCAGCTCGGCGAGCTGGCCGGCGGCCTCAGCGAGGACGGTCAGGCGGGTGCCGGGGTCACAGCTGACGCGGACGCGGACGTGTAGGTCCGACGGTGGGCGACTCACCCGCAGCCGCTCCGCTGGGGCCAGACGCCACTTTGCCGGGGGTGTCAAATGCTGACTTCAGCGCGTCGTTGAGGGCTTTGAGGCCAACCTGGTCGCGGGCTTTGAGTGCGCTTCCGGGGCGAACAAGGTGCGCGCCGGCGCGTTTCTCCTCGGCGGCGACAATCGGGCGCAGCACCCGGTCGATCGCGTGATACAGCGCTTTGACGGTGGGGTGGTGGTCATTTAGTCCGGAGCGGTCGACGCGGACGACCAGCTGCGGGCGGGGACGGTCGAGGGCTTGGCGCTGGAGTTGCTCTAGGTGGTCGCAGCGAACCTCGCCGTAGAGGTGTCGGGCGCCGGGATGCCCCTCATAGGAGGCGTAGGTGGATTCGTGCGCGGCGCGGCCCGAGCAGACCACCAGCCCCCCGAGGCGAGTCGCGCGCGAGGTGCCCGCCGGCAGCGGCCGCGCCGATCGGCGCACGATGATGCGGGCGGTGATCTCGCCCGCCACCGTCACCTCGCCGTCGAACAGGACCGGGCGGTCGGGGTCGGGCTCCGGGGCGGGGAAGCGGACCAGCTCAAGCTGGCCGGCAGGCAGCTCGAGCCACAGCTCCCGGGCGGGGTCCTCGAGTATCGGGCGCACCTGCACCAGCTGGGACACCAACGTTCGCAGGCGTCCGTCGGCGGGGAGGCGCTCCTGGGCCAGCGGCACCGTCACCACGCTTCCCGCCGCGGCGCCGGGGGCGGGCGCGTCGGTTACGTGCAGGAACGCGTAGGGGTCATCGCCGGCCGCCGGAAAGAACCACGACTCAACGCGGCACTCATCCCGCACCCCTTCGATTCGTCCGGCGCCCTGGGCCAGCCACACGTCGCGCAGGCCGCGGCCGAACAGGCCGCGCTGGCGTCCGTCGTGCTCCGGGAGCTCTCCCAATGCGCCCAGGCGCCGGTCGACCATGGCGGCGTTTACGCCGACACCGTCATCTGAGCAGCGCACCTCAAACCGCCACGATCTGAGCGCCGGCACCCCCAGCGCGCGCATCTGCTCCCCCCACCGCGCCAGGAACCCCGCGTCCGGGGCGGCGAACGCGATCTCGATCCGACCCCGCGGCCGGCCGCCGGCGGCGATCGCGGCGTCGGCGTTGGTGACCAGCTCCGGGACGATCTGGGACAGGTCAATCCCGCCCTGAGCGAAGTTCTCGCGAAAGTACCGGCCGCGAGCGCGACCGACGTGCACCTCTGAGCGCGACAGGACCGCCATCGCCTACGCCGCCCGCCTCGCCAGTCGCTCAAGGCCACCCCGGCGGGTCGCGCTCACCGCCGCAATCCCATCCTGCAGCCGTTGGTGGTCAACGGCGGTGTAGATCGTGGTGGTGCGAATGTCGGCGTGGCCGGCCAGCTCCCGGATCACCCCGACGTCGACGCCGGCGTTGGCCAGGCTGGTGCAGAACGTGTGGCGCAGCACATGGGGGGAGCGCCGGTCCTCCGGCAGCCCCGCCGCCGCCGCATACCCGCCCACGATCCGCGCGACATCCCGCGTCGACAGTGGGCCTGGCGGGCGGCCGGTGCGCGGCAGGGACAGCAGCAGCCGCTCCCCGTCGCTGACGGGACGGACCTTGACCCACGCCACGATCGCCTGAAGCGCGTCTGAGTCAAGCGGCACCTGGCGGGTGCGCCCCCGCTTGGCGTAACGGACGGTCACCCACCAGCTGGTCGAATGCACGATCGCGGCGCGCAGCTTGCCGTCCCCGGCGCGGCGGCGCTCGTCGACGTCAGGCAGGTCAAGCGTGCACGCCTCCGAGCGTCTCAAGCCCACCGTGCCGAGTAGATGCAGCAGCGCGAGGTCGCGCTGGCCACGGCGGGTGCGGCGATCGGGCATCCGCAACAACCGCTCAAACTCCTCGCCCGTCAGAGCCCGTGGCTGACCCCGCGCGACCGTCTGAGAGCGGACCTTGGCGATTTGCGGATCAGCGCCGAGCGCGTCCGCCAACGTTCTGAGCGCCGAGAGGTGCTTGGCGATCGTCGCCGGCGAGTACCCCCGCGCCTCCAGACAGTCCCGCCACCCCCGCACATTCTCCGCGGACAACGCGTCGGGCCCGGCGTCGGCGCCAAGCCCAGCACAGAACGCGCGGTACACGCCGGCGTAGGTGGCGCGGGTCGCCGGCGCCGGCTGGCGACAAGCGACCTCCGCCGCCCGGGCGGCCAGCGACCTCGGATCCAGCACCTCGCCGCGCGCGACGACGGCGAGCTCGGCCGCCACCACCTCGGCCGGGGACGCGTCCGCCGCGCGGCCCCGCACCGCAGGCGACCTGGTGCCCATCAATCCCACAACCCCAGCAGCCGGCGAGTCGCGTCTGAAAACAGATCGTCACATCCCAACCCAGCGGCGCGCACGTCCTCGATCAGCTCAAGCGCATCGACGTGGTCAAGCGACCGGTCACCGGCCAGCAGCGCGTCGATGATCTCCCCGACCGGTGTCCCGGCGGCCAGCCCAGCGCGCAGCGCCGCTCGCAGCTGCGCGTGGGCATGCGCCCGGGCGCTCTGGCGCAGGTCCGCGTCGCCGTAGTAGACCTCGGCGCCGGCGCCGAGCACCCGCCAGCGGTCAGCCGCCGCGCGCGCCACCTGAGCCCAGCCCGCCGCTGTCTCGCTGCCCGCCATCTCGTCCATGATCAAGATCGTCGCAACCCGCTCGGACAGAACACGTCTCAGGAACCCTCTTCCCGGGCGTGGCGCCCGAGCCGCGGTTTCACGCAGCTGCTGCGGCCCGTTCCTCGCCTTCCGACCGCCGTCAGGGTTATCCTGACGTTCATGGATTACACGCCCTCCCGCCTCGCGCGGCTCACCCACGCCCACGCCGCCTACGAGCTCAGCGACCGGCTCGTCTCCGTCGCCTGCACCCACTCCGACGGCTACGGCCGCGGCGCGTTCTTGACCGAGGAGGCCGCGCAGGTCCTCTCAGACGCCCAGGCGCTGCTGGCCGCCGCCGTCGTCGCTGACCGGCTGCGCGGCGCGTCGTGGTCAGAGGTGGGGGAGAGCCTTCAGATCTCAAAGCAATCCGCCCACGAACGCTTCACCAGCTCCGAGCGCGACTTCCGCGACGCGCTGCTGTTCCCCCACCGCCAGTCCGAGCACGGCGGCCTCGGGTACACCGCCGCTCCCTACGCCGTTGAGGCGCCCGACGCCGTGCGCGAGCAGCTCGACCAGTGGGTGGTCAAGCAGCACCGCAACAGCGGCCCCGATCACGAGCAGGCCGAGCCCGTCACCCGCGGGCTCGCCGCAATGCGCGAGAGCTTCACGATGGATCGCACGAGTGAGATCCTTCGCCTCAGCCAGGCGCTGATCGACCACCAGCTCCCCGCCGGCGTCAGCTACCAGCACGCCCGCCGCCGCCACGCCGAGCTCAAAGTGGCGCTATATGAGCGGATGGTCAACGAGAACCCCGACGACACCAAGATCGCGCTGCAATTGATGCAGGCCCGCGAGAACCTGACCGCCCTCAAATCCACCGACCAGGCCGCGCAATGAGCGCCGACCCAGGCCGGAATCCGGCTCCCAACAGCATCCGGGTCGGCAACGCCGAGCTGGCCACCGCGCGCCAGGTGATGCGCGAGCTGCCCCAGCTGATCGACCGCCTTGACGCCGGCGACGTCGAGAAGCTGGTCATCACCCAGGCCAACCAGATGCGCGTCGTCATCACCACCCTGCAGCGCTGGGCCGAGCTCGACGCGCGCTACCGGGACCTCACCGCTGAGGACCGCACGGCAGCGTCGATCCGACCACCGCCCGCCAGCGCTCTGAGATCCGACGCGGATGGCCCCCGCTCGCACGTCTCAGAATGCCCTTTCTCGGACGTTATGGGGTTCCTACAGCAACGGAACCAAATCGGTCGCTAAGCAGGCCTGGGCTGGGAGTAGCTGTCGCCTTCGCGAGATTCGGGTCGCGGTCGTCTGGCGCCGGCTACTTGTCGGGTCGAAGTGCCACAAGGGGGAGCTCTTGGATCAGGCGCTGTCGGGCGGCGTCGCTGCCGTCGTAGCGCCAACCGATCAGCCAGCTCAGCAGTCCGCGGATGATGGGCGTGACCCACCGGTTACGCCGTTCGTAATCAGCGAGGACGGCGATGGCCTCGTCTTCGTCAAGGATGCGATGGATCGGTCGGAAGCGCTGACGGCTGATGGCAACCTCGATGGCGGGGTGAGCCTGCAGGTTGCGATACCAGTCCGCTGAGTGCCCGAGACCGGCGATGACGATGACCTCGTCGGCTGCTGGACCGGTTCCGATCACTTCGAGCAAGGTCTGGTAGTGGCGCCCGGATTTACGCCCGACGTGCGTCAGGCGCAGGAACCTATGGTCAAGTAGCCACCCGACGCGCCAGTCATAGAGCCGAGCGGGCGCTCGGAGGAGCTTCCGGGTGATCGGACCGGGCGTGTGCGCGCTCATTTGTGACCTACTCCTTCGTCGTGATGCCTGGCGACAGCGTCGGCGTGTGGGGCTCGCAAGGGCCGTAGGCGCCGACGGTTGAGCTCTTGCTCGACGGCGAAGCGGTATCGGCCGTAGGGGTTGATGTGCTCGTGCAGCGTTGGGGAGAGTCGCGCGAGATTTGCGTCGGCGGGGTCGATCAGTCCCTCGGTGGCGAGCTGGCTGATCGCGGCGGTCATGTAGACGGTGTTCCAGACGATGACGGCGTTGGTGAGCAGCGTCAGGCAGGCGGCCTGGTCGGCTTGGTCGTCTGGTTGGCGGCGGCGGACGTGGCCTTCGTGGGCGAAGAACAGGAAGCGTCTGAGGGCGTGCAGGCTCTCGCCTTTGTTGAGCTGGCGGTTGATCCGCCGGCGGTATTCGTCGTCTTCGAGGTAGCGCAGGATGTGCAGCGTCTTGGCGATCCTGCCGTGCTCTTGCAGCGCTCGCGCGAGCGCGTTCTGGCGTGGGCTGGCTTGTAGACGGCTGATCAGCAGCGAGGCGGTGACCCAGCCGAGTTTCAGCGATCCGGCGACGCGCAGCAGGTCGTCCCAGCGCTCGAGGATCCGTCGGCGGTCGATCGGGGTCTTGAGCAGCGCGCCGGCGTGCTGGTAGCCGTTGACCGGACCCAGGCGGTACAGGCGCTGGGCGCCAAGGTCGCGGATCCGCGGGGCGAACTGTAGCCCGAGCAGATCAAACAGGCCGAACACGAGGTCGGTGTAGCCGTCGGTGTCGGTGGTGTGCTCGTGGATCTCAAGCTCGGTCTCGTTATCGAGGATCGCGTCGAGCACGTAGGTGGCGTCGCGGACTGTGGAGGAGATCACCCGGCTGCCGTACTGGGAGAACTGATCTGAGGTCCAGGTGTAGAACGTCAGCCCGCGGCCGGTGCCGAAGTAGCGCGGCAGCGCCGTGGCGGTCGCGGTCTTGCCGCGGACGGGGAAGCGCTGACCGTCAGAGGAGGACAGGGTGCCGTCTCCCCAGGCCTGGGTCAGCGGCAGGCGGTGGTTGTAGTTGACCAGCGCGGTGATCGCCGGCGTCAGCGTCTCGTCGCGCAGGTAGCTGGTGGTGGCCCAGTCAAGCTGGCGGTAGGAGAGCTCGGCGACGTCGGCCATCGCGCTGATCCCCAGGTTGGTGGCCTGCGCGAGCAACGCCGCGTAGAGGTGGGTGCGGTGCTCGGGTGAGCGTGCGGCGCCTCCGCCGGCGTGGGTGAAGTGCTGCGAGAAGCCGACCCACCCGTCGACCTCGATCAGCAGGTCGGTCAACTCGACGCGCGGCAGACGCTCGGTGACCATCGCGGCGAGCCGCTGGGTGGCCTCAGCGACGGGCTCGGCCTCCAGCTGCGGGACGATCAGCTCGCCGTCCTGCACGCGGACCGGACCGCCGGCGACCAGGCGCTTGTCGAGGCGGCGCATCCGGTCATGCAGCTCGGCCTCGGCGGCGTCCAGGCGCTGGGCTCCATCGGCTGGGGCGCCGGTCTGCTGGCAGACCTCTGCTCGCAGCTGGGGCCAGCGCCCGGGCGCGATCAGGTAGGTCTCCGGGTTGGCGTAGCGGCGGCTTGACTCCAACCACGCGTTGCCCGCGCGCAGCGCACCGCGCAGCTCCATCAGGACGCACAGCTCCCAGTAGCGGCGATCGATCTGGCCGTCGTCGGCGAGCACGTACGGTCGCCACCGCGCCGGCACGAAATCCAGGGAGGCCTCCGTTGGAACCTTGCGCGCCCGGGAGGCGTTGAGCTCGCGCAACAGGCCCACCGCGGCGACGAGCGGCTCCGCGGCTGGGCTGGGCTGGAAGTTCATCGCGGCCAGGAACGTGGGGGTGAACTCGCGCAGGTGGCTGTGGCGGGCGGCGAGCAGGTCGAAGTAGTGGTCGTCCTCGGGGCGCGCGATCCGCTCGGCGTCCTCGATCGCGGCCCGTAGTCGCTCCGGGCCGATGCGCTCATCGACGAGCTGCAGCTTGCGTGCCGGGTCGGCGTCGGGGTCAAGCAGGATCCGCCCGAGCTCGACGAGCAGGCGCACCTTCTCGTTGGTCGAGCGCGCCTCGGAGCGCCGCAGCTCGTCGAGCTCGCGGCGGGCGCGGCCGTAGGCGGCCTGCAGGCAGCGATCAAACAGGTCGACCAGCTCGTCGGTGATCTCCACGACCGCCTGCGCGCCGAAGCACAACAGGATCGGGTAGCGGCGCTGCTCGGACATCCGCGCCAACGCCTGAACGGGTGAGCGGCCGGCGAGCTGGCCGAGGAACTTCACCCGGTTGGGGCTCAGCGCCGAGACGTCCCAGTCCTCGACACCCACGCCGCGCAGATAGGCGAGCTTCTGAAGCTCTCCCAGGATCGCGCGCGGGGTGATCGCCACCGCCCGCTGACGCAGCCACGACAGCCGGCTGCGGTGAAGCTGAGCGTCGTCGACGAGCAGGCCGTCCAGCCTCGCCCGTCGCTCTGGGTCTGAGATGGACGCGCGTGTCAAGGAGCCGTTGAAATTTGGGGCTGCTGTTGTTGTTGGTGTTGGTCATGGTGGCGAGTGTTGGTGGGGCCGGGCGGCGGGTGCGAGCGCAACGACGACTGTCACTCTGAGATGCGCGGGTCGGGACCGCAGGACAGTGTCCGGTCGTGAGCTGCCTCGTACTAGCGTCGCGAGTCGATATCGCATAGACCCAAGCGAGGATCCTCCGGGCGGGTCGCACCGCGCCGCCCGGCCCCACCACGGGGGTGGATCGCGGGTTGTTAGGCGGCGGTCTCCTGGAGCTCGTGGTTGGCGGTGGTCGTGGTCGTGTCGGTGGCGCGGAGTGGTTGGTCAGTCATCGCGGCCCACAGGAATCCGATCAACTCGCGGGCGACCGCGACGTTGGCGACTGTCGAGCGTTTCCCGTGCTCGGTGAGGTGGCGGTGGCGGTGATGCAGACGGACTTGGGCTTGCCAGGCACGCTCGTCCGGCGGTGGGCCGGCGGCGGGCCGGCGGGGGGCGTGGCGATAGTGCCAGGCGGCCTCGATCAGCAGCCGGCGGGCGTGCCGGTTACCGGAGAGGGTGATGTGCCCGCGGTGCTGCTGGGGACCGGAGGAATATTCACTGGGAGTGATCCCGAGCCAGGACGCCAGCTCGCGTGGGTGCGAGAACCGGTGAAAGTCGCCGATCTCGGCGATCAGCCCGAGCGCGGTCAACGTGCTGACCCCCCGAAACCGCGTCAGGATCGCCACCTGGCCGGCCCACCGCTCGCCGCTGGCGATCTCGCTCAGCCGGGCGTCGAGCGTGGCCAGCTGACGTTCGATCCCGTCGAGGTGGATCAGCAGCTGCTCAAGCGCCTCGTGGGCGAGCGGATCGTCCAGGCGCTGGCGAGCGAGCCAGGCGCGGTGCAGCTTGGTCCACGCGGTCTTGCCCTCGCGGAAGATCCGGCCGTGGCGCAGCAGCTGCTTCAGCACCCGGTTACGAGCCGCCATCCGCGCCAGGCGCACGTCGTCACGCGCCCGCAGCAGATCCCGCAGCCCCTCCAGCTCCGCCGTCGGGGGATGCACGAACCGCAATAGTCCAGCGCGATACAAGGAGACGAGCTTCTTGGCGTCCCGGCGGTCGGTCTTCACCCTGTCCCCAGCCCTGACCGGGATCAGCGAAGGCGCGACGACATCGCACCCGACGCCGAGCTTCGTGAGCAGCCGCCACAGCGCGAACCCGCCGGGCCCCGCCTCATAACAGACCGACAGCCCGGCCGGACCGCCCAGCTTTTCGATGAACCGCCGGATCGCCTTCTCGGTCGTCTCGATCCGGCAGACCTCTGGCTTGCCGCCATCGGGCGGCAGCACCCCAGCCACGATCGAGAACTTGTGCTGATCGATCGCGACCCACCGGCGAACATCGCCCGGGTGCAGGCAAGGGGTAACGTCAGGCATGGCTGATCCTCCACGGTCGTATGCGGCTCTGGCCCTGCGGGCCCTGAACACTCCCCATTGTCAACCCGCGAAAGATGCGACGCACGAGGATCAGCCTCATACGTCCATACTGACTAGTAGGTGCTCGATGCGCCGGTAGGTCTCCTGCGTGGCTTCTGCCCGGACGGAGGCGACGAGCCGCTCGAGCTGGGTGACGCCCGGGCGCGCCACCCGTCCGGCGCGCAGCCAGTCGGCCGCCAGCTCAAACAGCAACGACGGGCGGTCATGCTCAAGCGCACGGTGCAATAGCCAGGCGGCGAGCTCGCGGCGCTCGGTCTCGCCGGCAGCGCGGAAGCCGAGCACGTCCATCGCCAGGGCGGCGTGATCGGTGCGCGTGTGCGCCCGCTCCCCATAGGCGGCCAGGTCACCGACAGAAGCGTCGACCTGGCGGGCGAGAAACGCGACCGCCGGCGTCGGCGCGCTCTGCAGGTCATCTGGGGCGAAGCCCATCAACCGCAGCGCGCACAGCTGCAGCGCGAACCCCAACCGGTTGGTCGCGCCGCGCACCGAGCGCACCGCGGAAAGCTCATCGGCAGACAGCTCGAAGTAGCGCCGCAGCTCCCCGGGTGAGAGGTCGTCGGGAAACCGGGAAAGCCGCTCGCGCTGGCTGGCTGAGAGCAGACCGACGGGCATCAGCCGCGCTCATCCTCGCTCCACGCGCGGGCGCGCATCACTCCGAGCAGCTCGACCGGGGCGATCTGACGCAGGTACACCGTGGTGGTATGCAGGCTCGCGTGCCCTAGCTGCGCCTGAATCAGGTTGACCGGTACCCCCTCGACCGCCAGCTCGGCCGCGCAGGTGTGACGCAGCCCGTGCGGGTGCACGCGCTTCTCGATCCCCGCCTTGCGCGCCAGGCGCGGCAGCAGCGTGCGCACATAGGAGGCGCGCAGCGCCCGGCCCTGCAGCGTGCAGAAGACCGGTGCCCGTGAGAGCCCCAGCCGCCGGCGCTCCTCCAGCCAGCGCTCCAAGAGTCCGAATGCCGCCGGGTCCATCCCCACCGTGCGGTGCCGGTCGCCCTTGCCGTGACGGACCGCCAGCGCACACGCCGCCGCGTCGATGTCACGCGGCGCCAGCGCCAACGCCTCAGAGACCCGCAGGCCACCGCGCCACAACACCGCGATCAACGCGCGGTTGCGGATTCCCGTCGGCGCGCGCCGCGATGGTGCTCCCAACAGCCGCCGCGCCTCCGCCGGTGAGAGCAGCTCCGGCGGCCACTTGCGCCCCGCGTTAGGCGGCGCCAGCCCCGCCCGATGACCCCGCTGAGTCACCGGCGAGCGTCTCCTACCAGCGTCATCCCGATCAGCCGCCACCAACCGGCCTCCAGTGTTGCCTCTCTAAAGAAGCAACACCCTATGAGCCACCCCGGACAGCCAACCCGAAAAGCAACACCCAATCAGCCGCGAGACAACAGTCGTCAACCCGCCGGAAACCCGGCTACGAAGACCGCTTAGCGACCGATTTGGTTCCGTTGCTGTAGGAACCCCGTTATGGCTGAGGTGATCATCCGGGTCGACGGTCAGGCCGGCTCAGCGCCGAGCGGATTCTCAAGACGTGTAGACCAGCCTAAGGGTTCGTAGATAATTAACCTGCTGGATCGGGGGTTGGTGAAATCACGTAGTTCCATTCGGGGTGGAATGAGTCTCGGGTCAGGTTGACGGCGGCGAGCTGATCGTCTGAGACTTGGACCTTTTTGGGGTAGTCGCGCTTGTCGAGCCGCACGAAGACCTTCAAGCCGGAGCTGGTGGTGGTCGCGGCGATCGAGTTGATGATCACCTGATAGCTGGTCAGTGGACGCCCCCGCCAAGTCTGGCTGATGTGGCAGAACATTCGGCTCTCCTGTCCATCTGGGGGTGAGTTGGATGTCGCGGGTCCGCGGAACCGCCTGCTGAGCGCGGGGTTCGGGGTCGTGTAGCGCGCGCTCGGGTTTGCGCACGAAGTGGGCGACCCGCCGCCGCCTCTTCTGCGGCAGTCTGCTGGCTGTTCGAAGGTCAGCGACAGCGAGGAGGGCGACGTGCGGGTCAGCACCGCATTCAACCGGATGCTCTGCCTGCCGGGAGCGTCCGTTGTGGACGTGGCGTTCGGCGGCGAGGGAGTGGTCGTGACGGTCCGGCTGAGGCGCCGGCGGAGGGTCTGCCAGGGCTGCGGCGCGGAGGGGCTTGAGATCAAGGACCGGCGAGTTGATCGCTGGCGGCACTTGGATCTCGGCGTGTCGAGATGTGTGATCGAGTGCGAGCTGCGTCGTCTTCGTTGCCCGGGCTGCGGGGACCGGCCGGAGATGGTCCCGTGGGCCAGGGCGGGCAGCTCGTACACGCGAGACTTCGAGGACGTCACGGCGTTTTTGGCGCAGCAGATGGCCAAGACGCCGCTGGCCAAGCTGATGCGGATCGGGTGGCGGTCGGTCGGGAAGATCCTCGCCCGCGTCGTCGCCGACAAGCTCGACCGCAGCCGGCTGGATGGGCTCGTTCAGATCGGCGTGGATGAGGTCAGCCACGGCGCCGGGCACAGGTTTCTGACCTGTGTGGCCGACCACGCCTCGGGCGGGGTGGTGTGGGCCGCGCCGGGTCGCAACGCCCAGACACTGCAAGCGTTCTTCGACGAGCTGACCGACGAGCAGAAGTCCTCGATCACCGCCGTCTCGATCGACATGTCCGCCGGGTATGAGAAAGCGATCCGCGGCCCGGAGGGCCTCCCGCACGCCGAGGTGTGCTTTGACCCGTTTCACGTCTGTCAGCTCGGCGGCAAGGCCGCCGACCAGGTCCGCCGCGACGAATACAACCGGCACGGCCGCTCGGCCAGCGGCGAGGGACGCTGGATCAAGGGAACCCGCTACAGCCTGCTCAAGGACACCGTCAACCAGACCCCGAAGCAGCTCGCCAAGCTCGCCGAGGTCGTGCTCACCAACAAGAGCATGTACCGGGCGTTCCTGCTGCTCGGAGAGCTGCGCTACCTCTACCGACTCCCCAAAGAAGAGGCCGCCGAACGGCTCGACGCGTGGCTCGCGTGGGCATCCCGATCTAAGCTCAAGCCGTTCATCAAGCTCGCCCGCACGATCCGCAAACACAAGACCGGCGTGCTCGCAGCGATCCGGCTCGAGATCAACAACGGACGCCTCGAGGCGCTCAACAGCCGCGTGCGCCTGATCAGCCACCGCGCCCACGGCTTCCACTCAGCCGAAGCACTGATCGCGATGGTCTACCTCTGCTGCGCCGGCATCCAGATCGCGCTCCCTCACCGATGAGTCACCCCCAGATGGACAGGAGAGCCGAA
>JAABUJ010005945.1_pt1 | contig 12018 bp, 13 predicted proteins | sample 5559131 | NCBI WGS metagenome assembly JAABUJ01 (sample SAMN10711875, study PRJNA513366) | rock metagenome | isolation source: Antarctica rocks | place: Antarctica: Victoria Land, Mt New Zealand nord | collected 2016-01-07
ACAAGAGCAGCTATCCAAAGCTCCGACTCGATCCGGCCTGGTTCGCCGACCAGCTCAGCGCGGCCGGCCTGCACATCGACCATCACCAGCTCGGCCCGAACCGCATGTGGGCAACGGCCGCCCGCAAGACCCCAGCAGCCCCGCGCCAGTAATCGTTGGGCTTCGGGCCACCACGCAATCCTTCCGACATGCACGGCGCGCCCACCGCGCCAGAAGATCATCCGTGCCACCCAGGTATCGGCTACCGGACTCCTGCCGGGCTTCAGCTATGAGCGTCTTGTGTCGCGCGAGCCGATGCCGCCTTCAGCGCGACCTCAGCGGTCGGCGATAAGTACCGCGAGGTCGCGGCGGCTCCAGGCGACTGCGGGCCTGAGGCCGGCGGCAAGAAGCCACTCAAGCTGCTCGTCGACGGGACTTGGCACGTCGTGCATGCCGTCGATCGGGGTGATCGAGTCGGCCGGATCGTCGGGGACGACAACGTCGGCAAGCACGAACCGCCCGCCCGGCCGCAGGGCATCCGCTATTCGACTGAAGAGCTCCGCCTTGGCGGACCCGGCGAGGTGATGGACGGCCAGCGCGGACACGGCAAGGTCAAACGGACCGGCGGGAAGCGGATCCTCGAGCCGAGCGACGCGCAGATCGGCGTCAGGCAGCGCGTGTCGAGCGCGGCTGAGCATGGCCTCGCTCGCGTCGACTCCGACCAGCGCGGCAGCGGGATGCCGGCCGAGCACGCGTCGGGCCGTCTCGCCCGTGCCCGTGCCGAGGTCGAGCACGCGGCGCACCGACGCGACCTCGGCCGTCGCAGCAGCCGCCTCCTCCTGCAGCCGCGCGTAGTCCGGCACCTCTTCGGCCATGAGCTCGAGGTAGCTGTCCGGGTCGAAGTGGAACTGCGCCACCCGCTCGTTCTACAACACCTGGGCTCGAAGCACTCGGTCCCTCAAGCCGATCGCCTTGGGGGACGCCCGTGGTCGGCCGTGCGGAGCGCGCGCTGCCGCCGACGTCGACGGCGCCGAAGCGGCGTCAGCGTGTGTCGTAGTTGTGGCGGGAGGCCTCGATGTCGTCCATCTGCTCATAGGCCCAGGCTCGGACGGCGCTCAGAACGCGCGCGAGGCTTTGGCCGCGTTCGGTGAGCGCGTAGCGGACGGTGACGGGGACGGTGGGTTCGACCTGGCGCGTGACGAGGCCGTCGCGCTCGAGGCCGCGCAGGGTTTGGGTGAGCATCTTCTGGCTGATGCCTTCGATGTCGCGCCGTAACTCGGAGAACCGCCGCTGGGGGTGTGGGCTCAGCGCTGTGATCACGAGAACGGTCCATTTGTCGCCGATGCGGGCGAGAACTTCGCGAGTAGGGCATTGCTGGCTGAGGGCATCCCAGAGTGGCGCGGGCTTGGTCACCATCGGGTACCTATAGCACTTTGGGGTGCCTTCTTCCGTTTGGTGACCCAGTGACTTACCGTGATTGGGATGGCTCAGTCGATGCGCGCATGGCTTCCCGATCCCGCGGCCCTGGCGAGGATTCGTCGCTGCGTGGTGTCGGTCCCTACCGCCGATAGCGATCAGCTTGTGATCGCTGTGGAGGCCTTCTCGATCAACCGCGGTGAGACGTTCCTGCTCGAGCGTCCACCTGTCGGTTGGCGGCCCGGCAAGGACGTGGCTGGGACGGTGCTCGCGGTTGGTTCCGCGGTGACCAACGTCTGCGTCGGTCAGCGCGTCGTGGCACATCCCGCGCAGGGTGGCTGGGCCGAGCAGGTGGCCGTCGGGGCTGACCGCGTCGCTTTGCTGCCGGATGCGTTTGACTGTTTGACGGCGGCGGCGCTTCCGCTGGCCGGGTTGACCGCGCTGCGCCTGACGCGGGTTACCGGGCCGCTGGCTGCGCGGGCGGTGTTGCTGACCGGGGCTTCGGGTGGCGTCGGACATGTTTTCGTGCAGCTGGCCGCCGCTCACGGCGCGAACGTCACGGCGGTCTGCGCCGAGCCGGCCCGGGGGACGCGGCTACTCGAGCTGGGCGCCGCAGAAGTGGTCACCGATGTCCGAGAAGCCGACGGACCGTTCGACATCGCCCTGGAATCCACCGGCGGGGAGGCGCTGGGTATCGCGTGGGCCCGACTGCGACAGCACGGTCGTCTTGTCTGGTTCGGTCAGGCCGGACGCAAACCGGCGCAGATGGATTTTCTCGATTGGCGTGGTGCGACGAGCGGCAGCTTGCGACGCTTTGACTACGCCGAAGACGACACTCCCGTCCGCACCGATCTCGCCACGCTGGTCCGACTCGTCGCCAGCGCCCGGCTGCACATCGAGATCGGCCTCCTCGCCGACTGGGCGCAGACCCCCGACGCCATCGAGGCGCTGCTGGCGCGCCGGGTTCGCGGCAATGCCGTGCTCACTCTCGACCGTAACGGAGATACCCCATGACAGGTGTGTTCCTTGACCAGCCGGAGCTTCTCGCGCCGATCATTCAGTCCGGCCGCTCGCGCGCAATCGCTGCCGGCGTCGACGCGAATGAATATGACGCCATCTGCGCGCAGCTGAGCAGTGCGAGCGATTGGCCCGCCGGCTTTCGCGCGGCCGGGGCCGCGCACCGTTCCCAGGCCGAAGCGGCCGAGCAGGCCAACCACCGCGTGACCGCCGGTGAGGCATTCCTCGCCGCGGCGGCCTGCTCCCACATCGCGACAACCGTCCCCTCAACCGATCGCCCCGGGCACCGAGAGGCCGCCGACGCCATGCGCCACGCGCTCACTCTCCTCGAGCCCGCCGCCAAGCATCTCTCCGGGACGGACTTCCGTGGCGTCCTCATCGGCCAGGCTGACACTCCTCACGCGCCGCTGGTCGTCATCGCCCCCGGCCTTGACTCAAGCCAGGTCGAGTTCCTCGCCAACGCCGCGGCGCTGCGCCGCCGCGGCCTCGCCACGCTGACCATCGACGGCCCGGCCCAAGGAGAGCTCGCCCCCGACACCACGATCCGCGCGGACTACGAAGTTGTCATCGGCCAGGCGCTCGATGCCGTCCTGGCCACCGGCCTACGACCCCGCGCTTTCGGGCTGATGGCGCTCAGTCTCGGCGGTTTCTACGGCGCTATCAGCCTCGCCCGCGAGCCACGCCTCGCCGCCGGCGTCACCGTCAGCGGTCCGTCCCGGCTCACCTGGAACCAACTCCCACCGATCCTGCAAGCCATCCTCACGATCCGCGCCGGCAGCGAACCGGCAGCACAAGCGTTCACCGCGCAAGTCGACCTGGACGGGATCGCACAAACCATCAAACAACCGTTGCTCGTCGTGGACGGCGAACTCGACATCATCCCCGGATGCGTCAACGGCGAGCCGCTCGCGACCCACGCACCCCACGGCGAGTACCTCCTCGTTCCCGGTGGCGACCACCTCGTCGGCAACGCCCGCTGGCAATGGCTCCCACAAGCCGCCGACTTCCTCACCGAGCACCTGATATGACATGACAACCACCGCCGCTTACGGACTAGTCGTCTTCTTCGACCTACAACCCGGCAGCGAAGATCGCTTCGACGTCCTAGTCAGCACGATCCAGGCCGCAGCACGCCGGAGCCCGGCACGCACGCCTACGAGCTCCACCGAGCTTCGGGACTAATCTGGCGCGCTGCCCGTCCCAGTTGAGGATCCGCTTGCGGAACATGGGCAAGGGTTGCACACTGAAGCCGGATCTCTGCCTGTGAGAGAGTTGCTGGTCTGACGGTACGAGCAGCCTCGCAGGGTGACGCGGCGGCGATCGCCGGAGTGCATGTTCGCGCGTGGCGCGTCGCCTATCGCGGTCTGCTACCCGACGATCTGCTCGACCGGCTGTCCGTCGAAGACCGCGAGGAGTCGTGGCGCGGGATCCTCGAGGATGCCGGGGACGAGTCGTTCACTCTGGTTGCCATCGACGGCGAGCGGCAGCTGGTTGGCTTCTGCGCTGTGGCTGCGCCCGCCCGTGATGAGGACGCCGGCGGGCAGACGGCCGAGGTGGCGGCCACCTACGTCGATCCCCAGCGATGGCGAGTTGGCATCGGCGGCGACCTGCTCGCGGCAGCGGTCTTGCGGCTGGGTGAAGCCGGCTGGCGGGATGTAGTGCTGTGGGTGTTCGGCGAGAACGCACCCGCGTGCGCCTTCTACGCGAGGTTCGGATTTCACCCCGACGGCTCTGAGACGAGGCACGAGTGGGCGGGTGGACAGACCGCAATTCGCCTCCGGGTCTCGCTCGCCTGACCAACTTTGGCGCGTCGATAAGGTTGCGTGGCCGATCGGGGGGGCGGCGTTGTGGAGTGTCCCGTGAGCCATTCTCAGCCGGAACGACGTGGTAGCGCGTTCGGGCCTCGCGTACGCTGAGTTCCATGTCTGTCGAGACTGTCGAGGAGCTTGCCGCGCTGCGGGCGGCGGGGCGGGTAGTGGCCGAGGCGCTGCGGATGATGAGGCGTGCGGTCCAGCCGGCCGTGAGAACGATCGAGCTTCGAGGATCGCCCCGTAGGTGTCTTGGATCCCCGACCACAGCTCCGCCGAGAAGCTTTCGAACGGGATCGGATCGCCCGCCGCGGGAACACTTGGTTGCATCGTCTCTCCCTTCGCTGGCATGACCCAGATCAGGTTCGGCGGGTCGGCGCTAGGAAGCGCCCTCTCAGCCCCTCGGCCAGGGACCCCCCGGGATTGGCGGTTACACACGGGAACGTAACGAACAGATCGCGGGGTTGCTCGCGCGCTTGGGTCAAGCGCGGGCTAGGACCTCGCTCGGAGTCGAGTTCGTGGAGATGCGGCGCTAGTCCAAGGCTCCCGAGGCCGATCGCCCGTGAGCATCACTGGGTACGCGCGCGCCTGGGCTCGCCTGGAGCGCCACTCGGCCCGAAGGTCAGGGTGCAGCAGCCCGCACAGCTACCGGAACGCGCAGAGCCTGGCGGATCTCCTCATAGATCGGGAGTCCGATGCCCTGGGGAACCTCGAGCGTCACGATCACCGCGTATGGGACGGCCTCATCGAGCGTGCCGGCCTCGGCGCGGCAGGAGACTGCGAGCTCAAGCTCGCTGCCCGGCGCGTAGGGAACCGCGCGCCGACCCTCGAGCACCTCGTGCTGGACGGTGCCCCGGCGCGAGCTGTGCATGCCAGCGTCGGCACGATCACCGAGCAAATCCCGAAACCCGAGCGGCTCGACCCTGAGCGCCGCGCGCCGGTACGCGCGGTGGAAGGGATTGATGGGCGTCAGCCAGGCGAGCGTAAGCGTGATCCGTCGGCGCTCGGCGCGGGCGTTGAGGCTCGGCGGGAGTGGCAAGCGGTACACGTGGGCTTGGCCGTCGGCGATCCGTCCGGCGGACAGTGCCGTTACACGGTGCTCGTCGCACACGAGCACCCCGGGTGGATTCGCGAGCCCGTAGCCGGCGATGCGCGCGACTGCATCGCGGTCACGTGGGCGGCCCAGTTCCGCTTGGGCCTGGTCGACGAACGTCCGCGCCGTACCCCACCGTGCCCCGTGGACGAGCGCAGCCTTGACCAGTACGACATCGAGGTCCTCGCCCGCAAGCCCATCGCCGTGCACCGCGCGCAACGCTGCGAGCGCGTCGAGTAGGTGGCCGGCATGGTGGCCCCCGAGTGCGGCGGCTACGCTCGTACCTGTCGCGTGCACCGTCGCGGCTAACCCGCCGGGGGAACTACCGGGCGCCGCAAGCCGCGCCCCAGGCGGGCGCCTGCTGGGCGGCATGGTGACCAGTCGACGGCCGTCGGCTCCGGCCGGCTCCAGGCGCACCAGCTGGCGTCCACCGGCGAGGAGCAGATCTGGCTTGATGGCGCGACGCACCCCCGCGCCCACCGCGCTGATCACGCTCGGCAGATCCGCGGTCACGATCGGATCGAGTCGATCGTCGTCGGGGCCCTCGACCGAGTCGTCGCTGTGCGCGGCGCCCACGGTCAACGCGTTGACTGACTCCGCCGGAGATAGAAGACGGCGCAGCGCGGCCGAGCGCTGCCCCGCACACAGGAGCTCGTGCTGGAGCTCCTGTGGATCCTCCAGCCCGAGGTCCACCGGGACATCGAGAGGCTCCAGCTGGTTTCCAGCCGGGACGACAAACAGCACGCGATAGCGAAACGACAGCCAGTCGAGCAGCCGCGCAAGCGGGCTGACGAACCGATCAAACTGCAGCGTGACATCCCCGACGGCCAAGACGATCACCCGCACGTCTGGCGCGGCCGGAGCGTCGCCCTCGAACAGCCGCGCCACGGCCCGGTGAACGAGGTCGACGGGGAGCTGGTCGCGCGGCAGTTCCTCCCTAGGCTCACGCACCCACTCCGGCGCGTCGGCGACGAGGATTGGCCGGACATAGAGCGGGGCGGTCATCGGTGGGCGCTCAGCACCGAGGTCGCCGTGGATTACGAGCGACGCCGTCCCGGTGCCATGAACCCGCCGGCTGGCCGGTGTGGTCGCCTCCCAGTCCTCCGGGTCATCCAGGACGATGCGATCGCGCAAGAGGACGTGATTGGCCAGCGGGACCCCATCCAAGAGCGCCACGCGCGGCCGGCCGGCCGGCGTCACCGGCGAGATCTCGCGCCCGAGCGACTCAGGTTCGACTTCCGCTCCCGCTGGAGCGGCGATTTGCCCGGCGGCGTGGAAGAAGCGCACGCCGCCGGTGCCTAACCACCGGACCTCGTGCCGCGCCACCGCGTCCAGCAACAGCCGCGCGTCCGAGCACACCGTGGTATCCGATCTCCTCGTGAAGGACGCTCTGCGCGATCTCTCCGCCCGCCGCCCGGAGGTCTGCCTCCAGCTGGGCGAGTGCCGCGCGGCGGCGTTGCTCGTTGCGTCGCAACCACAGCTCGGCCTCGAAGGCCACCAGCTCATCGGCGGGCGCCTGGGCGAGTTCCTGCTGCCAGACGCGCAGGACGCCGGTGCGCTCAAGACGGTCGCGGTCGTCCCACACCCGCAGCTCGCGCAGCCGGCTGAACAGATGCCGGAACGCGGTCAGGCCCGTCGGAAACTGCTCGTCGCGCTGAAAGCGGCGCCACAGCCCAAGCAGCTGCTGCCAGGCCGTGTAGTCGGTGGCCACGAGGAACAGCTGGCGCTCGTAGGGATGACGACGACCATCCCTGTCGACCGCCGCGAACTCGTCGGCAGCGACCTTGTCCTCCAGCTCCTCGGCGAGAAACTCAAGGCCCGAAACGTTCTGCACGGCGCTGACGAACTCGCCGAGCTCGCCGGCGATCTCAAGCACCAGCACCTGCTCGGGCTCAAGCGCTGCCGGGTCGTCAGCAACCGCCAAACGGCCCGCCTCAAACGCGTCGGTCAGGCGGCGCAATGGTGCCGCGAGCCGCTGCGACTGCACCTGCCTGCCAGGACCTTGAAGAGTCGGCCGGAAGCCTCGTCGGGTGGTGCGGGGGCGAGTCGTCGGCGCGCCGAGCGGCAGCGCCGGAAGGTCAGGCATGCGCTTCTAGCGCGGCGACCTCTCGCCAGCGGCGCAACCGGTCGGGCACCAGTCGCCGCAACGAGGTACCCGGCTCGAGCACGCGGCGGCGGAGGATGTCCTCGGCGAGATCCTGCAGCTGCGAGAAGCTCGCCCCCGTCGTCCGGCGCGCCAGCGTCTCCGCGCTCAAGCCGACAGGCTCCTCGAGGTCGGCGAGCAGCCGCTCAAACCACGCTATCCGTGCGACCTTGCCTGGAAGCGGCAGCTCGAGACGCAGCTGGAAGCGACGGTGCACCGCCCGGTCCAGAAGCTCGGGGTGATTGGAGGCGCCGACGACGACCACGTGACTCGGCAGGGCATCGACCTGCAAGAGCAGCGAGCTGACCACGCGCTTGATCTCGCCCGTCTCGTGCTCATCACCGCGCTCCTTGGCCAACGCGTCGAACTCATCGAAAAACAGGACGCAGCGCCGCGTACGCGCAAACGAAAACACCGCCGCAACCCGCGCCGCGGTCTCGCCGAGGTAGCTGCCGATCACCTCCTCGTAGCGCACCACGACCAGCGGCAGCAACAACGCCTCCGCGATCGCCTCGCCCAACGAGGTCTTCCCGTTACCAGGCGGCCCGGTGAGCAGCACTCGGTGGCGGGGCTCCAAGGCATGCGCACGAAGCACCTCGGTGCGCTGTTGCTCCTCGATCAGCTCCTCCACCGCAGTGCGTGCAGATTCAGGAAGAATGAGGTCGTCCAACGGGCGGCGCGGTGTAACTACCGCGAAGCCCGTCCGGGGCTCGGGCTCAGCGGATCCGCCACCCCCGTTACCCGTCGGCGCGCTCGCACGCAGGGCGTTCTCAAGCCGCTCAGCAAGCAGGTGATGCTGCTTGCCGCGCTCCTCGGCGATCATCGACTCGACCGTGCGACCCAGCTCCCCATCGTCGCGCTCTTTCGCGGCGCGAACGAGGTGGACAAGGAGATCCGCGCGTGCCACACAACAAGGATGACGGCTCCATCGGCGCGACGCCAGCCGACCGGAGGCAGAGGCCACCGCCCCACCCCGCGTCGACTCCCGCAACCGCCGGCTCGACTTCAGGCACTCAGAGCCACGAGTGCCTGAATCGGGCGGTAATCGGGCGGGATCCGCCGATATCCGCTAGAACTCAGGAGCGTGGCGGCTTCTGGAAGTCGCCGCAAATCGCTCGCTTCTGACGCCGCCCCGCCACGCAGATCGGCCTCATCGCACCCAGGAGGTCGCCGGTTCGAGCCCGGCTAGCTCCACTCTCGGAAGGCCCTGCTAACGCGCAGGTTCGCGGCCGAGCGAGCGACTAGCTGGCGGTCGCCGTGGCGGCCGTGAGGTACGAGAGAGGTACCGCCGCTTCTCGCGCGGCCCGGATCGCGTCCTCGGCCGGCTGCATCGGCGCGTCCTCGAGTGCTTCCATGACGTGCCCGTAGCGGGAGAGGGTGAGGCGGGCGTCATGACCGAGCTGGCGCGCGACGTAGATCACGTTCCGCCCCTCGTGAAGCAGGAGCGACGCGAAAGAGTGCCGGAGGTCATACGGGCGGGCGCCGTCGATCCCGGCCGCCGCCAGCGCGCGACCGAACGCACGCCGGCGCCAGGACTGGTAGGCGGCCTCGCTCCACGGTCCACCGTCGGCGGCGGGGAAGACAAGCGCGGAGTCGGGCGGGCGACCGGCGGCGAGGCGCCAGGCGGGAAGGTCGGCGCGCAATGGAGCGAGGAGTCGCACGCTGCGATGCGCGCGTGTCTTCGTATCGACCTCCTCGCCGACGGAGATCGACCGTTGCACGAGGATCGTCTTCTCGCCCAGGTCGCCCCAGCGCAGCCCGAGCGCCTCGCCGGGTCGCAGGCCGGCGTAGGCGAGCACGGAGACGAGGCAGGCGTCACGGTGGGGGTTCTCGGACCCGCCGGCGAGGAAGAACGCCCGCATCGCCTCGACCTGCGCCGGCGCCAGTGGCCGGACCTCCTCGCGGCGTGGGCGCGGCGCCTTGCGGACCTGCCGCACCGGGTTCGTCGGGACGCGCTCGGCCTCAAAGGCACGTTGCATGATCGACCCGAGCAGCTCGAGCGCGTGGCGGACCGCTACCGGCCCCGTGCCCTCCGCCAGCCGGTCGGCCTGCCAGCGCGCGACCGTCTCGGCGTTGAGCGAGCGCAGCGGCAGAGCACCCAGGAACGGGCTCAGGTGACAGTCATAGAGCGAGACGTAGTGGCGGCGGGTCTTCACCGCGAGCTGAGCGGCGTAGGCCGGCGCCCACGTTCCGGCCACGTACTCATCGAGAGACTCGCGGCCGGCGTCGAGAAGGTGAAGCGTGCCGAGCTGCTGGCGGCGGCGGACCTCGGCGTCCCACTGCTTCGCGTCCCGGCGCATGTCGAACGTGCGCGACCGATTGCGAACACCTTCGCGCCAGCGCACCCGGAAGGTGACGCGTGCTCCGCGGGTGATCTTCTCCACGCTCATCGCTCCGTCCTCTCCTCGTAGTCGGCGGGCACCGGCCGGGCGGCCCGGTCGGCGCCGTAGGCGACGGAGAAGGTGCCCCAGCGGTCATACGCGGCGCGCGCGGCCTCGAGTGCCCGGCGAGCCACCTCCTCATCCGATTCGTAGGGGTCTTCGCCGCGGGCGATCCCGTAGGCGATGCCGACCGTGAGCCCCCAGGACCGGAGGTCGAGCTCGAACGGGGTGAGCTGCCCATCGTCGGGCACGTAGGGCCGCGCGTGGAGTGCGCCGAGCGCGTCGAGCGAGCTACGAGGCGCCGGCTCGGCGGAGAGGATTCGGTAGACGCGCTCGGGGAGAGCGCCGGTAGGCTCCGTGTGCATCAGGACCTTCTTTCCTGTTGCCGGGCCCGGGGCGTTGACGCGCCGCCGGGCCGCTTTGTGTGTGCCACGAAGTCTACTCCTCGAGGTGGGCCAGCGCGTCGCGCAGCGGGCTCCGGGCGGCGGCCTTGCGGACGGGTGATGAGCGGCGTGGTCGGGAGGGCTCGCGGGCGGCGAGCCAGTCCCGCACCGCGTCGGCCGCGATGAGGTAGGAGCGCCCGGAGCGGGTGGCGGCCAGCTCCCCGCGGTGGACCGCTCCGCGCACCGTCTTGGCGCTCACGCCCAGCTCGGCGGCGAGCGTGGCAACCGTGTACCCGGCCGGCCCGCCGGTCGATGATGCGGCCACCAGCCGATGGGCGAGGCGGGGCGCGAGCCGCTCGGCGAGCGTGTCGAGGGCGGCATCGTCAAGCTCGGCCAGGAGCGCGGCGGCGAGGGCGGCGCTCATGCCCGCTCCCGGAGTTCGAGAAGGTCGAGGTCCTCGAGCGGCAGCGTCGCCACCTCAAGCTCTCCGCGGGCACCCTTGCGGCGCGACCGGGCGCTCATCGTCCCTCCTCCTCGGCGTCGGCGAGGGCGGCAAGGGCGGCGGCTATCCGGGCGTGCGCCCGGGCACCGTCCCTTATCGCGTAGGCGACCGAGGCCACCACGTCGCGCCGTCGAGCAACGGCCGGCGGGTCAGTCTCGAGTGCCGCGAGCGCCAGGCACGCCCATCCGCCGAGGTCGGCGGCCTCCTCGAGCATCTCCTCGAGCAGTCGGTCGATGCCCTCGCTGGCCCAGCGATCGCCGTAGAGGACCTCGCCCAGCTCGAGGCGCCGCAGGGCGTGCGCAGCGAACCCGGACGGTCCCGCGTCGCGCTCGGCGGAGAGAAGCAGACGACGTTCGCGGCCACGATCACGGACCGGCCTCATCGGTCGGCCCTCCCCTCGAGTCGAGCTAGCAGGGCTTCCTCGTCGGGCGTGGCCTCCTGCCAGCCGTCGTCGGCACCGGCCGCCTCGCCGGGCGGGGTGTCAGGTGTCAGGGTGTCAGCGCCCTTAGGGGGCGTGACACTTGACACCCTCCGCCAGCCGTCCTCGACCTGCTCGGCGTCGCCCCCGGCGGCGAGCGCCGCGAGGGCGCGACGGGCGCTCGCGTCCTTCGTGTCGAGACCTTCGGCGCGGCAGAGATCGGCGAGACGTTGCGGCGTGTCCGTGAGCCGTTCCCGGAGGCGTGCGGCGAGGGAGGCGCGGACGGGTGCGCGGACGGACGGCGGCGCGTCCTCGGCCTCGTATGGCTCGGCCTCCTCGATGAAGAGCGCGCCGAGGCGCCGGTCGGCCTCAATGGTCAGCCAGCGGTCCGGCGCCTCCTCCTCGAACCGGCACCACGGGTTCCGCAGCCGGCGTCGCCGGCGGTCGGGATCGCCCTCGACCCGCGCGAGCTCGAGGAGGTTCTCGACGCTCGCGCCGATCGCCGAGGAACCGCGGTACTCCCCGCCGCGACGGCCCAGGTGGTGGATGAGCATGCCCGCCACGTTGTGATCCCGGAGAAGTGCGCGCAGCGGGTCGAGGGCGCTCGCTACCTCGCCGGAGCTGTTCTCCTCGCCGCCCCACAGGGTGCGGAAGCTGTCGAGGATGCACAGGTCCGGGCGGGAGCGTTCGAGCAGGCGGCCAAGCTCGCGCAGGTCTCCGCGTAGGTCGAACCCGCGAGGCTCGACGTACTCGATGTTCTCGACGTGGCGAGCGTCGAGTCCGAGGGCGCGCACCCGTCGATGCGCCTCCGACTCGCCGTTCTCGGCGTCCACGATGAGCACCCGGCCGGGGCGGCACGTGAGCCCGCCAGGGCGATC
>JAABUJ010005948.1_pt1 | contig 12015 bp, 14 predicted proteins | sample 5559131 | NCBI WGS metagenome assembly JAABUJ01 (sample SAMN10711875, study PRJNA513366) | rock metagenome | isolation source: Antarctica rocks | place: Antarctica: Victoria Land, Mt New Zealand nord | collected 2016-01-07
TAGATGACTTGTGGGAGTTGTGTTTATAGGCCCGGGGGGGAGCGTTGCATTGCACCGGGCGTTCCGGGTCGGGATGGATTCACCGCCGGCGTCGTCACTTTCATGGCTTATCACCGTCAGTGTCAATCACCGTCTGTCTCGTTCTATAGCTTACGTAGCTACCACAGCCCCAGATTCAGACGAGTCTCTGCCTCGGATCTGAGATACAAACTCGTCATCTGATTCGATTCCCTTTCGGACGACATCCTCGGCCACGAGTTTTCTACCGCACTTCACCCCCATCCCCATCCCAACCTTTCCATCCCGCAACAACTAAAAGGACGCCCGATGGGCTGCTACCTACCTTACCCGCTATCGTCCACCCAGTTGGCTTGGCCGGACAGGCAGACTGATGGATGGATAGATGTGAAGAAAGGCAGGAGAGGGAAACTGAAATCGAGATGGAGATGATGGGTGACCGCTTTCTGCCGAGACTGTACTCGGACTGTATTGAGATGTGTTTCGTAGGTCTCCGGCCACGCAGGACAGACCATGTCTTGACATCCGGGCGCTGTGTCGTTTTTCAATGCTCGACGGTACCGGTCTGTTACCGTACCACCCGAGTTCGATCAACGTTCTGACCCCAAGGTGGAACCACATACAGCAAGCACGCAAAAGGCGCAAAGGCTCAAAGTCGAGTCCCAACGTATTGCCAAGGTAAAAAAAAACGCATACACCTAAATCTGGGGCCCAGTATTGTACCAAACACAATTCCATTCCCGAAAAAGGTAACACGCAACCCGATCCCACAGCCTAAAGACAAGAGCCCCACACCGCACGCACGCACGCACCCTTTGACGAGACTTCTTTCCGACGCTTCTTTTCATCAACCCCGCTACTACAGATTACAAGGTTTTCCCTCCCCTCCCTGAAACACAACCGCCAGATCCCATCCGAGCACCCAGACGAGGCCAGAACAGGACAGAACCGATGCCAATACGGAGGAACCACGAACGAAATCGCCCCACACGACCATGCGCACGCCAACCGGAATTCACCGACAGTGGGAAAGACTCGCCGAAAGGAGATGGGGTTTCGGTAAAGGAAAAGTGGAAAGGGAAAAGTGCATCACTAAGGGGATTGTCCAGCACCAGTCCGTACCACGCCTGCTAGAACACACACGTAAAATAAGACTCCCGAAATGCACGACACCGATTACCGATCAGCAGGTTCAACTCGAATTAGCCCCAAACAGAGGCTTGGACTCCTAGAGAGTTCTTGTTGCCCCAAACGGCGCTGTTGCTTCCCCAGCCGAGAACGTTGGCGTCCTTGTTCGCCGCAGAAGAAGGATTCGACGCGGCCGAGGTAGACCGGTCAGTAGCATTGCCGGTCTCATTCGAAGCGAACCCGTAGCTCAGTGGGGATGGTAAAGGAGTGGTGGAGCGCTTGTTGAGTGCAGGATTGGGAACCTGGGCTTGGGCGGTCTGGCTTGGGCGTGTACCGATCGGGGCGACACCAGAGCCGATAGGAGCGGTGGATGATTTTGTGGTTTGGCGTGGAGGAGATCCACCAGGAGATGATGTAGACGTACGACTTGACTGCTGAGCAGCGGTGTCGAACAGACTGAAGCTATTGTTGTTGGAGGATGGCGAAGCGTTGCTGTTTGCACGGGACCGTTGTTGTTGTGTATTTGAAGAGGGTCCCGGACCCGCAGCTTGCTGGGAGTGACCCTGGTCCTTGGCGGTGTACTGGCCCGCGTTCTCGTTGGCACCAGCCTGACTTTGGTTCTGCCCCATGCCAAACGGGTCAAAAGCCAAGGGAGAGGGCCCACGAGCACCGGTGACGGCGGACGGCGGTGCATTAGAGCCTGGCGCAATCGGACGGGGAGTATGACCGTCGTCGCCGAAGCTATTGTTGTCATAGTACGGCGTGATTTCGTTGCCATACAGCGCACGATGCTGACGAGCAATGAGCTCGCGACGATCTTCTTCATTCATCGTACTCGGACTTATCGCGCGATCGGATTTCCCCTGAGTGGAGATCTCTGCGAGAAGACCTTGCTCGGATTAGCGGTGATTCGGATGCAGTCTCGGCCAAGGTTGCTTACTTCGGTTGTATTGCTGCTCTTGATGATAATTGCGCAGCTCGCGCTCACGCTGCGCTGCCATCCTGCGCTTAGCTTGCATCATCTGCTCGGCCTCACTCGGACGGGTCTGGTAACGTTGTGTGGCATAGAAGTTTTGCAGGTTGGACGCAGAGTGAGACCGCAGAGGGTCGTACTCGGCTACAGAGTGATGTTTCTGAGGGATACCTCCTCCCATGCGCTGGTCTGGGGTCACGCCGTTAGAGGTGTCCTTTCTCCAAATGGTCTTTAAAAGCTTACCGTAATCGGAGTATGGACGAGCTCCCACAAGCGGAAGAGAGTCGCGCCGGCTGGGCATGCCGAATAGCTTTCCACTCTTGACAAGATTGTCGATTGCACGGTCAACCTCTGGAGTCCTGTCAGCTTATCCGAACCCAGAGCCCGTATGATGAAAGACAATCGATGGTGCAGATGCCCCTTTTCGAGCTGCAGCGGAAGAGCTGGGATCTCTTCGCCCAAGGAATCCATGCCGCCAACGAGTGATAAAGGGAAGGCCAATCACAACCTACCTTCTAGTTGAGTCCCAAAAGCAGAAAGATCGTCATGCTGTATCGTTGAACTCGCTCCTGGAACTTGGGTCAGACCGTGTGAGTTATACTCGCATCCAACACCGGTGTATCTTACCGGAACGCGAAGGTGGTGGAGGTTGCTCCCACGATGGCTGACGCGCAGGCGCCTGCCACGCTTGATTGTCGTAGTAAGACATGGTACCGTTCCGTCAGGTGGCCCAGTAATATCGTAATGTAGATTGATATTGATGAAACGGGTAAGATAACGACTTGGAGCGAGTGGACGTTCAGCCGAGAAAGACTCGGGCCGGCGGAACTAAGCAATTGAGGCAAGTATGTCAGTGCAGGCAACTGAGATTATTGATCGAGGTAGGTAGTGAGGTGGTAACGATGACTTCGTAGAGCCCCGATGGCGGCCAGCAGTCAGAAGGGAAAAAGACTGTAGCCGAGGGATCTCGAAACTTTTTTCTTTTTCTTTTCCTTTTTGCTTGGCGAGGGAGCGGAGGTGGGCGCGATTTAGATTGAAGAGTAAGGACTCACTTTGGAAAGAGCGCAGCGTGATGCAAAGCTCAGGACGACACAATACTTCCTTCTGGGCACTCGAGTTGTCCGAAGGACGGATAGGAGTGAGAATATGATAGTGTAAAGGAAGAGGAGTGTTGTGTGACCGGGACAGAGAGCGAGAGATGAGATGCGAGATGAGAGATTTGAGTCTACTCTAAGTCTCTAACGTTACCTACCTTCCTTAACCTTTACCTTTACCTTTTTAGGTAGTTCGACTCTGTGGGCCGCAAGGGAGAAGGGAAATTGATTGTCACGGAGGAGAAGGGAGAGGGAGAGGGAGACAGAGGCTAGGCCGCGATGGGGTTTCGGTTCCACATCGACCGTGCTTAATTCTATGCTTAACTTTAGGTATAATAAGTGTAATATAATACGAGTAATTTCGCCGTTACAGAGTACATCTGATTATTCCGTGCCATGCCTCGACCAACGGGACTGGGTTCTGGAACAATTTGAGGGCTTACTTGGGTATAGATGATGATGAAGTTGAAGATAAATGAAGATCAGTATACAGACGCCGCTGGATGGGATGACCATGTATTTAAGGTACCTTATTTACAACTTTATGGGAACAGATTTAATACGCGCGTGAAAGATAACAAGCTCAGTACCGTAGGTAAGCTAAGTAGGTAGAAATACACGTTGGAGGTCCCCACATGGTTCTTACCAATAATAATTACCTTACCTGTACATGCTGATACTGCGATAAGTTACCTGTCTGATCCCCAAGATTCGAGGAGTCAGAAATGTACTGTAAGATAAGGTAAGGTAAGGTAGGTAAAGTGGTAACGCCGTAGCGCCATATAGGAGCGCATGGTATAGGTAAGAAGTAGGTGCTTTCCGTCATCCGCGAAGCAAGCCTCTTAAAGACGCTGGAGAGGGGGAACTCCCACGTGCCAGTGCTGCATTAATTGAGGTTTACGAAGGTAACGTGAAGACGATGCTTTTGCGGCAAGACGCTAGTGGGGACGCTAATAATATTCCAATGCAACGGACCCCCGCCGTTCGCGCTCATGGCGACTGCTAAGGTCCAGAGTACGGGTAAGGTACACAAGGGATTGGATAACATCAGTGCCTAAGTGACGCCATCTATAAAGAATCGTTCAGACTCGCTGCAGTTCTACTTGATGAGGTATCCATCTTCAAACGGCCTCTCGAATTGAATACCTGGTACTGAGGCGGATGCACGCAGTTTGCTGAATTCTCGGCAAACAGCCCGTGTTTGATGCACAAGTAAGGTATTTGTAGGGAGTAACTTACCTTCATCTCCCACCGCCGCAGCGACATGCAGATCACAGGGCCAATCGCGCTGCAGCCTACACCATCACATGCATCAAGAAGCATTCTATGCCTCGTTCTTCAATCTGCATCCCCCCAAGTCTCCGGTGCCAATCGAGGTCAGAGCGAAAGCAGTACAGATCATCATTAGCGCACAACTCCCTTCGTTCTGAATGGTTGTAATTCAGGGTCGAGGTTTACCAGTGAGTTGCAGGTCTGTTGGCTTTGTTCCTTGGAGTTGAAGGCCAGATGTAGATGTCAGTGTTGCGGATGGAGAGCTCTTCTGTCGCTGGGTCGAGGCCATGTGCAACCCCAATGCCAGAGCGGTCACAATCCGCTGTACACGTCAAGTCACCGAAGTCTCGTGGACTGCGTATTGCATATGTTCACGAACGGGACAGTCATCGAACCCAGGAAAATGTAACAGGAGTGCTTACGAGCATACTGTCGGATGGCTAGGACCATCGCCGAGAATCATCATACGGCTTCAAACCCGTACAAGATGAATTCGCCGTTGTGATTGAGTCCTCCACATAGATTTCTGTACACTCTTCGATATCCCAAGACACCTGACGGCGGCTGAGGAATCGGAGCCACGGACGAGTGGGACCTGAGTATGGCTTCGTACAAACGCTCCTGTTTTTCTATGAAAACGTTGCGTTTCCTAGATCAACTGACTCTCGTATACTTGCATCTCACGTCTCGAAGAGTCTCTCATGTTGCGCTTCTCCCGCCACAGCCTGCTCGAATAACCCCGGACCTGCAGGGCCAAGACAAGTTGCACCACCGTGACCCCTATGAGAGTGACAAACGCCATCATCGAAAGGATGGAGACCGCCCGTTCGCATTTCTCGCGCGGCCAGATCCGCTCCCCCGGCAGGCGCTCGTCCAGTTCCTGCCTGTCTTCAAGGTACAGCTTCATGCCCCGACCGCCGCTGGTGGATGTAGACTTTGGGTGACATAGGAAATTGCCGAAGCCCGCGATCATCGTCATGAGCACGAATCGTGGTATGGAGCATAACACCGTATCGAGGATAAGATAGTTCGCAAAGATGGCGACGGAGGTGGCGTGTTCCTGCATTCATTCGCGGCAAGAGTTAGCAGACGCTCTGAGATGTAGGAGAGCGGCAATATGAGATGACAACGGGGTGGAGCTTCTACTCTGATAGCCCCATGAAGCCCCAGGAGACTCGTCGCGCAGGCGAACTGTGAATAGATGCAGAAAGCAAGAGCGACATGATACGGGTCCGTGGGGAGCTGGTGGAAGAACACGGCTGCTAGTGCATTGGTCGATATCGCAAGGATGCTGAGGAGGACGGTCACGCTTCTTGGAGGCGTCAGTAATTAGACGACAGATTCAGGGTCAACACTTACTGGCAGTTGATCATAGACATGGTTGAGGAGGTTAGAGTTGGTGATCCAAACGTTTTCTGCCACAGACACCTGATAGGACCGTTGAGGATGGTCTTGATTAGAGTACTTATGCCTCAACCAGGTAAGATGTTGATAACTCCACTCTACCCCACACCAGTCAGATTCAGAGTTCTTCTTGGGTCATCTGCGACCGGTCTCAAGGAATTTGTGGAACCATACTCTATCTATACCTACAGCCAGGCTCTTAGGATAAGGCACTCGCGGCTCTGCGGAATGCACGGGCCGCGCTCCGAAGCGCTGTCAGACATTTTGCTAATAATGCTACGTTAACCCAGAGCGTTTAGTCTCGGCTGCTCCCGCGCGCTGTCTCTTTGTTGGAAAAGGGGCCGAGCCTAAAGGAAATAAAGTATCTGTACCTTAACTTAGAAGACGTTCTTGAAGATGGATGGAAGGAGCAAGGACAGGTCGCGGGATGTTTTTCGGAATCCCAAGACAATGGGCCCGACAGAGTTCTGCAAGCTTCGTTATCTCACCCGTCGCCCGAGAGTTCGGAGAGTGCTTCCTTCACTCGTTGGGAGATTATCCTTCAGCGACTCGTTGATATGATAATATTCCAGAGCTCGACACAAGCAGCTACAACTTTGTAGGATGACCCATTAGGGAATGCTCTTTGGCAGTCCACAGCATCCCATCCAGGATACTAAACGGCGAAAACATGCGACATACCAAAGTGGTAGGGTTGAGGGCGTATGCTAGGAAGCGTTAGTGAAGAGCATATCAACCACGTTTTGATAGAGCTAAGCTTGGTAGTTAGGCGGCGTCAATGTTTGCCTTGGTACCTGGAGCGTGCCCAGAGATAACAATCTTCACGATGAGATGAGGTGGAATATTCCAATTCAGACATGAGCACAAGGCGAAATCTGGCAGCCAGTTGTGGTATGACCAGAAACCAAGCCTGGCCCCCGGAGAGAATGAAGATCAACGCCTCCCCACCACCAGGTTATGCAACCACCAAGCACCGCAGGTGCATGACTGCCTACGAGGCCCCAACTCTATCGGCTGTCACGGTAGAATAGGCTTTGAGAGTTCTTCTGCCAACCAATGTATCGCTTCAAAATTACAAGGAGCGTCCTAGAGGCTAAGAAGAAACAATCGGACAAAGAAGGTGTTGCCTGTCTCGCTGAGCCCGAGACAAGTACAATCAATGCAATGTGGGACGATGAGCATGCGGACCTAACGGCAAGATGTAGGCCAAGCCAAGCACGATTTCATGGCGGAGTATAAAACTCCGCGAGGATACTGGCCCTCACCAATCAGAATCAACATTCATTGCAGGAGCATGCACGCTGAGATAATGTAGAGCGACCTTGCAGCAACAATTCGGCCGAGCTGGGTGAGGTGGACAGTAAGGTATATGAACCAGAAAGTCGGGTGGAGGTATTACCTTACCTGTTGAAGGGGCTTACCTAATATACGAGCATCCCGTGGGGATGGCTTCGACGTCTCCGACGTGACTGGAGAGTATTTGTCGTAGGTGAAGCCGCCTGTAAGACTGTCCACTCATCTTTTTGGGGTGATGAGAGCGTTGTGCAGTGCGCAAGCCACTGACAAGATGAATAATGACCACTCTCATTACTTACTGCATCTCCTTTTCCCTCTTTCTTCCCTTTCTTACCTTAAGGTACCCTTACCAGCTACCTAACCTTGGTACATACAAAGGCCTTTGACATACGGCTGCCGCCAATCCGCTTGGCTGGGGGAGGAGGGTTTGAACTTGCATTTTGATCGATACCGCACATAGATTGTCGTTTCATGGAGCGCAGAAACTATATTTGGAGCATCTTGGAGCATCTACCGAGTCGGTACAGGTGGAAGAGAGTCAGTCAGTCCGGGCTCGACGGCATACGACATACGAATCCTATATCATGTTATATTATTATCATCCACAAAGTCAGCATTCTGCTACTAAAAAGAAAATATCAATCAACACCTAAGTGTTGCACAGGTACAGGATAATCAATGCAGAATTGTAGCTACCAGGTATCTTACCTTAGGTACCATCGTGGGTAGGTACCTGTCTACATTTATATTGAGGCAGTCGTTGTTGGTTGTGCTGGTGGTGATGGTGATGGTGATGGTAGTGGCGGCACCTTCCTTGGAGTACTCCGTACCTACCTACAACATAGTAGGTCGAACCTTCGTTCTTACCATATACATCACTCATGTCGCCCCTAGACAACAAATACTCTCCTTCGCTGGTAAACAATCTCTCTCCTCTTTACAATTCATTCCACAACCTTTGCGATCGAAACACGCTGTCGTAATTGTCACTCAAGCCTTGTCGTCGCGCTCAGGAGTGTCTTTGTTCGTCCTTGGTGGGGCTTTTACCACCGCAATTGCTGTCTCAAGAGCGGTAGAAAGGAGATACGTCGAGTCCGCGCCGTTCTCCTAGACCGTCAAAAGACAGTCTCTCAATCCATCACCGACTCCAATCCCCCAATACTGTTCCAGAACCTTGCCAAATTCGATCCGAGCTGGTGGTCGCTACTTGGCCGGGCGTTTAGTCCTCCTGCTCCTGACCGGAGCAATACTTCAGGCATTCAGCTCACCTGAGGAAATTGATTGGTAGCCGGTCGAAAATCATCTGCTCTTCCAGCTCAAGTAAGTACGCGCCTCCATATCATCAAATGACACTACTGATAGGGGCGAGCAGAACGCAGTAGAACTCCACACCGTTCACGGTCAAGAACATCCTGGGTCCAAGTCTACCGACGAGTACTTCTACGACCGAGGTTTGTTTTGGTAACTCGCTTTGGTTCTTCAGCGCAGCAAACATCTCGGGCGCAACTCGATTTGAGATTTGTGATCAGGGAAAGAGTCATATACGAGCTTGGACACACACAATCACGGTCCACGAACCTGAGAACTTACCACATGGGACTTACGAATAACCACCAAGAAGGGGAAAAGGTGATTGATCGTCAATGACACTCACTCAACCCACTGTCATGCCGGGAATTCCGTTCGAGGGGCGCCCTTTCCAGGCTTCCGCACGACCTGCCATCATGTCTCATCAGTCGACCTCTCTGCCTAACACTCCATTTCCTCATGTACGAGACTTATCCCCCGTTTCGAATCCGCCATCTTCCAATGTTCCATCGTCTAACCCTTCACCTGTACTGTCGGACTCGAACAAATCATTGCCGCCTTCACGAAGAAGGTCGCCAACAGCTGGTTGTAAGTTCGAAACTGGGATGGCCTTTTCCAAACGGCGTATGGCCTACTCTATGGGGACAGATCTGCTCGAAAAGGCAATCGTCACACCGCAGGAATCTCTTGACCCCAAGGATGAGCGGAGACTCACTCACGACATCGGAGAGCTCTACAACAACCTCATACCGACTCCAGAAAGCGTGAAAAGACGCGCTCAGTTCGTTCATAAGCTCGAAACTCTTCTCAACAAGCAGTGGCCTGGTAGCGACATAAAAGTGAACGTGTTTGGATCTTCCGGTAACATGCTGTATACTAATGATTCTGATGGTTGGTTCTGCACACCCTCTAGCACACCCTGCGGCCTGCTGACATTGAACAGTTGATGTCTGTGTTACAACGCCCACCACGAAACTCAACGATACATGTGCACTTGCGAGCGTACTTGCTGAGCGTAAATTTACACCTCCCGAATTGCTTCCATGGTAACTTGCTGACGATCCATAGACGGAATGGAGAAGGTCGTGTGCGTCCCTCATGCCAAAGTTCCCATCGTGAAAATGTGGGATCCGGAGCTGCAGCTTGCGTGTGATCTGAACGTAAACAATACGCTCGCGTTGGAGAACACACGCATGATCAAGACTTATGTTGAGATTGACGAGCGTGTGCGACCTATTGCTATGATTCTCAAGTACTGGACAAAGAGGAGGATAATAAATGACGCTGGTATGTGTTGACTGCAAATGACCACGATAAAAGAGAAAGCTAACCGTATCAGCCCTTGGTGGTACACTCAGTTCATATACCTGGACTTGCCTTATCATAAACTACCTGCAGACGCGAGAGCCGCCTGTACTACCCGCTTTGCATCAGCGACCACACCAGTGCCTAACACTACCTGACGGTTCTATCTCGCCTTTCGCGGATGACATCGAGACATTACATGGATTCGGCAAAGGGAACAAAGAGACTCTAGGTCAACTCTTGTTTGGCTTCTTCCGTTACTATGCCCACGAATTTGACTACGAGCGGCACGTGATCTCAATTCGTCATGGCAGTCTACTCACCAAAGAGGAGAAAGGTTGGCATCTTATGCAGAACAACCGTCTCTGTGTCGAGGAGCCTTTCAACATCATCAGAAACCTCGCGAATACAGCGGATGATACAGCTTTCCGGGGGATTCATCTTGAGATTCGACGGGCTTTCGACCTTGTTGCAGATGGTAAATTGGAGGAATGCTGCGAGCAGTATGTTTACCCTGCCGAAGAGGAACGCATCTGGGCGAAGCCGCCACCACAGCCACGACCTATACTATCTCGCAGTGTGTCTCAGTCGAGGAAAGATGCGAATGGTACCACCGGGAACACGCGTCGCTTTCCACAGCCGAATCAACAACATTACGTCGCCTCATCGAGCCGTCCAGCTTTCGCTGTACCTTCATCTCATAACTACAAACAACCCCCATACCCTCTCGTCGGTGTTCCAAACCAAGTTCACGGCTTTCCAATACAATTTCCTCAGAACAATCATCATAGTCAGCTCCCTCAAAACGTTCCCGTCGGTGTCATCAACCAAGTCAACGGCTTTCCGGCACATGTTCCTCAACACAATCTTCACGATCAGCTTCTCCAGAACGTTCCCGTTGGTGTCCCAACCCAGATTCCTGGCTTCTCCCCCCAGTTCACACAGAATAATCTCCATGACCGACTCCCGCAGACCGGTCCTGTCGGTGTTCCACAACAAGTTCACGGGTTTCCCGCACAATACTCTCAGAACAACCTCCACGATCAGCTCTTCCGGCACTATCAAATCTTACAGGCTCAGGAACATGACCTACGCTTACAACTACATCACCAAAACCAAGCTGCTCACGTGATCGGACATGGTCCCTGGCAAGGCGAAAGATTACCGAATCAATACGTCGTCACAAACATGCAAGCAGGCGCCCGCCAAGGCTACAACGAGCCTCTTCCTCTTTCCGCACCGCTACGACCAGGGATGTACGCCTATCCCCTCCACTATGGTCCGATGCCCTTCGTCACCCACACCAACCCCAACTCGCCATCCTTCCTCCCTGCTCGGCTCGACACCCGCCGAAGCCTCCATCGAACATCGCCCATTGATGGCGGTGGCGGCGGACCCTCAAGGTCCCAGTCACAGCCGGCACCTACCATGCCGTCAATGGGCGCCCCCTGCGGGTATTACGGCCCGCAGGGGGTTCTCCCCTACCACCACTCTCCCCCGCCCCAGTACGCTGGGTACTGGCTTGGTGGTCCCCCTGGTGGGGACCACCACTACTACTCTCCGGCCCCGTCGCCGTACCCAGCGTACAGCGACCTGGCGTGTGGCACCTGGGGCGTGCCACACGCCAGGCACACTCCGTCGCCCCCACTGCAGTACGCGGCGGGGGTGACGTATGGCCCACCGACGCCGGTCGAAGCCGGCGTCGGTGGGTCCGTGGGGGGGAGTAGCTCGGCCTCGGACGGCCGCAGCTACGACACCCCCCCAACCTCCTCCGACGACCTCTCGCTCCCTCTCCCTCTCCCACTCCCCTCGGCCCCCCAGCAAGCCCCGCCACAGCTTGTCACCCCTGCCCCCTTCCTCCCCCCTGCGGCCAAGGCGAAGCCGCAAGCCAAGCGTGCTGCCAACGGCTGGCAGCAGGGGGGCAAGAAAGGGGGCCGGAAGAAGGCTAAACCGACGAAAGTCGGTGGGGCTAGGGGACAGGGGGAGCCCTTCCCTGCGGAGGAGTCGCAGAGGAAGGGGGGTTAGCCCAATGGGGGGCTAACCCTGGGGAGGAGGAGGGAGCTGCGTCGGGGGAGGGGGAGGAGCGGTGTGGGTAAGAGGGGGGGGGGCGTGTAAATAGCATCACTCTGCTGTATGTTTTTGTATCATCATGGGCGGGCGGGCCTCGCATAATGAAAAGCGGATTGGGAAGGGGGGGCATGGTCATGGCATAGCGGG
>JAABUJ010005949.1_pt1 | contig 12014 bp, 6 predicted proteins | sample 5559131 | NCBI WGS metagenome assembly JAABUJ01 (sample SAMN10711875, study PRJNA513366) | rock metagenome | isolation source: Antarctica rocks | place: Antarctica: Victoria Land, Mt New Zealand nord | collected 2016-01-07
AAAGACGATAACCGGCGTTCTGGAAGACACGTTCGGGGTCGACTTGGTCAGCCACCGTGCGGGGCGGTGGAGCTTCAACGAAAAGTATGCGCGCATCCTCGTCGATAACGGATACCATGTGGATTGTTCCGTCACCCCCCATGTGTCGTGGCAGTCCAACCAGGGCGACCCAGCGGGGAATGGTGGGACCAACTTCTCGCGGTTCCCGGAAACGGCCTATTTCGTCGACCTGAACGACATTAGCCGTGCCGGTCATTCGCCGCTCTTGGAACTGCCTATGACCATCGTTTCGCACCCGTATCCTCGCACGATGGAGTTGGCCCGGAGGTTCGTGGGTAAAAGCGGCTTTGGCGCACGCGCGATGGATCACTTTCTCCCGTCGAGCCTGTGGCTGCGGCCCGCGCGCGGCAACCGTGAAGCGCTGCTGTACATCCTCTCCGTAGCCGGTCGAGAGAAACGCGCGTACGTCGAGTTCATGCTGCACTCATCGGAGCTCATGCCCGGCGGTAGTCCCTGTTTTCCGTCAGCGGAAAGCATCGAGGTTCTCTACGACGACCTGGAAGCGTTGTTCGCGGCCGCGGTGGGCGTCTTCGAAGGGCGGACGCTCGACGAATACTATCGCCAGTTCACCGGGAGCAACGTAGCGGTCGGACAACAAGAGTGAAACGGGATACGATGCATAGGAAAGCGTTGGTGCTAGGAAGCGACACCCGCTCCGCCTTGAGCGTTATTCGTTCGCTCGGACGTGGAGGGGTGCAGGTACATGTCGCGTGGCACGAGAAGGATAGCCCGGCATTGCGCTCACGCTATGTCTTCAGGGCGCATGACTTGCCCCCTTACGACGCGGACGACGACGCCTGGCGGACAGCGTTAACCGCGCTGATGCGGCGTGAAGGGTTTGATCTCGTCATCCCATGCCAAGATTCGACCCTTATTCCCTTACAACGACATCGCCATGACCTGGAGCCATTCGGGCGGCTCTATCTGCTGGACGATCGAGCGTTTGAGGTGCTGTTCGACAAGTTTAAGACCAACGAACTCGCGCGCACCGTCGGTGTTCGTGTTCCGCGCGAGATTCTGGTGACACGCACGGAGGATGCCGACCGTGTATACGCCACATTCGTGCCGCCGGTGGCGCTCAAACCCCGCGCGTCATTCGAGGCTCAAAATCTCCGTGTAAAACAGATGGTGCGCAAAGCCTACACGCGGGAAGACTTCGGCGCCTATCTTAACGACATGCTGGCATCCAGCCCAGTGGCGGTCCAGGAGAACATCCGAGGCGAAGGGGTTGGCGTCGAACTGTTGCTGCAGGCCGGCGAACCGCTGATGACGTTTCAGCATGTACGCGTGCACGAACCGCTCCATGGTGGGGGCAGCTCCTACCGCAAAAGCGTCGCGGTGTCGACGCCTTTAGTAGACGCGGCGGTGAAGTTACTGCGCCCTCTTGCGTACACCGGCGTCGCGATGGTCGAGTTTAAGGTGGACGCCCAAACCGGCGAGTGGGCGCTGATAGAGGTGAACGCACGCTTCTGGGGCTCTCTTCCGTTGGCGATCGCGGCGGGGGCCGATTTTCCCCTGGCGCTATTCCAACTCTTGGTAGAGGGGCGAACCGCCTTCCCGCGGAGGTATCGCACGGATCTCTACGGCCGCAATCTACGCGCCGACTTGGGATGGCAGTGGGCCAACCTGCGCGCCGATCGGTCTGACCAGACGCTCGCCACGCGTCCACTGGGGCGAGTGCTGGTAGAAACCTTCGTCAATGCCTTCGCGCTCCGAGAGCGCAGCGACACCTTTACGCGAGACGATCTTAGACCGGGCTTTGTTGAGGTCCAGCAACTGACGGCCGAGGTGAGGACGAGACTATCCGGTAAACTAACGCAGCGCTATCTGAGGTCCTCCGTCATGCGCCGGCGGCTCGAACGACGCGCGCGTGGCGCCATGAGAAGGGCGCGGACAGTCCTTTTTGTGTGCAAAGGCAACGTCTGCCGCAGTCCTTTCGCGGAGCACTTGGCGCGTCGTTGTTTCCCTCCAACCATGACGTTCCTGTCCGCCGGTTCTATTTCCCGAGGCGGACGTAGCGCTCCGGCCACGGCCGTCACCCTCGCCGCACCCTGGGCCGTAGATCTGTCCGCGCACCGCTCTGTCGTAGTGACGGAGGATCTGGTCCGGCGCGCGGACATTATTGTCGTCTTTGACTACCATAACTTCCGGGAGATCGCGGCGGCTTATGACTTCGCGCGAGACCGCATCCACTTTGTCGGGGCGCTCTACCGCGACGGCCCGTTGTTCATAGAAGATCCGTGGGGAAAAGATGCGGCCTGTTTTGAGCGAGCATATCGGCAGATTGCGACCGCGCTCCGGGCGAGCTTCTATTGTGCCGATGGTATGAGCGCCTGAGATGCCTGGCGCGGCCCACTTATGGCAGATTCCACAATAACACGTAAGGTAGGAGGGATCGTGGCAGCGCCTTGGGGCGGCATGGCCCGATGTATCGCTACGCGGGCGTACACCCGTCGCAGGTACGACGTAGCCCCTACGATCGCGGTGATTACTATCCTCACCGGAATCCTCTCCGCATGCGCTGGCCCGCGCCACTTGGAGTCTACCCCAGCCGCCGCTCCCGTCGCCACCGTCAGCGTGGCGCGCGGAGACGACTGGTCGCTGCCCTCCTGGGTGACAGTTTCTCCTAACGCCGGCATCTACCTCGACGGCCTCTCCGACCACATCCCAACTGATGTGCCCATCCAGCAGATTGCCCTCCTGCAGGCATCATGGAGGCAACTCGAGCCCTCCCCCGGCCAGTACGATTGGTCGTCCATCGACAATCAGATCACCGATAATCCCGGACGCGACTTCTGGCTACGCATCTACAACACGGCCACGACCGATGTCCCCGCGTGGCTGCCCCAGCGCTATCCCCACATGCAGACGCGCCCCTGGTTCTACGGCAGCGCCCCCCAGCGATTCTACTACCCGTGGGACAATGCCTTCGACACTGCGTTCAAGGCATTCCTCGGCGCCTTCCGCCAGCACTACGCCGTCGACCACCCTGCCCTCCTTGCCCGCATCAAGTTCGAGTACGTCCCCGGCGCCTGGAACTGGAACGAGTACCAGATCTGGCCCGACGACCGCTTGCACGGGATCAACCCCAAGGCCTACGTGTCGTGGTTCAATGCGCTCATGGACGCCTACAAGGCGGCCTTGGGTGGTAACGGGCGCAAGCTCGTGTACACCGGGACCGGCCACACCGAGTGGGCCAATGGTAACACGGCCTGGCAGCAGGCTGTCGCCGATCCGGCCGGGGGCAGTATAGACGCCGACTACGTCATTCGTACCCTTGGCGGAGGCGTTCGAGAAGGCGAGACCAAAGCATTCAACCTGTTCGGCAACGAGCCCTCCTGGGGCGAAACAACGCCTACCACCAACGGCACGCGCTACATGGTTACCGACGACACCGCTCCCCTCGTCGCCGCCACCGACCGCTACTTCGGCGCCGAGAACGAGTGCTACGGCGACTGTGGCGCCCCTAACACTCTCGACTACTACAACGTCAAGATGTCGTTCCTACTCATGCTCAAGCTACGCATGAACTGGGTTTTTACCTGCTACCGATGCTACCGGACGGCCCCGGCGATGCTCGACTGGGCCTTCCGTGAAATGGGCAAGCACTACTACGACGCGCCCGACGCCTGGGCTGACTTGCGGAAGTGGACGGATAAAAACGACGGCCAGACGCTCAATAACTGGGAGCGCTGGCTCTACCAGCGCGACCAGCCTGGTGATGGCATGACCGTGCCGACAGCCCCCACCACGTCCTCCTGGGCCTTGCAGGGACCGCCGTACGACGAGGCGCGCCGCACGAACCATGCGGGCAGCTCCGACTACATGTACTTCGACGTCGACAACAAGTTCCTCTACCGTGGCCACGACCGCGTGCAACTCAAGGTCACGTATCTCGACAACGATAAAGCAACGTGGTGGGTGGAGTACGACGCCGCCGATGGCGAAGCCTACAAGTCGACCATGGCGGTCCGCAACGTGGGCGACGGGCGGTGGAAGACGGCCACCTTTGCTATCCCCGACGCGTCTTTTCAGAATCGGCAGGAGGGCGGCATGGACTTTCGCATCTACGATGGCGGGCGCCAAGATCTCACGGTGCGCTTTGTCCGCATCGTCAAAACCGTCCTGCCACACGCCACGTTCGCCGCCGCAGCACGGCGATAGTCGTTCGTCGAGTCACGACGCCGTACTAACGTCCCCCATGTTGAGTGAACGCATGCCATGGCTCTCCCTTAGGCGCGCAAACTCCTCCAGAATCCGCTCTAAGAGCGTGTCCACAAACCCACGGCCCTTCCACCTTACCTTCTGGTTGACCACGAGGTCCGTTGTTGCCAAAAAAGACGCGATCCTGCGTCCACCAGCGGTCGCCCGACGCGCCGCACTCGCCCGCGCGCAGTCTCCAAACGCCCGGGACGGCACGATGGCGGTGTGCGCGTCCTCCTGATGCCCAGGGAACCACCGATTGTGCCCCCGTTGGTTTGGAAACAATACCTTTTGAGCATGGAGGGTTTGTGGACACGCTCTAAGAACGCTATGTTTTCGTCGGTATACGTCCCTAAGTTGTGAGGATGCCACCAGAGGTGGTAGATCTGTCGACGCGCCGCCGCCGTCCGTAGGTCGTGGGTGATACGCCGTAGACGTAACGGCTCAAGCCGGCGTAAGCGTGGGTTGTAGGGGTTTAAGAAACGGCTGGCCGGGACATTACAGAGCCCATCGTCTCGCGGGATGTCGTCCCACGCCGTCAGATTACCCCCCGAAAGATGCAGGTAGCGATCGGCCCGTCGCGCGTTCAGGATGCGCCGCTCGCGCTCGTCCTTGGCCGCCGCCACGCGATACATCCAACCGTGCTCGTTCCCACGGTAGCACACGATCCCGCAGTCCCTCAGTATATCGGCATAAGCAGGGTTGGCCTGATTGCGCGGGAAAATGAGCGAACGAAGATTGAAGCCGTGTGCCCGCGCGATAGCCATCGCACTGCGCAGGTCGGCTTCGAATGTATCCCGCGTTTGTCCTGGTTCGAGACAATAGTAATGAGAGAAGGTGTGACAACCAATCTCCTGGCGCGGCCGTCGCGCGATCGCTTCGATCAAGCTGGGAGCATAGTGCAGGGGATCGTCCGCTTCAGTATCCCCAGTGATCTCATGATACGGCGATAGGGCGGGATTGGCGTAATCCGGACGGACTGCGGGGGAAAAGCGCTCCCGTTCGCGACGTGAGCGCGCGAACAAGAAACCAACCGTCGCCCATGTGGCGGCGACGCCATAACGTTCGAAGACGTCGAGCATCCGCGGGATAGCTCCGCGGGCGCCCAGGAGATTCTCTCGGTAGGGGCCATCGGGAGGATGATGATCTCGAACGCCCCAATGGAGTTCGAAATCGAGGGAGACGACCAGGGCTCCATCGTTGGGCCGCGCTGTCCGTCGATCACCTTGGGTTGGCCAATCGCTGTGGTCTCGCATCTCTAGCTCTCTCACTTACGACAGGGGTACATTTTGTCACACCATTTGTTGGCTGCGGTCGCGCACAGCGGCGCAACGGCAAAAAGGCACAGGCACATCGTACCCCGACACACCCCTCGATTCTTACTGACGGTACGACAATCGCCGAGGATGCGTATGAATAAGCGCACCTCTAAACACTACATTTCTGTCATCTACCCCCCGTGACGCGCCCAATTACCCTTGATCACGAATGTAAAAAACCAGTCAATAGCATTTTCAGGGGATGCGGAAAGCGGCGTCCATCATTTACGATTGTTGTGGTCGCCTTTTGCTCCTATGCCTGGGCAAAAATAGCCCGGAGCGATCATAGCGCCCGACGATCAGGATAAGTAGAATGGACGAAGGAGAGGTTACAGCCCACAAGCCTACAACTCATATATAACCTGCGCGGACAGGTTTGTATATAGATTGGAGCATGTTGCAAAAGGCAAACCCATCGCGAGGTGGGGACGCAAAACAAGGGGTCTTGACCGTACAGCAGACGGCAAGACTGCCCAGTTACCAGCTTCGGCACACAACGTCCTCCGGCGTCGTGCACGGAGGGCTTTTTGTTGAGATGCGACGTGTGTTACCGCGCCCCCATCCGACGGTGAACGTAGCCGCACGTACCTCATCCCCCCTCCTGGTAACACAAGCGGGACCCAAAGGGTCCGTCGCCATGCCTCCCTCCCCTCCTCCAACACGGCCTGGACGCGGCGCCGTCGCGCGTGTTGTGAGGCTCTTGCCGGTAGGCCGGCACCTAGGCGACCCGATATGACGCACGCTGTAACAACCTATTGTCGTGCGTAGCAGCGCAGGGACCAAGCGCGGCCACAGATCATCAGCCCCCTACCAGGGGATCAACTACGGAGGATATTAAGAATGCCTATTACATGTGTTCAACGAAGTAAGCAGCTACTGCGCGGCCTTCCACACTGCGGGGCCATGCGCCGAAGGGGGGGGCGCACGCCTGCGAGCCCGCTTCGGCGCGGCGCCGCCGTCGCCATCCTCGGCATCGCCGCCTCTATGCCGAGCATCCTTCCCACCCATAAAGTGATGGCGATACAGCACGCGGCAGCGATTACGAACCTCCCCGATACGACCCAGGGCGTTCACTTCGGCCTTCCTTTCAACGCGCACGTCCCCATTGTCAACGGGGTCCGCCAGGACGCTCCGGCCAACGCTACCGCGGATTACGTCTGGGGGGCCTCGCCAACCGGCGGCCCGAATGTGCCCGGCAACACCGGCGCGTGGCATGAGACATACACACCATGGCGGCGCGAGTCGCCCGGACTCAGCTGGCTCCAGCAGAACCATCCCGACTGGATCATGTACCAGGCGGACCGCAAAACGATCGCCGACTGGGACCCTTCGCTTCCAGGTCTGCCGGATGTCGATACGACGAACCCCGCGTACCAGCAATGGTTCCTGCAGAACTTCGCCTACCCGGCGATGCGCAACGGGTTCCAGGGCATCTCGTTCGACAACGGCCTCACCCACAACGTGGGGAAGGAAGCAGGCCACTATGACACGAACCACAACTGGGTCCAGCAGTACAGCGGCCAGGTCCTCAATGACCCGACGTACGCCAACGCCCAGGCGTCGGCGTTTGCCAACGTTGTGCAGGGCATGCGTTCCGCGTACCCCAATGCCACCATCACGGTCAACGAGGGTTACAACACCTACACTAACCTTTCGCTCTGGAACATGATGGTACCATATGTCGACATGATCTCGGATGAATACGCCTTCAACGACGGGGGGAGCGGCTACACGACGTCGGACCCTGGGGGGAACGGGGTTTCCAACCGCTGGCTCGCGGAGATGCAGCGGTACGAAACGTTCCAGCGCGACCAGGGGGAGGGCATCTGGTTTAACGATAACCTCCCCTACAACGTGTCGCCCTATATGACCGACGGGAATACCCAGGCGCGCGCCGATGTCCAGTGGGTCCTCGCCAACTACCTCCTCATCAAGTACAACCACACGTATCTGGACATCGTCGGCAACCAGCAGTACGGGTATCAGTTGTTCCCTCAGCATGAGTATGCGAGCGCGCAGCAAATCGGCGCTCCTACCAACGACTTCTACGCCAGTCAGGGTGTCTACATGCGCGACTACACGAATGGCCTCGCCGTCATAAACCCCAGTTCGAGAACCACGTTAAGCGTTAACCTTCCGTCTGGCCGTTACAAAGATCTCTATGGGCACGTCGTAACGCTCCCCCTCAGCTTTACCCCGCACACCGGCGCGGTGCTCATCCTTACGAGTACATCCGCGTCACCCGCGACGAGTACGCCGGTTCCTCCGACGAGTACGCCGGTTCCTCCGACGAGTACGCCGGTTCCTCCGACGAGTACGCCCGCGCCGTCGGGCAACCAGACGTTCCGCGCATCGGTCGCGGCGAGCGCCGCCTCGAACATCCTGAGTGGCTCGGCCAGGGTGGGCGCCTGCGCAGCCTGCTCGGGCGGCAACGACGTGCAGTACCTGGGCCGCGACAACGGCGCGTTGCAAGTCAATGGGCTCAACGTCCCCGCGGCCGGCACGTACACTCTGACCCTCGCCTGCGTGAGTGGGCCCAGCGCGCGCGCGGTCGACATCACGGTCAATGGGGCCGCCATCGCGCCGCTGACCTGCCCGGCCAACGGGAGTTGGACGGCCGCGCCGGCGACGGTGAGCGCGTCGGTCAGCCTGCGCTCCGGCGGCAACACGCTCGCGTTCTACAACAGCGACCCGGCGAGCCCCGCCCCCGACCTCGACCGGATTACCGTCGCCACGCCAGCGACGAGTACGCCGGTTCCTCCGACGAGTACGCCGGTTCCTCCGACGAGTACGCCGGTTCCTCCGACGAGTACGCCGGTTCCTCCGACGAGTACGCCCGCGCCGTCGGGCAACCAGACGTTCCGCGCATCGGTCGCGGCGAGCGCCGCCTCGAACATCCTGAGTGGCTCGGCCAGGGTGGGCGCCTGCGCAGCCTGCTCGGGCGGCAACGACGTGCAGTACCTGGGCCGCGACAACGGCGCGTTGCAAGTCAATGGGCTCAACGTCCCCGCGGCCGGCACGTACACTCTGACCCTCGCCTGCGTGAGTGGGCCCAGCGCGCGCGCGGTCGACATCACGGTCAATGGGGCCGCCATCGCGCCGCTGACCTGCCCGGCCAACGGGAGCTGGACGGCCGCGCCGGCGACGGTGAGCGCGTCGGTCAGCCTGCGCTCCGGCGGCAACACGCTTGCGTTCTACAACAGCGACCCGGCGAGCCCCGCCCCCGACCTCGACCGGATTACCGTCGCCACGCCATAGCCCGCAGGCGCTACAGCGACAACCTCGCCTTGACGCCCGCCTTGGCTAGCGTCTATAGCGAGGACCGAGCACGCCAGAATCCGGCGTGCTCGGTCCTCGCTGTTATGCTATTGTTGTGTATTTTTTCGCCCCACCGGCCCCATTCTAAAAACTCGGGGCCAGTATACTGGGGTCACGAAGTAAGCGTGTCGTGAAGTAGGGCTGGGATGCTGGACGACCGGGATCTGAGCGGGGTCACGGACCCGGAGGCACGGCGCATCTTGGGTCTGCTGCGCAATGTGATCGAGGTGCAAGCGGCCGAGATCGCGACGCTGCGGGCGGAGAACCAGCGGCTGCGCGACGAGAACAATCGGCTCAAAGGGGAGCAGGGCGCGCCCACGATCTTGCCCTCGAAACGAGCGGCGGCTGATCACGCCAGCGAACGCGAACGCCGCGCCGGACGATCGGGGCGTCCGGCCGCGCGGAAAGACAAGAATAAGCGCTCCCTGATCCGCATCGATCGGACGGAGGATCGGGAGGTGGACCCGGCGCTGCTGCCGCACGACGCGGAGCGCAAGGGGTATACGGAATTCGTGGTGCAAGATGTGGCGTTGCACACGGACACGGTGCTCTTTCGCTGCGCGCGCTGGTATGCCGCGAGCACGGGGCGGAGCTATCAGGCCCCGCTGCCGGAGGGGTACGCGGGGCAGGGGCACTATGGGCCGGGGCTCAAAGCCCTGGCGCTCCAACTCTATTACCAGGGGCAGATGAGCGAGCCGAAGATCTTAGAGGTGCTGCACAGCGTCGGCATCCAGATCTCGGCGGCGCATCTGGCGACCCTGCTGATCGACCAGCCCGTCTTCGCCGCAGAGTACGCGTGGATCGCGCGGGCAGGGCTGGCCAGCAGCCCGTACCAGCACCTAGACGAGACGAGCACACGGGTGGACGGGGTGGAGGAGCACTGCCACATCCTGTGCGGACCGCTCTACACAGCCTACCGCACCACGCCGCGCAAGGACCGGCAGGCGGTCATCGACGTGCTACGCTTGGGCGCCCCGCGCGCCTACCAACTCAACCGCCACGCGTGGGCCTTCTTGGCGGAGCACGGGCTGCCCGCCGCCGTCCTGAGCGCTCTGCGGCTGCTACCACAAGGCGTCGACCTCGACGCGGGCAGGTTCGGGGCGCTGCTGGACGCGCACATCCCCCGGTTGGGTCCCCAGCAGCGCCAGCAGGTGTTGGACGCGGCGGCCATCGGGGCCTACCGCGTGGAGCATGACGTGCCCTTCGTCGAGATCCTGGTCTGCGACGACGCGCCGCAATTCAAGGGCGTGACGGCGGAGGTGGCCTTGTGCTGGGTCCACGCGGGGCGCCATTTCAAGAGACTCGCCCCTCTCTTCGCGCACCACCGGGCGCTATAGATGTTCAGATAAAGAATGAGACTCCACGGCCGGCTGCCACGCGCACGGAGCGGCCTATTTCTCTCAAACATTATCTGACGAGCTATAGTCGAGCAGTTCCTGGCCGACTTCTGGGCTTACTATCATGAGTTGCAGACATACCGCGCGGCTCCCACGGTGGCGGAACGGGCACGCCTGGACGCGGCCTTCGACACGCTCTTTGCCCGCCGCACCGGTTACTGGCATCTCGACGAGCGCATCACCACGACCGCCGCCAAGAAAGCGGCCCTGCTGTGCGTGCTCGATCACCCAGAGGTCCCGCTGCACAACAACCCGGCCGAGTTGGGTGCCCGCCAGCGCGTGCGCAAGCGCGACGTGAGCTTCGGCCCCCGCTCACGGGCGGGCGTCACGGCGTGGGATGTCTTCGGCACGCTCACCCAGACCGCAACCAAACTCGGCGTCAACGTGGCCCATTATCTCCACGACCGCCTCTCCGGCACCTATCGGTTGCCGTCCCTGGCCACCCTCATCACGCAACGGGCTGCCGCAGCCTACTCCGGCTCCGCTGCGGCCCTCGCCGTCGCGTAGCCCCCGACTTTTCAGTAAGATACCACTACCCCCCTTTCGGCCTGCTCAAGGCGTGATTGTCTACCCCTGCTCAAGGCGACAACTCGGGCGAACCGCCGGCCGCAGCGCCCGAGCCAACTTAAAAGAAGTGTTATATCTCTAACGGCGTTTAGTCAGGTAAGGAGCTACGATCCGCTGTACTGTTAGAGTCATAGGGTGGATGTTGACTCTCCTACGTACATGGCCCTCCATCGGTGGTTACCATCACGGTGAGTTAGGTCGCCCTGGCGACGTGCGGAGAGCAGGCTGTGTCGCACGGGAGCGCGGGCGATGATGTATGCCTACTCGATCCATCCTCAAGCCTACGAATAACGTGCAGGTCGTGGACGTGCTACACCCACTGAGGCGGTGGAACAACCTAGGTGCTGCTATAGTGCGGCCGATGATAATCGCGTGCATAGCTGTGGTATGGTCGGCATGACGACATCGCACAAAGCGCCACCTTCGTCGTGGCTACTATAACAGGGACAGATAGTGGAGGTGAAGCCGGTGGTCGCCCAGAAAAGATTGGCGCGCGCCCACAATGCGCGCCCCAAGGCAAACATCGCGCGGTGCCACGAGACTGTCCTGGTGACGGGAGGAGCCGGCTACATCGGTTCACTCCTCGTGCGGCGGCTGCTCGCGCGGGGACTGTGCGTCCGCGTGCTGGACGCGCTACTGTATGGGGATAGCGCGCTGCGGGACGTGCTGGATCATCCCAACCTCGCGCTGGTCCGCGCTGACCTGCGCCACACCGACGCCATGGCGCACGCGTTCGGACAGGTCGACGCCGTCGTACATTTAGGGGCGATCGTAGGCGATCCGGCCTGTGCCCTCGATCCGTACTTCACGACCCAAATCAACGTGGACGGCACGCGGGCTATCGCCGAGTTGTGCAAGCGCAACGGCGTGCGGCGGATAATCTTCGCCTCGACCTGCAGCGTCTATGGCGCGAGCGACGACATCCTGGACGAAAGGTCGGCCCTGAACCCGGTCTCGCTCTACGCTGAGAGCAAGATAGCCTCCGAACGGCTGCTGCTGGCGTTACACGATGACACCTTCGCACCGGTGCTGCTGCGCTTCGCGACGGCCTACGGCCACTCGCCGCGGCCGCGCTTCGATCTGGTCGTCAACCTCCTCACCGCGAAGGCCGTCGCGGGCGACCCGATAACCATACACGGCGGTGAGCAGT
>JAABUJ010005951.1_pt1 | contig 12012 bp, 10 predicted proteins | sample 5559131 | NCBI WGS metagenome assembly JAABUJ01 (sample SAMN10711875, study PRJNA513366) | rock metagenome | isolation source: Antarctica rocks | place: Antarctica: Victoria Land, Mt New Zealand nord | collected 2016-01-07
CGCACAAAAAAGGTCCGCACCGACCATCTACCCACCGGCTTCTGGGGCCAACGGCGGCGGCATGCGGCCCCAGAAGCCGCTGCTCCGCTTGACCTAGCCGCCTGATGCAGCGGAAACTAGAGTAGTACTAGTTGCCGCTGCGATTTGAAAAATGGCGAAAACAGGGGGACGTGTGAACAGAAACGGTGTGGCCGCACCTAATGGGTGGGACTCTCCGCGCCCGTTTTCCGGCTCAGGCGGCCGCAGCCTGGCCGATGTGGCGCAGGTTGCTGCCGATCACGCCCCAACCAACGCGCCGTTCCATCCCATCGGGGCCACGATCGGCACAGCGGCGCAGCCCATAGTCCCGCCGGAGGCTGCTGATCCGCCCTTCGATGCCGGCGCGCCACTGATACCGCCGACGCCAGCCGCGCTCCTTCTCCCGGTCCCGTTGCTCGCGCGTCGCCTTGCCCCACGCGGGGATGACTAGATGGCGCACGCCCGCGTCCCGTGCCAGCCGCGCATTGTCGGGGCTATGGACGCCACGGTCGGCCGTCACGAGGGCGGGCGCGCCCGAACACCTCTTGATGATGCCCCAACGTGGGCGCGAGCGCCCCGTGCTCCGTCTTGCCATCGACCAGGATGTCATAGCGGCTCACGATGCCGCCCTCGACCTCATCGAAGACGACCGTCCGCCCGAACTCGACTGCCGCGCCGCCTTTGTGGCGCGCGATCACCCGGCTATGCGGCTCAAACAGGCTCACGATTTTCTCGTCCGCCGGGACTTTTCCGCCGTCCACCACGCGCGTGCGCGCCTGCTGGATCACCCGCGCAACCAGGGGGACGAAGCGCGCGACCTGCTCCCGCAGGCGCTGCCCCTGGCCCCGGTCTGCCTGCCCCGTGTCCTCCAAGGCCGCGCGCACCCGCGCCACGTGGTCCAAGGTCTGCTCCGCCGTGGCGAGCATCTTCTTATAGATGGTGACACGTTGTTCCGCCACGGCCTCCCCCTTCTGGCGGGCGGTGCGGTGGAGCGTCCGCAGCCCCTGGCGCATCATGCGCGTGCGCGTGCGGAACGCGTCGCGCGTCCCCTCCAACGCGTTGCCAACGAGAGCCTTGCTCCGCCGCAGCACCCGACTAAGTATCCGCACGCCATCGACGAGCAGGCTGCTATCGGTCGGGTGGTGGATGGCCGTCTGTACCACCGTCCCGTCGATACGCAGTTTACGCCCCCGCGTGACCCGCGCTTGCGTGGCCAACTGGACCACGCGGTCGTTGAGGGCGTGCAGCGTCTCCGGCTGGATGGTGTGCGCCCAGCGCAGCAGCGTGGTCGCGTCGGGCACGCGCTGAAAGTACACGCGGCAGAACCAACGCAAGACCAGGCTGTCGGCGACGCGCTCTTCCGCCTCCCGATAGCTCCAATCGTAGAGGTGCTTGACGATCAGGAGGCGCAGCAGCACCTCGACTGGCGTGGAGTGACGCCCCTGGTGCAACGTCTGCGGATACCGTCGGCTGAGGTCGGCGCGGACGGTCCCGTAGAGGACATCGTCGTCGAGCAGGGCGTCAAGGCGGCGCAAGACGGGGTCGGTCTGGGTCGCGTCCCGTATAGTGGGTAAAAGTGGATAGGAGGTGGACGGAGACGGCCACCGTGTGGTTCTCGTGTAACGTGTTGAAAGTTGCAGGAGAAGGAGCACGACGATGGCCGACGAGATGAGTATGGCACTGGCCGAGTTGTGAAGCAAGATCACGATGAACAGCGACTTTCTATGGGACGGGGTGCGGATACTCGCCCAGGCGCTGATGGAGCTGGAGGTGACGCAGCAGCTCGGAGCAGGGCGGCACGAGCGGATCGACGAGCGGATCGACGAGCGAACGGGGCAGCGCAACGGGTACCGGGACCGCCACTGGGACACGCGGGTGGGGACGATCGACCTGCGGGTGCCACGGGTGCGCGACGGCGGGTACATCCCGAGCCTGCTAGAGCCGCGGCGGCGGTCAGAGCGGGCGCTGCGCGCGGTGGTGCAGGAGGCGTACGTGCAGGGGGTGTCGACGCGGCAGGTGGATGCACTGGTGCACGCGCTGGGGATGGAGGGGATCAGCAAGAGTCAGGTCAGGCGGGTGTGCCAGGACCTAGACCGCGAAGTCGAGGCGTTCCGCGCGCGTCGGCTTGAGGAGGTCTACCCCTACGTGTGGCTGGATGCGACGTCTATCAAGGTGCGAATCGACGGGCGGGTGGTACCGCAGGCGGTGGTCATCGCGGTGGGCGTCCGCATGAGTGGGGAGCGTGAGGTGCGCGGCATCGATGTAGGGCCGAGCGAGGAGGGGGCGTTCTGGCAACAGTTCCTGCGCGCGCTGGTCGCGCGTGGCTTGCGGGGGGTGCAGCTCGTGATCAGCGATTCCCATGAGGGGCTCAAGGGGGCCATCGCCAGCGTCTTCGGGGGCGCGCGTTGGCAGCGCTGCAACGTGCATGTCATGCGCAACGCGCTCTCCTATGTGCCCAAGACGGCCCAGGGGCTGGTCGCGACCACCATCCGCACGGTCTTCGCGGAGTCGGACTCGGCGCGGGCGCGGGTACAGTGGCGCCACGTCGCCGACAGCTTTCGCGACCGCTTCGAGCGTCTGGCGACGCTCATGGACGACGCCGAGGACGACGTGCTGGCCTACCTGGCCTTCCCGCCGGAGCACGGGCGGCAGATCTGGAGCAACAATCCGCAGGAGGGTCTCAACCGTGAGGTTAAGCGGCGCACCGATGTGGTGGGCATCTTCCCCAACGCGCCGGCCGTGCTGCGACTGGTCGGTGCCGTCCTGGGCGAGCAACATGACGAATGGCAGACGGGGCGGCGCTACATGAGCGCGGAGTCGTTGGCCACGCTGGCCATACCGGCAGAGGAGGTGAGGCAAGCGCTCTTGGTCGCCCGTTAGCGAGCGCCGTAGGGGGTGTGGATATGATGGACAACTCTGCGGAGTTGCCCACATACCCACACCCCGGCGACGACGAGGACCACTTATCCCCAATTACACACTCCTTGGGACTTGACCTCGGTCTGGTGCGCGAGTTCGGGCACATGTGCAAAGACACCTTCAAGTTCGTGGCGATCAATCAGCATAGAGTGGCTCTTTATAGGGGTGATGGTTTTCTTTCTCTTACCTACAGTATCGCTCTTTCGCCATCTCTCCTCCAGTCCATTTCGCAACGGCAACCAGTACTAGTTGCCGCTGCGAAATGGATCTACCGCTGCGGCACCAGCCCTGGCACCTACCATTTATTGGTCATCATAGCTACAAACCGCATACTTATGTTGCGATTTTAGGGCATGGTTCATTTTACGCCTGGAAACGTGTTGACAGTTCGCGTGAGGTGGATCGGAAATTCGCGCGTGGCAGCCGCCCCAGCCACGCCCGAACTGTCAACACGTATCTGAACCATGCCGATTTTAGTAGGTTTAACCGTAGACACAGGCGCCGCATTTCCATTTCGCAACGGCAACTAGTATTAGTTCATCTTCGTAATGTGGACCCTCATTATTGCGAAGATGAACTATTTGGTTGAGACAATCGCGTAATCACATGGCGCGCCCGATTCAGACGAGCGTGCGCGCGTTGGGCGTCAGCACGTCCTGCAAGATGTCTCCGGCCAGGTTGAACGTCAGCGCTGTCACAAAGATGGCCAGGCCAGGGAACGTGGACTGCCACCACGCGTTAAGGACGTTCTGCGCGTCCGCGCTCACCATGAGGCCCCACTCAGGGGTCGGGAGTTGTGCGCCCAAGCCGATGAATGAGAGGCCGGCGGCGGCCACAAGCACGTTACCCATGTCGAGCGAGAGCTGCACGATAACCGGCGACATGGCGTTGCGCAGCACATGACCGAGCAAGATGCGGCGGGTAGGAACGCCGAGGGCGCGCGCCGCTTCGATGTAGGCGTTCTGCTTGACGCTCAGCACCTGGCCGCGCACGAGGCGCGCATAGGTCGGCCACCAGATGACGCCCAGGGCAATCATACCGTTGACAAGGCTCGGACCGAGTGCGGCGGCCAACGCCAGCGCCAGAACGATGCCGGGAAAGGCCAGAAAGATGTCGGTCACGCGCATCAGCAACTCGTCGACGATGCCGCCGGCGTACCCGGCCACGGCGCCGATCACGATGCCGGCCACGAGGGCAATAGAGAGCACGATCGCCACGGCCATCAGCGAGTAGCGCGTACCAACGATCACGCGACTAAAAACGTCGCGGCCCAGGTCGTCGGTACCCATCAGATGCGCCGGGCTGGGCCCCAGGAATTCGTTGACCGGATCGGGGTTGACCGGGTTGTAGGGGACCAACGCCGGTCCGAAGATGGCCAGCGCGAGCAGGATAAGCATGGCCACGCCCACGATGATGGGCTGCGGGCGCAACATCACGCGCCGTATGTGGCGTTGCAGCGCCGAGCCCGCAACCGTCACCGCTTCCGCGGCGATATGCTGCGCCGTGAAGTCTGGCGCGGGTTCCAGCGCGGGCTCACGCATAGGTAATCCTCGGATCGAGGACGGCATAGAGCAGGTCGACGACCAGATTCACCAGCGTATAGACCATGGCGATGATGATTGTGACGCCCATGATGGCCGCGTAGTCGAAAGCGCGAATCGCCTGCACCGCGTAGAAGCCAATGCCGGGCCAGGAGAAGACGATCTCCACCAGGAAGGCGCCGCCGAGCAGGTTGCCGACTTGCAAGCCCATCAGCGTCGTCGTGGGGATGAGGGCATTACGCAAGGCGTGCCGGTAGACGACGAATCGGCGTCGTAGCCCCTTGGCGCGTGCCGTCCGGACGTAGTCCTGACCCAACGCCTCGATCATACTGATGCGCGTGACGCGCGTCATCGTAGCCAGCGAGGCGAAAGCCAGCGTCACGGCTGGAAGAATGATGTGCCGCACGCTATTGCCGAGGGCGCTCCAATTGCCCGTCAACAGGCTATCAAGGGTATACATGCCGGTGATGTGCCGTGGCGGGTTGACAAAAAGATCCAGACGTTGCTCGGCCGGCAATAGGTGTAGGCGACCGTAGACCGCGAGCTGGAGTACCAGGCCGAGCCAGAACAGCGGCAGGGCCACACCGGCGATAGAGAAGATGCGAATGAGTTGGTCGGGCCAGCGGTCCTTGGCGAGCGCCGAGAGCACGCCCAGCGGCAGTCCGACAAGGATACAGATCACCAGCGCGTAGAGCGTCAGTTCGACGGTCGCCGGGAAGTAATCGCCGAAGTCGGCGATGACCGGCCTGTGGCTGTAGGTGGACTGGCCGAAGTCGCCGTGCAGCAGGTTGCCCATGTAGATGAGGTACTGCACGGGCAGGGGCTGATCGAGTCCCAGAGAATGGCGCAGGGAGGCGATTTGCTGCGCCGTGGCCGTGCGGCCGAGCAGCAGGCGCGCCGGATCCGCCGGCACAAGGTGTGAGATCGCGAGCGTGAGCAAGCTCACACCGATCACAACAACGACCAGAAAAGCAAGGCGTCGGGCCAGGAACATAGGCATGAGGGCGAAGTACTCCGTCTGATAGCCGGCGGATACCAGGAGGCGGCAGGCGCTTCCACGCCGCCCGCCTGCTGCCTGCTACGACCGATACATGGTGTACAGCGGATAGTAGGCGCTAGTATAGAGGAAGTTGTACTGGTAGCCATGCACCGTGGAGCGCAGCGCGACGCGCTCGTTGGGCTGAACGGGCCAGATTTCGAGCGCCTGCGCATAGACCCGATCACAGATCTTCTGGTACAGGCGATAGGCCGTGCCCATATCTGTTGCCTTGCGCGCCTGCAGTAACTCCTGGTCGGTGGTAGGATCGTTGTAGAAAAAGTAGTTGCCGCCGAGCGGCGCCACGTTCTTGGAATAGAAGTACGACCAATACTCCTGCGCGTCGTCCGGATAGTCCATGCCCCAGGCACCGATCCAGATGTCGGGTGTCGTGGCGACCTTCTGGATGATCTGGGTGTACGTGGCGATGGGGATACCCTGCAAATTCGCCGTCACCCCAATCTTGGCAAGGTCGGACTGGAAGATCTGCGCCATCTGAATAGCCGGCGTATCACCGGGCAGATAGCCCATGCTGAACGAGAGTTTCTTGTGGGCGTACCCCGCTTGCGCCAGCAACGCTTTGGCCTTGGTCAGATCGAACGTATAGAGATGCGTGGCCGGGACAAAGTTTTCGAAACCGGTCGGTCCGACGCCGGTCATCCGCGTGGCATGCCCTTGATACACGCCGCGGACCACACCCTCGTAGTCGAAGGCGTAGGACAGCGCCTGTCGCACCAGCGTACTACGCATGGCGCCCTTGGCCGCATTGAGACGAATGTCGCGAATTGTCTGGGCGGTCCGCTCGATCACGTGAATCCCCTGCTCCTGCGCTACGGCCGCGACGTCCTGATTGCTCAGGTTGTCGGTGGCGTCGAGGTCGCCCTGCTCCAACTCCAGCCGCTGCGTACTCGACGCCGCCGGCCATGTAATAGTGACCTCCGCGATAGGCTATTCTTTCCAGATACTCCAGCCGCCGTCGACAACCACATGCGTCCCCGTGATGTACGAGGCGTCGCTGGAGGCCAGGAAGCACACGGCGGCGGCAACCTCTTCTGGTCGCCCAAGCCGCCGCGCGACGATCTGATGGGCCTGTTCCTCTTGCTGCTCGATGGTCGGGTCGTTCCACGCTGGCGTCAGGATCGCCCCTGGTACCACGGCGTTGACCCTCACGGTCGGGCCATACTCGGCGGCCAGTTCCCGCGTCAAGGCGCAGATCGCGCCCTTCGCGGCGCCGTACGCCGCGCGCCGCCGGAATCCGAACAACGCGTGGACGGAGGACGTATTGATCATCACGCCCTCGGCGGCAAGGAGGTGCGGCATACATGTCTTGACGGACAGAAAGATACTTTTGAGGCATACCGCGATCTGCCGATCCCACACGCGTTCGTCGAGTTCGTGCGTCGGTCCCTGGACTTCAGCGTAGGCGTTGTTATGCACGATGTCGATGCGCCCGACGTGCCGCAGCGCCCTATCGGCCAGGACGCGCCAGTCAGCCAGTACGGACACATCGCAGTGGCAGTAGAAGGCTGTACCACCGGCGGCCCTGATCTCGCTAGCGACTGCCTCTCCACGCTCATCCTGGATGTCGGCCAAGATCACGCTCGCGCCCTCGGCGGCAAGCCGCAGCACTGTAGCCGTGCCAATTCCACTCGCCGCGCCGGTCACGATCGCCACCTTGCCTGCGAACCGCATCGCGACACCTCCTCCTTCCTTCACAGGCTACATCTCCGTACCATGGACGGTTCGCTCCGCGCGCTACACCCCAGGCGTGAGGTACCTGGCAAACCAGTCGACGGCCTGTCGCGCGGTGTCGCGCTCGTGTGCCCGCTCATTAGGGCCATGTTTTGCGCGCGGGTATATCCTCAGACGCGCCGGCACGCCGCGGTCGCGCAGCGCGCGTAGGAACTGATAGCCCTGGCCAACCGGCACACAGTCATCACGCTCACCATGCAGGATGAGCGTCGGTGTACGGGCGCGGTCAATGTGGGTGAGCGGCGAGAAGCGCACGTAGGGACCGGATAGGTCGTAGGGGTCGGCTGGCCGGCCGGGGGCGCCGTAGAAGAGGGCATCCCAGGTCGGAATATTGGTGACTCCGTGGAAGGATCGCCAGTCGGCGATGCCAGCGCCCATCACGGCCGCCTTGAAACGGTCAGTCTGCGTGACGGCCCAGGCGCTCATGAACCCACCATAGCTCCAGCCACCGATGCCCAGGCGATCAGGATCAGCGACGCCGCATGCAACGACATAGTCGACGCCAACCATGATGTCGCCAAAATCTGCACCGCCCATATCGCCTAGGTTCGCCTCGGTGAACGCCGTGCCCCACCCCGTCGAGCCGCGCGGATTGGGGAGCAGCACGGCCATGCCGCGGGCCGCGAGCAGTGGCGTCCACCACTTGGCGAAGCTATAGGCGTGCACATCGGCCGGCCCCCCGTGGACGATGACCACCAAGGGCAGGCGCGCGCCCTCGCGATAGCCGGGCGGCAGGGCCAGCAGCCCCTGGATCGTCGTCCCGTCGGGCGCGGTCCAACGCAGCGTGTGGGTCGGGCCAAGCGCCCACTCCTTTGTCTGAGGGTGCAGGCGCGTGAGCCGACGCCAGTCCGCCAGGCTGGCGCCCTCCAGCCGCGCGATCCACACGTCGGGAGGGCTCGTTGAATCCATGCGCGACATGGCCACCGTGTCGCCCACGCGGCTGAAACTCCTCTGGCTCCCCGCGATGGCGACCTGGGCGCGCCAGAGCGTGCCCGTCCCACCGTCGACGTCAACGCGCCGCAAGGCGCCCTCGCCCTCCTCGTAGCCGGAGGCGAGCAAGGCGCGTCCATCGGGCTCCCACGCGATCCAGAACGCCGAGAACGGTTGTGCCTCGGTGAGATTGCGCGCGTCGCCGCCATCGGCCGGGACCAGCAGGATGTCGCCGCCGTAGTTGCCACGATCGCTCCAGGTGCAGGAGAGCACGGCCACCGCCGCGCCGTGGGGAGAGAAGCGCGGGTGGGCCAGTTGCCTGTTACTTGTGTAGAGCGTGCGGAGCGCGGAGCCGTCGAGTACGGCCAGGGCCAGGCGCGCGTCGAACCAGGACCATTCATAGGGCAGGTCGGAGGCGACCACGGCGGCGGTGTGGCCGTCAGGCGAGAGATCGAACTCCCACACCTGTACGCCCTCCGGCGTCAGCGGCGTCACCGTGCCGTTTTGCAGGTCGGCGGCCCACAGCCGCCAATAGAGTGGCCTCTCCTCCACGTCGATGGCCCCGCCGCTCTCCTCGTCGCGCGTGCGGTCCTCGTCCGACTGTGGCTCCGTCATCAGCAGCACTAAGTGCGAACCATCGGGCGCCCAGGCCAACTCGTGAATCTCGCCACCCACGGCAGTCAGGCGACGCGCCTCGCCGCCGTCGCGTGGCAATAGGTAGACCTGTGTTCCGGCGGCGTGCGCCTCAGGGGGTAGGTCATGGGGGCGGTCGGAGACAAATGCGACCGTCGCGCCGTCGGGCGACCAGCGTGGTAGCCCATCCACCGCCGTGCCGGCCGAGAACGGCCGCGCCGCGCCGCCCGCGACAGGGACAGCCATGATTGTCTTCGACGCCCGTTTCTCCTTCTCGTCGTAGCGCCGGCCCACCACGAAGAGGGCCATATGACCATCGGGTGAGAGGGTGACCTCGTCCACGGTCTGCAGCATATCCAGCTGATCGTCGATAGTGATTGGCCGGCGCGTCGTACTCGTCATCGGCGTACTCTCTCTCATGATGTCCATGGATGCATGGAATAGGTGAATTGGCAACAGACGCCGCGCCCCAGACTGTTGATGCAGCACAGCCGACGCTTCACTATGCGCGGAAACGCGGTGGCTATACCGAAATTACTCACTGGACACTTTTAGCATCTTCTTGCGGTAGATGTCCATGTCGACGATAGCGCCAATCGCGCGCGATTCTTCGGCGGCGAAGGCCAGCAGGTGGCCCTCCAAGGAATTGCGCGCTGAGGTGAGCGTCGGCCCACTAGGGTTCTGGACGGCCGCCTTGAACGCCTGCATCACGCCCGCGTCGCCCCCGCCATGGCCGTACTCGTCGTCAAGCTGAGGGATCGGGATATGCTCAACGGTACGATAGCGATGATCATAGACGGCGATCTGGGGCTGCTCACCGTCCACTGCACTGGCGCGTAGCGTCGCCCGCGTCCCGTCGTAGCGCATGGTCCGCCCTTCTTCGTGCGAATGCCCATGCATGACGAGCGTCGTCAGCGCCCCATTATCATGCTCCATCGTCACGACTTGATGATCCACCACATCGTTGTCGCTCTGGTAGACGCAACGACCATAGGGGCCAGTCTGTAGCGCATATAAGCGTGCGGCGTGCGAGGGGTCGGCGCTGATCGCCGAGGTTGGCCAGCCTACGTCGTCGGTCAGGTACTGACGTGGCGCGTAGAAGGCACAGTCATCAGCCACCGGGCAGCCATCGGTACAGCGCGGCGGCGCCCCCGGCGGCCGATTCTCTGTTCGGAAGTGCAGCAGCGAGCCGAACGACTGTAGGCGCTTGATCGGATGGTCCGCCAGCATCCATACCAGGATGTCCAGATCGTGGCAGCACTTCTGCAGGATCATTGGGCTCGACTTTTCGGCATTGCTCCAATTACCGCGTACGAAACTGTGGGCCATATGCCAGTAGGCGACGTTCTCGCGGTGCTCCACCGCCACAATCTCGCCCAGGCGACCCGAGGTGACGATGCCATGTAATGTTTTGTAGAAAGGGGTGTAGCGCATCACATGGCAAATCATCAGCAGACGCTCGGCCTGCTCACTGGCCTGCGCCAAGCGCACACAATCTTCCGGCGTGACAGCCATGGGCTTCTCAAGCAGGACCTGATACCCCATCTCCAGGGCGGCTAGCGTTGGGGCAACGTGCAGCCGGTCTCCGGTACAACAGACGAGCGCCGGAGCGAGCGGCCCGGCAGCGATCAGATCTTCCCATCGCTCGTAGGTGCGCTCCGGCGGCACGTTGTGCTGAGCGGCGAAGCGTGCGCGGCGCGCGGCGTCCGGCTCGGCCACGGCGGTAAAGCGGACGTCCTCCGGATGACCTAGCGCATAGGCGCCATAGGCGAAAGTCCCCCGTCCTCCGGCTCCAATCAACACGGCCTCGATTGGCTCGTTCGTCGTCATAGCTATATATCCTTTCTTGAGTCTGGCCGTTACCTCAGGGCTATGTCATGCTTGCCTTGACAGTGAGAGAGCGTATGACGGGGAGGCTATGCGCTATGCAACGCCCCTCCCCAACGATGTCGAGGTTGATCGCGGTCACGACCGCGACAGCGAACGTTGGCGGCATCGTCACGCCCCCAGGGCGGGCAATACGACGGAGCGCGCGAGGTGGCGCGGCGCGTCGGGATTGACGCCGCGGCGCTCAGCCATGCGCACCGCTAGGAGTTGGGCCTGGCTAAGGGTGACGATCGGGTCGTCGTCGGCCTGCCAGACCGTAGCGCCCGTCCGACGCACATCGTCGAGGACGGCGCTGCTTGGCCCGTCATCGCGCGGTTCGAGACACCAGACCAGCGAATCCTCGCTCGCGCAGGCGATGGGGCCGTGGCGGTAGTCCAGGGTTTGATGCCCTTCGGCGACCAGTAGCGCGGTCTCTTGGACGTTCAGCGCCCCGGCGAGAGCCTGCCCGTGTCCGAGATAGACGACATGATCATGCGCGCCGTTCGGGGTAGGATCGAAGGCGGCCAAAGCATCGTCCAAGCGCTCCGGCACATTCTGTAGCGCCGCGCGCGCGCGATCGCCGCCGATCAAGACGCGCAGCGCCAACAGTGTGGCCGTGATGAAACGGGTCTGGATCACACCGCACTCAGCCGCGAACTCTAGCCGCAGCACCGCGTCGGCTTCCGTCTCGGCCGGCGTGTCCACATCTCCACTGATCAAGAGCACGCGCGCCACTCCGGCGCGCCTGACGCATCGCCTCGACCACCTCCGTCGTGGTCCCGCTGCGGCTGATAGCCACATGCGTCCAATCACGCCACGGGCGGTAATCCGAGGCTACAATGGCCCGCGCTGGCTCTCCACGGCTCTCCTCGCAGAGCGCTGTAGCGCTCGCGGCGAGGCAGTATGACGAACCGCATCCGAGAAAAACGACGGGGCCACGTAGTTGTCGCGCGATCACGCCCCCATCGCGATCAAGGCGAGCGAGCGTTTGTTGAAGGATCGCGGGCGTGCTGCGGATGTCACGTTCAACACTGGTCATTGGTTACTTTCTCCCGTCTCTGTAGGGCTGGCCAGCGCCACGGCCGGCTCATCCGCCCGCACGTTATGCGTCTAATACCCGGATGAGCCGCGCCGCGTTGTCATGGTAGACCCGCCGCAGCACATCGTCAGACACGTCGATCCCGTAGATGTGCCAGCGTCCCTGGCGGCCCTGATCATCGGGCGCGTAAGGGAAGTACTCGTCGGCCGTCTCCAGGAAGCGGAAGTAGGGGGCATACTCATCGGCCACGGGCGGGAACCTATCCAATCCGAAGAGGA
>JAABUJ010005952.1_pt1 | contig 12008 bp, 8 predicted proteins | sample 5559131 | NCBI WGS metagenome assembly JAABUJ01 (sample SAMN10711875, study PRJNA513366) | rock metagenome | isolation source: Antarctica rocks | place: Antarctica: Victoria Land, Mt New Zealand nord | collected 2016-01-07
AGTGAAGAGTTGGTGGTTGCGAGATTGGGGTGGTGGGGATTTGGGGTGAGGTGGTGGATGGGGCGCGTGACGCAGGGTCTGACTGTCGTTAGATGAAAGCTAGAAGTAGAGTCGCGAGCTTGTTCGTCAACGCTTTCGCTCGACATTCCACGCAGAGCGTAGCGGCTGGCAAAAGAAGCGCAGGCAAGTACTATTGGTAACGTGTATTCTACGCTGCAGCATACACGATCTGCAAAATTATCCTCTTGCCCTTGACATGATTGCAAGGACGAATCGAATCTTCAGTAACACCGAGTTGACGTCTGAGTTGACGTCACGATGAGATAGGTCTTCGTATCGTGTGAGATTTTGAAGTACCTTGAGTGAACTCAATACGGTACCTCACTTCAATAAATCAGGTGAATTGATCGGGCAAGAAAATAGAGTCCGACAGCAATCGTCATGAAATATTCCATGTAGGATGGCTTTTCCATGAGATCGCCGTACTCGTATTGGACCGAGTCATAGCCACATAGCCCTAGCCGAGGTTTGGTGAGTACGAAGCCCTTTGACGAACGGAGCTGAGATCAAAGAGATGATGTTTGAAAAGTAGATTAGCTACATATGCTTCCATTGTCGAAGATATATGATCTTCCAAGCAGTCAGCTCAAAAACGGCCTCTGCTTATTCCTACCGTATTCCCCGCTTATAGCATCTAATTTCACCCCCACCAACACCATTTCCAGATCGCTTTTCGCAGGGTTCGAACAAGCTTGCACTTGCAGTCTCCACTGGCCTCTACGGATAATCCACTCGCCAAAGTCATCCAGACTGCCCAAACGCCTCCGCTTTCGAGGAGGAGAATTCCTAGTAGGAGTGGCGCTGACCTGCCGTGTCGGATTTTGGGACGCTGGCTGTCGATGAATTGACTCTCCTGCATTTCGTCTTTTGGCGGAGGCTACATTCGCAGTGACCGGCGCTGTAGGTTCGTAGTCGTTAGGAGCCCCGCTGACAAGCAACGCCGGATCCGCATCGTCTGTATCGCTCCCAACGCCAAGACCTCCCCATTTGACCTCGTACGGACTCCCATCGAGTAGGACATGTGCATCGCGCTCGATGCGAATCTTGACCTGATCCTCGCTCAGGGGCGTGTTGCCTGGACTTGCCGGCTGTTTAGCGGCACCTCCGGACAGCATCATCAACCCCAACGGCACGTTTGTTGGTAAGTTCATCTTGTTTGCCACAACCTGGAACAAACTTGAAATTCTAGCCTTTGCCAGGCCGCGAAAGTCGGCTCGCATGGTTCGCAGGTTGATCTTTGTAGAGTCAGCACCAACTTCGAGGATGAGCTCATAAGTATCTTCGTCCACGAATGGGCGACTGTAGTTGACCCATCCGCCTGATGGAGATCGATCTGCTGGCGACGACTCTGCGACAAATGAGACACCCGACGGTCTGATGTCTTCGAGCCTAATCACAATCTCGGACTTGGCACGCTCTAGGTTGTAGCCAATATCATGCGGAATCAGCTTCTGCTCTAGGCCTCGCAGATGATAGTATCGGCAGTCGCGGAGTAGTTCTGCTCGATGTTCTTCGTTCCGGATGTGCATGGGATATCCTCGCAGCATGTGAAGGAGCTCAGAAAAAACTGCAGCAGAATGATTGGGTACACTTGGGGGTAGTATTGACGGCGGCCGGAGTAGGCTCTTACGGTCGAGTCCAGGGAACACTTCAGCTGGAGTTGAGAAGAACATGGTAAAGCCCAAGGAAAAGAAGTTGGGTGAATCGCCAGGTCCAGAGAATATGTCTCGTGGTACTTGAAAGTGCTTATGACCGATCTCTATGAATATCTCAGAGTCAAAGAGCTGTGATATCAGTCGCGGTACTGTAATCTGATTAACTTGGAGTTTCGTTACGCATGATCCAGAACTTACAGCTGTAGAACTGGGCGTCCGCAAACAACTTCACGAAGTGGCGGCCATCTTGCGGTCGCACGTGGTAACCTGGCGGTAGTCAGAAGAAGCTTCAAGACAGATCAGTGGCACTCTCCACACCTTGCAAATGTCTTGAGATCTCTTGAAACGTGACGGGATCTCGGTCAATGCACAACGTTCTTACGCCAACAGCACCATCCTCGTTTTGGCGTAACTGGTCCTCGAAGAACCGGGAGAAGTACGAGGGTGCTCTAGAATTCTCAGCTCCATTTCAAATAGTTCCATGCAATAGTCATACAGTGGTGTACTAACCATCGGACGCAATTGAAGCTCCTGATAATCGGAATAGCTCGGACCCTATTTGTATAGGAAAAACTTTCTCTGCTGGCAGTCCCGATTGAGTGCGCTGAGGGCGTTCAGTCCTGCCGGTTTGCAAGATGCCAGGCGGTTGATCTGCCCCGACACGTGGCTCTGCCCGTTGCGGAGCTACCGAACCCATCCCACCTCCACTCCCATTAACCTCCACATCATCTCCCGAGCCGCTGGCGGCATCCGACGAGATGGAGTCAGTCGTTTTATTGGCTAGCTGATCCCTCGAACCTATGTCTGCAGATCTATGACCGCTTGTACCACGTAATGGCGTAGGATTTGGCATCCGTTCATTCGAGTCTGTTTGTCTCTCCCAGCCTGCTGGGCGCCGTGTAGAACCGGGTACTGCTGAAGATGGTGTAGATTGCGCCTTTGTCTTCAGTGAGGTGGGCAACAATGCCGTAGCTGGCCGCTGCGGCACTTTCCCAGCCGCCGACAGAGCTAGCGAGGGCTGAAGACTTATAGAAGCGGGCCTGGAATTACCCCTTGGGACTTGTAGATGTTTAGACGATGAAGATGATGATGTGGTATAATATTCCTTATCCGGATGTGTTTGTGTGAAGTCAGTCAGACCCTCGTCCTGTTGCTGAGATGCATCTACAGCATTGAAGTAAAAGCCAGGTTGATTGGACGAATGACTATGGAACGAGCCCAACGACGGATCGGGAACTACAGACTCAGCGGCTCTCGGATCGCTCGTAAAGTTCGGTGCGTTCAAAGATCCAACACCCTGAACAACATATGACTGCTCGTTGAAAGCCAGAAATGGTGCTGGATATTGGACCTGGTCGGAGCCCTGGCCATTTACCGGGATGGCATCGTAGTTGGTGCTATCGCTTTCTGCTGTCCAATGTTCACTCTGCGCTGGGAAGAAGGTTGTTCCAAATTCTGGGCCACTATTGCTTTGAACCGATTGTCCAATTCTCCTCGACAAGCCATCCTCCTTTGGCGCAGCCGGCATTAGCCGCTCGCTCCAGTGGCTTCGAACTCCGTGCTTAAGTGCTCGTTGTGAAGCCGCAAAGCCTCCGGCCAGGCGCCTCTGATGCAAAGGACACGATTCTCAGGAGGGGACTTTCAGGTTGGTACGGGTTGTTGTGCTCAATGCGCTAAATGCTGACTGCTTTTATTAGCGACCGAATGCACCGAAAGCCATTAGGTTCTTGATTACAAATACCTCGAGACACAGGTCAGATGGTCTCACTAAAACCTTGGATGATCCTACACTAATTCTGAACTTTAAGATTTTTTATGAAGCTAACAAGCAATCTATAAGATTTTTTGACTAAGATAATTAATTCACTAAATTGAGGAGCTTAACAGCTTTTTTAACAGTCAAATTCTTCATCTTTTCTTCACATCTGATTCAATGTTGAACATAAGACCTTTCTTGCAATATATGATGAATATATTGCTAATGTATTCTCAGCACTATCTTATTCACACTATGTATTCATCTGACTTGTTATTTTTTGATCAAGAGATAAATAAAACATTAATGTGAATAATGTATTCTAAATGCATTACAGATGCATTATGATTAATCTTTAACAACTGTTAATGTATTCTGAATACATTAAAAAGATAAGATTATCATGATATCAGAAGAAGTATTTTGCTGACTCAATGTGAACTATAAGAAATTAAATGCTTCAGAAATGTGCCTGATTATGATGAGAATCATAGATGCATTACTTATATGATGATAATGTATTAACAATATATTAGAAAAGATTCTTCAACATTAACAATCTATATAAGCATCTGAATAGTCATGAGATGAAAGTTGTTTCAATAAAGACTGACTTTGTGTCACTACTGAAGAAAAGAAACATTAAAAGTAAGTAAATTTCTTTTATAGAAATGAGATATATTCTGAATGTATTCATAATGTATTAGAACTGTTTGAAAAGATGATGATACATGTGAATGAAGACTTGATCAAATATGACTTAGATTTAATAGCAGTGAAGAAAGACAAAGATATTGTGTCAATAATACATCTTTAATGCATTCTAAACATATTAATCATGAACTTTTCTAATCATCAGAATACATTGCTAATGTATTAGATGACATTTACTTGAGCAAAATGAATGTTGATGATGACAGAGATAAAAAAAAGAAGTTAGCACTCTTTACAATAAAGAGAAAGAAGATATAAATATATGTTGAATGCATTTAAGATGCATTGCTAATGTATTAGTCATTAATGACAGCAATGAAGAAGATTCTTAAGTTAATTCTTAAGCACAACAGTTATGCTGAGTGTAAGATGATTAAACACAGTAGATTGAATTCATTCAGTATGTATTTAAGATGTATTTCTAATACATTACAGAATGCTGACAGATTTATGCTGTTTGCAATAATTTTTAGAAGTTTGTCAATTTGAAGAATGAGAAAGACAAAGATGAAAATGAGAATGAGATTTAATACATTACTAATGTATTAAAGATAGACTAGCCTTTTTACTGAGCTGTGAATAGTGCTTTGATTGACATTTAACAGTAAAATAATTGATTAATACATTTGAAATGCATTGTGAATATATCTTACTTGATGAAATCAGGTCATCTGACTTTAGATTTTAAAATTATTAATTTCTTACTTAATCATCATAAATGATTTTCTCAGTCAATTCACCTTCATGTTTCTTTCACATCACATTCAATGAAGATAAAGATCATAACTACATTGTATGAGAGATGTTTTACTAATGAATTACTAATGAATTTCTAGAAATATCTTAACTATAACTTATGTTCTGATAGTCTGCCCTATTATGATCTTGATGTGAGTAGAGAAGAAGACTAATATATTTTTAATGTATTTAACATTTTAATGTAAATATTCTCTAATGCATTAGAGATATATTAACTTGATAATTAAGTCATTGTTCTTTCAGAAGAGATTTTCTGTTGATTCAATGTCAACAGTGATAATGCAAGCATAGCTGTAGAGATGTGCTCAGATAAGATAATATATTTAATATTTAGTATATCTGAAATATTGAAAGAAATGAATACTCATGCTATACTATGTCATCTAGTGAAATCTCTAAACTATGTTGTCTATGAGCATGTCTTGATCAAGAGAGTTACAGAAGAAGTAGAAAGAATGTTGATTGCAGTTAATGTGAATAAAGTCTTCACTCAGTCTTTAACATTAGTTCTATCTCACTTTATAGAAGCAGCTAGAACACTGCTTCTCAACACTTTTACTTGATGAGACTGCATTTATTGACTCTCACTGATAGCAAACATCAGATGACTAAATACATCATTAAGAGTTCAACAAATCATTTAAGAATTCAACTAATCATTAACAGTGAGTTTTATGAATTTAATGAACTGCTCAAAGATTTGTCTAAACAGAGACTTAATAAGCTCATCAGCAATCATTTCTTGACTGAGTACAAAGTTTATCTAAATCTGATTGTGCTTATGCAAATTGTAGATGTTATAATAAAAGACATCAATGTACTTTAACTGCTTATGTACATGTATATTCTTAATTAAGATCAAGACAACTTGATTGTCTTCTTTGAGCTAAATAAGTAAAGAAGCTTGATGAGCTTCATTCTTTTGAATGCTTATGCAGTGTAAGTTGACTTCAAGATATTTGTCTATATTTATGTCTCTTAACATCTGTTTAAGTCAGATCTCAGTCTTCATACACATTGACATAATTATGTATTCAGTCTCAGTAATTAAGATAACAACAAACTTCTGTTTTTAACTTGTTCACAACACTGATTCATCTTTAAGCATATAGATACACTTTAAAATTGATTTTTGATTCTGCTTATTCAAAGCATAGTTGAAGTCAGAGTATTTAAGCATTGCTTGACTCTCATTAAAGCTGTACATGATGCTGAGATTGATAATTAATCTTATGTACTGCAGTAGTTTCTTAAGTACATATTCATGATGCTTTACAGAATCACTGAGATATTGACTTAATCAATTTAATGTGAAGATAATGTTTAACTAAATATGAATTGCTGCATACATTAAGCTTTCAATTGTCTATTAATACTGTCTTTAATCTATTCTTTGATCAGTTGAGCTGATGAGACAAAGAACATCATATTCATTAAGTGAAATGCTGATGACTCTGTGCTTATTAAATTGCATATAAAGATTCTGTAGTATCTTGTTTATGTAGTGAGTCTAATTTAGATGCAGAATTCTCATTTTGCAGTTGCATATAACTTGAATGCTAAGAATTTTCTGTATCTTTCTTAAGTTCTTAACTTTGAACACACTTATAAGAGCTTGCTTAAATCAGAAAATGTGTAGCAGATTTATTGAAGTCATAACAATATTGTTTACATAAAGAAGCAGCATAATTCTTTTAATGCTGTGAAGAAGAAGACAGAGATCAGTCTTATTTTAATGAAAACTTAATTTAAGTAGTTTAATAACATATTGTTCATGTCAGTTCTGTGTGACTTGCTTAAGATCATAAAGGCTGTGCAGTATGTGCAGAACATGATTAGATGTGATATTGACTTCAGAAGAAAATGTTATATAGATTGTTTTCTTTAGAAAGAATTTTGTGAAGACATTATTAATATTTACTTGATGACATTCTAGATTCTTAAGTACAATGATAGTCAGAAAGACTTGCAGAGTGTTAAACTTGACAATAAGAGCAAAAATATTTTTATAATTAACATTATATATCTGTGAGAAGTCTCTTGCCACAAGTCTTGCCTTAAGCTTGTTTAAGAATTTGTTGATGTTCAGCTTAAATTTAAAGATTCATTTGCTGATCACAATGTTGACTTTTCTTAATGACACAGCCTCTTCTCATATTTCATTTACTGTCAAGACTGTCAGCTCTGCATAAATGATGTTTTTTTACATTTCTTCTCAGATTGAGTCTCTCACTGCTTCAGTATAGATGACAGATGTTAAAATGTCAGATCTGATCATAGAGTCTTCTTTGTCTACAGAGAATGCTGTAAGTGTCAGTATAGCTCTTAATATTTTAATTGAGAACTCATTTACATCTTAATTGTCATTGTCATCATTTCTCTTTCATTTCAGAATCTCAATGCACAGAAAGATTCTGACTTCTTTAAATGTCATTATCTTAACTTAATCAATGTTAATCTTCTCATTTAACAACTCATCTAGATTGACTGCAGTCAACTTGATCTCATGTTGTTTATCTTAAGACTTGTCAGCCTTAATCATAATTAAATTAGACTGCATCTTACTGTTTTAAGTCATAAATGTCTGATCTGAAGTTGTGATCTTTATAATGATTAACTTCTTTTATGAATGTTCAATGAATCTTCTGTTTAAAAGAACATTTAATGTCTGCTGTTGCAGTTTAAGATCAACAGTGCCTTTCTTCTTGCTTTTAGCAAACTTCACAGCATAATTCTTAATGATGTACTTAAGATCTGAAGCTCAAAGCTGATACTGCTTTGTGATTTCCTCAATGTAGCTCATAAAGACTCTTATTTGTTCTTAATTCATGAACTTGTCACATCTATCTTTAGATAATAACTTGAGATCAATGTAGCTGTAGCACTTGCATTCTTATACATAAATGTAATTAATGAATGACTTTACATCAGTGAAAGCTTTCTCAGAAGTCATCTGCTTACTGTTAATTAAGAAATTAGTTGCTGTTCAATTGCAAAGATAAACATCTGTCTGTACTGTCTGCACTCAGAACTTTATTGACAGTTGTATCTCTTTAATCATGATATACACTGAGTTCTCAGTGATTTAGATGATTCTTTCAGCAACATCATTCTAAATTGACATGTAGAGCACTGTGTATTGCAGTGTAATGTTAAGAGACTTACATTAGTCATTTAAAATGAACTTTAACTTCATTCTGTTGTTGCTTTATACAGCAAGAATCTTTGCATCAGTCTAAAGTTCAGTCTTCAGTCATTATTTTTGCAGTGTCTGTGAAGTCTTATTATATTGCTTCAGCAATATTGTTTACATCTTTCAGAAATGATTATCTATTATCTTCAGAAAGTACTGATATCTGTTAAATGACAAGAGTAATGAGTTATATATGTTAATGAAGACAAAAACAAGAATGTTAGTCTTTCTTTTACTTACAGTGTGATCTCACTTATTAATGAACTTAGTTAGAACACAAATCTCATATATGTTCTTGTTGTTCTCAATGATGAGAATTGACTTTTTAAGAATTGTCATCTTGTAAAGATTATGCAACTTTGCAGAATCAAGATGAGCAAATTGTTAATGTCAAAGTCTGTAAGTCTTGATCTTTTCATTTAATGATGCAGTGTCAACATCTAAAAAGTTAATCATAAGATTATGCTCATGAATCTGAATATGTAAGCTTACATCTAAAGCAGTAACAGAAAAAATAATCTCTGAATGTGATGTGTGTACTGCAGATATCAGAACAAATTCATTAAGACTCTTTACAATGTACTTAACTATATAGACTCTGTCTTGCTCTGATGCTTCTATTATAGTCTTACTATGCTTATCACACATCTGAAGACAGTGTTGATTAAAGCTTTTATGCAGTTTCATTTTGCACATCTGCTTTTCTGACAGAAGATTGATCTCAAGTTTAGACATATAAAGTGTTGAACTCAGTCTTACAGAATTTTCTGACTCAACTTACATAATGATCACTTCACAATAATGAGAGTATAAATGTCTTTTCTTAACTTTAATTTGCTGACATCTCATTTGTATAAGGAAATCACTAAAAAGTTGAAGTTAATTGATTATGTATAAGAAGAATTCAGAGTCTGCAACTCATTTAAATTTAAATATCTTACTGACAGTCTTCTTAAACAAAGCAGTGATTTCATCATTAACTTTTTCTTTCTCTTCAAATTCAGAAAAGAAGTCATCATCATTACTGTCACTGACTTCTGCATCAAAGACTCTGTATCTCTTTTCTTTTTCTTTATAAACTGACTTTTAATACAACTTGACTGCAGTCAATCTGTGTAACTTGATTACAGTTAATTTACTTGTCTTCTTTTAAGCATCTTACTTAACATCAGAAAGAAATTTGCAATCTTTAATGAAGTGAGAGTCATTGCAAAGAAAGTACTTAATAAAATGATAAGAAAAATGATTACTGTCTGAGCTAAATGATCTGCAATAATGTCACTTAATACTAGCTGTGCAGTAATTTGATGAACTGCAGTTCTAATTCATTAAATGTTGATCTTCTTTCTGTTTATCTGTTCACAAGACAATGACAGTCTCATCAGTCTTAAGCTGTGCCTCTTTTTTCTAAAGCTTTTATAGATCTTTCTTGACATCTGAATTGTTCTGAGCATCAATGACATTGCAGATCACAACATACTCAACTAATAGTACTTAAAGCAGTGTCTAAAACTGTTGTTCTGATTTAAACAACTCAGTCATGTCAGACTAAGTTGCAGCAATCTTTCTGTTAAGTTTACTTAAATAAATTTATACTTTTTTAATAAACATGTTCTCTGACATTCTGTATTTGACAAACTTCATTAAATATTGTCTCTCAGTCATCTGCAGCTTCTCTTTATACTTAAACTTTAACATATCTCAAACATTCTTTGTGCTAATTTTGTTCATCAGATATTCTTGATCATCTGTGTTTATGCAGATAATAAGTCAATATAAAGTCTTTACATCAGTTTTCTGATTTCTAAAGTCAAGACTGTTGAGAAAAAATGAGTCTAAGAATTCACTGATCAGCATATTGACTGCTAAGACTTCAATAACATTTTATAGATCTTCTTTTATTAGTCATCTTCTTATGAAAGTAAATCATTGATTGCAGTTCTTGTGAGTAAGAATTGAGATGAGTCATTGCTTTGTAAAGAAGTTGTTGAAGTTCATGATGATGATAGTTGACATGTAGTATAAGAAGTGAATAAAGTAAAATAACAATGTATACATTGAAGATAATATAAGTAAAACAAATAGAAAGCTTTTGTGCCTTTTGTTCTGTAAAACAATAATGCTTATTTGTCTCAATGACTTATATTAAGCTGTTGAAGAATAGTGCTTTCTAAGCAACTGTAAGTGCTTGTTTATCTATTCAACAAGACATGTATTAAGCTGCTGAAAGAACAGTGCTTCTGTGAGCAACTGTAAATGCTGATTTTTACTGAGATCAATTCTTCTTGAATCTTCTGAGTCAAACATACTTAGCTGTCAAAGATGCTTGTTTGTTTAACAGATGCATATCAAGCTGTCATCACTGTGCTGATTTCATTAAAGTCAGATTTATCACAAATCTCAATAGTCAGTAACACTGCTAAAGTCAGATTCACTGTGAACCTCAAAAGTCTGCAGACTCAGCTATTATATACATTAAAAGTATGCACTTTCTCTGAGAAGCTTCTTGTTAACTGAGCTCATAATCTATTGAAAGAAATGAATACTTATGCTATACTATATTGTTTAGTGAAATCTCTAAACTATGTTGTCTATGGGCACATCTTGATCAAGAGAGTTACAGAAGAAGTAGAAAGAATGTTGACTGCAGTTAATGTAAACAGAGTCTTCACTCAGTTCTTGATGCTAGTTCTACTCTGCTTCATAGAAGCAGCTAGAACATCACTTCTCAACATGAAATATATTAAATGCATATTAACAACATATTAAAGACAATTTTTCAATACTAAAAATCTCAGAAAGCACTTAATCAGTTATGAGTTCAGAGCAAAATCAATCAGAACTGAGTTTGCTACAGATATAAAAAGAATTTAAGTCAAAAGTAAGTTAACAATCTCACATTGATATTAATGTATTATAAATACATTAATAAATCTACAGAACTGTTTAAGCAAATGATGTAAGACATGAAGAATTCATCTGTTGAATCTTACATGATGGCAGAGCAAGAACTGAGAAAAATAAAAGTAATATATCTTCAATGTATGTCAGATGTATTAATTAATGCTTATATAATAATTTAGATAACTTCTATTCTTTTGAGCTCTGATAACAAAGAAGAGACACAGAATGAAATGATAAGTCATTTTAATGTATTATAGATATGTTACTAATACATTTGTTACATCTTAGGCTTTCAGTACTGAGTCTATGAAAGAAGAGATGCAGAATGAAATGATAATCTAATATTTATCTATTCTAGACATATTACTAATACATCTTACACATCAGGCTTTTAGTACTGAGTCTGCAGAAGAAGAGATGCAGAATGAAATGATAATTTGATACTTATCTATTTTAGACATATTATTAATACATCTTACACATTAAGTATCTCAGTCATCTTCTTGTTGCTCTGCTTCTGTTGTGAACTCAAAGCTGTTGCTGTGTCTGATAAAGACAGAAAAGATGAATAGATTATTTATTTATTTTAAATATATTACTAATATATTAATCTTCAATTGTCATCATGAAGAAAATTTTGAGACTTGCTGTCAATTATGAGACATGTGATGGCTGCAAGAAAGCAAAGAAGAGTAAGCTTAAACTTTTTGTCATATATTTTAAATGTATTACTAATATTTTACAGAGTGCTGACAGATTTATAAAATCTGTAAAAACTTTTAGCTGTTTGAACAGTCACAGAAATGAAATGATTATTAATGTATTAAGAATGCATTAATAATTCATTACTTTTACTTTTGATAGTTACATTGTCACAATAGAAATTGATGAAGACTTATAATAAATATATTTAAAAGATTTAAGTCAAGTCTTGATGTAAACAGTATAAATGAAGAGTTATATTGAA
>JAABUJ010005954.1_pt1 | contig 12006 bp, 13 predicted proteins | sample 5559131 | NCBI WGS metagenome assembly JAABUJ01 (sample SAMN10711875, study PRJNA513366) | rock metagenome | isolation source: Antarctica rocks | place: Antarctica: Victoria Land, Mt New Zealand nord | collected 2016-01-07
TGTGGTCGTGGGCAGACAAGTCTATAGTATTTTCGGGGGGATGAGGCATAGTACTTATGGGGCGCTCATTCTTTCGAGTTGGTTCCCACTGTGCTGACCGCTTCGTTCATCCAACGGCTTTGAGGGCGCGGCTCTCGGGGCTTCTCATGCCGTAGACCTATCTAGCGGAACGACTAATCATGCACGCCCGGGCGCGAGCCAACGGCCGCTCGCAACCGCGTCGACGCTCACAAGTGGCGAACGCCTACCTTACAGCACCCAGCACAAACAGGTGCGGATGACTCAAACGGCCAGCACAGGTCCCGTTGCTGCGGGCCGCAGGGCACGAAGTCTTCACGCCCACCCTCACCGGATTGGGTGAGCGCGCGCATCTCCTCACACCGACTATCGATCTCCTCACGCACGTACAAGATATTCTGGCTGTGTTGAGCTATGAGGACGTGAGTGACGTCACGTTAGTGGGACACAGTTATGGCGGCATGGTCATTGCCGGTGTCGCCGAGGTGGCCGCCGCGCGCCTGGCGCACCTCGTCTACCTGGACGCCATTGTGCCGACGACAGGCCAAGCCGTCTTCGATCTCGCGCCGCCGGAGTTGCGCACGGCACTGGAAGACGGGGCGCGCTCCGGTGGGGAAGGGTGGCGCATTCCACCGAGGTCCATCCAGAGCTTTGGGGTGACAGCAGCCACCGATGTCGCATGGGCTGCCCCCGGTTGGTCCCGCATCCCCTCAAGACCTTGGAACAGCCGCTCCGGCTTGCCGCTCCCTCTGCGGCGGCACTCCCCTGCACGTTTATCTCCTGCACCCAGGGCGGCGGAGACTGGCTCGCTCCCTTTGTGGCACGGGCGCAGAGCGCGCCAGGGTGGCGCTACCGCGAACTGGCCGCAGGACATGATGCGATGATCACAGCGCCCCAGGAGCTGAGTTCCTTGCTTCTTGAGGCTGCACACTGACACGCACGTGATGTGCCGGCCCCAGATGGCTCGAAATGCGCCGCCACAGATGCGATGCGCTCCCACCGCCTGCCCCATTCAGTCCGTTCCCCCTGCCGGGAGATGCCGAAACAACGACCGCTGGCGATGTATAACGCTCCTTTGTCAAGGGTCCGGCTGTGGTCGGTCTGGCGGCCCTTTCAGAGGGGATGCTCAGCGAGGCAGGTGCTGCTCAGGAGCGTGGTTGGCCGCGGGGGTGTCCTCCTTTACCCCAGACGCGAAGCTCGTACTCCTCGACCCAGGCCTGCGTGGTCAGGATGACGCGCGGACTGGGCTGCACCACCCGCAGGTGGCCCTCACGGGCCGCTTTGCGTAGCGTGGAGACACTGCGGTAGCCGGCGTAGTCGGCGGCCTCGTGCAGGCTGATCAGGGCGCTCGCGTTGGGTAAGCGGGACATTCTCCTCCTCCTCGCTGTTACTTTGGCAGGGGTATAGCTCGTGAGAGCTATTGGTGAGACAGACCATGCGGGTGCAGCTAGAGAGAGCATCCTGGCACGTGCTGAGAGGGGGTCTGCCGCCCACCGCTCTGCCCAGAGCACCGGCGCTGCGGCTGGGGCTTGACGGCGTGCGACACCCGTGCTGACGCTGCTGCGCCTTTGGGGGACGGACAATCAGGGCGTGCCGTGGCATCCCCCTCGGGCTGCGCAGCCTAGCACGGGACCCGCCGCAGACCGTCAAGCCGCGGCCAAGCCGCGGCGCCTCCGCTTAGTAAGCGTGACGGGGGGAAGGACCGAGCATCAGGGGACCCCGGTCAGGCGACTGCGGCGATGGGCGTGCTCTGGGGCGGGGGCACGCACTCCTGCCACAGCCGCCAGATGGCCCGGATGAGGTAGCGCTTCAAGGCTCGAATGGCTTCGCGTTTGGTCTTCCCCTCGCTCATCCGGCGCGCCACGTCGGCCTTGGCGTCGGGCCAGGCGCGTAGCTGGGTGAGCGCGATGCGGTGCACAATGGCGTTGAGCTGACGATGGCCGCCGCGATTGAGCCGATGGCGCACCCGCCCGGCCGAGGAGACCTCCAGCGGCGCGACCCCGGCATAGAGGGCCAGGTCGGCATCACTGCGGAAGCGGTGGCCCGGCCCCAAGATGGCCGCCAGCGTCCCGGCCGTCAGGGCATTGATCCCTTTGAGTTGGATGAGGGGGGAAAACCCCGCGCGAGCGCGGGCCTCGATCTGCGTCTTGAGCTCCTCCGCCTGCGCGACGGCGAGGCGCAAGCGCTGGCCGAGCATCCGGATCATGGCCGCGCGGGTCTGGGCCAGCACGCTTGCCTCCGGCGCCTGGTACGTCTCCAGGGCAGCGATCCCCTGCTCCGTCGTCAGCGCCGGCACGTGCTCCCGATAGGAGGGATCACCCTGCAGCAGGAGCTGATGAGCTTGGTTGCGCAGCCGCGTCGCCTCGGCCACCGCCGCATCGCGCTGACTGACCAGCACCTCCAGCACGGCGGAGTCGTCGTCGCGAACCACCAGCGGCAATGTCTGGCCTTCCCGCCACACATACAGCGCGATCGCCTGCGCGTCACGCCGATCAGTCTTGCTGCGGTTGCGGGCGTGCCGCCGCTCTTTGGCCGTCCAGCGGGCGTTGACGTCGTGAACGAGTTCCCCGGCCGCCACCAAGGACTGGGCTAGACCCCGCCCGTAGTTCCATGCACCCTCGATGCCCCACCGTCGCTCGGTCCCCAGTTCCTGCGCCCACGTGCGCAGCCCGACCCACCCCTCCGCGCTATTGGGACCCTGCCAGTGGCCGCACTCCTGGCCTGCAGCATCCACCGCGACCGCTATGTGCGTCCCCTTGTGTGCATCCACCCCAATCGTCAGCATGGCTCTCGCTCCCTCCTTCTGCTCTGCGGTGTCCGCGCGTGCTCACCGGGGGACAGGCTTCTCTGAGGTCAGACACAGGCTCCTTTCAGGTCACACCCGGTGAGCGTCGGCGAGGGGGCGACACGTTATGCAGCGGGCAGAGACGCCAGGTTATGCATGGGTCAACCTCCCTCGTCGCGCTCACCCCTAGTTTGACAGAGAATTTATGCATTATCTATGGCTGACGGCGTAAAGAACATCTAGTGCTCAGAGCGACGTGGCAGAACGTATGCGGCGAGCGCATCGCTTACATTGTGCGACCATGAAGGGACGCGGATGACCCAAGTGGCCAGCACAGGCCGGCCAGCTCATCTGGCCAGCGTAGCGCGGTGTCTACCCGCGTGGTGCCATAGATCAGAGACGGCGCCGGTTCCTTGAGAGTCGCGGGTGTCTGGTGTGCCTGCCGGCGACGTCCTGAGAAGGTAGCCTGGATGCCAGCGTGTGCCGCAGGCGCACCCACGCTCAGACGAGAGGTTACACCAGGGGATTGCCCAGCATCGCCGCCGCAATAAGCGCGATGAGCCCAAAGTAGAGCAGGCCCATTGTCACCCGCTCCCGCACCCGGAGGTCAGCATAGCCCGGACGGGCCGTGGGCGCATACCGTCCCCGGAAGCGGGCGATGGTCTGCACCCCGCCCACCAGGACGATGAGCAGCAAAAAGGGATTGGGATGGAGCAGGAACACACCCACCAGGCCAGCCAGACCAACCGGCCACAGCCAGCGCGAGATAGCGCCGGCGATACGCCCCCCATCTAAGGGGGACACGGGGAGGAGGTTGAACAGGTTGAGAAAGAGGCCCATCATGGCCAGCAAGGGCCACAGGTGCCCGCCGTACAGACGGGCCAGGCCCAGGCAGAGCAGGGCGCCCGCCGTGCCAGCGAGCGGTCCGGCAATGCCGATGGCTGCCTCATCCTGGACCGAGTTGGGCATGCCGCGCATGCCGATCACGGCACCCAGGAACGGGATGAAGAGGGGCGCCGTGGCCGGGACTCCTTTGTACCGCATCATCAGCCAATGCCCCATTTCGTGCACGAACAGCAGGGCAACGAAGCCCACGGCGGCAGCCCAGCCGAGGCCCCACACCGCGGCGTACACCCACACGCTGATCAGCATGCTTAGGCCCGTCACCCCGACCTTCCCAAAGACAACCACGACCTTGAGTTTGGTCAGCAGATACAGCACCGGAGCCAGCATGGCCAGGCGGCCGTGCGGTCGGCGGCGCTGACCCGATGAGGGAGTGTCGCCGTCCGATGGCGACCTCCAGGCACTCGGCGCGTCGCCGGTGGCGCTGACCGCCGCGGAGGCGGCGGGAGCAAACTGCCCGCTGCGTGGTGTCATACTGAGGTCCTTCTGAGCCCGCCGCCTCCGTGACCAGGGCACGGGCGCCTAGCATGAAGTATAGCAGTCTCTCGGCCATTATGTTAACCGTCGCCTCCGTTGGTTCCCCGGCCGTGGTGTCTCTTGTAAGGTGAAGCCGAGGTGGGATCTCCATGGCGTTATGTTGCCTGGTGGATAACCTGGAGCAGGGGAGAGGCAGCACATGCCGCGTCGAGGGCATCAGCCCTGCTCCGCACCTCCGTGCGGCTGCGCTGCGTGACCTCGTCCTGACGCATGGCCAGCCCGGCGAGGAACGGATCAACGTGCGCACAGACCGTGGCCGCAGTGCCGCAGCACGTGTTAGCCGTGACGTCGGCACGCACCCAGGCCCAGATGTGCTCGTCAGCGCTCGGGTCGGGGCTGTACGCCTGTCGGTGGACTAGGCGCAGGCGGAGGGCGGGCGTGGCCAGATAGGTGCGCAGCGCTTCCTGAGATGGCCGTCTCGGTCATTCAAACCACCGAGCCACTCTCAAGCCGTCGTGTCATGCAGCGGTCTTGATCAGCAGGTAAGTCACATGCTGTCAGCGACCACCTTGCCTGCAGGGGCAGGAAGGAAGAGCCTCGTCGCATTGCATGTCTATCCGTAAGCGTGCATGGTTATTCATTATCTATGGCTGGCGGTGCCGCATTCCTCCGACGTTCAGGACCGTATGGCGGGCCGTGTGCGGCGAGCGCACATCTCACGCTACTTTGTGACCATTGAAGATCATGCTTGTGCTGTGAGTGAAACGGGTTCGATTCTCATGGAGAACTGTCTGCCCGACGGATGGAGCAAGCGGCCAGTACAGGGGTAAACGGAGGAGATCGGGAGAGACACCCGTCTGCCATGACAGCGGGGAGAAGAGCCTCCTATCTTTGTGTCTGCTGATCGACCACTGTGTGAGCCGCGTTACCGTGACAATGCCTACGAGAGTCACCCGCGCACCAGGCAGTGCGCTGTCGGTGGCGGCGCACTGCGTGCGGGAGAGTTGCTCGGCAGGTAGGCAAGTGCCTGACCGATGATCTCGCTAGGCACCGTGGCCAGCTCGACACGTATATGATCCGCACCAACGGCGCTCTCTCCGCCCGGGAGGTAGCGGTACACGTCCTTTGCCGCCAAGCGCACGGCAGCAGGTACGGCGCCCAGGTCGTTGCCGGGGTCGCTGGGCGCCAACAGGCGCGTGATGTTGTGGGACGCGACCTGGGCCCACAGGGCGCTACTGTCCCGGCTGACGATCCACTTCTCCTCCGGCCAGATGTCCAGCCAACCGTATGCGTCGCTCACCCCCTGTCCCAGCGCCGCGGTCTCCGTCTGGCCGTGTACGGCGTCACTCTCGCCGAGGAAGAAGGCGTAATAGTCTGGATAGATGAAGAAGGGCTCACCCGTCTCCGCTTGCCCCGCCCGCTGGAGGTCATAGAAGGCGGTGACGAACGCCAGGATGACCCCGCTCGCTCCCAGGAGGGCGTCTTCGTACCGCGGACTGATGATCCCAAGGCGGTCCTCGCGCCGCAGATCTCCCGTCAGCGCGATGGGGGTACCGTTGTCAGCCACGCTACGAAAGTGGTCGGAACGTAGGATCACGCTAGTATGCATGGGCTCACTCCTTCCACAGTTACGGCTCCAGAGACAGGTATGGAGCTGCCACCCGACCGTTCTGGCTGGCGCACACTACCATGAGGAGGCCGCGCGGACCGGGGACAGGAGGCCATCGAGTAGCCCATCCCGCCAGCTCCACGGCGCAGCCCGTCGTGGATGACGGCCCCCTCCTCCGCGCAGGGCCGACAGGTCAAGACAGTGTGAGCCACCCGCCTGGTCATCTGACGCAGGGGCACCCCGTGGCTCTCCCGTGTGCGGCTGCGCCGGTTCTCTGCTCATGACACGTCCTCCCTCGGCGGCGCCTGCGCGCCGCGCCTGCGCCCCCTTCCCTCCAGTATAGGGTAGCGCGCAGACGATACGGGTCAACGGGCGAGCACGGGGAAGACCTCCCGGTGCGGCAACTACCGATCCCAGCCGCCGTGTAAGCGCGAAAAAGCCTCGTGCTCGTCGGTGTGCCGGGCTGCGTGGGAGGGCCATCTCCTCCTGCAGACGCCTCTGCAGGTTCCGCACCCTCCAGAGGGGGCGTCGGGGGCAAGACCATGCGGCAGCGCTGCCAGACCACCGCTACTGACCTTGCGGCGGAACCACGACCTTTTTTTGCGCCTACGCTGCATACGAATCCAGAAGAGTGGATACTCATGCATCGCCAGGGGCGGGCGGTGCGATCGTCCCTGGCTGCTCACAACCGCGTCGAAGGACACACGTGAAGAGCGCACGTCTCACGTCTCAAGCGCACCACGGCACGATCTCTACAGAGCCTTGCAGGATGATCTACGACCCGATGCCGGGTCACTCGCCGTCCGCAGTCCGGAGACTGACGGTGGACAGGGGGCGTGAAACTCACCGGGCGGCTGCGCTGCGGTCTTCCATCTCCCAGGCGTGGTCGAGAACATGCCAGGCAATGCGGCGGGCAGCGTAGCGCGGTGGCCATCCCGTCGGCACGAGCGACGCGCCATCCACGGGCGGCCGCAGGGCCGCGATGATGGCGTCGCGCAGAGCCGCGATGGCGGGCGCGTCGTCCCGCGCCGGCTGACGTTGCTTCACTCCCAGCTTGCGTGCGTAGGCCGCCTCAGCGCCAAGGACATGGTCAATCATCTGGTCCCGGTCGCGTCCGCCTCCGCGCGGGCCTTTGCGCAGGACGGCAGGCGCCGCCGCGGCGATCCGCGCGAAGACGGCCCAAGCCGCTCTGACGAGGGCAGCGTGGCGCGCGGCCTCCGCACTGGTCAGCGGCACCCAGTCGCTCGCGGGCACGGCTCCCGGCGCACCGAAGTCCGTGTAGCCCGCTGAACCGATCAGCCGCTCCACCACGTGGACGGTGTCCCGTCGGGCGCCTGAAAAGGGGATGCTGGCCTCCCGCGCCACGGCTGCGTAGCGCTCCGCAGAGGCGGCCAGAGCGGCGAGCGCCTCGCCCTCGGTCTTGGCAGAGCGGCACCATCCGGGCCACTCCAGCGCGCAGGCAAACACGCGCTTCGTCCCCACCTCTAGGTAGACGGGCGTCGATTCAGTCGAGCCGTTCTGCGTGATCACGTCATCCTCCCACGCTCGGCGGGCTCCGCTGTAGAACCGACGCGCGGCACTGACCAGATGCGGTGCGACGTGTCCATACGCGGTCGGCCCAGCAGGGCATCATTGCGGTCTGCCGATCGATTGCAGCCGTCTCGCCGCGTCCGCCTGGACAGGCGAGGGGTGGGCACGCGCCCTCTATTCTACTCTCCTGCGTTGGCCCTGTCGCGCGGGCAGGGTCGCTGTGCTGGAGCCACGAGGGAACACATGATCTTGATAATCAGCAGAGTCACCTGACATGAGCGCATGTCACACGCTGCTCTGTTGTTACTCAAGATCATGGTCGTGCTGGAAGCACGGCTGGCCTGCTGAGCCGCCTAGCTGACGGAGGAGCCAAGCGGCCAGCACAGGCGGCCGTCAGCAGACCACTGCGGGGCATAGACACCGGTGCCCGCGTGGTGCACCGGATGCGCCCTGGCGCCCCGGGCATCGGCGACCCAGAGCGTCCGACTCCCCACCCACGCCCGCAGCGCGGCTGTCGTGCCGAAGCCCCCGACCGGGCTGGCGTCGTGGGCGCGCACGAAGGCAAGACGAGACCCGTCGGGCGAGCGCGCCGGATCGAGGGAGACCGCATCCGGTGGTTGTGGGAGAGAGCGGCAGGAGCCCGTGTGCACGTCGCAGAGCGCGAGGCCCTTTGCCGTCCAGGCCTGCCGTCCCAGGCCGGCCACCAGGACCACCTCATGCCCCTACAGGGCCAGCCAGTCGGGATAGCCCAGCGTGACGGCCAGCCGGCGCGGCCTGCCGCCCGGCGGCAGGCTGAGCAGGAGCAGCCCGTCGGCGGCGAACGAGGCGGAGTGATAGGGATCGAGCTGATAGAGGAGGCTCTGCCCATCAGGCCACCACCCGGCGACGATCATCCCGGTGTCCTGCCCCTTCACGATAGGGGTGCGGGCGACCACCCGTGGGCGCCCGCCAGAGAGGGGCACAACCGTCAGCAGGTCGACACCCTGCTGGCGCGGGTCTGCCCCCTGGTAGGCCAACCGGCGGCCGTCGGGCGTCCAGGCAAAGGAGCCCACCCCGGCGCTGCCGGGCGCCACGTTGCGGGGCACGCCGCCCCGCGCCGGCACGACCCACAGACCGCTGGGCCGTCGTGCGTCCCCCTGCGGGCGGGCGGCCACCAGGTCGGCGCGGGGCGACCAGGCGAAAGCCGTCACCGGTGCTCCCAGACCCCGCACCTGGTGCGCCGCATGGCCATCGGCGCGTGTGAACCACAGAGGTCCCGCGTCACCGGGCGCGGGGACGGCGAGGTAGGCCAGCCACTGTCCATCCGGGGACCAGGCGAGGCTGGCGACAGCGGCGGCCTGCGGCAACGCACCCAGCGTGCCCTGCCGGCCGTCGAGGACGTAGGGCTGGCCATTCCACAGGAAGACGAGATGCCCCTGGCCCCGGAAGGCAGCCGCGTTCACCACGGGCTCGCCCGTGCGTATAGCGGCCGGCGCGGCTGCCGTCTGCCCCTGGCTCGCCAGGCTACCCAGAAGTGTTGCCATAGCGAGAAGGCTGACCCACAGAGGTGTCGTGCGCATCTGTTCCTCCCTGTTCACTGTCTCCCGGCGCGCTGCTGGACGGCTCCCGACACGGTATCGGCCACTCGGACCGGACGGATCGCTGGTGCCCCATCTCACGACGAGGGCGTCACTGTTACGAGCACGGTGGCCGCCTGATCCCGTGGGCTACTGCTGTGATCGTAGGGCGCCCTGCAGCAGGCGCGCGAACTCATGTGGCAGCAGAATGCCTCGCTCAAGCAGCCCGGAGGGCGCATCATAGACGCGTCTGACGCGCGTGCCATCGTGAAGATAGAAGGTCAGTGCGTAGGTCCAGCCTTGTGGTCCCATCTGGCGCTGCTGGTCCACGGGAGCCCGCAGGATCAGCGCCACCAGGCCGGCGATCTGCTGGGGCTGACGGATCATGGCTAGGCGCCCCTTCCTGTCGTCAGAGCTGGTCACCTCAAGCGCGCGGACCTTCCCCGCGATGTCAAGGAGATCAACTCCGCGCCTGGCGTGCGGGTTGCTATCGGCCTCAAATAACACAATGCTGTCCTGCACGTGAGCCGCGAGGCGGAAGGTGGCGCGGTAGCCCTTGACCAGGTACAGCAGCGTGCCGACATCCAGGAACGCGGCATCGCCGTTCTGCGGGCGATAACGGGGATCATGCACGTTGCCCTCCACCTTGTGGCGCACCTGGGCGTACCGCGGACCCAGAGCACTGCTCGTCAGTGTCGGGCCGGGCACAGAGGAGGCCAGGTACTGGATGTCTCCGAATTGCACGAAGGGCACCCAGTCGATGATTGTGAACGACGGTGCGGGTTGATGAGCAGGAGGTGTGGGCTGGGCTGGCGGCGTCGCCATGCCAGACAAACTCAGCACAATCATCGTGAGGCTGCCAACACCGCGCGCCCAACTGGCCCATTCTCGACCTGGAGATCTCATGCCTGTCACCATCCCTTTCCTCGCGGTGTGGCGTTGAGGACAGGCAGTGTGCCTCCTCACTATAGAGAACGTGCGAGAGGGGACAATCGTCACAGGTCCTCTCCACCCGTTCCGATGGCGACGTAGCTGCAGTGGTCACTCGCTCTAGCAGGTACCCTCACGACTCTCCCATTCCTGATGACTGAGCCCAGTGGGAACGGAGTGCCGCCTGACGTGGAGGAGATGGTCGCTCGCCCCTGCTGATCGCTGGCCGAACGGGGTGTGGACACCCCGCAAGGTGACGAGGCGGCGGGGCGACGGGTCTGCCCGCCAGCATAATCAGCGACGGCGGGGGTCGGTCGGCAGGTGGCGGCGCAAGAACGCAAGGACACGGCGACGGTACGCGGCCGGCTGTGCGCGGTAGGCTCCCGCGTGACCTGTGCTGGCCTCTTGGCTCATCCGGCCTGTCCCTCAGGGCTTTGAGCCTTCCACCTCCATGTTCAGACACAGCAGAGACACGAGGCAACAGCGCATGTCTTGCATAGTAGCAGCAGGTGAGCAGACAAAAGGAGCTACTCAGCGGAGTTGCACGCGCAGAACCTCCTGATGCATGACTGCATACTTATACATTTGTTGTGCTCCGATGGGCGCCGCCCAGGGACAGACCTCCCCGCGTCCCCGGGCAGCGTACCACGGTGTACGGCATCCGGTGCAACAGGCGACCAGGAACGCGCAGGGAGGTGCCTCATCAGTGCCAGAGCAGACGTGCGACATGAACTCCAGAGGCGCATGAGTACCTGGATCTCTCCGATCCACTCTCCTTCCAGGAGCAGCGTCGCCTGCCCATCAGGGTGAGTCAGTCACCACAGCATTCTTCAGACGCGGGGAAGGCGCGGGGAGGTCCTGATGTCCAGCGCCGTTGCCGCCGCTGCCACCGGCGTGCCAGGGAGAGCCGGGGCAGGAGTGGCGCATAACCACGATGCTGACCCTGGAGGGCACGCGAGCGCAGGGGAGCGCACCCCGCCTCCGTCGTCCCGCCTGCCCTGGCGTTGCGGCGCGCCTCCTGCCGAGGTCAAGCACATTCAGGGACGCGCCGGGAGACAGGCGCTCGTCCCGATCTCGTATATGCGGCTTCTCACGTGGCAGTGGGTCTCACGTGCTCGTCTCGCCCGCCCTCTTATCTGCGTTCGGTGCCTCATATATCCGCTACGCTGCCTGGCCTGACGGTACGGGGAGTTGCACTGGCGATCCGGGCGCCGCGCGCGTGGCGCGTCCATCGCGGCGCCCGGACCAGCGTATACGAGGGCTCTACGAGGCCATACGCTAGCCTGCTCCTGTCGAGGCGTGAGAACGGCCCCTAAGGCCACAGGCGCGGCGCGTGAGCCGCACCCGACGCCGCGCCCGGCGCAGGAGCAAAGGAGAGGATAACCATGCCCACGGAGCTGACCACGTTTGTGACCTCCATCGCCGACGGATTGGGCACCCTGATCATCCCCCTGGGTGTGATCGGCATCATGCTGGGGGTGGCCATGACCATGCTGGGTTTCCATCATGGCAGCAACACGATCCGGACAGCGATCATTGCGACCCTGTTCGGCGCCTTCGCCAAGGTGATCGCCTCGGCCCTGCAGGGCGCCGCCTCCGCCCCGACCAAGCACGCGGCGGCGCTCCAGATCATCGCCGCCCTGCTGGTCGGCCCCCACGCCTAGCCAGAAAGGAGGAGGTGGGATTATGTCTCGCCAGCATCGCACACCCCGTCACCTCGACGACCCGATCAAGCCGATCTGTGGCCTGTCGCTCCCCCAGTTTGCCGGCGCCGTGCTGGCCCTGCTCTGTGGCCTGACCGCCTGGTCGCTGCTCGGCGCCCTCCCCGCGCGGGGCGGCCTGCTCCTGGAGCTACGCATCTTCCTGGCCGGCCTCGTGGCGGCGGCGCTCTTCTTCGGCGCCTATGTCCTCGCCGGCGACCGCGCCGAGCCGTTCGGCCCCCAACTGTGGGGCTATCTGCGCCGGCCACACCGCTACACACCGCACACCCTCGGGGAGAAAGAGAGGGCGCCATGAGCCGCCTCCCGGTGAGCAGCAGGGCGCTGGGCCGTCAGCGCCCCTCGGGAGCGCCAAGCCTACGGCTGCTGCCGCGAGACAGGGAGCGGGGCCGGCGGACATGTGCTGACCTGGCTCTGCGGGACGACGGCGTGATCCTGCTGCCCGATGGCGCCCCTCGGGCCATCCTGCAGGTGGACGGC
>JAABUJ010005957.1_pt1 | contig 12001 bp, 9 predicted proteins | sample 5559131 | NCBI WGS metagenome assembly JAABUJ01 (sample SAMN10711875, study PRJNA513366) | rock metagenome | isolation source: Antarctica rocks | place: Antarctica: Victoria Land, Mt New Zealand nord | collected 2016-01-07
ACGGTCGGCTCCAGCATTTCCTCGGCTCCCTCCACCCATGATCAGTCCTGAGGAGAAGAGTGTAGCAAAATGCAGGGAAGACGGATTTGTTCTTGGACGTCCCCTAACGGCCGATCGAGCCTCCCGCCCTTCCCTCGACCACCGTCAAGAAAAGGACCATTTTCTTGACAAATAGAGGATGGCTTATTAGATCGTGTCCAGGCCGATTCTTAACTTGCGGTCGGCTGATCAAAGCTAGTAGACCACCATCCTTATTTTGCGGGGTAAGCCCCGACAATCTCGGCAATTTGCGGCGATCCCAACTCCGCATTTTTAGCTTGGTGGGCTAGTAGGAGTTTCTACTCAGCGAGCTACACCGTCATTGACTTTGCCACAGAATCCGGTTAAGGGTCTCGCTTTCGCCTGCCGCAACCGTCGAGCGGGATAGCGAAGACTAGGCCGCAAGCGAGCCCGAAAAAAGTGGCGTCAAAATCATGCCCGATCCCAAGGGCAATGCCGGCAACAACCGCAGCGAAAGGCAATAACAATGCAGCGTGAATCTTCCTAGCTGTTGTGACCAAGACGGCGGTGACTGCGAGCAAATTGATGAAAGATTGAGCCACTAACGGCGCGTCAGTCCCATATTGCTCACGCAGGACATCGCACATAGTGGCCCACACCCAATATGTTTTCCAGAGCATGGGCGAGCCGATTGGATGATTGTACCAGAGCGATGAATAGAACTCCCAAAATCTTAGCGTTCCCGTTGGCCATGCTGCACGGTGCCCGACGTGAGCGGCAACTTCTATGCTGAGGACGTACAATACGGGCAATAATCCTCCGACGATGGCCCCACGCAGCCGTCGTCGAACGAGGTGTCCGACTGCGGTTCCCAGAAAGGCGGAAATAATTAGAGTCAGGGCAACAGGAGCATCAGGTCCGAGCAGCCTCAGGACGCCGAGCAATGTGGCGATACCGATGACGACCACCATCATCGTACGCAGCCGGAGTTGGAACGGCCGACTCAATCGACCGCTGCCGAATCGAGCGTTCATATCATGCTCGTTATCATCAAGTGCAGGGCGACAAAGCCCGAAGGACAAAACGATGGCCCCTGAATGTTGTCTGCGCTTCCGACTGTCACCGGCTTCAGAATAGCCGGCCATCATTCCTGTGACAAGAGTAAAAGGTCGGCTCTGGGGTTTAGGTGGCGGACGTTGCTCACTATCGAATTCATCAATTGATGTTATTGCTAGTAGACCACCATCCTTATTTTGCGAGTTAAGCCCCGGCAATCTCGGCGATTTGCGGCGATCCCAACTCCGCATTTTTAGCTTGGTGGACTACTAGGAGTGACCCAGTCGTGTTCATCTGTCCGCAGGATCCGGTCAATTCGGCGACCCTGAAAACGGCCTGGAAAGCCCAAAGGTCCCAAGTTCTCGAAGGCTTGACGAGTGATTAATGACATGCGTCCACTACTGCGTCACTCCTACTTAATATCGGCCGGTCAGCGGATAGCGATAAAAGGGGAACAGGACCGGGACGCGGAATCCCTGGCGGGCGAGCGGGCCACCGTCGGGACCGATCGGGGCGGACGGGATGTTGCCGATCCCCGGGCCATTCGTGTAACCGGGGGTCGGGCCGGCGCCGAAGCCGAGCTGGTCGATCCTCGCCCAGTAGGCCGAGGGCGTCGCCTGGGTCGCCAAGGGATAGGCCCAGGGCCGACGCCCCCACGACTTGCCCTGGAGGGGGACCGGACTGGACTCGATCCGGCGGCTCGCCCAGGCGGGGACGACCACCCCGTTGGGCGTCACCATCGGCCGAGGACCGGGGACGCCGGGGGTCGGGGGAACCTCCTCGGCGGCCCGAGGGCCGTGGCGGCGGAAGCCCCCCGCCTCGGCCGGGTCGGGGACCAACCACAGCAGGATCAAGGCGAATCCGAGTCGCCGCATGGCATGAACCCTCCGGTCGCTCGGGTCGAGCTCGGCGTCGACGTCGAGTGATCGCCCGGACCTTCCAGGATATCACCCGGATCCGTTGGCGGCGGGGCCGGAGGCCGGGAGGATGTGGCCCATCCGGTCGCGCTTGGCATCGAGGTAAGCCCGGCGGTCGGCGTGGTCGGGGGCGATGATGGGGACCTGCTCGGAGACTTCGAGGCCGTGGCCGTGGTAGACGAAGGCGTCGGTCTTCTTGGGGTTGTTGGTCAGGAGCCGAACCTTGCCAAGCCCGAGGTCCTGGAGGATCTGCATCCCCACGCCGTAATCGCGGGGGTCGGCCGGGTAGCCGAGCGCGAGGTTGGCCTCGACGGTGTCCTTGCCCTGATCCTGGAGGTTGTAGGCCCGGATCTTCTCGATCAGGCCGATCCCCCGCCCCTCCTGGGGGAGGTAGATCAGGGCCCCGACGCCCTCGTCGCCGATCGCCTGGAGGGCCAGGTGGAGCTGGTCGCCGCAGTCGCAGCGGAGCGAGTCCAGGAGGTCGCCGGTGAAGCAGGACGAGTGGATCCGGACCAGCGGCGCCGGGACTGAAGTCAAGTCGCCCATCACGATGGCCACGGGTTCGTTGGCCGGCTCGTGATCGACCTTGTAGCCGACGATCCGCCCCCGGCCGTAGCGGGTGGGCAGCTCGGCCTCGGCCACGCGGTGGACCAGCTTCTCGCGGCGCCTCCGGTAGCGGATCAGCATCTCGATCGAGACGATCGGCAGGCCGAACCGGGCGGCGATCTCGTGGAGCTTCTCGCGGCTGGCGACGTGGATCCCGTCGAGGATCTCGATCAGGACGCCGGCCGGCACGAGCCCGGCCAGCCGGGCGAGGTCGACCGTGGCCTCGGTGTGCCCGGCCCTCCGGAGGACGCCCCCTTCCATCGCCACCAGGGGGAAGAGGTGGCCGGGGCGGACCAGGTCGGTCGGCCGGGTGGCGGGTTCGATGATCGCCCGGATCGTGGTCGACCGCTCCTCGGCGCTGATCCCGGTCCGGCATGAGGCGTGATCGACCGGGACGGTGAACGGCGTCCGGTGCGGCGCGGTGTTGGTCTCGACCATCGGGTGGAGGTCGAGCCGGCGGGCCAGCTCGGGCATGATCGGCATGCAGAGCTGGCCCCGGCCCTGGGTGATCATGAAGTCGATCGTCTCGGGCGTGGCCCGCTCGGCCGCGACGACGAAGTCGCCCTCGTTCTCGCGCCGCTCGTCGTCGACGACGATCACCACCCGGCCGGCGGCGATCGCCTCCAGGGCGTCCTCGATCTTGGAGAATTCGTAGGCCATGGGATCGACCACCGTCACGAGGGTTCTTCGGTCGGGCCCTCCGGAGATCGGGCCGCTCATCCCATTCTAGGCGGGTCGCCAACCGAAAGGGCGCGGACCCCCTCTCGGAAACCGGGAAAAGGTGAGCCATCGCTCGGTTCGAGACGGCCCGCCGCCCGGTGAAACAAGGGGCGGGGCGTGGGAGTCGTCGTCCGGGAGGCGGGGACGGACCGGGTACCTCCGGCGGCCTTCGAAAGCGAGCGAAAGGTCGGCCCGATGGCCTTGACGGGGCGGGTTCCTTTCCTATGATTGCCGATGAATCGATGGACCGGTCGGAGCCGACCAAATCAGGCCGACTCCACGGCCTCCCTCCCGCGAACCGACGCCCGCCAGCCTCCGGGACGACCCCATCATGGTTGTCCCCGGCTGATCGCGGACCGACCCCGGGCACGTCACCCGGACCTGTGCCTTGAACCTGGTTCTGGAATCGGCAAGATGGAACTCCATCGGTTGGCGCTCGCGGTCCCCGGCACCGGCCCGGAGCCTTCCCCGGCGAGCCTCGGCCTGATCGCGGGCCTGTCCTCGTTCCGATGGCGCGTGCAGCACTTCCGGTCGAGGGCCTGCCCGCTCGGGACCGAGGCGGTGGCCCAGGCGACCGGCCTGCCCGGCCGCCACCTCGACGCCTGGCTGATGCCAGCCGGGGTCTGCCGGAAGGTCTTCGCCCGAGGGGCCCGGGGGTCCGACCTGGCCGTGGTCGAGGGGACCCTGGAGGACTCGACGGCGACCCTCACCCGGGAGCATCACGACCGCCCCGGCGGGCTCCGGCCGATCGCCCAGGCGCTCGACCTCCCCACGGTCGCCCTCCTGACTTGCCCGAGGTGGGACTACCTGCACCTGCCCGATCTCCCCCCGGGCGTCGACGCCGTCCTGATCGACGGCCTGGAAGACCCCCGGGACTTCACCCGGATCGCCTCGGCGGTCCGGATGGTCCTGAAGAAGCCAGTCATCGGCGCCGTCGAGGCTCTGCCCGAGACCCGCCGGGCGCTGGCGGCTTCGCCCAAGGTTGGCCCGATCAACGAGGGGTTGCTGGCCCCGCTGGCCGAGAGCTTCCGGCGGTTCGTCGACCTTCCCGCGCTCCGGGCCCTGGCCCGAAGCCGGCCGTTCCCACTCGACCCGACCGAGCCGGCACCGGGCGGCCGGGCCCCGTTCCGCGTGGCCTACGCCCAGGACGAAGCCTTTGGCGGCTACTTCCCCGACACCCTGGAGACCCTGGAGGCGCTGGGGGCCGAGCTGGTCGCGTTTTCCCCCCTAAGGAGCGAGGCCCTGCCCGAGTCGGCCGACCTGGTGATGATCGGCTGCGGCTTCCCCGACGCCCACGCCGAGGCCCTGGCCTCGAATCTGAGCCTGATCAACGCCATCCGGTCGCACGTCTACCGGGGCCGGCGGATCTACACCGAGGGGGGCGGGACGGCTTACCTCGGCCGGTCGATGCGGGTCGACGGACGCGAGCACGCCGGGGTCGGGATCCTCCCGTTCGACGCCGTCCTTCGGGCCGACCCGATGCCCCCCGAGCCGGTCACCTGCACCCTTCGCTGTGACACCTGGCTCGCCCCGGCCGGGACCGTGGTCCGGGGCTACCATTCGCCCCGATGGGACCTCCTGCCGACCTCCGAACTCTGCCACTGCGCGGCCGGCTTCGGCAAGCTCTCCGACCGGGGCGACTTCTTCTATCACCACCACGCGGTCGGGAGCCTGATGCACCTCCACCTGGCCGCCCTCCCGCAGGTGGTCGCCGCCTTCGCCGGCCCCCACCGGCCGAGCTTGACGCTCCGGCAAGCGAATCGATAAAACCACTGGCTTGAAACCGGAACTTTTACCGGCGATACTACCCTGACCCCGAGAATTGGTCTCAATCAATCGGCTTTACCCTATTCGGTATGAATTTATGAAAACGATTAAAGTTGCCGTGAATCCGGGGAAGGAAATTTATGAAATTGCGAGCGATTTTGCCGACCCCATCGAATTGATCAGAGAGGCTTTGCATAATAGTTACGACGCCGGGGCGATTAACGTTTCAATCACGGCGAGGACTCAGGCAATGCCGGATGGACGGAGAGTGCTTTCCGTTGAAATTGAGGACGATGGTAACGGCATGCATGAGGCGGCACTGACCAGTTTTTTTGGTCTTGGTTTTACCGAAAAACCGATACTACCTGATCGCCCGACGATTGGTTTTAAAGGCCATGGGACCAAGATATACTACCAGTCCCAAGAAATCACCGTGGTGACCTGTCGGAAGGGCAATCCTCCTCTCGTCGCCAAGTTGTCGGAAGCACGCACGGCTGTGAATCGGAAGGATGTCCCCCAACCGAAAATTTGGAGCGGGCGAGAAGCTGAAACAGTCATTGCGGAGGACGGCTTGAAACGACCTGGAGAGCAGGGCACCGTCATCCGTCTCGTGGATTTCACCCCAGATGGAAGCCGAGCGATTGACCTTTTCCGTTCGGATCGAGTCGAAAATTACCTGAGGTGGTTCACAATTTTCGGTTCGTTCCGGCAAGTAGTAAACCAAACAACTGAAGCTGCCCCATTACGATTGCTCTTTCAGGGCACCGACAAAGACTCACCAAAGGCTATCGAGTTTGGGCATCCGTGGCCCGAGGCCGATTGCGTCAATTTAAAAACTTTGAAATCCTCGGATGATCGGCGTCCGTTCAACTTTTTCTGCAAGACTTTTCGCGAAAAAAATGTCCCGATCGATGGCGGATACAAAATCGACATCGCCGCGGTGATCGAAGGGGCTCGTGGACGGTTTAAGCGCGACCAAGCTATTCGACGCCAGCGTACGGGCGGCCTCTACCTTGAAGAGGAGCGATACGGTCTTTGGCTCTGTAAAAATCACATTCCGGTGGAGAAAAAATTTGAATGGCTTTTCGATGACGATTGCCCCATGAGACCTGATGAGGCACGCCGTCTTCTGATTTTTGTAAATTGCGAAAATTTTCAACTGACGGCAAATCGTGGGTCTGTTGGAAATTCTTCTTCCGAACTTCTCCAATCGGTGAAAAAGGCGGTATTCAGCTTTCTAGAGAGCTTGCACGACGACAAAGACATGATCGCATTCTCTAATGAGTACCAGGAGGACTTCTTCAGTCGCTTGAAAGAAAAAGACAAGAAGGCTCTGCAGAGGAGAGTCGAGCGATACAATAAAAAAAATCGCTGCACGATTGTCTTACCCAATGGGAAAGAGCATCATTTTTTCGAACCGGGCCGGGAGATTACCCTTTTCGGGCTCATCTCCGAATTGAATCTACTGGATCCTTCACTCTTGGCTTTGAAAATATTAGATTACGACGACCATGTCGGAATTGACCTCTTGGTCAGCCGGAACGGAGATCCAGGACATCTACTCGAAAAAGATCGCGTTGCATACACTGAACTCAAGTACGAGCTAAAGTCTCAAATCAACCATGTGTTTGATCATTTACATGCGATTGTTTGCTGGGAGACCGATTTGGTGGCGGACAAACTCGTCGTAGACCCTACCGGAAGAGCTTTTTCTTACCGTCAAATTGTCCAGGAAGGGGTAACCCACTCCGATCTTATTCCTCCCCCCGGTGACGATCACACGCATAGCGTGAAAGTCTTGGTGCTGAAACGATTACTGCGGGAAAGATGTGGTTTGCAGATCGATCCTAACCCCAATCAACTCACTCACCACTCGGCCGCCCCTTCATCCGTAAGCGGCTCGAAGCCCAAGCGACGAAGGATCTGACTTGCCATCTAGATGTTATGAAATTTGCAATTGGTCTATATTCACCTTAATTTTGGATCCGATTACGCTTGGACACTGATCTGTTACGGACCACGCACGGGCTCGACCGGGGCTTACACCGCCGCTATGCCTGGGATCGTCCGATCGGATATTCCACGGTGACCGAAGTCGAAGGAAAGTGTCGGCGATGCTCTACAAATTGCCGCTTCTCTTCGAGCCCCAGCCGGAAGGCGGATTCACGGTCACTTCGCCCTTCCTCCCGGAGTTCCTCACCGAAGGCGATACTCTGGATGACGCCCTGGAAAACGTCCGCGATGCCTTGGCGGCCGTCATCGAGATTTATCGAGAGTCGGGTCGGAGCTTGCCCACGGTCCTGGCAATCCCGGACCAGAACGGCGAGATTCGAGCGGAGATGGTCATCGGTGTCCCGTGAGATATCGCGAGGTCGCCAGGAAGTCGGGCTCCCTGGGTTGCCGGGAGTTGCCCCGGACCGGCGACGGGTCACATCGAAAGTGGCTTAACCCGGCGACGGGTTGGAGCACCGTCGTCCCCGATTGGGGAGGTGATGATCTGAAAGTGGGAACCGTCCGGGGCGCTATCCGCCAGCTCGGGCTCTCCTGGGAAGACTTCACGACCGCGTGAGACGCGATCTTCCGAGAGGCATCCTTGCGAGGGAGGTCAATTCCCCTCCTCGACCTTCGACGGGCCGCGGATTGGCTCGGCGTGGGCCAGCCCGGGGACATCCACCCCGAGGGTCGCGGCCAGATCGGTGAGCTTGGTCCAGATCCCGGCATCGAGGGGAATTCCCTCGATCGATCGATATTCGAGCATCATCCGCTCGGGGTCGCCGGGCAGGAGGATGGCGGCGACGCCGTCAACCTTCGGCGTGGCCCGGACGTAGCGGGCCAGGCCGGACGATTCCCCCACGAGGGCCCCGAGGCCGGCGAACCGCTCGGGGTCCAGCGCGAGGAAGACGACGTTGTTCCCCCTGGCCCCGGCGGCCCCGGGGTGGCTCGACCGGCCGCCGGTCAGGCCGCCGGAGAGCATGTCGAGGACCAGGCCGAGGCCGAACCCCTTGTACGCCTGGGTCCCGCCCATCGGCAGGATCGAGCCGGTCGGCGGCTCGTAAAGGACCGACGGGTCGGTGGTCGGCCGGCCCTGGGCGTCGAGCAGCCAGCCCTCGGGGACCGGGTGCTTGTCGTTGAAATAGTGGACGCGGACCTTCCCCTCGGCGGCGACGCTGGTGCCGAAGTCGAGGACCACCGGGTCGGCGTCGGTGGGAATGGCCACGCAGAGGGGGTTGGTCCCCAGCCGGGGCTCTCGGCCGCCCGGGGGAGCCACCCGCTGCCCGGCGCCGTTGTTGTTGACCGTGGCGATCAGGATCAGCCCTTCGGCCGCGGCCCGCTCGGCATATTCGCCAACCCGGCCGATGTGGCCGAAGTTCCGCCCGGTCCCGGCGGCCAGGCCGAGTTCGCGAGCCTTGGGGATCACCCGTCCGAGGAGTCGGTGCGCCTGGACCTGGCCAAGCCCCCAATGGCCGTCGACGACCACCACGCCGGGCGACTCGCGATCGACCTCCAGCTCGACGCCGACCTGGTATTCGCCCCGTCGGAGGAAGTCGACGTACTGGGGGATCCGGAGGACCCCGTGCGAGTCGTGCCCCCGGAGGTTGGCTCCGATCAGGTTGTGGGCCACGACCGAGGCGTCGGCCTCGGGGACCCCGACCGCGGTGAACAGGCGGGCGGCGAAGTCGAGGAGCGTGGTCGGGGACAGGTTCGGCACGGCGATCGGGCCTCCGGAGCGATTCGTTCGGGAAATCGATCATACGCGACCACCGGGCGTTTGCAATCCGGCGTCCTCGAAGGTCGAATGAGTACCAACGGCGGGGCCGGATCCCCGTTGACCCCCAGGCGACCGTCGAGGATCGAGCCCATGGCGTACCGCGTCGAGACCGAGGACCGCGGCGGCCGGACCGTCTACAATCTGCGCGACACGACCAGCGGGGCGTCGGCGTCGGTCCTCCCCTCGTATGGCTTCAACCTGTTCGACCTCCGGCTCCCGGCGGCCGGCGAGGTCCGCCGGATCATCGTGGCCAGCGACGACTTCGCCACCAACCCCACCAGCCCGGGGCGGAACGGGACCCCGATCCTCTTCCCGTTCCCGAACCGGATCCGCGAAGGGAAGTACACCTTCGGGGGCAAAGCCTACGAGATCCCGGTCGGGGGCAAGGTCCACGCGATCCATGGCTTCGCCATCGCGGCGAACTGGGACGTGGCCGCCCAGGGGACGACGGCCGAGGAGGCATTCCTCGTCGGCCGCTACCACCTGGCCATGCAATCGCCCGAGATGCGCCCGTTCTGGCCGAGCGACGCGATCCTGACGGTCCGCTACGCCCTCTCGGGCCGCCGCCTGACCTTGACGGTCAATGTGACCAACCCGACCGACCAGGACCTTCCCTACGGCTTCGGCATCCACCCCTATTTCCGGCTCCCGTTCGCCTCGAAGGACACTGCCAAGGGGAAGTTGATCCTGCCCGCGTCGGAATACTGGCCGCTGGAAGGGTCCTTGCCGACCGGCAAGCGCGAGCCGGTCGACGCCCGGCTCGACTTTCGGGAGGGGCAGCCGATGGCCGGCCTGAAGCTCGACGACGTCCTGACCGGCCTGGCCTTCGAGCGGGACCGCTGCACCTGCCGGCTGGTCGACGAGGCCCTGGGCGCTGAGTTCCGGCTGGGGTTCGACCGGCACTTCCGCGACCTGGTCGTCTTCACGCCACCGTTCGGCGAAGGGACGCTGATCGCCGTCGAGCCGTACACCCAGACGACCGACGCGATCAACTTGCAGGCCCGGGGGGTGGACGCCGGGCTCCGGGTCCTCGGGCACGGCGAGTCGGAGACGATGGGGATCACGATGGAGACGGTCGGCTGAAGCAAGCCGCGGGGAGACGCCAGCGGATTCCGGCACTGCGTTGGGTGAGCCACAGTCGAGGTCTCGGTGTTCGCAAGCGGAGAAGCGGCTCAAGGCGACCATCGCAGCGGCGATGACGACCGGCCACCTCGCCCCGGTCCGCGACGAGGTGGGCGACGCCTCGTTCGCGCGATGGGCGATCGGTGGCGGGACGCCGACCTATCGGGAACCGTAACAGCCATGTGTTCCACTCGCCGCATTGCGCGAGCGTCAGCCGGATGAAGGAAGAGAACAAGGTGGCGTTCAAGACGGCGGAAGAGGCCGAGGCGAAGGGGTGTAGGAGGGCCAAGGATTGCAGGTAGGGGCTCGCTACGGCATCATGTCCGAAGCAAACCCGCTCCCCGTGGACACGCATCCGGCAAGGCCCATGTTTTTATCATTATTCAATACATGCTTGCCATCAATTTTAGAAATTTTGAAAACATAAATTGACTCGCCCGCTTTCCAGGATGCGAATTCCGGCCTCAGGTGCGGGGAATCGATCGTCCCGAGTAGCCACCGGCCATCCTCCATGGTAATCCACGTGGTGACGCCGTGCAGGACGTTGGAGCTAACCGCCCAGTAGAACTCGCCCAACCCCGACCCGGAGGTGTCGCCGCGGAGAAAGTTCGGGGGCAGTCCGTTACGCTTCAGCCCGACCAATTCGGGCTCCTCAGCCCCATGAAATGTGATGACCATGTGGGTACGATCCCCCGATCGCGAACGCAAAACCTCCAGCCTCCTCAGGTCCTGGCCCCAGTCGAAATTACTTCCAATGAAGATGGCTTGAGCGCCGCGTGCACCTCCGGCCAGCTCGTTGCCAAAGGAGAGATAGCAAGGGCGAATGATTGCCAATCCCCAGATATTCCAAGCCAAGCAAAGATAGATGAAAGCCTTGCCTGGCCTCGATGGCAGGAGCTTCGAAAGGGTCGCCCCGGCCGCCAGGTAGAGGAACGGGAACACCGGGATGAGGTAGCGGACAGCCCAATTCATCCCGGTCTGACCGCCGAAGAAGCCGAAGGTGCAGACAATTGTCAGGCAGAATAGGACGTCCGCCCCTCGGAAGTCCCGCATTCGAATTAGCCTATGGACCACGCACGCGACGAAGGCGGCGAGCGTCCCCATAGGCAGTTTATAGAATAGGGTCACATACGGTGTGTACCAACTCCCGCCGCGGACGAGGCGACCATGTTCGAGCCGCAGATTCGGCCGTTCCTCGTCGCTCTTCAGCGAATCTAGCCCCTCGACATAACGCCGTGGCAGCGGCAGGGGGATCGAGCCCACGGCGGAACCGCGGAAGCGGTTGGCGATGGCGGGTTCGCCCGCGGCGGACCTCTCGCCCCTCGTCAGGAGTGCCGACCTGAATTCGAAAGAATCCAGGCGAGAGAACGAGCCTTCGAACAGATAAACGGAGTTAATTACAAGAAAACTGACGACAAATTCGATTCCAAGTAACACGGCGACGTGCAACCTCTTCTCGCGGGCGGGGACCGCCCGGGAAACCGACGCACTCACTGCCGCCGTCAGGAATACGGGATAAAGGAGGAGCATGCTGAATTTGGCGGCCTGCGCGAAGCCCAGCATGGCCCCGGCGGCGAGGCCGCACTTGATCGACCGACCTTCCAGGGATCGCCAGAAAGAGAAGGCGGCCAGGATACCGAAGGCCGCGGCGCCGACGTCCGCCGTGATGACTGAGGAGAAGGCGTTGACGCTCGGGTCGGAGAACCAAAGACCGGAACAGATCAAGCCCGTCGCGTCCCCGTACATCCGGCGGCCCCAGGCAAAGATGCATGCACCGCACGCAATGGACAGGAGGATTACGACGATCCTGGCCGACAGATAATAGGCGAAATAATTTAACGGATTCGCATGCATAAAATCTTCCCCGACCGGTATCTCGCTCCTGCGGGAGGTGCCGGCTCGGCCGAAGTCGGTCTTAGGGGGCGACCAAGAACAAATCCGCATTGTCAGTCAGTTCCGCACTTTGATGTCACACTGCCCCGCTGTAACCGTTCACGGCCTTCCGCTACCGTTTCGGGGATGGTAGTGTTTTTACCATGACGAT
>JAABUJ010005958.1_pt1 | contig 11999 bp, 11 predicted proteins | sample 5559131 | NCBI WGS metagenome assembly JAABUJ01 (sample SAMN10711875, study PRJNA513366) | rock metagenome | isolation source: Antarctica rocks | place: Antarctica: Victoria Land, Mt New Zealand nord | collected 2016-01-07
GGGCGCGACGATAGGCGTGTCATCCCTTTCCCCGTCGCACGGACGCGGCCGCCGTCCGCGCCCTCTGGAAGGGTTGCATGACCACGATTACGTGGGGTTATACCTGGCGCAGGAAGCTATCAGGTTATTTGTGCCCAACCCCTCGAAAAGGTCAAACTTCCTGTAAGTTAGGATACGGGCCGTCTATTGTCCCTTTGGGACAGAGATCAGCGGGGTCGATTCCATAAAGTGCGGGAAGTCTACTTTCTGCACACGGCCTCAACACCAGCGGTACGCTGGCCCTGTGCCCCCCCCTTTGACCGCGCACATACCGTTGCCAGAATCAACGTGCGGTTACCCGGCAGCCGCGGCGGCTTGTTGCACTGAGGATCTCCAGGATCAGGGGTACGATCAGGGTGTCGCACATCGTCTTTTTCTTGCGCATCTGAAATGAGACTGGAGATCGTCACGGGCCGGCCGCTCCATGATCTTGCCCGTGGGCAAGATGAACGTCTGCTCAACTGCGGCACGCGTCGATGCTGTCTCATTCTTGATGCGCAGTGTTGAGCAGAAGCGCGACACGCTGACGATCTGCTTCGTGCAGGAACTTTGACCTTTTCGAGGGGTTGGGCACAAATAACCTACCACCGGCGTCGGGCCGGCGGCACTGGGCTGGGCCTGGCCATCGTCAAGGCGGTGGCGCAGGCGCACGGCGGGCACGTCCGAGCTACGAGCCCGCCACCTGGCCAACCCACGGGAACCTGCATCAATCTCACCTTGCCCGCCGTGCCCGACCCCGCCGCTGGCGCCGGAGACGCTGATGTCGCGCCGTAATCTTCGTAATATTCGTCACCGGAACGTGAGATGGCCCTCGGTACACTGATGCTGAAGCCTGAGCCCGAGCCCCAGCACGCATGCGTGCGCGGCGCGTCGCGACAACGAGGCTGCCAAAGGAGGAGACACACATATGATCGGACGCCATCATCCCCGCCGTGCCCTGCTCGCAGCCGCCGCCCTCGCCGCCCTGTTGGCGGCCCCCACTTACGCCACGGTCGCGCGCCACACGTCCGTGGCGGCTGGCGGGCCGCCACTGCCCGTGCAGGCCCCCGCGCTCTACGGCGCGGCGCCGCCCATCAGTGCGCGCGACCGCGTCTACACCGCCGACCAGACCTCCAACACCGTCACCGTCATCAACCCCGCCACCAACCAGGTCCTGGGCACGATCCCCCTGGGCGACGAACGCCTCGGCCACCTGCTCAGCCCGCTCTACTTCGGGCAGGCCAATGTCCACGGGCTCGGCTTCTCGCGCGACGGACGGCTCCTCGACGTGATCGACGTCACCACCAACTCCGCCGTCCTGATCGACACGGCCACGAACCGCGTCCTGCGCACATTCTACGTCGGGCGCGCGCCCCACGAGGGCTTCATCTCACCCGACGGACGCCAACTCTGGGTCGCCGTGCGTGGGCAGGACTACGTCGCGGTCCTTGACATCGCCTCGGGGCGCGAGGTGGACCGCATCCAGACCGAGCCCGGCCCCTCCAAGGTCGTTTTCAGCCCGGACGGCCATCTGGCCTACGTCAACCACGAGCGCGCCGACGCCATGGATGTGATCGACGTCGCCAGCCGCCGCATCGTCGCGCGGATCACCGGCCTGGCCGGCCAGTTCTCCTCGGACGAGGCCATCTCACCGGACGGCAAGGAGGTCTGGGCGCCCGACAAGATGTCCGGTAAGACGACCGTGGTCGACGCCCTCCACTTCCGCGTGCTGACGACCCTCGACACCGGCCCGCGCACCAACCACCCCAACTTCGTCTCGACGCGCACGGGCGACTACGCCTACGTGACCGTCGGCGGTACGAACCAGACGCTGGTCTACCGTCGCGCCGGCGCCCATCCGACGCTGGTCGCGCGCATCCAGGACACGGGGGCCGAGCCGCACGGCATCTGGCCGAGCCCCGACAACACGCGGGTCTACGTCGTGTTGCAGAAGGCGGCGGCGGTGGACGTGATCGACACCGCCACGATGCGCGTGATCGCGACGCTGCACGTCGGCGAGGGCTCGCAGGCGCTGGTCTACGTCGCCGACGCCGTGCCGCAGGGCGACGGCAGGCAGGGCCTGACGCGGCAGGGGCTGGACAAGCGCGTCATGACCCTGATGGTGCCCGTGCATGGGACGGCCGGCATGGCCGAGGTGTCGATCAACGGGGCCGAGGGGGTGGACCAGATCGACGTGGACGCCATGAAACTGCCGCCCGACGCGCAGTTCACCGTCTACGGCGTCCTCGCGTCGGACACGCGCATCAAGGTGCCGCTCTTTGACATCACGGCCACACCGGAGGGCAAGGTGGAGGAAGCCCTGGCCTTCACCAAATTCTTCGGCGTATACAACGGGGTGATCATCGCCCCCAAAGGGCAGCCGGTGTGATCGAAACGGTGAGTTTCGGATCCCAGGTGGCGAGCGTGCGCCGGCGCGGCCGCTCGTCACCCGGCAACGCGGTCGTGGCAGAACGGCACACATCGTGCCGCTGGCTCGATCTGAACCATAGGCGAAAGGAGGATCGCGCGTATCGACGGAGGGACGGTCGCAGACTTGATCAACGCGGCGTTGAGACGCCGCGGAGAGATGATTGACTATGAGGAGATACGATGACACACGACCATGTTGATCACGACACCCTTGATGAGGGCTGCCCGCATTGCTCGCGACGGGGCCTGTTGCGGACGGGCCTGGGGGTGACGGCCGCCGCGGCGGCGACCGCCGTCGCCCCCGGTCTCGCCCTGGCCGGCGGCCCGCCCAACGCGGCCCCGGCCGCCCTGCCCGACCCCTACCAAGGCCGGCCGCTGCCCATGCCGATCCCCTATATCAACCCCGAGAACGGCCAGCACACCTTCGGCCCCGTCCCCTTCAACGAGCCGTCGAACATCGACAACTTCCGGGGCGATGTCGCCGTGGCCAACATCATGGGCACGGGCCGCGACGGCGCTGGCACGCCGCTGGTCTACGGCGGCCCCAGCATGGACCTGCGCTACCAGCGCGGCGAGTACGTCACCATGGACGGCGTCCACCATCAGGGGACCTTCGTCCACATATGAGTGGACCTCTTCCCGCGGTCGTTGACCGCGCCCAAGCCCACCGATAAGGTCGCCGACATCAACCCCGGCATCGCCTCCAACGGCCTCTTCTGGACCGTGCCCATGCCCGACTCCGGCCTCTCTATGAGTCCCGACGGCCTCTCCGCCACGGTGCGGCTGCGCGACTTCCCGGTGCTCGACGTGCCCAAGTTCGGCGTCAGCACCGTGCCCACCTACGCCGCGCGCATCGATTTGGACCTGACGTGGCGGGGCATGGGGCCACTCATCGGCTTCACCAACCCCAAACACCACTACCAACTGCGCTTCTACCGAGCGACGGTGCAGGCCATGATCCGCGTCAGGGTACCCGAGATCGGCTTTACCTTCACCTCCGATCCGCCCGCGACCTCGCAAACCGTCTTCGCCATGATCGGCCACGACCAGAACGGTCTGTTCTTTTAGCACGAGAGCACCCCGCACGCCCGCGCTCCCGCGCTCCGCTGTGGGCGCGGCGGGCGACAATAAACGGTCAAGGGACGGCCGACATGTCCGGTGTCATGAGGACTCCTGATTTGACTTGCTGCCGGTCAACGACGTTGTGGTGGCCGCAGTGTGTACATATAACGACGAACGAGCGCCGCAGGTCGTGCGGCGAGACGTGCGGGACGCCGGCCTGCGTAGCGCGCTTCTGGAGCATGTTGTAGACGGCGATGGAGCTGAGGCCATCGCCGTGGATCTCCCCAACCTGCGAGACCGGGCGGAACAGCCTGCCGGGGCGGTCGCCGCGGCGGACGAGCCAGGCCGCGATGGCCGCCCCGGCGGTGACTGTTAGGGGGACCAGGCGCTCCTTGTCGCCCTTGCCGTGGCAGACGCGCAGCGTGGGCGGGTCCGGCGTGTAGTCGGCCACGGCGAGTGCCACCAACTCGCTGCGACGCACCCCGCCTATATAAAGAACGGCCAGGATCGCGGCGTCGCGGGTGCCGGCGGGGCTGGGGTCGCGGCGGCAGGCCTCGACGAGGGCCGTGATCTCGCCGCCGGGCACGGCGCGGCCGGCCGGGAGCCGGGAGCCGCGCGCGCCCTTGATCTCGGTGACGCGGCGGTACTCCTCGTCGGAGAGGAGGTTCTGGTTGCGCGCCTGCTTGAGCACGCCGCGCAGCGCGGCCAGCGTCAGGTTGATTGTCGCCGGCGCGCGCTTCTTCCCCGTCAGCGGGTCCTCCTCGCCCAAACGGCCGCGGATATAGTCGAGGTGGTGGGCGCGCAGCTCGTGCCAGGGTATCGCGGCGGGATCGACCCCGATCAGCCGCGCCACGGTGACCAGGCGCTCCTTCACCACCGCCTGACTCTTGGGCGCCAGCGTTGCCAGGTACGCCGTCAGCGGGTCGACCAGTGGGCGTTGCGGGAGGACATCGGGGAGCGGTTGGGCCGATCGAGTAGCTATTTCTTTGGGCAAAGTACTCATGGCTGCTGAGATCGCGTTATCCTATTGGCTTAATTTTTTCAACCACTCTCGTCGGGAGTTTATGGCCCATTGTAAATCGGCATAGGATATGTCAATTTGTGAGGTGTTTATGCTCCGCAAGCTGTTGGGATTTCCGCGCAGAGCCTTCTCCACATTATCGATGTACCAACCGAAACGAGTATTCAGTTCCTCGTGTCGAGCCACGACGGACTCCTCGGTCGAGCGCCCGTGTAATAGCGCCTGCGACCCTTTGAATGCGCCAACGAGGCCTCGTAAGGAGGTAAGATCAGCTGCAACCTGTTGGCTCTTATTTGCGGGAACGCTGTATTGCTCCCTCAACCACGCTTTATCACCCATCTTGGGGTTAAACCCATCGGAAGCGACGACGAAGAGCGAATGGGCTGCGTCCCGTGCCGCGCTTGCTTTAGGGACGCCGAAATAGCTGCATATCCCAGACGCTTCCTCTGCGGCAGGAGATGCGGTCGGGTTGCCGAATCAAGCAGCGCGCTTGCGGGATGGATTAGTATTTCGGCGTCCCTTAATGAACACCGTCTCGTAGGCTGGCTCTATTTGCTTCAAGATTGCAGCGTTTGCGGCGCTCACCCTAGCCTTGGCATCCTGTCGATTCTTGAGGAAATATGCTAGCAGGGCACCGACAATAACGACAATCACATGTCACTTTCACCTTTGATTGGCGTAGTTCCTCATTCTTTGGTTGGCGCAGACGCTGGTGCGACAGCCATCTGATCATGCCCCACTTTCGGCTTGCGGGTGGTCCGGGCGTGGTGGGACGAGGCCGAGGAAACGGCACACGGGCTTAAACCCCCGTTTGAGGAGGATGGGCGCGGCCGTGGTGGTCTGCGCTCCAATGACCGCCGCGGTGCAGCCAGCGGCTCGGGCGACCGCGAGGCGATGCGCGACCAGCGATGAGTAGACGCCACGGCGGCGGAACTCCTTGACGGTCAGTCCAGCCTGGAAGTAGGCGATGCCCGTCGGCTCGACGCGCAGCACGGCATACCCCGCGACCTCCCCATCCAGGCTGGCGATAGAGATCTGCACCTCATGCAACGGAGCCTCCACATAGCGGTGCGCGGATGCGAGCAGATACTGATGCCAGCGTGGGTTCGGTGAGTCCGTGCAGCGCGTGGCGTAGGCCTCCGCATTGTCCCACGAGAGCGGCTCGATCACAACAGCGGGATTGCGCGCGATGTTGATCGACAGGTCATCGAGGGCGAGTCCCTCGAACTCCATGGCGACCGTAAAGCCACGTCGCATGAGCCGGTCGCCCAGATCCGCTGGCCGCGTCCCCGGCCCGACGATCCACAAGCACCGTCCGCCGGTGGCCGCAACCTGCGCGATCAGGGCGTCGAGGCGCTCATCGACACGGACCGGCGCCAGGTTAACCCGCATCACCGTCCCATGGGTCGGTTGAGCACGGACCAGCGCATCGCCCAACTCGATGGCCCGCTCAAGCTTGCCCTCCCACGCCTCCGAATAGCCGTAGATAATGCGCTCAAGCTCGCCCGGAGCGATGGCGCGCATCCTGTCTTCCCGTTGGTTCATCCGTCCCCCCGTCACCACTTGTGGTAGAGCGTCTCGTCATGCCTGGCCCCACGCGGCAGGTGATTCGGGTCGCGGTGATCATATCGCGCGATCGTTTCGAGCTGCACCTGCCCGACGATGCGCTGGACCGACAGCACGCTCGCTCCGGCATCGAACAGGTCCCGGATCGCCGTCCGGCGGAGGTCCTGGGGCATGATCGGCGCGAGGTTGGCCTGCTCTACCCGCTTGTGCATGATCGCGTTGAGCGAGCGCGGCACCAGGCACTCGCCCACGATGCGGCCACCTCGTCCGATGCGCACGAACAGGCGGCCCGGTCCGCACCCCCGGATGGCCAGCCAGCCGGCCAGCGCATCGGCCGCGGCGGCGGCCAGGTCCACCACGCGCTCCCGGCGCCCCGGCCCTGCCTTCACGCGTAAGGTGGCCGGGGTGAGCCGGACATCCACGCAGTCGAGGGCGACAGCCTCGGTGCAGTACAGGCCGGCGGCATACATGGCGATGAGCAGCGCCGCGTCTCGGACCCCCGCCGTCGTGCGGTCGCGCAGGCACACGGCGAACAGTGCGGCCACCTCCCCCTGGGCCAGCGGGCGGCCGAGGGGCTGCATCGCCGACGACACCTGCCGCACGGCCCCCAGGTCGTCGATCTCCCGCCACTCGATCAGTCCGAGCTCACGCGCGGCGCGCGCCACCCCACGAACCGCGGCGAGCGTGACGTTGATGGTGCTCGGCGACGCCCCCTCGGCCTGCAGCGCATCGCGGATCGCGGCGAGGTCCGCCCCCGTGAGCGTGTGCCAGGCGACCGCGTCGTAGGGCAGACCGTACAGCGTCGCGGCCCGGCGTAGCCGCTCGACCATGGCGCGGCGACTGGATGGCGCGAGCCGGTCGAGGTAGAGGTCCAGCGGTCGCCAGAGCGCGAGCTGCGTCCGTTCCATCGGCGGGGCGTGCAGGAACTGGCCCTCCATTAGGCCGCCCCAATGACCAGACTGTCGCGCGCCGCCGCGACGACATCGGACGTGACGACGCGCAGCGCGTTGATGGCAAGGATGCGGTCCACCTGCTGGAGCAGGCGCTGGATGAGGCGGAAGTTGCCACCGGTGATGCGGATCATGGCGGCGACGGCCTCCTCGTCGGCGAAGGCCTCCGGCGACAGCTCCACCCCCAACTCGGTCGATCGCTCCACGATAATCGCGCGCGTCTCCTCCGCGTCGAGGGCATGGAACTGATGCACGAAGCCAACGCGCGAGTAGAGCTGCGGGTAGCGCGCCAGGCTGCGCTCCAGACCAGGCATGCCGAGGAGCACCAGACCGAAGCCGTCGCGGTCGTAGAGGTCGCGCAGCTGCTCCAGCCCCGTCATCTTGAGCCGGTTGGCCTCGTCCACGAGCAGCAGGTCGGTGTGATCCGCGACACCCTGCGGCTCCGCGGCCACGTCCCGCCGGGTCGCCCGCGCCGCGGCGTCCACAAGCCAGCTCACCAGGCTGCGCCGGCGCTCGACCTCGCCCGCGATGGCCGCAGGACTGTTGGCCACCGGCGGCGTGTAGAAGACGCTGCGGCAGGTGGCCACCTCCGGCGGCGGCTGCGCCGTGTAGGCGTAGCGCGGGAAGAGCGGCTCAAGGACGTCCCAGCGGGCGTATCTTTTTGCGGACGCGGTCTTGCCGACGCCCGGCGCGCCGACGCAGACGCCGATGTAGCGGTAGCGCGCACAGGCGTCGCAGAACTCCTCGAAGCGGCGGGTCTCGCGGGTCACCACGAAGCCGTCGCTGGCGCCGGTCGCGAGCGGGCTACTCATTGAGATACCTCTTCAGGCGCGGCCGCGCGTCTGCCATCTCCGGCGCCGGCGGAGACACGGGCGCCGCGTCGTCGGGCGGGGCGAGATCGCGCCGGTGGAGCGCGAGGAGTTCATCGACGATCGCGGCCCGGTCGCGCAGCTGACCGCGCAGCTCTTTGCGGCGATGCCGGCGCGCCCGGATGATATCTTTGAGGGCGATGGTCTCGCCGGCGATCTCGGGACAAATGGCGCGGCAGAGATAGGTGTCCCGGTAATACACGCGCAACTCGGCGAGGTCGCGGGGGTCATACCGTACGACGACCTCCTCGCCAATATAGGCGGCCAGGGTGGTGTCCAGATAGCGCAGGCCCTGGAAGTGGATGCCGTCCTGGTGGACGCGCCGGGGCTTGGCGACGGTGAGCAGCAGCAGGTCGAGATCCTCGGACGCCGCGGGCAGGCGCGGCAGGAAACCGCCGGCCTCCCACCGTGCGAGCGGGGGCTGCTTCGTCTCGCCGTGGATGCGCTGGTGGTACGTGTCGAGCAGCCACGCGTGGAACAGCCGCTCGAAGGCCGGCAAGGTCAGGGACGGCTCCGCCGGCGGGCTGCCCGGCGGCGCGTAGCCCGGCAGCCCCGCGAGCAGGAGTTGCCCGACCGTCTCGAAGAAACGCTCGATCTTGCCGCGGCCGCGCGGCTCTCCCTTCGTCGAGTGGACCAGACGCACCTTGAGGTCGGCGGCGACCTGCTCCAGGTGGTGCGAGGTGAAGTCCGGGCCGTGGTCAGCGTAGAAGACGCCGGGAATGCCGCAGGTCGGCCAGTGCGCATCGCCTTTCCGCCTGATGGCGGTGCGCAAGGCCAGGGCGGTCTGCGCCATCGACGGCTCTGCGAAGCCAAGGTAGTACCCCATGATCGCGCGGCTAAAGTCGTCCAGCACCGCCGTGAGCCAGGGCTTCGCGGGCTGGTCGCGCTCGTCGCGCAGCCAGATATCGAGGTGCGTGTGGTCCGCCTGCCAGACCGCGTTGGGGCCGGCGGCCTCGTGTCGGTGGAGCAGGTCGTAGGCCTCCCCGTAGGCGCAATCGCCGCCGTGGGCCAGCGTCGCGAGGGCGGGGTCGAGGCGGCGGACGATGCCGTAGACCTGGGCGTAACTCGGCCCTGGCCACCCGCGCGCGGCCGCGACCTCCGCGGCCAGGCGATGAATCGCGCTGATGGGGCGTGCCGGCCGCTCCAGGGCCAACCCCTCAACGAGGCGCTCGAGTGTCGCGGACAGCTTGTGGCAGTGGCCCCGATCTCCACGGGGACGGGGCGCGAGCCCGGCCAGACCGTGGTGGCGGTAGGCAGCGAACCAGCGCTGCGCCGTGCGGAGCGGGAGCGCGGCATCCCGCGCGACCCGTGCCAGCGGCAGCCCCTCCTCAAGGGCGGGCCGCAGGAGCCCGAACCGATCCAGCGCGCGGGCGCGCTGCCGCTCGTCGAGCGTGGCCAGAGCCTGGGTGGGGGCAGGCGCATCCATGGATCAGAATCCCTCCACGTAGGCCGCGGCCACGGCCTCAGGCGGGTTGGTGTAGCGCTGGATGTACCGCTGCGAGCGGTGACCCAGACGACGCTCCAACTCGTAGGCGTCGGCGCCGGTGACCGGGGCCAGGTGGAAGGCGAAGGTGTGGCGCAGGTCGTGCGGGCGCAGAGGGGACACGTGGCGCGCGGGGTCGCGCAACTCGGCATCGTGCCAGCGACCGATCTGAGCCAGCACCAGGTTGACGGCGCGTGGCGAGAGGCGGCCGTCGGCCGCGCGGGCCGGGAGGCCGGCCGCGCTCAGGAACAGCGCTGGCGTGTCGACCATGGTGTCGCGCGTCCGCTCGCGTTCCAGGTAGTCGGCCAGTGCGGTGCGGGCATCGCCGGAGAGGAAGACGGTGCGCTCAGTCTTGCCCTTGCCGCGCACGCGGGCGATGCGCGCCTGCCGGGCCGTGCGCAACGCCACGGGCGTGTGCGGGCGGAGCTGGCCGAGGTCGAGACGGATGAGTTCTTCCCGGCGCAGGCCCGTCGAGAGCAGGACGTAGACCATGGCGCGATCCCGCCACGGGCGCCCATGCGCGCGGGCCGGCGCGTCGACGTCGCGGCCGGTCCAGCGCTGACCGCGCAGCCGATGGAAGCGATCCAGGCGGTCGCACAGATTCTTGAGCGTGCGGACCTGGTCCGGTTGCAGGGCGCGCGGCTCGAGCGGCGCGAGGCCGAGCTCGCCGACGCCCTTGGTCGGGTCGTCGACGGGGAAGAGGCGCGGGGCTTGGGCGTGGACCCACGTCGTGAAGGCCGAGAGCGAGGCCAGGTGATTGTTAATGGTCGCCGGCGCTAATCCCTGTTCCTGTAAGACGGTCTGCCAGGCGAGGACGTCGCGGCGCAGGCAGGTGGAGAGGCGATCGTGGCCGTACCCATCCTGGAAGAAGGCGATGAAGCGTGCGAGGTGGAGGGCAATCTTGCTTGCGACGGCCTCCGAGCGGACGCCCCTGACGGCGAAGATCAGGTAGCGGTCCATCCAGGCGGCGAGACTGTCCGGCAGGTCGTCCAAAGCCCGGTCGGGAGCCAGGTTCACCTTTCGTGAAGTGAAACTCGGGAGATAGGCGAGGGTGTCATCGGTCATCGGGCGGCTCATTCGGGCGATTCACTTCTCAGAAGGGACATTCCGTCTAGTGACTCTACGGTATCATGATGACATAGGGCAGCGCAAGTCATGCGCGCGCCGCTCGGTCACATCGACAGCGATGGACATGTGCTCGGCGCGTCGTAACCGGGTACCACCGGCTGAGGCTGATGAGGAGAGGATATGAGAACGCGCCGCTCCGCACGGCTCATTGTTCTGGATGACCGCGCCCGTGCCCTCATGTTCAAATATGAGGATGCTGTCGCGCTCGATCCTGCCGAGCCGACGCTGACCGTGTACTGGGCCACGCCCGGGGGCGGTCTCGAGGGGGACGAAACATTCGAGCAGGCGGCGCGCCGAGAGTTGTGGGAGGAGACCGGGATGCGCGGGCCCGAGATTGGCCCCTGCCTCTGGACCCGCGACAAAGTGTTCCACATCGACGGCGAGGAGATCCACGGGCACGAGCGGTACTTCCTGGTGCGCGCCGCGTCGAGCGAGGTCAGCTTGGCCAACCTCTTGCCGCACGAGTGGCGCACCTATCGCGACCATCGTTGGTGGTCACTCGCGGAGATGCGCGGTTGCGGCGAGGTGTTCTTTCCTCCCGGTCTGGCAGACCTGCTCGTACCCGTCTTGGCGGGGCATGTGCCCGCGCTACCCATGCACATCGCCACGACGTGAGATGGCCAACGACAAATGACAGGGGCAGGCGTGACGCACGGAGGGACGATGCTAGTGGTACCTAGCAACGTGCAGGGAGAGGTGGACGACCTGATACGCCGCTTCGGCACCCCCATTGTGCAGCCGATCGCCCTGGGGACCAAGACTCGGTGGGATCGGCGTGCCCGCATGTACGAGGTGTGTATGGTGGTGCGCCGGCCCACCGGTCGGCTGCTCACCGTCACCAAGACGTTCTACCCGCCGGGGCTCTATCGGTTGCTGACGGGGGGCGTGGAGCCCGGCGAGCGCGTCCTTGATGCACTCGTCCGCGAGGTCGATGAGGAAACGGGGCTGGACGTGAGCATCCGGCGGTTCCTCGCGATCATCGCCTATGACGCCGAGGACGTGGTGGACGCGCCGCCCCAGGCCTTCACGTTCGCCTTCCTGCTCGATGAGCGTGGTGGCACGTTGGCTGCGAGGGATGCAGGCGAACGGCTCGCCGCTTACAGCGATGTCGCGCCCGAGGATTTACCCTCTCTCGCCGACCAACTCGACCGGTTGCCCAATGAGGACGCCCCCGAGCTCGATGACAATTGGCGCGAGTGGGGCCGCTTCCGAGCCGTGGTCCATCGTGTCGTAGGGGATGCTTTGGTACGCGGGTAGTTGAGGTCAGGGTCGGGCACGGATCGGGGATGTGCGCCAGCCAAAGAAGCAAAGACTACGCCAGTTAAAAGAGAAAGTGACAGTTGTAGAGCCTCAACTTGTCCGCGCGCTGTCTCATAATTGCTGCGCGGCTTGTGTCGCAGTTCCCGTGCCGACCCAACCACAGCACATCTATCTATGGTCACAGTAGTTGTGCGTTGGCCTACTGAAGATTT
>JAABUJ010005961.1_pt1 | contig 11992 bp, 14 predicted proteins | sample 5559131 | NCBI WGS metagenome assembly JAABUJ01 (sample SAMN10711875, study PRJNA513366) | rock metagenome | isolation source: Antarctica rocks | place: Antarctica: Victoria Land, Mt New Zealand nord | collected 2016-01-07
AGAATCTGCCTTCCGCAGACGCAACAGCGACCGCTACTCGCTCCGCTCTATGGGTCTGTATCCGTGCAGAATCTGCCTTCCGCAGACGCAACAGCGACCGCTACTCGTGCGGTGCTCCCGTGGGTCGCTGTCGCCCTGCTGTCCTGTTCGTGGTGGCTGCCGCCCCCACACCCCCGCGCTGAGGAATGGGGAACAGATTGTCCTCACCACCACGCGGGTAGGTGCGATTTAGGCTGGGCTTCACCAGGCAGAACCAACCCTTGGGGGTCTCACCGTCATGACCGAAACGCACACCAACAAGCGAGCCGCCGCCGCGGCAGCAAAGAGCCTGCTCGCCGCCCGCATCACCCTCGTAGAAGAGCTCGGCGAGGCACTGGACGCGCACAGCAAAGCCGTCGACGCCGCCACCCGAGCCCAACAACAGGCCGACAATACCGCCGCCACCGCGCGGAAAGCCTTCGACGCCGCGAAGGCCGGCGGCTGGACCGCCGCCGAACTGCACAGCACCGGGCTGCGCCCACCCGCCGCCCCACGGGGGCGGGCAGCGCGCACAGACACCACGAAATCCGCGGCGGCCGCACCCGACGATGACTCCCCCACCGACCCCCGCGAAGACGAACCGGTCGCCGCATCAGCCGCCTAAAACACCGGCGCCGTTTCAACCCCGGGTGCGTCTCACCGACCGCGGGTAGGCCCTTACGGTGGCGGTGTTGCTGCGCGGACGGGGACTCTGTTGGGGTCGTTGAGTTGCCCGCGGCGGCGTGGGCCACGATCTGCTGGATCGTCTTCGTGCGCCGCCCGGCCATCACCGCCGCCACCCTGCTCTCCGCGTCACTCAACGGCTCTGCCGGTGCCGCAGCGCCGTGTCCGGCGAGGCGCACGAGTGCCTCCGGGCCGTGTTCGGCCAGCAATGCCGGGGTCGGGTTCGACGCGAGACTCCACCCCGGCTGACGGCCCGCCGCGTCCATCCGTGCCTGGTGTTCGGCTTTCTTGGCTTGTGCTTCTGGGCTGTCCGCGCTGATCTGCAACTGCGCGGTCAACGTGTCGGGGCGTTGGCGTTTGTCCCGCAACTCGCGGAGATGACCACCGGAGCTGGTCCGGACGATGAAGTTGAGCGAGCGCGCCGTCGTGCCTTCGTGGTCGAGGTCGCCCGCCGCTTGGCGACCCCGCGCTGAGCCCGCCGCGCACTGGTCAGCGACAGCACCGGACCGCAGGGGCAAGCGTGTCTCGGCTGTGAGTGCGGGCCGGGAAAGTCCAGCTCAACCCCCGAGGCACGCTGGGCGAGGTTGCTCGGTCGTTGGCGATGGGGTGCGGTGCGCTCAGCCGGGGATCGGGCTGCCGCCGACGGGCTCTGGCGGGGATGAGGGTGAGGGCCGAGACCCGCTAACCGTCGGTGTCCAACGCACTGCGTGCGATGTCGCGCAATGGTGCCTTGAGCACTGTCCCCGGTCGCGTTGCGCGGGATCGGGGACATAACTAGTGCGGCGGTCCAGTAGTGAGCGAATGACTTAGCGCCAGGCCCTTGCGGTCCCGGCCGCGCCACAGCGAACGCCTAGACCTAATGCTCGCCGTGGGGGCGGTCCAGGTATACCCATTCCGTGTCGGGAGGCACCGGTGCGACCACGAAGTCACCGACCGATCGTTCGTTGAGGCCCCTCGGGATGTCGTCATAGTTTTCCGGAACGTCCTCTAGGCCGGCATCTAAGACAACGTCGCGAGAGGTGAATCGTTCAGAGCTGGCCTGCAACCGCTGGTTGCGGGCGGTCGCGTACTTCTGCTGGCGGTCTGTCACCGCTCCATCCTGCACCCAGCTCGACACCCTCACCGTCGCGACTGACTGGCTCCATCGTCACGCGTGTCGGGTCGGCCCAGCGGTGCCGAAGGCTGAAGATGGAGACGTGGCGGTAGCAGCGCTCGTTGTGGCGATCTTCTCCCTACTCGTTTCTGGTGCTGCAGGGATCTATACGAAACGTCAAGCCGACGCGGTGCGGATCACCGCCAGCAACGACACCGCCCGCCGACATGAAGAGCGAACACCGGCCTTCGAGCCCAAGCTCGTCCCTAAGAACGACGGGCAGTGGTACGACCTGACGCTGCGTCTTACCTCCGGCAAATCGGTCACGTCGCTTGAACTTGAGATCATCGATGGGCATGGCCTGTCCTTTGTTGCAGGTCAGCTCGGCGTCGATCCCAGCACCCCTGGCATCATCTTGCAGGCACGCGCGGAGGGCCCGAGGGGGCCAGAGGTCTCAACCCAGACGACGAGTTTTCATGGCGGGTGCAGCTGGCTAAGAGCAGATCGCACCAGGTACGGATGAAGGCCCGGGTAACGATCGGCAAGTCACGTTGGGACGTCCCCCTGCGGCTCGACCTCCCACCCGATTTATTGGCCTGGTGAAGACCAATAACGGGAAGAAGCAGAACGCACGCGTTCTGCTTCGGGCGGTTGCCGTCGGGTTACCTCGAACCTCGAGCGGCTTGCTTCCTTAAGAGCACCGCGCGCTTCGCCGCCGCCATATGGGGTTTCGGGCCAGTGATCAAGGTTCCTGGTACCGGTTCAGGTCCAAGCTCTCATCGGCTCCGACCCGCTTGACGGCCAGACGGTAGATCGCGTGCTCGTCGCGTAGGCCGATCGCCAACACGCCGCAGGTTTTGGCGTCGATCTCGCCGTAGACCAGCCTGAACCGTCGGGTCGGGCTGCCGGGCACATCGAACTTCACGCTGGCGAGGCCCGTTAGGTCACCGCTCACGTGCCGGATACCCAGCTTCTTGCCGGTGACACGCCCATGCGCCAGGTCCTCAAGCGTGCCGCGCGCTGCAGCGACAACCTCTGGGCCAAATGCCGCGAGGATCGCCAGATCATCGGTAACAGCTGGATGGGAACGCAGCCGATAGCGCGCTGGCTTCGGCGGCCGCCTCACGCAGGTTTGAGCCGGGACGCGTCCTCGGCCGCGCGGTCGAGTGCAGCGTTGAGATCGTTCTCATCGAGCCATGGACGCCTGTCGGCGAGGCGCCGCCGGGCGAGATCGAGGTCCAGTTCATCCTCGGCGTGCGCGAGTAACTTTTCCCAGGTTGCGATGGGCACCAATACAGCCTGCGCACGCCGATGCGACCCAAAGAACACCGGCTCTGTTTCACCGGCGTCGAAGCCTCTAGTGATCTTGCCCAGCGCCGCTCGCACCTCGCTCGTCGGGACTACGGTCTCTGCCATAGAACCCACAATACCGGAAATTTGTACAACTTCTCAGCGAAACTGCGTCTCGTCACCGCTTGGGATCCGCCCGGAGGGCGATGCGTGACCGTCGCGGCCGGGGTGCTGCTCGGTGACGCGGTGGGGGTCAGCAAGGGTGTCACTGTTCGAAGTCGGCTGCACGAGTGTCCGAACTCGTCGGCACGGCGGGCAGCGGCAAGGCTCGGTACAGGGTGGATCGGTCGACGCCGAGCCGGCGTGCGACCTGGGCCTTGGGGACTCCGGTCTCGATCAGCTGACGGGCTGTGGCCAGGTTTTCGGCGGTCAGCTTGCGCGGTCTGCCCGTGTAGACACCGCGCGCCTGTGCGGCGCGGATGCCTTCGGCCTGTCGCTCCTTAGCGATGGCCCGCTCCAACTGGGCGAAGGAGGCCATGATGTTGAGCTGGAACTCCGCGAAGGCATCGGTGGTGCCGGGGCGGAAGGCAACTCGCTCATGAATGAACTCCACCACCACGCCCTTGGTGACCAACTCACCCACGATCTGATTGAGGTCCACGACCGAGCGCGCAAGTCGATCCATCGAGGAGGCCGCGACGGTATCGCCCTCACGGGCGTAGGCAATCATCTCGGCCAGCGCGGTGCGCCCAGCGCGCTGGGCACCAGATTGCTTCTCCTCGAACAGCCGATGCACCTCGCCGAGCGTGGTGATCTGCCGGGTAAGGTTCTGATCGGTACTCGACACCCGCGCGTATCCGATCCGCTGCCCAACGTGTTCACGTCCGGGGCGCTGATCAGCAGGGCGAACTCGAGTATGCGAACGTCGGCCACCCCGCGACGCTCGTTGAGAGAACTTGTCACGGGCGTTTCACCATCTGGGTGGGTGCGTCCGCGATGGGGGTGCCCGCCCCGACCCGCGGCTGGCGTGCCGGTGCCGGACGGCGGGCGGCGTCGGAGATGCGCAGCAGGATGGCCACCAAAATGTAGTTCGCGAGCAGCGATGATCCGCCGTAGGACACGAACGGGGTGGTCAGCCCGGTTAACGGGATGAGCTTGGTGACGCCGCCGACCACCACGAACACCTGCCACGCGATGGTGAACGCCAGCCCACCGGCCAGCAGCTTGCCGAAGGTGTCGCGCACCGCGATCGCGGTGCGCATTCCACGGATCACGAGGATGGCGAACACCATGAGCACGGCGGCGATGCCGATGAGGCCGAGCTCCTCCCCGATAGCGGCGATGATGAAGTCGGTCTTGGCGAAGGGCACCGTCTGCGGGTTCCCCGCGCCAAGCCCGGTACCGCCGACACCCCCGGTGCCCAGACCGAACAACGACTGCGAGATCTGGTAGCCGGTGGTGTCGTAGGTGGCGTAGGGGTTCAGCCAGGTGTCGAACCGCACCCGTACGTGGGCGAACAGGCGGTAGGCGACGTAGGAACCGCCGACGAACAGGACACTGCCGATCAGCAGCCAGCTCATCCACTCCGTCGCGATGTAGAGCATCACCAGTACGGTGCCGAAGATCAGCAGGGCGAAGCCGAGGTCCTTGTCGAACACCAGCACGCCGATGGACACCCCCCACGCGAGCAGCATGGGTGCAAGGTCACGGGCTCGGGGTAGATCCATCCCGAAGATGTGCTTGCCCGCGGTGTCGAACAGGTCCCGTTTGGCCACCAGAAATGAGGCGGAGAAGATCAGCAGCAGGATCTTGGCGAACTCGCCAGGCTGGATGGAGAACCCGGCGAGCAGAATCCAGTTCTTGCCACCGTTGACCTCACTGAACCGGGCGGGCAGCAGCGCCGGGGTGACCAGCAGGACCAGACCGACCAGTCCACACGTGTACCCGTAGCGGGCGAGGCTGCGATGGTCGCGCAGGAACCAGAGCACACCCACGAACAGGACCACGCCGATGGCGGTCCACACCACCTGGTGCGAGGCGTCCCCGCTCGGCACGGGTTGCCCGTTCTGCACCGCTTTGGCTGCCGCGGCGAGGTCCAGGCGATGGATCATCACCAGGCCCAGGCCGTTCAGCAGCGCCACGCACGGCAGGATCAGCGGGTCGGCGTAGGGCGCGAGCTTGCGCACCGCGAGGTGGGCGATGGTGAACAACCCGAGGTAAGCACCACCGTAGAGGAGCAGGTCGGTGGTCAGCTGTTGTTCCTGGTTCGCCTCCACCAGCGCCAGCGCCGAGGTGGTGATGGCGGCGGCAAAGACGAGCATGAGCAGCTCGGCCCCCCGACCGGCGCGCACCCCTGTTTCTGCCGCCACTCCCCCCGCCGGACTCGCCGGTCCCGTGGTAGGGGTCATGCGCGCTCGCCTCGCGCGGGTGCCGACGAACTCCGGGTCGCCCCGGGCACCGTCCGTGTCCGCTCGCGATCGGCGGAGGTTGCGCATGATGGGTGGCGTCTCCTCGATGGGTGCAGCCGGGTGGGAAGCCGGTAGAAGGCCCTCAACCGGTGGTGGTGGTCCTTCGTTGTTGCTGCTTCCTTTGCCGCGGGGTGGCGATTTCGCGGACGGTTGTCCTCTGCAGGGGCTTGATCGGTGGTGCTCGACGGTTTACCTCAGTCCGGGGTAGTCCCGAGCAACAATGGACAAAGACACCACCACCTTGAGCTTCCCCCGGTATGACGCAATAGTAGGGGTGGACACCAGCCGCGATCTTGTTTCGGGAACCCTGTCGCGTCCAACCCCGAGTCGGGTGGACCGGTGGGCGCGGTCGTGGGCGAGCTGCTGGTGGTGGGCGGCGCGTCGGGGTGGGTGCATTCTGGGTTTGTGCATACCTGGGCTCTGGGCGTCGGCCAGCCGCCTCCGTTGACGCTGTTGCGGGTGTTCTCGGCGTGGACACCGAACCCACCGGTGCTGGTGGCGGTGGTGGTGCTGGCGGTGGTCTATGGGGGTGGGGTGCGCGCCCTGCACCGTCGTGGTCGCAGCTGGCCGCGGGCGCGTTCGCTGTGCTTCCTGCTGGGTGGTGTGGGGAGCATCGCGGTGGTCGGGTTCTCCTTCATCGGCGTGTACGCGGACACCCTGTTTTGGGTGCGGGCACTGCAGAACCTGCTGCTGATCATGCTCACCCCGTTGTTCTTCGCCTTGGGGGCCCCGCTGACCCTGCTGCGGGAGTTGCTACCCGCTCAGGAGCGGGCCCGGGCCGGGGCCCTGCTGCACAGCGTGGGCGCCCGGGTGCTCACCTTCCCGCTCGTGGTCACTGCGGTGTTGGTGGTGCCTCCGTTGGTGTTGTACCTCAGCCCGTTGTACGACCTGTCCCTGCGCAACACAGTCGTGGGGGGGTTGGTGGGCGGCGGTCTGGTGGTGACGGGATTTATCTACTACTGGTCGCGGTTGCGGGTCGATCCGGTGCCCCAGGCCAGTTCCTACCTGGTGACCATGTGGATCACGCTGGCCGAGGTGCTGGTGGATGCGATACTCGGCCTGACGCTGTGGCTCGGACCGGTCATCGCCACCGGCTACTACCTTGGGATGGCCCGCAGCTGGGGACCCGACCCGCGCATCGATCAGGACATCGGCGCGGGCATCCTGTGGATCGGCGGCGACATCATCGGTCTCCCGTTCCTGGCGACTGTGGTCGCCCGGATGACCCGCGAGGATGAGACGCGGGCCACCGCCATCGACGCCGAGCTCGACGCTGAACAAGCCCGGGCAGCCCTCCTGCCGGACCACCCACTCCCCCACAACGACCACGGTGCCGCACCTGGTTCCGATCACGCGGTGACCCCGCACCAGCCGATGCAACCTCGGCTGTGGTGGGAAGATCACCCCGAACTGGCCGAACGCACCCGACGCGACCGCTGAGCCTCCCGCGCAACCCCGTCTTCCCCGAGCGGTGCACCCCCCTCAGAGGGCGTTCGGGGTGTGCGGGTCGTTCGGGCCGTCCCTGTTGGTTCGTGGCAGGCGTATCCGGAAGGTAGCACCGGTACCGGGTACGGCGTCGAGGGTCACCGACCCGCCGTGCGCGGTGACGAGGGCGGCGACGATGGACAGGCCGAGGCCGGCCCCTCCGCTGGTCCCGGTCCGGGAGGTGTCCGCCCGGTAGAACCGTTCGAAGACCCGGTCGGCCTCTGGCGGTGGCAGTCCCGGCCCGGTGTCTGCCACTTCCAGCACAGCGTCGGGTCCATCAGTTCCTACCCGTACCGTGATCGTCGCCTCTGGTGGGGTGTGGGTCAGTGCGTTGTCCATCAGGTTGCCCAGCACCTGGCGGAGTCGGCTTTCATCGCCCACCACCTCCGGGGTGCCGGGACCCTGGATGATTTCCATCTCCACCGTGCGCCCCGGCGCTCTCATCCGGGCAACGTGCACCGCGTCGGTAGCCACCCCGAATCATGGTGAGCAGGTACGCAGCTCGTGGCTGGCATCGCCGATGAACCACACCAGCAGACCCACTCCCACCAGGGCCAGCAAAGCAGCCACCAGGATCACCCGCAGCGACAGGCCACGCCCACCGCTGCGCCGACCATGACGCCATGCCGGTGCCGGGACAGCGGCAACGCTTCCACTCTTCGCCATGTCAGCTCTCACATCCTGGGCTCGCGCAACCCCAGGTGCTCCACGCACGGTGAACGGCCGTCGAGCCTCGACAGCCGCCTAACAGCAGGGGCCAGCACAGGGTTGCAGAACGTCAGCACAGCCTCGTGCCGAAACGCGGTGCAGCGTGGCGAACCGGTTGTCCATGGCGCATAGCTCGTCGATGACACCACGCCGGGCGGCAGGGGATGCCTGATCAACGGGTCTTGCCGTGGTGGCCGTCAGTGCCCGGCTTTCACGGTGGCGCTTTGCAGGGTGACCTGCACGGTGCGGGTGCAACCGCCGGGGTTGTGCACGGTAAGGGTGAGAGTGTCCCCGGGGATGTGGGACCGGATGGCCGCCACCAGGGCATCACCGTCGGGGATCAGCCGGTCGTTGACCTTGGTGATGACGCTGCCCGCGGTGATGCCCGCCTTGTCTGCGGCACCGCCGGGGGCCACAGCGCCGATGACGGCCCCGGTGGAGATGCCCGCTGGGCTTGGGGCTGTGGGGGCGACGCTGACGCCGAGCACAGCTTGGGTGGCGGTGCCCGTGGTGATGAGTTGTTGGGCGATGCGATCAGCTTGGTCGATGGGATGGCGAAACCCAGCCCGATGGAGCCGGGCTGGCCGCCGGGCGCGCTGCTGGCACCGAGGGAGGCAATGGCGGAGTTGACGCCAATCAGCTGCCCGCTCATGTTCACCAGTGCGCCCCCGGAGTTACCCGGGTTGATGGCGGCGTCGGTTTGGATGGCGTCGAGCACCGAACTCTGACCGGTCGCTGCCCCACCGGCGGACACCGGCCGGTTCAGTGCGCTGACGATGCCGGAGGTCACGGTGCCGGCCAACCCCAGCGGTGACCCCACCGCCACGACCTGCTGCCCGACAGCGAGAGTCGCGGAACTACCGATCGCCAGAGGGGTGAGGGTGGATTGGTGGGCCATCTTGATCACCGCAATATCCGAGGACGGGTCCCGGCCGACGATCGTGGCCGGGGCTGACGTCCCATCCTGCAAAGTCACCGTCAGCTTCCCCGCTCCGACACCGGCCCCGGCACCGGCTGCGGGGGCGACGACGTGGTTATTGGTGAGGATCAAACCGTCGGCGGACAACACCACCCCCGAACCCTCATCGCTCTGCCTGCCCGTGATCACCTGGATCTGCACCACACTGGGCAGCACCTTGGCGGCGACCTGCTGCACCGACCCAAGCGGTATCGCGGGCGAAAGCCGGCTCTGCGTGGAGGACCCCGCCGCGGTGAGGTCCTGCTGATGCAGCACAGCCCCCACACCGCCACCGACACCCCCGGCGATGAGCATCAACGCCACCGCCCCAGCAACGAGGACACCACCCCGCCAACGGCGACGCCACGGCGCGGCGCCCCCACTCACCACTGCACCCGCACCGGGGGGCGGCTGTGCAGGCGAAGAGGGGTCGTCCGGGGGATACACCGGGAACTGTGGAGCCTGAGAGGAAGGGGACTGCTGGACTTGGTGAGACTGCTGGTGCTGTCGTGCCGCCCGTGACCACCACGAAGGAAATGTGCTGTGACCGGAACGCCCCAGCTCAGCTGGCTGCATTGAGCTGTCAGACGGCCCTTGACATCCAACTGGGTGGACGCGGCGGGCACAGCCGGGGAGGTCGGTTGCTGCTCTGCGGGTCGCTGACCACCATCCGTCATAGAACTCACCGTCCTCCCCCCGTCTGAGAAAGCACTGAGATCCTGCTGGGCGGAGACCGTGAACCTTGCCCCCCGGACGCGGCGGGAATGGAGCCAGGACCACCACCGTAATGACGGCCTGCGCGTTGGCCAAGCTTGTTATCAGTGCGGCCCCTGGAACACCACCGTGGCGGTGATGTCCTCGGTGTCCAGGGCTTGAAGCATCGGCGCGCCTGCTGTCTACCGCCACCCAATCTGCACACGACGACGTCACTGACGATGCGGACGTGACCGACTGCGTCTTGTGCGTGCTGGCGGCCTGATCCGCGCGATGGCGCCGGCCCGAGGGAGCCCTCTTGCACCGAGCCCGGGCAGACGGCCGACAAGCTGCCGCGCCGCTTCCGCTCCTCAGCGCTGCTGCCCTACAGCTCGCTGACCACCATCCGTCATAGACCTCACCGTCCACCCCCGTCGGAGAAAGCGCTGAGATTCTGCTGGGCGGAGACCGTGACCCCGTGCGTCGGCACACACTTCGTCGTCGGCGGTTGCGGACTGTGGCAGCCAGCCGCCGCAGGAGACCTTTGGTTGGCCCTATTTGCGGTAGAGGGTGGCCCACATGCCGATCAGGGCAAGGGCAAAGAAGACGGCGGTCAGCGCTATCGCTGCCACGCTGCTCACACGCCCCGGCAGGGTGTGCACGAGACACCGACAACGAGCGCGGGGGCATGGGAGGCCAATCCCTCGGCGAGGGCCAAGCACCGCCGGTAAACCGGGTGGTTGACCTCGCGCCGTTGCTCATCGGAGGTCATCACCCAAGCATGCCCCGGGGGTGGAGCTCTGGTGGCGAAGCAACGCGGTGCCACACCGTCTGCAGTGCCCGCATTCCGGGGCATTCCGAGGAGGCCGTGCGCACTTCATGCCCCCCGACCGGCACGCAAAGCTTCGGGCAAATCTCATGGATGATGGGGAGTGCGCGTTTTTGTCTTCTCGCTGATCGGGCTCATTCTCCTGGCGGTGGTGGCCGACTACGGCACCGCCGCCTATACCGAGTACCGAGTGTCCAGGGAGATCCGCCACGAGCTGGTGCTCAATACCGACCCTGATGTGCGGATCACTGGGTTCCCGTTTCTTACCCAGATGGCCAAGGGCGACTTCAGCCAGGTGAACGTGCACGTCGCCGGTGTTCCGATGGCCGGGCTCGCCACCGTGACCATCGGGGCCACTTTGCGCAACGCGAAGGTGTCCGCGGCGCAGGTTTTCGGCGGGGACCCGAACCACATTGTCGTCGGGGAGTTGGACAGCAGGATTCGGATCAACGACACCCAGCTCGGGCAGCTCCTCGGGATCCCCGATCTGACAGTGTCGGCACCGGTGGCCGACCCCACCCTGGGCACCAGCGGCGGCGACGCCTTCCCGGCCCCGCGAAGCGGCATCATCCTCACCGGAACGGTGCAACTCGGTGGCCTAATCAAGCAGCGGATCAGTGTCAACGCCAACGTTGCACTGCAGGGCAAAACGGTGCGCATCATCGCCACCAGCCTCGCCTCGGGCGGACGCTCCCCTCAGTCCCTGGCTCTGACCCTTGGAGGGCCAGTAAGCACCTCCGTCACCCTGACGCCGCCGCTCACCGAGATCGCGATGCAGAAGTTTTCCCTCACCCTCGACTCAGACCACCTGCCCTTCGGCATCGCGCCCACCACTGTGCACGCCGAAGGAGCCGACATCGTGATCGAGGGCAAACACACCAACGTGGTGATCAGCAGAACCGCACACTCAGCGCCGACCGTCCGACGATGAGACCTGCCGAACTGCGAGCTGTCCTGGCCACCGGGTGACCCCTCGGGACCCCCGTGAGGCGCCCAGTTCGCTGGGCTGACCCACCGGCCACCCGCGGCTTGCGCCGAACGGCCCTGACACACAGGAAAGGGGGTCAGGCTGCCCCGGCGCGGCGGGCACGGGGCGTGAAGGCTATAGATCTCTGCCACGCTGAACTCGGCCGGCAACCCGCCACTAATGAGGTCATCGACATACGGTGCCTCCTCCTCCTCCTCGGGTTCACCGGTGACGGGATCAAGTGCGGCAGCGCCGCCAGCGTGACCATGTGGTCGCCGCGCGTTTCCGCGCACGCCGCTCATCGGAGCGACGGCCCCTCCTCGAACGGGTCGCCCGGGTACCGCACGCAGACAGGGTGGCCAGCCCGCGCCGAAACACCAGGCACAGGCGTGGTCTGACAGCGCCGCCAGCACCCCCCTCGCTCGTGGCCGGTCACGGCCGTCTCCGGGTTCTCACTGGCCCTTGACATCCGGGGCGCGTCGCCCACTGCAGCATCCCACCCCCCAACCGCCGTACCAGCCCAAAGTCACACCACACAGATTACGAAGCCAACCGGCAACCGCGAAACGTGCGTGCTGCCAATAACCCACCGGTGACCGGTGCTCCACACCTGCGACGACGCGACGCAGCAGAGGCGCCTGGTAGGGCGGTTGATGCAGCCCCGGCTATGCACACAAGCTCAGCGACTCCGGTGTCTGTCAAGGGCCATTGGTTTCTGCCCGGGGGCGGTCGTGAAACCTGCCCGGTGACGGTCACGAGAACTGCCCGGTGATGGCCATGGGATCTGCCCTGGTGCTGA
>JAABUJ010005964.1_pt1 | contig 11986 bp, 10 predicted proteins | sample 5559131 | NCBI WGS metagenome assembly JAABUJ01 (sample SAMN10711875, study PRJNA513366) | rock metagenome | isolation source: Antarctica rocks | place: Antarctica: Victoria Land, Mt New Zealand nord | collected 2016-01-07
CCGACCGCCATTCCGGTCGATCAGGCCGCCTGAGCCACGCGCCCGTCGGATATGCAGATCGCCGCGGCTCTCAGCGGATGCTTACCCCGTCGACGTCACACAGGAACTCCAGCTTCGTGGTCCGGAGAGGTCCCGCCCTCGGCAGTTTTCGCGCAGGCGTCGACCGCTACGTGGCCATCCAGTCAGGCGGCAGCCGCGCGATAAGGTCGAGCGCCATGGCCGGGACCCGCCTCGCGTCGAGGCGCTCGCTGGCGTAACAGGCCGTCAGGAGGGTGTCGCCAAGGTAGGCGTCGTACTTGGCTCTCTTCATGTCGGGCACGAAGCGGGCGAGGTCAGCCGGGTCCGGAGCGGGTTCCCGCGAGAGCTTCGTCAGGACTTCGACCAAGGAGAGCCCGTCCTTGGAATGGGCCGTCACCGCGATACCGTTCGACGCGGCCGTCACCCCGTGCATCGCGAAGGCCAGCACAAGCGCCAACTGCGCACGCGCGCCGACCCACGGAAAAAGCATCAGCTGCTCCTCGTGACGGCACAGGCCATGCTCGCGAAGGCCGAGACGGTCGAACGTGCCTCGGCCTTCGGCGAGCATGTCGGCCGCTGGGACGTCCAGGAAACGCGGCACGGCCACTTCCAGGTAGACCCGCCGCATCTCCGCGACGACCCCGTCCCCCGGAGGAAGACCGTCCCCGCCGAAGGCAGGTGGATTTCCCCCATAGGCCTGTGTCACCAGGACCTCCTTGCGGTGGGCATCGATTTCGAGAACCCGCCAACGCCGCCCCGCGAAGATGACGAGCTGCTGCGGCAGCACCGGGTTGACGACCGGAAGCTGTCCCAGGGTCTTGCCCCGGTCGGTGACGACCTTGAACTCCTCGGGGCTGACGAAGACGGCATAGAAGCCGCGGTCGGCGATGACCCGCTCGCCTTCCTCGCCCGGCAGCAAGGTCCCGTCCGGGGCCTGCTCGAGAAGCTTCACCTCCGGATGTCCCATGCGCCGGAGGACTTCCATAAACAGGGGCCGGTCGACGGCCGGGAACACGCCGCTCTCAACCAGCCTGTCCCATCCCTGCTTCGCCGTGAGGCCACCGTGCTGAGCGACCAGCGCCAGGATCTGATGGACCAGGGTGGACAGATGCAGCCGTCCCTCGAGCGACGGCTCGTTCCAGCGCCTCAGCATCAGGTGGAGCATGGCAACGGATTGAACCGTCGTGGGCCGAAGGGCATCCAGCGGGTGCACGGGCCGGTCCATCGCCAGCTCGGTGACGTACACCCGCATGACCGAAGGCTGGCCCGCGCGGCGCCCGGACCTTCCCAGGCGCTGGCGCATGCCGGACACGGTATGGCCCGGCCCGAGCTGGGCGACCGCCTCGATGTGGCCCACGTCGATGCCGAGCTCGAGCGTGGTCGTCGCCACGATGGAGCCGGGACGGTCCTCCTTCTTGAGGCGTCGCTCGGCATCCTCCCGATGCTCCCTGGACAGGGAACCGTGATGCGCGAAGAACTCCTCCGGGACGCCCGTCTCCTCGCACAGGGTGCAAAGGTCGGCGGTGACGCGCTCTACCCTCTGACGCGACCCGGCGAAGACCAGGCTCCTGCGCCCCCGCAGGGTCTCGAAGAGGTGCCGGACGATGCCGTCGTGCGCCGGGTCCGCGGGTTTTCCTGGCTCCCCGTCGTGCCCCTGGCGCGGCCGCGACGAGGGCTGCAGGTAGCCGCGTACCTGGAGGCGCAGTTCCTGTCCGCCCACGGCGGACTCCAGTATCTCGACGTCATCAGGGGCGAGCGGACGCAGGAAGGCGGCGGACACACGCATGTCGGCGAGGGTGGCGGACAGAGCGACCCGGGCAACGCGATGTCCGGCGGCGACTTCGATGCGGTTCAGCAGGGACTGGAGCTGTCGTCCGCGCTCGCTGTCCATGAAGGCGTGCATCTCGTCGACGACCAGATAGGACAGTGCCGAGAACAGGCGTCCGGCCTCGTTGCCGCGGCGGCACAGGATGGCTTCCAGGCTCTCCGGCGTCGTCAGCAGGATGCCGCCCGGAGTCTTGCGGGCACGCGCCTTGACGCTGGCCGCCACGTCGCCGTGCCACCTCGTGACGGGGATGCCGATGTCCTCGCACAGACCGTCGAGACGGGCGAACTGGTCGTTGATGAGGGCGCGCAACGGACCGACGTAGATGGCCTCGAAGCCGCCGCCCGGCGTTCTGGCGTCCGACGCCAGCCGCGACACTATCGGCAGGAAGGCGGCCTCCGTCTTCCCGCTCGCCGTCCCGGCCGCGACGATGAGGTCGCGCCCTCCGTCCAGCAGCACCGGAATGGACCGTTCCTGGATGTCGCGAAGCTCGGTCCAGCCCTGACGCCAGATCCAGCGCCTGACCTTCTCGTGCAGGAGGTCGAACGCCGCCGAAGCCCGGTCCTCGGCCTCCTGCGAGACGGGGGGCGAGGACGGTCCGCTCAAAGACGGAAGTTTTCCAGGCCGTCCCCGGCGGGCTCCGCGCCTGGCGCCGTCGCAGGAACCACCGGCGGACCGGGAACAGCCGGTCGGGGCTGCTCGTCCACGATGTCCCCACCGGCGGGAGGCGCGTCCGGCGCGATGTCCGTCTGGCCGATGAGGCCCCGCCAGTCGGCGGTCGGGTTCTGTTCGAGAACCGCCAGGAGGTCCAGGAACGCCTTGATGGTGTTGCGCGGCGTCCGGAAGTAGGCCTCTCCGACCTTCTGGTTGCAGTGGACCATGAAGGCGTGGAGCGCCTCGTCCGGCACCGGATAGAGCGCGGGGTCTCCGCTGGAGAAGACGTGCCGAAGCTTTCCGAGCAGCACGAGCAGGTCCTCGGGCGACAGGCTCTGGAGGCGGATCACCGGACCGGAGAGGTCGACTAGGCCCTTGCGGGCGAAGGCGTTCTCGGCCAGCCGGGAGCGCAGCGCCTCGTAGGAGTAGAGGCCGCGGCGTCCGTCCATCAGCGTCTCCGGGGTGCCTCCGAAGTAGAAGCCGAGGCCCTCCGCGGAACCCTGGAGCACGTCGTTCACGATGCGCAGGATCTGTTCGTAGTTGGCGTTGCGCGCCTGGGCGTTCACCAGCTTGTAGAGATTGACGCACTCGTCGAGCACGACGAGGAACCCGGAGTAGCCAGCCAGCCGCACGAAGCGACCCATGACCTTGAGGTAGTCGTAGACCGAGGAGTCATCGATGATGGAGCGGACGCCGAGCGCCTCGCGCGCCTCGGTCTTCAGCGCGTACTCGCCCCGCAGCCAGCGGAGCGCCGCCGCCTTGCCCGGCTCGTCCACCTCGTCGAAGGCACGCCAGTATCGCTCGACCACGGTCGCGAAGTCGTGGCCGGAGACCAGCTCCTGGATCGGGGCCAGCCGTTCCTGGATCAGGTCGCCGACCTTGCGGCCTTCGGTCTTGGCCGCAGCCTGCGCGTCGCCGATGAAGCGTTCGACCACGCTGGCGAGCGCCCCGCCGTCCGGCCTGGTGCGGGTGGCCATGTTGCGCATGAGCTCGGCGTACAGGCCGCGAGCATGGCCGCCGGTCGAGTGTATGCGCCTGTCGGGCGACAGGTCGGCATGGACCACCACCAGCTTGCGCTGAATCGCTATCGAGCGTGCCAGCGTCAGGAAGAAGGTCTTGCCGGACCCGTAGTCGCCGATGACGAAGCGAACAGCCGACCCGCCATCGGCGACACGGTCGATGTCACGCACCACCTCCTTGACCTCACCCGCACGGCCCACCTGCACGTGCTGCGGTCCTGTTCTGGGCACCACCCCAGCCCGCAGGGCCTGCAGGATGGTGTCTCGTTCCTTGGGCTTGATGCGCTCCGGAACAGCTGCTCCGCCGGACGTCGCGAGGCTCGGGTTAGTCATGATGTTTCACCCGGGGTATCCGGCAGCAGCGCCAGGTTGATGGTCAGAGGGTCGCCATCCTCGACGAGCGCTTCGTCGAAGCAGTCATAGGCCCATTCGTTTATCGTCTCGATGGCGCCATCCGGCATCAGGCCGATGGCGCGGGCCCGTGCCTCGAAGTCGGAGCGGCTCCATGCTTCCCGATTGCGGAGCTCCTCCACGAGGCGCGCATGGTCCGCGTCGAGCCCCGGGTAGCGCACGGCGCCGCCGTTCTGGGCGGTCTCCGCCACGTCCTGCCGCGCCGGAACGACGGTCGTCTCGTCGTCTTCCTCGTAGATGGACGCCAGCACCTCGGCGACTTCCCGTGTCTCGCGCAGAATGGCACCGACCCTGTCCATGTCGATGACCAGGCCGTGGACTGGAGACGAGGCAGGTCGAGGTTGCTCGGGCGGGGAGGGGATGCGGAACGCGCCGGTCCTGTCCGCGCGCCGCTCGACCACCACCGGCTCGGAGGCTGGCGCGAACGTCGCGGCCGCCTCCCGATGCAACGCCACGTAGAGGCCGCGTCGGTCGAGCCCCCAGGCGTCGTGGAGCCTCTCCAGGACCGCCATCGTGGCCTGGCTCACCTCGCCGCAACAGGCCGCCGCCGCGATGGCCAGGTTCGCGATGGCGGCGCGCTCGACCCCCGGCAGCGTCCCGGCCAACGCCTTGAGCTTGCCGGGCCGCAACGTCTGTCCCTGCATCGAGCGATAACGAGCCGCAAGACGGGTCGCTTCGTCACCGCCGAGCCGCAGCCGGGCGGCAAGCTCCGAAACCACGCGGTCCGGGTCGGGTCCCGGTTCGGCGGATGTCAGGACGAAGGCGACGACCGCCGCGAGATGGAAGGCCGGAGACGGCGTGACGGCGGCGCTTCCTTCGAGGCGGAACACCAGCAGGTCGGAGCCGGGCCTGCCGCCGCCATGGGTCGGGTCGGGCTCCATGCCGTAGCCTACCGAGGCTAGTATCGCGGACATCTCCCGGGCCTGCTTCAAGCCTCCGGCCTCTTTCCCTTCGCCGAAACACCAGGTGCCAAGGGCGGCGAGCGAGACTTGGCTAAAAGGCTCGGGCAGGCCGTCGAGCCAGCGCCGGAACGCCGCTGCCGCGCCGAGGTCGGCGATGTCCGGCGGCAGAGCCAGCGCGGCGGCCATGCTGTTCCGACGGTTGCGGTCCTTGCCGACGAGCTTGGCGTAGGACGCGAGGTCTTGCGCCGCCTGTGTGCAGAACATGGACATCTTGGCCCAGTTGAGCGTCGCCGGGTCCGGAAGGCGCTCGATGCCCTGGACGCGTATCTCGATGCCGGGGAGCTGGGATGCGGAGTGGTATTGGGGATGCAGTATGCTGTCCTGGCGGTCTCTGAGCATGAAACCCTTGGGGAACCGGGTCGGGAAGCGCCGCCGGACGAGCTCGACGAACTCGTCCCTGCAGCGGGTCATGGCAATGCTGGAGGGCGGACCGCCCTGGTAGGGCGACAAGGCGAGAATCGCGGCCGTCGCATGCTCGCAGTCCAGTGGCACCTTGTGCAGAGCGTGTAGGCCAAGCTTGAGCTGCAGTGCCCGGTGCATCGCACCGCTGCGAGTGGTGGAAGCCAAATCAGGTTTCCAGGCGTTCAGTCCTTCCGGTCCGGCTGTCGTGCGACGCAGGTCGACGACGTCGAGCAGCGACGTGGCGGAGCTGCGAAACGAGCCATCCTTCGAAAACAGTTCGCGTAGGCGTTGGACCTCCGCGACAAGCATTGCCTCCTCGTTCGGCTCCGGACCGTCCAGGAGAAGACGACGCTCCAGGCCGTAGAAATAGAGGAACGCATACCCGACCGGGTAGCTCGGGTCGCATCTTCCCGTCGACAGCCAGTGCAGGTAGGCGGCTCGCTGGACGGCGCTGATGTTCGCGTATGAAGGCCAGTAGACGGTATCGGTCGGCGACCCGGATGGCAGGGAACCGACCTTGAGCTTGGGGTCTATCAAGCAGGCTACAGCGACGCTTCTGCTCCAACCGTCAATGGGCGCCGCTGACATGGAACTGCCGACGTAGACCATCCCCGACCGGATCTCGAAGCCGCGCACTGTCACGCTACGGCCTGCGGGCACCCAGCAGGTCTCGCCTCGACGAGCCTCGCGCTGCACGGTTCCTGTACGAGGACCAGCTACGCCGACCGTCACCCGGAAGACCGGAAGTGCTGGGATGGCGACAGCGTGACCGCTCCGGCCAGCGGCGGCACGGACCGGACGAGGCGTGGATGTCATGGTGGATGCCGGGAGTGTGGAAGCAGGCAGGATTTCTGGCGCCTTCGCGGTCTGAACGGCCCGTGCTCTTTCCCGCCCGGGGCTGGCTGTCGCGGCCGCCTCGACGACCAGCTCGGTCGGCATCCCGGACGGACCGGCACGGTGGACAACTTCAGCGACCGCGTCCCTGTCTGTCCGGGACATTCCAAGGCGGCGTCGCAGCCAGGCGAACATCTGCCGCTCCGATGGATTGCTTGTCTCGCAGCGCCGAAGGCCGAGGTTCGTTCATCCACAAGTCGGCATCAACCACTACCGGACTACCTACCAGGCACTTCGATCGTGCCCACAATCATAGCGACGACAGAGGCAGCGGCACATCGCTGGGTCTGCTTCCGTCGTAGGACTGCCGTCATATGACTTCGGCCGACACACGAGGGAAGCGTCCTACGAACTGAGGAAGCCTGGACACCCTGAGCATCGGTACTTGGCCTATCGTGACGAAGGCAGGCGGCCTGCCCTGCCGAAGGTCGCGGCCGACCGCCTTCGTGGCCCACGCTTGCAAGGATTCCTGCTCATACCAACGGTCCTATGCGTTGACCGTTTTCCGCTCCTGCTGTTGTCAGCACTTTCAACGTGTTAGGGTCCAGCAAAATGGGTCACTGCAAAGGACCGTTGGTGTTAGACGTCATGGCGGCACGAACCCGAGGGCTGCGACGATTCCCGGCGAACAGGCACGAGTTTCTGCTCTCGCCTGAAGTGCGAGGAAACGGTTTCGTCCGCCACCCTCATAAGGAAATCCGCCCGCGGACAAACGTCGGACACCTGCAGGGAACCTACGGCCGCGTGTCCTTGCCAACATTCGATTTCCTCTGGCCATCATATGATGCCGCTGGACCTCGGGTCAGCCACCATGATATAATTCTGCTACCACCGACTCGACTCGTTCCAAAATCAGTATCATCCTGTCCGGAGGCTGCATGACGCAGCTCGAACGGCTCAGGGGCTTGCTGGCGGAAGGGGAGATCTGGCGGATGGGTGCACTGGCTGATGCGGGAGTAACGGCGGCCACGGTCCGTAGGGCGGTGGCGGCCGAACTCGTCGAACAGGTGTCGCGGGGCGTCTATCGACGCCTTGGGACTCCCCATGTAGCGGGCACACATCTGGCAGAGGCTCTCGTCCGAGTGCCCCGAGGCCTGGTCTGCCTGCATTCCGCTGCCCAGGCCCACGGCCTCGGCGACGAGACAACTTCCCGGACATGGGTAGCCGTTCCACACGGCTGCCACCCTCCCCGGGTCGAGTGGCCGCCGATGCGCTTCGTGCACTGGCGTGACCCGGCAGCCTTTGAGGTTGGCATCGAGGAGAGGACGGTCTCCGGTGTGCCGGTGCGCCTGACCAACCCTGCCCGCACCGTCGTGGACATGCTTCGCATGTCTTCTGTCGTGGGCGAGGACCGCGCGCTCGAGTGCCTGCGCGACTACCTGGACGGGAACGAGCCGGTCGGCGAGCTGCGGGCCGTCGCAGACGCTCTCGGGGTGGGTCGACGCCTGGCGCCCATGTTGAGGGTGGCGTCCGCCCTGGCGAGGGCGGCATGAGCGCCGCCGGTGAGGCCGTGCTGGCCCGGTTGCGTTCCATCGCCAAGGGGCGCGGGTCGAGCACCGACCACGTGCTCTCCCGCTGGGTGGCCGAACGGTTTCTCTCCCGGCTGTCCGCCTCCTGCCACGCCGACCGCCTGACCCTGAAGGGTGGTTTCCTGTTCGCGCTGTGGAACAGCGACTTCCTGAGAACGACAGCCGACGTCGACCTCCACGGACTGGAGGAGGACATGGCCTTGATGAAGGGGATGCTCCTGGACATTGCGTCCAGCGCCTCTCCCGAGACGGATGGAGTTCGGTTCGAAGTAGGCGCGGTCCGCTTCAAAGCTCTCGTTGGCGGAAGGCTGCCCGGCCTGCGCATGCTCCTGCCCGCCGAGGTCGGCACCGCGCGGGTGCAGCTTAAGGTGGACTTGGGCTACGGGCATCCCATCTGGCCCGGTGTCGAGACAGGCTGGTTCCCGAGCCTCATGCCCGGTTTCACATCGTTCGCGATGCGAGCCTACCCGCGCGAGACGGTCATTGGCGAGAAACTAGCGGTGGCGGTGGAGTTCGGCCGGGACAACACCCGTATCCGCGACTACCACGACCTTTGGTTCCTCTCGCGTCGATACGGTTTCGAGGGCCATGTGCTGCTCGACGCGGTGAGGGCGACGTTCGCCGGGAGGGACGCGGGTGGCTTCCTGCAGCGTCGGGACGGCTACTGGGAAGGCGCGTTCTCCCCGGACTACGCGACGAACCGTCACGAGCGGGCCTGGGGCAACTGGATGGCCGAGCACGCCCCCATGGCCGATCCTTCCGGCTTGCGGCATGTCGTCGAGGAAGTCGCGAGATTTAGCATGCCGATGCTGTGCGCAGCTCGGGACGGCAGATCCTTCAACCGGCATTGGTCACCTGTGAAAGGCTGGCGGCCAGTGTTCGGCACCTCGTCGCACACCGGATGACCACACTCGCTCCGGGCCGCTCGGTCCCGAGAGGCGGGTCGGGGACGGTGGCCCCGACCCGTGCGCGGCGAACGCCTGTTCGCCTCGAGCTCACTTGGCCGCGCATACCGCCTCGTTGTTGATTGACCACTGGAGCTTCAGCCCTCGGCTCGCTGGCGTGACGCTCTCGTTGAGGAAGCTGAACTGCTCCTTCGTGTCGCCCTTGTTGTATTCGAAGATGACGCCGCGGAAGCCTTTCGTCTGCGGCGCCCGCATCACGCTGGGAGTCTGGACCGCGGGTGGGTTGTTCATGGCCTCGAGCATCTGCTGCATGGCGGACGCTATGGCTCCACGCTCGCCATCGTCACCGATGTCCTCCCACACGGCGATGGTCTCTATCTTGGCTTCTAACGAAGAAGCGTTCGGACATGTCGTCATCGCGATGATGAAGGGGTGGGCCGCCCGCAGTTCGTCGACGCTCTGCATCGCCGCCTTTGAGCCTCCAGCGAAGAAGGATGCACCCTGCGGGCTAATCTTTTCCACCACCAGAGTACCGTTATTGATTATCTTCAAGGAGACTTCTAGTAGAGACTTACCGATATCGTCTCTCATCTGTGTAAGTATCTGAGGTGTATTAAAATTATCATCGGCGCGCGCTACCGTCACGTTCAAGGTCAAGCAGCTTGTCAGCAAGATTGCGAGGGCATGCTTCACTGAAGTTTCCTTGTCTGTATCGGGACGGGCTGCCTCAAGGAGCCGTTCCTGCGGCGTCCCGTCTGGCCTGGGCGAGCGCCTCGGCCTTCTCGCGCGCGTCTGCGGCGGCCTGTGCCTGTGCCTGGCGTTCCTCAGCCTCCCGAGAGGTGATGGCCATCTGAGAGGCGGCTTCCGCTTTGGCCTTCTCGGCTTCCGCCTGCGCGCGAACGGCATCGGCCTTCGCTTTCTCGGCCTCTGCCTTCGCCAGTGCCAGAGTCGCCTTGCTCGGTGCGGAGCTAGGCGCAGGAGCGACCGCCTGCCCGACGACCCGGCTCGGCGCGGAGGTCACAGCGGTGCCCAGGTTCGACTTGACTGCCTGCAAAAGCGATGCGGTGGACGCGCGCGAGAGGAACCCCGACGGAGGAAGCTGATTGGCCAACTGGAACGCGGTCAGCGCGGAGCGGGAGGTGACCCCGAACAATCCGTCGACGGTCGCGTCCGCTGGCAGGTATCCATCGGTGCGCAGCATCTCCTGGGCCTGCAGCATGACCTGCGGCGCCAGACTGGCTTCCTCGGCGGCATCGCCGGACAGGCGGCCCACCCAGACATTCCGCTGGGCCAGGTAGAGCCGGGCGATGCAGCCGGTGTAGGGCGCCGGATTGAAGCCCGACATGGTCGGCGGAAGGTTACAGGTCTGTATGACGTTCCGCTGGAAGTCGATGGCTTCCTGCCGAACCGCATCTCCGCTTACTGGACCGACCTGCTGCCTCAACGCCTGGTAGGCCTGCGCGAACGACAGGTCTAAAGTCGAGAGGTTCGGGTCCGAACAGATAGCCGCCGCAAGGGGCTGGTGGGCAGTCGCGCAGTCAAAGCTCGGCTGCGTCGCATTCGCTCTCCCTCCGCAAGCGGCCATTATCAGCACGACGAGCCAGGGCAGCGAATAGGATTTTCGGGCCGACATGCCTTCCGCTCTTGTCCTATTCAGTGTCGCTGGATGCAGTCGGAGCCGGTCGAGCGCCGCTTGCGACTTCAAGCACCAAGCGCTGTACCAAGTCGCGCAACTGTCGCCAGTCAGCGCCGACCATCGGCTCCGAGCCTCCTCGAGGGAACATCTCCAGCCATCGGCAATCGGAGCCGAGAGGCACCTCGAGGTGCTGGACATCTATCCAGCCTGCTCCGGGAAGCGCGGATACGGCCATATGGACCGCCACGACGACCGCGCTGGGGTCCGTTCCCAACGGAAGGTTGTAGGCACCGAGGGATATCAGAGCATCGAACGCCGGGGCCGGACTCGATGTCTGCCTAACCTCCGGAACACGCCCAAGAGGCACCGGAGGGGAGAGCCACGCTTCCATTTGTGTGCACCAAGTAGGGTAGTAGAGAGTGCCTTGCTGCTGGCCTCTCGTTCCCGCCATGGCCCTACCCCCTTTCGCGCAACACGTTCCTTCGGTTGCACCAACCGCGGCGTAAATACAACCGCTCCTGCGCGATTTCTCTACGATGTTCGCTGTGCCACCCAGGCAGCGGAGACGACCCGAAAGCGTTATGACCGGTCCGTGCAACCCGACGTAATCTCCTGGTACGACCTGAACGCGGCTTGGTTGGCGGCGGCGTACGAGACCGTGCCTGCCCTGCCCACGCAGGAGTGGCTGCACGACCTTCTGCCTAAAGAACCCGCGCTAGTCGTCGACGTGGGTTCCGGCTCGGGCCGCGACGCCAGCGCGTTCGCAGCTGCGGGACACGGGGTCATCGCCGTCGAGCCATCCTCCGGCATGCGCGCCGAGGCCATCCGGCTCAACTCGTCCGCTCGCATTCGCTGGGTCGCGGATAGTTTGCCTGCGTTGGCGACAACGACGCGCATCGGGCTCGTGGCCGACCTCGTGTCCATGAACGCTGTCTGGCAGCACGTCGCCCCTGCCGACCGGCCGCGGGCCTTCCGCAAGCTGGTCGGACTGCTGCGTTCGGGCGGGTTGCTGGCGATGACGCTTCGGCACGGACCGGACGATGGACGCGGCGCCTACCCGGTCGGTCTCGCGGAAGTCGAGGCACTGGCCCGCGACCACGGCCTGCAGGTGGTCCGGACGGTGGTGGTGGCGGACTTGATGGGGCGTCTCGACGTGTCCTAGACGGGTGTAGCCCTGCGCCTTCCGGACGATGGCACCGGTGCCCTGCCGCTGCTCCGCCATCTCATCCTCCTCGACGCCAAGAGTGCGACCTACAAGCTCGGGCTGCTTCGCGTCCTGTGCCGGGCCGCGGACGGCGCGGCAGGGCTGGCCGAGCACGACGGCGACGAGCACGTGCGTCTGCCGCTCGGCTTAGTCGCACTGATATGGCTGCGGCTCTACATGCCGCTGGTCGCCGCCGACCTTCCGCAGACACCCGGGAACCGACGCGGCTCCGAGGGACTGGGTTTCGCCGGACCCGGTTGGAAAGCCCTGGTCGCCGGTGCCGCTTCGCAGCGGGACCTGCGCGTGGGCGCCGTGTTCGGCGGGACCGCGGCGACAGCGGTGCATGCCGCCCTGCGCGAAGCCGTCGTCCACGTGTGTGGCATGCCAGCGCAATACCTGACTGTAGCGCGACAATCAGGATGGGTTTTAGCGGCGATCAGGATGGTGATCCGGCTGCGCTTGGGGTGATGATTGTCGCGCCAGATTGTCGCTGGCAAGTGCGTCGCGTGCGGCGTCAGGCCGCGGTG
>JAABUJ010005969.1_pt1 | contig 11983 bp, 12 predicted proteins | sample 5559131 | NCBI WGS metagenome assembly JAABUJ01 (sample SAMN10711875, study PRJNA513366) | rock metagenome | isolation source: Antarctica rocks | place: Antarctica: Victoria Land, Mt New Zealand nord | collected 2016-01-07
AGAGAGACATGTAAGGCATGTAGGTATGTATATCGGAGAGGATCGGGGGGAGGAGGGCGGTCAGGGCAGGGCAGGGCAGGGAAGGGAAGGGAAGGGGTTTTATGTTCCGAATGGGGTCAAAGGGCGAAAGAGGGGGGGAGTGGATTGGATGGGGGTGGGTTCATGATTCATGAGAGTGGGTTCTCGTCACACGTTGTATGCACCATGTTGGGTCCCGATTGTTGCCCTTGCGGTGCGTGCGATGCGGTGCGGTGCGACATAGTTACGTACAAGCTACGTAGCATACAGTAAAGTACCAACTGTGCCGTAGGTGGAGAGTGTAAGGGTAGGTGAGGTAGCTGGACCCTGATCGGCATTGCATCACACCATCCAAGCACAAAACGCTACCGGGATGATCCCGCTTGGCCCGCATGAGATGCTGTTCTTCACTCGACAGATCTTCCCGAAACACTTCGCAACCGATGCTCAAAGCGCAGAAAGAAAGGGAAGGATTTCGAACGATCTCTGAACGCCCGCGAAATGGAAGGATGTCGCTCATTCGCCCAGTGCCGTAGAAGAGCGCCGAAAATGGTATCGCTAGCCCACTTTCCAAGCTTGCCGTAAAAGGAAAATCGCGTATAGACGCCTGCTACGCCAGCTAGAACCCGGTCGCAGCAAGCCGTTGGCGCAAAATGAAAAAGTCGTGCTGTGGTCCGAATATGGCAAGTACTGTTTTGCCAGTGTCGCCGACCCAAGTACGTGTTGAGGAGTTCAACCAACTCGTCCGGCGACAACGTAGTGTTTTTGACAAGGACAAGTATGCTTGTCCAAGGCTCCCCGCCCGGAGCCAGTAGATGTACAGCAACCCCACAACCAGTGACTATGAAAGCCAGCACTAGACATTGGTCACTTCCGTCCCGTTCAGGAATGTTATTTTCATTCCAGGTCGTCGAACCGCAGTCTCAAAAACAAATCATTTCCATGGACAGTAATCGAACCTGCCTTGGCGGATAGTGATCCGTCGACACATTTCCTAAGGCGATGCACGCGGTGTGGCTTGAGATTGTCTGGCATCAGTTTCCGCTTTGGCCGAGTTCAAGATACCAGGCAATTGACGGCGTCTGGCGTTGATGAACCAATTGCTGATCTAAGTGCACGTTAGCTCATCGATCCAGGCTTGCTGATGGGAAGGCGGCTGGACTGACTTGGCTGATGCTGAGACCCGTCCGGGCCATTAAGATCTGCTTCTCGTCCTCGCTGGGGTAAGGATGTGAGATGTGATCGTAGAACCACGACCGGAGGATGTCGGTGACCGCTTTTGGCAGATTGCCTCTTCGTCTCTTGTTGCGGTTATCGGGATAGTCTCCGACCATCTCGAAATTTAATTGCTGACGTCCGGAGCCATGGATCGAAGATCCGTCCGTGCCGTGTTGCCCGTAGGGATAATCGGCGTAGGAGACAGACTGCGGTGATGGCAGGTCATAGTCCCACATGGGAGGGTAATTTGATGTCGCCTCTCGTCTAGAATCATGCAGTGACGGTCTGTCTCTTGGGGAGTAACCTGGTGGCAAGCCGCGACTGTTACCGAACAACGATGGTAAAGTGACTTGATCGGCGTCGTCTCTTTCGTAGAGGCCATTCTGTGGCGAAGACCGAAACCCTGACATCGAGGGTAGCAGAGGGCTCGCTCGAAGCCTGTCTGCGGAGGGAGGACTCGAGACCAGACTGATGCGTCGATCCGCCGATCCAGCCATCGGGTAGCTGCCGTTGGCCTGCTTCGGTGGGCCAGGTAACATAGTCAGGTGAGTGCCCGACCGGCTTTTCAATGGTTCCGGAGTCGGGTACGCTGAGTTTCGATATGCTGTCGGGTCGTGGCTGAGTGAAGGTGAGGATCGCATCCGTTGCGATTTTGAGGATGAAGGGGTACTGGATCCACTGATGGAGAGCCGCTCAACGCCAAGGGGTGAGTGACATGGTTGTCGAGGGTAGTTGCCGGTCAATAGCGAGGGAATGGCCGCATTGATCTGTGGGACCACCTGCAATGAAAGGGTCGTTAAGCATGGTCGAGAGCCTCCTCGGGAGCCTCAGGAGGGCTTCGAGGCCTTACCTGTCTGATTGGTGGCAAGACCTGGGCCTTGCTCGGTCGAAGCACGGCAACTTCAGAGATGGCCATTCTCGGGTCTCCGTCGTCTTCGGAGAGTGGTGGATATTCCATATGCGCCGGGTCGAGGTGCTTCTTTGTATGTCGCTCTTTCGAACCTGCCCGCTAGTGCGAATGCCCTGCAAGGTGTCATTTGAGGTTAGCATCGAGTCCACCGTTAATCTTCGAGAATTTAGCTTCCGATCTGCGCAAAACCCGGTCACGCAGGCAAGTGACTTGAAGGAAGGTCGAATCGAGTCCGCATCGGAACAACAACCACGATACAGAAATACTTGAGAAAACGTCATGCTCATTCGACGTCATGTCAGAGTCGATGTACAATATACATCAAATTCAGAACCAATTTTGAAGACAGAAATCCAGCTATATTTCAAAGTAGAAGGTGCTCGGAGCACATGCATACCTTGGTGGTCCGCTTGCAAGCTCAACACTCATCGAGTAGTACCCACGGATGGAAAATAATTGACCGACGTCCGTCGCAATTGCAGTGATGGAAGGTAACGAAGCAATGTCAGAACAGAAGTAGAAGGATGGAAGAAAGGTGAAGGATCTTTTTGGGATAAAGTATGCAGCGCATTCCCCGTCAATCACCGGTCACCCGTCACCGCCGGTCTCAGTTTTATTTTTTCAAGGAGTGACACCACAATCGATGTCAATTTCTGTCGAGCAAAGAAAGATCCAATCAACGTCAGCATTCGTTCGAAAGGGAACTCAGGTGACGTGTGTGTAGTTCTCGCCTCCGAGAATTGAATGACGGAAAGGATGCACGAAGCCGAGCGGAAAGCGCAGGGCGGATGTGAGATTATGTATGCAAGTTATCAGACGTCGCAGCGCAGCGCATCTTCTGGGATGGGATGTGTGGTCTAGGTGCGTGAGGGTGACCTGGGATGTGGGATGTGGATGTGGGATGTGGGAGCTGCTTTCGGAGATGATGGGAGCGGAACGGGCTGCGCTACGCACCGACCACCTGTAGGTAACTGTGGAGCGGTGGGACGGTGGAGCACACTCTTGTGGGAAGGAGCGTACCTTTTAGTCTGGTTGAGGTTTGACAGGACCACAGCCAAGGTATCAGCGGTCCCGCCAACGAGGCGCGCCGAGTAGCACCGAGTAAAATCAATTCTCCGAGAAGAACGAAAAGCACGGACAAGAAGTTGGACAAGCAGAAGTCAATAGAATGAACATCAACGTGAAATACAAATTAGAGAATCCACTGTTTGGAACGGAGAGTGGAAAGGGTGCAGTAGTGTGCAGTTGTGGGGATGAAGGCGTAGGAGAGGAGCTGCAGGTGTACAGCAAGCAGCAACAATGAATGCAATCTGCGGGATGTTTGGATCCTATCCCATTCAAAAGGTGAGGTAGTAGTAGTAAGTATATAAATATAAATAAGACGAAGACAACAAAGATAAGGTAAGGTATATAAGGTATATAGGTATATAAGGTAGAGTGCCTTATAGAGAACCAGGTACGGTAGCTGATGTGAGGCAGTACCTGATGATAGGAATATGACCTGGTCTGACTGAGTAAGGCATGCAAGATTGAGATTGCCGATCGGTCAGAAACCTTTGAAGATGTCAGATTCCATCTTTATTCCTGACGTATTCTTGATTTTTCGCGGGCAGAGTCCCGAGCTGCGTATGGTAAGGTAGAAGACCACAGACCGTGCACCTACGGCAAGGTACGGAGGGAGAAAATCGTACGAATGTACTAGATAGATAGATAGAGTGTGGAAGTAAGGGTGTTGTGATGATGAACGAGGATCTGTCTTCCAATTCTTGACAGATACTTCGATACCCCTCTGTTCTCACCGTCTTGGTCTGATTGCCAATGGTAGAAGGTAAAAAGAGTCGAGGAGCCAGCCAGGTGAGCACGGACAGCCACCGGGTCAAACTCAGAATCCATACGAATCATGTCTCCGTTGACGTGGACGATTATCGAACAGATGGTGGAGTTACTGTAAAGAAGAGGACGACGCTAGATGAAAATCGGGAATGGTTGGCTGGCTGGCTGGCGCTCTGCCCGTCTCTGTCCCGTCGGCAACAGGATACGATCATGCACCACCGAGACCCTGCAGTAGCAGTGCCTAAGGTAGGTAGTAGTAGTAGATAGTAGTAGCAGCCGCCGCAGCAGCACGACGGAGCAAGATACCTGGGAGCAGGGACCCTGCAACCAGCAATTGCACCAGGAAGGAATTGGTTCCATCACCGAGATATGTACTGTATGATGTACATAAGGTAAGGTAGCCCCCTGCGAAGCTAAGGTACCTCGATTTAGTAGAGTACCAGGTAGCGTACTTTGTACGGAGGTACACCAGGGGGAGTACGTATGCCTCTACGTCTCCACATCATACCTGATATTTGTTCCTCTACCTACCGTGCCTTGCACAGGACAGTTACTCTCCTTTCAGTCCGTTGCAGCACCGGTACAGTTTGGCTTAGCCAGAGGATCTCCAACCAAGCGAAGACCAACTAACGCCAGGAGATCAGATAATACAATATGATGGAAGAAACTGGATCTCGAGCTTCGGGGTGGATTCGAACAGGGCCAATTGGAAATGGTGCTCGGCCAGCCAACAGAAACATGAGGCCAGAAAGCAGAGCGGAGAGAGAAGGAAGGATAAAGGAGAGGCCAAAAGGTTCGACAGGGTTCTAACTGTGGGGCTGAAGTCTCTGTGAGTTTGACAGGTTTGACAGTACTAGCAGTAGTAGTAGTGGCAGTGGCAGTGGCAGTGGCAGTGGCAGTGGCAGATGTCAGGCCAGGATGCCGCTGTGGTGCCGTCGCCGTCGGACCGACTTACTCTCTAGGTGTTGTGTAAGTTACTTCCTGTACGAAGTAAGGTACTGTACGATACCGATCTAGTGATGGTACTCCTACGCGTGCAGGATCGAGGTCCATGCATTCCCTCTTTCAAGGTTTGATTTTGACGAAGGGTGGATCCGATGGAAAAGCTGGAAGCTGGAAGTCCACGTTGGTGTGTGGTCGGGGTACAAAGTACTTCTACGGTAGTCGGCAATTTGTCATTGAAGCTAAAGCTAAACCGATTACCCGGTCCTGAGAAAGACACTAAGGCAGTCTCATCTCTCCACCCTGGTCACTCCACTCCAACCCCGGTCGCTGTTCCGGCGCAAGGGAAGGCTATATTAAGGCACGCAAGGCGGCCGCAGCAGAATACACTTATCCAGATCTTTGGACCAGAGGTACAGATACCTATCAGCCAGCCTTTAAAGCCACCTATACAAGTACCTGGACAAGTACATCTACAAGTAATACCTGGTAGTGCAAGTGTACTATAAGTGCATGTCATGTCATGTAAGGCATAAACTCTGTTCTTAGAGTTGCTGTAAAGTGTAAACAGAAAAACAACACCAATGACAGCGGCCTCATGGCTCATTGTCGTCGTCATCAGACTTGATCTCAGCTGACATGACAGTACAGTGCTAGGTTTCAGTCCCGTTTCAGCTTGAGTTTCAGTATCAGTCTCAGTCTCAGTCTCAGTCTCAGTCTCAGTTGCATTTTCATGACTTCAAGATGATCTCTAGAGATCCAGAAAGGATGAGTGGCTAGTCGTGATCGTACGGCAATGTTAATATTGGAGACCTATTGCCTGATGAGGAATGACGGTCCATTCCCGATTCCAGGCCCCAGACGTGGGTCTGTCATCGGCCACGCATGTCCTACCCAGACTGTCCTACGGTACGTGTAAGGTACGTCCTACCTTACAGTGTGCATCCTGCGTGACACACACACACAAACTTACTGTAGTGTACCACAAGGCACGGTAAGGTACGAAATACAATATGCACGCTTCGGTCGGAACCATGGTTGGCTGCAGCGTCGTAACCGGAGTGCCGGTTCATCGCCTTGAAAGAATCGAAGAATCGAAATCAAAATCATGCAGGTGGCTGATCGAGATCAGTCACTCGATCCAAAGATGTGGAAGGTCCAAGCTGACAATGATGAAGGTGCCGCTTGGCCCCCAACGAATTCAAGCTCAGGAGCGCACGTCCTCACGGGCAGCCCGACCAACTTGCCTACCAGCCCGCCTGCCTGCACGACGGCAATACACGACGGTAATACCTTTGCCGGGCAGTGATGACTCGGCGCAACCGTACTGTAAGGTAGTTTACGTCCTCAAAGCCCTCGGTTCTCGCATCTACCAATATCTTCGTCCCCGGACCTTGCAATCGGTCCGGACAGAGGGTTAGAGACATCACGCATATTCCATCACCAAACGTTACCAGGAGAGCTTGAGGGAGATTCTGATCGGAGCCTTTGACAGTCAGTGAGTACAAGTACTTTAAGATAGTGTAGTCTCGGCTCACAGGCCGGATCGTGGCAAGCAAGGGTCCCAAACGGACTCTAAAAAATAGGGGGGGTAAGGGGGCTAAAGGACTCCCTGCATTTGGTACCAAGGGATCGACCGATCGCATGAGAACCGAGCATGTGCGAACACGCGAACACGCGAACACGCCGGCTGCTGTCGAGCATCCAAACTGGATCCCATATCATCCAAGAAGATCATCACAGATCGTCAGGAGATCTTCACTTGGCAAGGCAGGCAGAGGCGGTCAGGTATACGGTAATAGTAACGTCTGTCTACCTCCACCAAAAAGAGACTTCCCTTGTCCAAGTTACACCGGTAAATATTGGTACATGAGTTTTCCAGTCACCTCGACTCCACAGAGGTGCAATCGGTGAACTGAGAAAGAGAAGTGGCATTGGTACATCGATCGATTATTATTGACGTGGTACGCACTTTTATCATCTTCCTTGTATTTCCTGTATTTCGTACATGTGCTTCAACGTCTTTTTCTCCACATGTCAATGTTACTATACATGTATGTCGAGCATCGGTGTTGCAACTCCTCGCATGTCACGTCGCTCGCATGTTACATTCGATAGAGGGCTGGACTCCTTCAAACCATCATCGGTTTATCTTTTATCTCCCATACCGGAAATCTTCCATGATAATCCCAATCCCATCTACAAAGTTACAGAGTTACAGTACCTTTCCTTAGGTCAAGCCAGCTACGTATGTCTGTCAGTTCAGGCAGGTATTTATACTGTTCTTTTGGGGTTGTATCTGCATTTGCATTTAAATCCCCATTTGCACTTGCATTTGCATCCGACTGGCGCTATGATGGATTTCTCTTCTCAACTGACCTCACATTTCACTTCATTTCGATTCATTTCGTTTCAATTCATCTCGTCTTAGCTGGTCTGGTCAGAGGTCCAGATGGGCCCATTGTCACGCCTCACAAGCCGTCAAGCGATGCACCGGACGCCAGTCACCAACACTGTCACCAAATGCCGCTAATAGACAATAATATGCCCGGGAACCCTCTACTACGTTCCCCAGTCTGATAATTGTAGTCATGCCTTCTCACCACCACGCTTTTGCTTTCCAGCGTCATCACGAACGAAACGAGTGCTGCCGCCCTGCAGAACCCCGCTCTATTTTAGGCTTCACCACCAAACTTCCACCAACATCCTACCTAAGGGCTCTACTTTGTGCTCGTAGGTAATAGTACTCCCTCGTATTAAGACCTGCTTGTTGCATGGCATCGCTGGAAGGCTTGAGCCTGGAACGAACTTCCGAGTCCTTTGGGCGAAGGTCAAGGTTTTAGTTGTGGGCATGGCGGCTGGTACCTCGTGCCGCATTGTAGACACTGCCTCACCACCGAATCGATTGTCCTGCGGAGCATTGCCATCTTCCGCCCATTTTTTGTGCCACGGAAGCCAAGATGTCGACTTCGTTGACTGCATAGGCATCATCCTAGAAATCATCACAGTCCGTCTATCTTCAGCTTCGATGACTGTTTCCCGCGCTGCACCGCACGTTCGAGGAGGACCGTGCTCACTTAGGTTTCTTTCGCTGCTTGTCTGCCGCTGCATGATATCCATGACACCGATGGCACAGTGCTGGAGGAAGTCTACTTTTTGAGGAAAAATTACCTCCGAAAGCCGTAATATTTTCGTGTTGTTGTTGCTGTTGTCAGACCCATTACCTAGGGCACTGACAGACCATCAAGCCCCGACAAGGATCATTCCCACATCCGGCATACTCCACACGACGACCACATGTGCGCTTCGTACCACCGCCGCCCAGAATCGCGCTCACCCCTTACGGCGGGAAGGGATCACCGTCGGCGCGGGATCTGACATGGAACGCATCCACCCAGCGAATCCACGTCCCTCGATGCTTTTCCCCGGCACCCGCTCCGGGTGAAGCGAGGTCTCAGATGGCGGGCCGAGCTTGCACTTCCTGGTTCCTGGCTTGCTGTTGGGGGCGAGCAGTCCTCATCCTTTTTTACGGTGGAAGGCCCGCGATCACGATAATGCTCTACCTACCAAACAAGGCTATCTTGACAGGACAGCAACCACAACAGCTTTCGATACCACCGTCGCTTATATCCATGTCAGTGAATTGATGGCAGGCTTGTCTGCACGCCTCACCGCCATCGCCCCGGCATTCGGGACGGCTCGACCCTTTGAGCGCTGCCATGCCAAATTCTACGAGCGGAGCAATTCGGACTTCACAAACCCACTACAGTACCTGGCGATTTCCAACTTGGGGCAAGTTCGCAAGGGATCGAATTCCCGTCCGCGGCATTATCTTTCCCACGCGCGGCCTTTCGCCTCACTTTTCGATCTTCGCTTCGCTTCGCTGCGCGATGACCTACCGTATTCGGCTGGTACGGGAGTTGGGCTGTTTCTAATTTGAATCTGTCAGCTCTTGCCGTCATCCTTTTCCTTTTCCTTTTCATCTTCCTCTTCTTCTCGGCTCAAGTGTGAGATGACCGCGGTCCAGAGCTGCACTGCACGGTTGTCCGATTGATTGGCACATCCAACCCGGTCCTCATCGAGCTTTGATAGCCGCGGCTGATTACGTGCATTAGTGGGATCCGATGTTTCACGTCGTACCGTAGGTATGTCTTTTCAGGTTATCATTACGTTGAAGAATTGCTGCAGCCGTAGCTGGATCCTCCAATTACACCTTCATTGGGCGAGCGGCGCCTCCCGTTCTCTCTCTCTTAGATCTCTCTCTTTCTCTCCGAGCTGTGACCGTCATTCTGTCATGATTGTCATAGGAAGTGGGATCCAGTCATTCAGTTGGCGCAGTCTTGCCGTACTGTAGTTGTTTACTGACTCGCTCACGCACAACACTCAATTGATGCAGAAAAATGTTCAACGCTGATACTACTAGAAAGAGAGAGAGAGAGAGATTGAGAGAGTTGAGGCCCGACATGTTTCAGATGTCAGTTCTACAATCAAATTGTATGAGAAGCGCGGATTATCTCCTGAAGAGCCCTGGTCAAACATGGCCATATTCATTAGAATGCGCTGAGACCCATATTCTACTCTGTCTTTACGCTTCCTTCATTGAAAGGGCTCGTCAAATTTCAAAATATTTCTTTCATTCCTGTTGTTATCCATCTGTCGGAGGATCAATCCGTGGCATTTATATCTCAATGATACCATTCCTCACCGTCCCTCATCCACACGCACCCCAAAACACAACGTCCGAAAGAACACGATGCCGACCACGGGCTAGAGAAACATTCCTCCCCATTCGAAGACTCTTACTCACCCTCGCTCCCGCCCGACCCACTGACGGGCTCCGCCCTCTGTTACTCCCACCCATCACCGTCCCGCACACGGCCTCGAACCACCCCCTCCAGCGATTCTTCGGCTTCGAATTCGATCCTCGCGGCCAGAAACCCCCGTCCACTCCCGTCATGCTCACTGCCGGCACCCTCAAAAGAACAGCGTCAGCGACAACGGCTCCCACCACGCTGTACTGCGAGTTCTGCCCCACGTGCGGGGTCCGGCATCTTGGAGTATGGCGTACGTTTCTTCAAATTTCACCACGTCCTCGGTCCCCTGCGATCCAAACACTCCGGCTGGCAACCCCCATCACGCTACGCTTAGCTACGCTTGGAGAGGGAAGTGGAATGAAATGAGGATGGACGATGGGTGATGGATGCGTTACGACCGTCCTGAGACCGCAGGCTGAAATCGTGGCGGTGTCGCGAAACAGACACCGGCGAAGGAGAAGTTCCGCTATGTCGTGTGCGGCACGCTCGATGATCCGGATGCGTTGCCGCCCAAGGGAGGGCGAGTCTTCTGCAGGGTGAGGTCGAGGTTGATGCGGGGAAGTCCGGGTAGGTCGTTTTCCCCATGGCTGTTTCGTGCGTGTGCTTTGGTTGATTGGGCGGGTGGAGGTGTGGGTTGTCTGTTTGTGGCGCTGATGGGTTGTGTGGATGTAGGGGGTTTTCATGAGCTGGCTATACGGGAAGGATGGGATGGGAGTTGGAGCGCTACGGTGGTACTCGGAGCTTTGTCTGTTAGGATGTAGATAGGAGGTTTGGTCATAGCTTATGGGCTTGGTCTTTGACTTGATTGCCTACCAAGCGGTGGGGAGCGGGCAGGATCTTGTGCTCAGGGAGTGTCGAGGTTGTCAGCGGTATCTGAGGGGGGATTTGTGGCCAGGGCCTGGGAATATCGTTGTCTCTTCAGGGTAAATGATGGACTCTTTTCTCTGCTATCAGGCTATTGCAGTACAACAGCCGTCCTCGATGGGGTATGGCAACGCTTTTCTTTTGCATCGGAAATGGACAGGAAATACCGTGACTACCTTTGTGGAATACCATGTTCCTTTTCTTCTTTTTGAACGTCGACGGGAACAAGAAAGCAGACCATTTCTTTTTATCGTCGAACGTCTGCAGGAGTCACCTACCATGGTCTAGACCAACCAGTGCACGCATTCACATCGTCATCAAATGTTTACAGAATCTATCGGCAATCCTTCAAGAACAGCAGACTGCTTTCTCTTCCTCCTCGACCGTCTACATGGATCACCGTCACCGTCACCGTCACCACTATGGAAAGAACAGCACTTGATTCCACCTCTTCTCGACCATCTGCAGGAACCACCGCCAGACTCTTCCAAGAGAACAGCGTACCCGATACCCCTCTTCATTGTATGCAGTAAGGGACTCCTGTCACCCAGAAGATCCTCAGACTCCTATCCCAACCCTTGCCAATCACAACACACTTCATTCCATCCCTACCGTCTTAATCACCCTTAAAGTCCAGAGTCCAGCACATCGATGGGAGCAGTAACCTCGCTTCAGGTAACAGACACGCAGCCCTGCACTCACAGGCCTGACAAGGGCCATGATGTCCTTTCCGGCCTTTCAGGGTCAAATCGCGGCACTCTGTTTGCCTTAGTAATTAGAGCAGGTGCTTTGCGTAACTTGCCCAGTTGCAACACGCACAGTACAAATCCAGATTCAGGTCGGTAGCGTATCATCATATTCAAACACTATCATATTGAAATCCATAATCCACAAGATTTCTGTTTCAATAGTTCGTTTGTAGCTGCAGTTTCCGTTCACCATTGCTTGTGACTAAAGTTCATAGTCAAAAATCAATCATGTGTGACGTACAAATCGGCAACGCCCGCCTCTCCCCACATCCCACTCAAAAACGTAGCCCAATTTTGACATGTGCCCCCACTGACCATCGACCCTCCGGTGCACATGGCCACCAAGGATTGAACGGTGCTGGAACACTGAACCGTCTCTCACGCTCAGATACACTCCACAGTCATTAATCTAACGCCTTGCAAGCTCCAGCAACGAACATACCACGGCCGCAAAAATACAGGCCAACACCAACCCTACACCACCCGAGACGCCTTACCCCCCCCCCCAAACCACCCGCCCCACAATGGAAACCCTAGCAACCTACCTCCTCTCCCTCCTCGCCCTCTCTATCCTGACCACAACCCTCCTCCTCGCCCTCTCCCCCCGCTTCCCCGTCGCCTCCTTCTACGCCCGC
>JAABUJ010005973.1_pt1 | contig 11971 bp, 11 predicted proteins | sample 5559131 | NCBI WGS metagenome assembly JAABUJ01 (sample SAMN10711875, study PRJNA513366) | rock metagenome | isolation source: Antarctica rocks | place: Antarctica: Victoria Land, Mt New Zealand nord | collected 2016-01-07
GTCCGGCGCGCGGATCATCATCCTCGACGAGCCGACCTCGGCGCTGTCGCCGCCGGAGGTGGAGCGGCTGTTCGGCCTGCTGCGCCGGGTGCGCGACGGCGGCACGTCGCTGGTGTTCATCAGCCACTTCCTCGACGACGTCCTCGCCATCAGCGACGTCGTGACGATCTTCCGCAACGGCCGCCGGGTCGAAACGCAAGCGGTGGGGCCGGGCGTCGACAAGGGCTGGATCATCACGCGCATGATCGGCGCCGGGCACGAGCGGCTGGAGGAGAGCTACACCGGCGAGATCGCCCTGCACAGCAAGCCCACTGCTGCCGTGGTGATGACGGCGCGCGGGCTGGCCAGCGCCGGGGCGTTCGCCGACGTCGCGCTCGACGTGCGCGCCGGCGAGGTGCTGGGCATCTACGGCTTCCTCGGCTCGGGGCAGCTCGACCTGGCGCGCGCGCTGTTCGGCAAGCTGCCGCTCGACCGCGGGCAGGTCAGCGTCGGCGGCGTGCCGGTGCGGCTGTCGAACACGGCGGCGGCCAAGCGCGCCGGCATCGCCTTCGTGCCCGAAAGCCGGCGGTCGATGCTGTTCGCGCTGGAGCCGGTGTACAAGAACATCTCCATCGCCATCCTGGAGCGGGTGTCGCGCTGGTGGCTGCATCCGGACGCCGAGCGCGCCATCGCCGCCGGGCATGTGGCGTCGCTGCAAATCCGGCCGCCGCAGGTCGACCGGGCGCTCGGCACCCTGTCGGGCGGCAACCAGCAGAAGGTCGCGCTGGCGAAGTGGCTGACCTATCCGCCGAAGGTGCTGGTGCTGAGCGAGCCGACCCGCGGCATGGACGTCGGCGCCAAGGACGACGTGCTGAAGATCGTGAAATCCCTGCGCGACCGGGGCATCGGCATCGTCGTGGTGTCGGCCGAGCCGGAGACGGTGCTGTCGCTGGCCGACCGCATCCTGGTGATGCGGCGCGGCGCCATCGCGCACGAGTTCGCCGGCGAGGCGGTCAGCAAGGACCGGCTGCTCGCCGCTGCATGAAGGGACCGCATCGATGCCCATAGCTTGGCTGCGCCACCAACTGCGCAACATCGCGCCGTTCGCGACGCTGCTGGTGCTGGTGACGCTGTTCTCGCTGTCCAGCCCATCCTTCGCGACCTGGGGCAACCTGGCCAACATCCTGCAGCAGATCTCGGTCACCGGCATCATCGCGGCCGGGCTGACCTTCGTGATCCTGTGCGCCGAGATCGACCTGAGCGTCGCCAGCGTAGCCAACGCGGCTGGCATCGTCGCGGCCTATTTCACCCTGCAGGACGCCAGCGTGAGCATCGCCAACCTGCCCCTGCCCGGCGGCGTCGCCATCGTGCTGGCATTGCTGGCGAGCGCCACGCTAGGGGCGGTCACCGCGTTCGGCGTGACCGTCATCGGCATCCCGAGCTTCATCATGACCTTGGCGATGCTGCAGATCGGCGCCGGGGTGTGCGCGATGCTGGTGCGCGGCCAGATCGCCTACAACGTGCCGGGGCTGGTCGCGACCTTGGGCGCCGGGTCGCTGGGGCCGGTGCCGTGGATCGTCATCGTGGCCGCGGCGATCCTGCTCGCGGGGCATGTCGTGCTGACCTACACGCGGTTCGGCCGCTACGTGTACATGACCGGCGGCAACCGCGAGGCGGCGGAGTATTCCGGCATCAACACGCGCGCGATCATCGCCGCCGTGATGGTGATCTCGGCGGTGTGCGCCGGGGTCGGCGGCATGCTGGGGGTGGCGCATTTCGGCAGCGCGCAGCAGGACGAGTTCGACAACTACCTGCTCGACAGCATCTCGGCGGTGGTGGTGGGCGGCACCAGCCTGTTCGGCGGCCAGGGCGGCATCGGCAACACGGTGGTCGGGCTGTTCGTGCTCGGCGTGCTGAACAACGGGCTCGACCATGTGCGCATCGACAGCTTCCTCAAGATACTGATACGGGGGCTGATCCTGCTGTTGGCGCTGATCGTGAACGTCTATGCCCAGCGACTCCGCACCCGCGCCGCCACCTCACCGGCCCATTAGGCTCTCACGCCGTACGTGACAACGTCGGCCGCCTGGCCGATCCTAGCACCGGAATCCCGATCAGCGGGCAAGGAGGGGAAAACCATGAGGAGCTTGAAGGCAAAGTTGGCCAGCCTGTGCGGGCTGCTCCTCGTGCCAACGGTCGTGGTCGGCGCGATGCAGGACAAGCGGTTCAAGCAGCTGACGGTCCAAGAGCTGACCCCGCAGCAGCACCAAGTCGCGGACGAGGTCCTCAAGGTCTCGAGCCTCGGGCTCCAGGGACCCTACAACGTCATGCTGCGCAGCCCCGTCATGGCGCAACGGATGGTGGCGCTGCTGGACTACTTGCGGTTCAACACGTCCGTACCGCGCAAGCTGAACGAGTTCGCCATCCTGATCCAGGCGCGGCTGTGGACCTCCCAGGTGGAGTGGAAGGCGCATTACCCGCTGGCGATCAAGGCAGGCTTGTCCGAGGCGGTCGCCGCCGAGCTTCAGGCAGGACGGCGGCCCACCGGCCTGCAACCCGACGAGGCCGCGGTGTACGATCTCTGCACCGAGCTCTCGGCGACGCACGCCGTCTCCGACGCGACGTTCGCCAAGGCCAAGCAGGTCTTGACCGACCAGCAGATCGTCGACCTGGTGACGCTATCGGGGACATACGTCACGGTGGCGATGATGCTGGCGACGGGAGCGGAGGGCACCCCGGACGGATCGATGCCGCTGTCCGAGGTGAAGGATCATAGCCTGCCATGATTGAAATAACGTAGCTCGTTCGCGCAGCGGCCATCAGCCCTGCTTACAAGTGAACCAAATGCGCTCCGGCGCAGTCCCGACAGGAGAGGGCGCCCATCGAGACGTCTCCGACAACAACCACCGCGGCAGCGGTCAAGCCGGCCGCGAGCATCGTGACGATCGGCGAAATCGTCGTCGAGATCATGGCGGAGGAGCGGGGGGACGGCTTCCGCGAACCGATGCGCCTGCGCGGGCCGTTTCCGTCCGGAGCCCCGGCCATCTTCATCGATCAAGTGGCGCGGCTGGGCCAGAAAGCCGGTCTGATCTCCTGCGTCGGCGACGACGATTTTGGCTTGCTGAATATCGAGCGGCTCAAGCGAGACGGTGTGGACACGTCGGCAATCCACGTCCATCCCGACCAGGTGACCGGGAGCGCCTTCGTGCGCTACCGCTCCGACGGCGACCGGAACTTCGTCTTCAACATCAAGCACAGCGCTTGCGGCCACACCCGGATCACCGCCGAGGCCGAGGTCCTGCTCGCCGGATGCGGGCATTTCCATGTGATGGGGTCGTCGCTGTTTTCCCCTCACCTCATCGGCCAGGCGAAAAAAGCGGTGGAGCGGGTCAAGTCGGCCGGCGGCACCGTCTCCTTCGACCCGAATGTGCGCAAGGAGATGCTAGGCATCCCAGAGATGCGGGCGGCGCTCGACATGATGCTGCGCTGCTGCGACACCTTCCTGCCGAGCGGGCCGGAACTGACGCTCCTGACCAGGTCCAGCTCCGAGGCGGATGCGATCGACGAAATCCTCGGCCTGGGGGTATCGGCGGTCGTTGTGAAACGTGGTGTGGACGGCGCCAGCTACCATGATCGCGACGGGACGCTCCGGATGCCGGCCTTTGCCGTCGCCGAGGTCGACCCGACCGGCGCCGGCGACTGCTTCGGCGCCACGTTCGTGACCTGCCGGTTTCAGGGTCGCTCCGTGACGGACAGCCTGCGCTACGCCAACGCCAGCGGCGCGCGTGCGGTCGGCGTATGCGGGCCGATGGAAGGCGTTGCGTCCTTTGCGGACCTCGATGAACTTATCGCCGGCCATCCAGGAGAGGGGCTATGAGCCTCGGCGCGCTGACCGGCCTGGCCGCCGCACGCAGCGCCGGGGAGTCACGCGGCGTCACCTCGATCTGCTCCGCGCATGAGCTGGTGATCGAGGCGGCTTTTCTCCAGGCGGTGGAAGACGGCACCGAAGCGCTGATCGAGGCCACTTGCAACCAAGTGAACCAGGACGGCGGCTACACCGGCATGACGCCGGCCCGCTTTCGCCGCTTCGTGCTGGCGATCGCCTCCCGCGTTGGGTTCCCTGCCGATCGTATCATCCTCGGCGGGGACCATTTGGGCCCCAATCCCTGGAAGCATCTCCCCGTCGAGGCAGCGATGGGAAAGGCGGAGGACATGGTCGTCGCCTACGCTGCCGCCGGGTTCACCAAGCTGCATCTCGACGCGAGCATGGGGTGCGAAGGGGAGCCGGCTGCGCTGCCGGACGCCGTCATTGCCGCCCGGGTCGTGCGCCTCGCTGCCCGGTCGGAAGCGGTGACCGCTGCGGCGGCGGTCAAGCCGGTTTACGTCATCGGCACCGAAGTGCCGACCCCCGGCGGTGCGACCGAAACGCTGGAGCACCTACGCCTGACGACACCGGAGGCCGTGCTTGCGACCTACGGCGTGCACGAGGCGGCCTTCGGCGCGGCGGCGCCGGAGGCCTGGGCGCGCGTGCTGGCCATGGTGGTGCAGCCGGGCGTCGAGTTCGGCCACGAGGAGGTCGCCGTGTATCGGCCGGAACAGGCCGCCGCCCTGTCCAACGCCCTGCGGCAGATGCCGGGGCTGGTGTTCGAGGCACACTCCACCGACTACCAACCCGGCGGCGCATTGCGGCAGTTGGTCGTGGATGGCTTCCGTATCCTGAAGGTGGGTCCCGGCCTGACCTTCGCGCTGCGTGAGGCGATCTACGGCCTGGACGCCATCGATGCCGTGCTGAACCCGGACGGCCCGCGCGTGCCGGCGACGATGGAAGCGCTGATGCTGGCACAGCCGCGCCACTGGCAGAATCATTCGCCGGGCACGACGGCGGAGCAGCGCGTGCTACGGCATTTCAGCTACAGCGATCGAATCCGTTACTACTGGCCGATGCCGGCAGCCGCCGAAGCGGTCGATGGGCTGCTCGAGCGACTCGGGCGTGCGACGATTCCGAAAACGCTGATCAGCCAGCATTTGGCGAGGCTGCATGAAAGGGTCGCCACGGGTCAACTCGGCGCCGAGCCGCGCACCCTGCTGATCGAGGCGGTACGAGACGTCATTCGCACCTACTCCACCGCCTGCCGTGGCGGCTGATCATGCGAACGCCAGCTTTCTGGGCAGTTTTCCTTGCCAGTTCCGGCCCCGGCGGTATGGTTGCCGAGACGCATAGTGCCGACGGCGGCAAGTGGCTGAGCGAGCCGTCACGATAGGGAAAGAACGGACATGGGCTTGAAGCGGCAGGGATTTACGACGGCGTTGTCGGTGGCTGGAATGACACTGGCGATGCCTGCGTTTGCTGACAGCACGCTCACCATTGCGACGGTGAACAACGTGCAGATGATTGAAATGCAGAAACTCTCGCCGGTCTTTGAGAAGGCCCATCCAGACATTCACCTCAATTGGGTCGTGCTGGAGGAGAACGTGCTGCGCCAGCGCGTGACCACGGACATTGCCACCCATGGCGGCCAGTTCGACATCTTGACGATCGGCAACTACGAGGTGCCGATCTGGGCCAAGCAGAACTGGCTGGCCCCACTCGATGATCTGCCGAAGTCATTCGATATCGGCGACATCCTTGAGCCAGTGCGTCAGGGCATCAGCTACCAAGGCAAGCTTTACGCCCTGCCGTTCTATGCCGAGAGCGTCATGACGCTCTACCGCACCGACCTGTTCAAGAAGGCTGGCATCACCATGCCAGCCTCGCCGACATACGACCAAATCCGCAGTTTCGCCGACAAGATCACCGACAAGCCGCACGGGATCTACGGCATCTGCCTGCGCGGCAAGCCGGGCTGGGGCGAGAACATGGCCTATTTCACCACGCTGGTCACGGCGATGGGCGGACAATGGTTTAACGAGTCGTGGGCGCCGACGATCGACACGCCAGCTTGGAAACAGGCGCTGCGCTACTACGACGACATCCTCAAGGCGGATGGCCCGACCGGGCTCAGCTCGAACGGCTTCAATGAGAACTTGACGTTGTTCACCGGCGGGCATTGCGGCATCTGGATCGACGCCACCAGCGCCGCGGGCACCGTTTACGACAAAAAGCAATCCAAGGTCGCCGACGATGTCGGCTTTGCGGCGGTGCCAACGGGCTCCTTCAAGGGAGGGCCGACCTGGTTGTGGTCGTGGAACCTCGCCATCCCGGCCACGTCCAAGCAAGGCGACGCGGCGCGCGAGTTCATCACCTGGGCGACCTCCAAGGAGTACATCGACCTGGTGGCCAAGACTGATGGCTGGGTGAACATCCCGCCTGGGACACGCGCCTCCTCGTTCGCGTCCGAGGACTACCGGAAGGCTGCCCCGTTCGCCGGCTTCGTGGAGGACGCCATCAACCACTCCAACCCGAATGGCGCAACCAAGAACCCACGCCCCTATACCGGCGCGCAATACGTGGGAATCTCGGAATTCCAAGGCATCGGCACCCAGGTCGGCCAGACCATCGCCGCCACCCTAACCGGGCAGCAGCAGGCCGACGCAGCCCTCAAGACGGCACAGGCGGCAACGGAACGGACAATGCGGCAGTCCGGTTTACTGAAGTAGGCCTCTCGCGCCGCCCTTGACCCCGGCGCTCTGCCGCCGGCGGAGGAGGGCGGTTTCGCCGAGGCTTAAGCGTGCGGCTTGGCGATGCGCCACAGGGTGGTCGGGCCGTTGTGGGTGCTGCCATTCTCGTGGAACTGTGCCATGTCCTGGATGTGCGACGCGGTCACGTAGATCGAACCGTCGGCGCCCTCCGCCAGGCTGTCGGGCCAGCGCAGCCGGTCGTCCTTGGCGACGGTGGTCGTCGTGCCGTCCGGCGCGCGCATGTCCACGGCGTTCTCCGCCGGGTTGGTGATGAACAGGTAGCCCGCCTTGTCCATCCACAGCCCATCCGCAACGTGCGTCTGCGCCACATGCTCCACCGCGGCGGCGACCCGGGCAGCGGGCAGCCTGGCGTCGGTCAGCACAGCCGTGGGCACGCGATATAGCGTCTGGCCCACCAGGTTCTGCCAGTACAGGGTGCGGCCCGCCGGGTCGAGCGCGATGCCGTCTGCGGCGAAAGCGGGGATGCGGTTGTCCGGGCGGCGGAGTTCGTGGCCGTCCACGTGCGGCACCACGCCGGGTTCCGGCTGCGTCAGCGGGTTCCCGTCCAGCACCCGGCGCGGCCGGCCGTTCGGCAGGTCGATCACCAGCAGGGCGCCGCGCTGGCCGCTATCGGTCAGGAAGGCGTGGCGGCCGTCGGGGCTGATGCGGACGTCGTTGAGGTACGAACCCTGCGGCGCGGCCGTCGCGTCGAAGCGGATCACCTGCACCACCTGGTTGGTGTCCAGATCGACCTTCACCAGCTTGGGGCCGCCGGGGACGATGAATTCGTTGCCGGGCGCCGCCGGGTCGAGAATCCACAGAAAGCCCTGCGGGTCCACCGTGACGCTCTGGACGCACACGAAGGCGTTGGCCGGGGACGGCTTCTTGAGGTTGCTCCAGCCGTTCCACGCCTCGTCCGGGTAGGGCTTGAGCTTGTCGCCCTCCATCACCTCGGCGACCGAGATCGGCACGTCCTTTTCCCAACGCGGGAAGTTCACGAAGATCCGGCCGTTGGGCGCCACCGCCACGCCGGTCACCTGCTGCTCGAACTCAGCCACCAGCGTGAACGCGGGCATGGTGGCCTCGGCGCGGGCGCGGCCGGCGAGCAGGGTGGCGGCCCCCGCGGCCATCAGGTGTCGGCGGCGTAGGTTCGGCATGGTGGCCCCGTGTTGCGTGCGTGGGTATCAGCGCTCAGGGACGGCTCCGGTTGCGGCCGACAAACCAGTTGCGCGCGCGTCAATCCTGCGTTTACCGTGGCGCATTGCCAGGGAGACGTGGACGATGCCACTCGGGACCCTCAAGCTGCCGACGGTCGACCAGTTGCGCGAGGTCGCGGCCGACCTGGGCATGACCCTCAGCGACGACGACCTCGCCCAGCATCGCGACTGCCTGGTGGGAGGCATCGCGGCCTACAACGTCATCGACCAGATGCCGGACGAAATCCCGTCCGTGGCCTATCCGCGGTCGCCCGGCGCGCGGCCCTCCGCCGAGGCCAACAAGTACGGCGCGTGGTACGTCAAAACCACCATCGAGGGCGCGCCGTCCGGCAAGCTCAAGGGCAAGCGGGTCGCGATCAAGGACAACATCCTGGTCGCCGGCGTGCCGATGACGAACGGCTCGTCTACGCTGGAAGGCTACGTGCCCGACCTCGACGCGACCGTCGTCACGCGCATCCTGGACGCGGGCGGCACCGTCGCCGGCAAGACGGTGTGCGAGGCGTTCTGCTTCTCGGGCGGGTCGCACACGAGCAGCACCGGCCCCGTGCACAACCCGCACCGCATGGGCTACTCGACCGGCGGCTCGTCTTCGGGCAGCGCCGCCGTGGTCGCCGCCGGCGAGGTGCCGATGGCGCTGGGCGGCGACCAGGGCGGATCGGTGCGCATGCCGGCGTCGTGGTGCGGCATCTACGGGATGAAGCCGACACACGGGCTGGTGCCGTACACCGGCATCATGCCGATCGAGCTGACGATCGACCACACCGGGCCGATGACGGCAACGGTCGAGGACAACGCGCTGCTGCTGGAGGTGCTGGCCGGGCCGGACGGGCTCGATCCGCGCCAGTATGGCGGCCAGTCGAAGCCCTACCGCGACGCCATCGGCCGCGGCGCGTCCGGGCTGCGGATCGCGGTCGTGGACGAGGGCTTCGGCCATCCGAACTCGGCCGAGGCGAGCGACGCCCTGGTGCGCGAGGCGGCGGACCGGTTCCGCGGCCTGGGCGCCGAGGTGGAGCGGGTGTCGATCCCGCTGCACAGCGCCGGCCTGGCGATCTGGCTGCCGATCGGGGCCGAGGGCGCGACCATGCAGATGATGCAGGGCAACGGGTTCGGCTTCAACTGGCAGGGGTTGTACGTCAACTCGCTGCTCGACGCGCACAGCAACTGGCGCGGCCGGGCCGATGAGCTGTCGGAAACGCTGAAAAGCACGATGCTGCTGGGCCACTACATGGTCACGCGGCACCGTGGGCACTACTACGCCAAGGCGCAGAACCTCGTGCGCCGGCTGCGCGCCGCCTACGACGCGGCGCTGTCCAGCTACGACCTGCTGCTGATGCCGACCACGCCGATGCCGGCGACCAAGCTGCCGGCCGCCGATGCGCCGATCGCCGAGATCGTCCAGCGCGGGCTGGAAATGATCGGCAACACGGCGCCGTTCGACTGCACCCACCACCCGGCGATGAGCATCCCGTGCGGCATGGTCGACGGCCTGCCGGTCGGCGCCATGCTGATCGGCCGCATGTACGATGAGGAGACGATCTACCGCGCGGCCGGCGCCTTCGAGCGCGGCGTGGATTGGAAGACGGTGAAGTAGGGAGGCTCTATGGACGGCACGCACGAGGACGACATCGCGCTGCGGGTGCGCGCGATCGAGAGCCTATTGGTCGAGAAAGGGCTGGTGCAGCCGGCCGCCCTCGCCGCGATCGTCGAGACATACGAGACCAAGATCGGCCCCCACAACGGCGCCAGCGTCGTGGCCCGCGCCTGGTCCGACCCGGCGTTCAAGGCGCGCCTGCTGGCCGACGCCACGCCCGCCATCGCCGAACTCGGCTTCAGCGGCGTGCAGGGCGAGGACATGGTGGTCGTGGAGAACACCCCGGCGGTGCACAACATGGTCGTGTGCACGCTGTGCTCCTGCTACCCGTGGCCGACGCTTGGGCTGCCGCCGAACTGGTATAAATCGGCGCCGTATCGCGCCCGGGTGGTGGCCGATCCGCGCGGCGTGCTGGCAGAGTTCGGCGTGAGCGTGCCGGCGGAGCAGGAAATCCGCGTGTGGGACAGCAACGCCGAGCTGCGCTACCTGGTCTTGCCGGAGCGGCCCGCCGGGACCGAGGGGCTGGACGAGGCGGCGCTGGCGGCTTTGGTGACCCGGAATTCGATGATCGGCACTGGCGTCGCCAACCCGGCCGGCTGAGGAGGGGTCCCGCGATGAACGGAATGCACGATCTCGGCGGCATGCATGGCATGGGCCCGATCAATCCCGAGCCGAACGAGCCGGTGTTCCACGCGCCGTGGGAACGCACGGTGTTCGGCCTATTCATGGCCGTTTTTGCCGGCGGCCATTTCAACGTGGATGAGTTCCGGCATGCCATCGAGCGGATGGACGCGGTGCACTACCTGCAATCGCCGTACTACGAACACTGGCTGCACGCGATTGAGACCTTGCTGGTGGAGCGCGGCGAGCTGACCGAGGCCGAGATCGACGGACGCATGGCGCAGCTCGCGAAGGCGGCGTGATGCCCGCGTTGCCGGTCGAGCAGGTGGACGGGCTGATCGCCACGGGAGCCAGCGCACGCATGGCCGACGAGGTGCCGCCGCGCTTCCGGCCCGGCGACCGGGTGAGCGTGCGCAACCTCAACCCCGTCACCCACACGCGGCTGCCCCGCTACGCGCGCGGCAAAATGGGCGTGGTGGAAGCCGACCGCGGCGTGTTCTGCTTCAACGACACCAACGCGCACGGCCAGGACCATAAGCCGCAGCACGTGTACGGCGTCCGGTTCGCCGCGCGCGATCTGTGGGGTGAGCAGGCCGCACCCGCCGGCACGCTGTACCTGGACCTGTTCGAAGACTACATCGAACCGCATGGTTGACTTGCCCGACGCGGCTGCGTTGCCGCCGGTTCCGTCCGACGAGTCCGGCCCGGTGTTCCGCGAACCCTGGGAGGCTCAGGCCTTCGCGCTCGTGGTGGCGCTGCACCAGGCGGGGCGTTTCACCTGGCCCGAGTGGGTGGACGCCATCAGCGCGGAAATCCGGCAGGCGCAGGCGGACGGCGACCCTGACTTAGGAACCACCTACTACCGGCACTGGCTGGCGGCGCTGGAGAAGATCGTCGTATCCCGGCGGTTGGCCGACGCTGTCGACCTGCGTTTGCGCCGCCTTGAATGCGCTGCCAACCTGTCCGGCAAACACGGCCATCCAGCACGGCGCGAACCGGTGCGGGTCGGGTAGAACCCGGAATGGCCCGGCTCGCGAGGTGATGGCCGCTCAAGGCAAAATGGAAGGCCAAGGCTCTGCCTTGGACCCGCTGGGGCCCGAGGCCCCAGACCCACCTTCGTTTGGGTTTCCAAAGGCATCATGCCTTTGGCGGAGTTTGAGGCAGAGCCTCAACCTGCCGCTTTTTTTCCTTACCTTCGCGGTCGCACCAAAGAACCACTGGTATAAGGCCGCAAGCCAACTGCGCTCGTCTCAGTAGTTGCATTTTTACGACAGTCCCGGATGTTCGCGCGGGCGCCACACTGACATAGCTAGGCGGCAGCGTGTTTGTACATCAGAGTTTCCCTTACGAAACAAGGCGCAGAGCCGTTGGTGATTAGGGGGGATGACGATGCGGGACATTCATTTATTGCTGGGCCGGGTTGGCCGATGGGCTATTCGGGCCGGATTTTGTCTCGCGATGGTAACGGCGGGCGCTCGGATCGCCGCCGCGCAGGAGATCGAGCCGAACGAGTTCGTCCCGGCGCCGGACGGCACCAACCTCGCCATCGGCTACTACGTTTACGGGCATAATGATGGCTTCAACTTCGCCAAGGGTTCCACGATCAAGAACAGCGGTCTCGAGGTAAATCTCGGCATCGCCCGGTACGTGCATTACACCTATATCGGTGGACATCCGGCTGGCTTCCAAATCCTCGAAGCATTCGGCTCGGAGTCGGGCGGCCACATCGATGGGCAAAGCCTCGGCAGCACGTTCGGCGCGTCCACCCCGGCGTTTTCGGCCTTCATATGGCCGTATGCAAATATCGAGAAGAAGCAGTACTTGGTTATGACTGGCTTCCTCTATCCGCCAATTGGTTCATACAACAAAAACGCGGTTTTGAACATCGCACCCGCGCTGTCCGGCTCGTTCGGGTGGGTCGGTGATTTCCAGGTCGGATGGGACC
>JAABUJ010005975.1_pt1 | contig 11970 bp, 15 predicted proteins | sample 5559131 | NCBI WGS metagenome assembly JAABUJ01 (sample SAMN10711875, study PRJNA513366) | rock metagenome | isolation source: Antarctica rocks | place: Antarctica: Victoria Land, Mt New Zealand nord | collected 2016-01-07
GGCGAAGTCAGCGGCCTTGCCATCACGTTCGACGCGGTGCTTCCCAAGCGGTCGAAAACGCTTGCTGGCGCGCCCTGGCGTACCACTGCCCCAGCGTGCAAACCGTCAACTGTGAATTCGCCACCAGCATCAATCTGCATCCTGGGCGCCGCACGCACGCCGATCGGCGGGCTGCTGGGCGAATTGGCGCCGCTCAACGCCGTCGCGCTGGGCGCGTCCGCCATCACCGCCGCGCTCGGCCGGGCGAACGTGCCGGGCGACGGGGTCGGCGGCGTGGTGATGGGCAACGTGCTGTCCGCCGGACTCGGCCAGGCGCCTGCGCGGCAGGCGGCCATCGCGGCCGGCGTGCCGACTTCCGCCCCGGCCGTCACCATCAACAAGATGTGCGGGAGCGGGATGCAGGCCTTGATCCAGTGCCACGACATGCTGGCGGCTGGCGGGATGGGCGTGCTGGTCGCGGGCGGGATGGAGAGCATGAGCAACGCGCCGTTCCTGCTGCCCCGGCTGCGCGGCGGAGTGAAATACGGCCATAGCCAGGTCATGGACTCGATGGCGCTGGACGGGCTGGAGGACGCCTATAATCCCGGCCGTGCCATGGGCACTTACGCCGATGACACCGCCGCCCAGCTCGGCTTCAGCCGCGCCGACCAGGACGCCTTCGCCGAGCGCTCGCTGCGCCTGGCCCAGGATGCCGGGACAAACGGCGCGCTGCGCGACGAGATCGCCGAGATCGCCGTGCCGGGTCGCAAGGGTGACACTCGCATCTCGACCGACGAGCAGCCGCGCCGGGCCGACCCGTCGAAAATCGCCACCTTGCGCCCGGCCTTCGGCGCCGGGGGCACCGTCACCGCCGCGAACGCCTCGTCCATCTCCGACGGCGCCGCCGCGATCGTGCTCGCCGCCGAGAGCGAAGCGGAGGACCGTGGGCTCATCCCGCTCGCCCGCATCGTCGCCCATGCAACCCACGCGCAGGACCCGGCGTGGTTCACCACCGCCCCGGCGCCCGCCATCCGCAAGGTGCTGGCGCGTGCCGGATGGTCGATCGACGACGTGGACTTGTTCGAGATCAACGAGGCCTTCGCCGTCGTTGTCCTAGCGGCGCAACGCGAACTCGGCATTCCGACCGACAAGGTCAACGTGCGCGGCGGCGCATGCGCGGTCGGCCACCCGATCGGCGCGTCCGGCGCGCGCATCATCGTCACCCTGCTGGCAGCCCTGCGCCAGCAGGGCTTGCGGCGCGGGGTCGCGGCCATCTGCATCGGCGGCGGCGAGGCGACGGCGGTCGCGCTCGAACTGCTGCACTGAACTGGAAGCACCCATCATGCTCGAACAGACCGACCCGTCCGCCCTCATCGTCGACACCGCCCGCCGCTACGCCGAGCAGCGCCTGGCGCCGACGGCCGCCGCCCGGGAGCGGGCCGGCGAGATCGAGCCCGCCATCGTCCGCGAACTAGGCGAGATGGGGTTCCTCGGCGCGACCATCTCCGCCGATTGGGACGGGGCCGAGATCGACATGCACACCTACGCCCGCGTGGTGGAGGAGATCGCGGCGGGCGACGGCAGCGTCTCGACCTTGGTCAGCGTGCACAACGCGCCGACCTGCGAAATCCTGCAGATGTACGGCACCGACGCGCAGCGCGACCGTTGGCTGCGGCCGATGGCAACGGGCGCCGCGGTCGGCAGCTTCGCGCTCACGGAGCCGGGAGCCGGGTCCGAGGCATCGGCCTTGCGCACCAAAGCCGTGAAACGAGACGGCCGCTATGTCGTCAACGGCGCCAAGCAGTTCATTTCGAACGCCAAGATCGGCCACACCACCCTCTTGTTCGCCGTCACCGACCCGGCCGCCGGCAAGAAGGGCCTGTCCTGCTTCGTGATCGCCAACGACACCCCCGGCTTCAAGGTCGCGCGGGTCGAGGACAAGCTCGGCCAGCGCGCGTCGGACACCTGCCACCTGGAGTTTGACGAGCTTGAAATTCCAGAAGATCAACGCATTGGCGCGGAGGGTGAAGGCTACAAGATAGCGCTTTCCACCCTGGAGGCCGGGCGCATCGGCATCGCGGCACAGAGCGTTGGCATGGCCCGGGCGGCGCTGGACTATGCGGTCGGCTACGCGAAGGATCGCCAGAGTTTCGGCAAGCGGATCATCGACCACCAGGCCGTCGGCTTTCGCCTTGTGGAGGCAAAGACCCGCCTGGAAGCGTCGCGCCAGCTCGTGCTGCACGCGGCCCGGCTGAAAGATGCGGGTCAGCCGGCGCTGGAGGCCGCGGCGATGGCCAAGCTGTTCGCCTCCGAAGCGGCCGAGGCGATCTGCAGCGCCGCCATCCAGACGCTCGGCGGTTACGGGTTCCTGTGCGACTACCCGGTCGAGCGCATCTACCGCGACGTGCGGGTGTGCCAAATCTACGAGGGCACGTCCGACATCCAGAAGATCATCCTGCAGCGCATGCTTTGATCGCCATGTCGGCGGCGTCCTGCCCGGCAAGGGCGGCGCCGCCGACGGTCCCGGCGAGGCCGTCGGTGCGGGTGGCCTCCCCGGCGAAGATCAGCCTGCCGGCGACCGGAGTGCCCAGGATTGCCCGCGCGCCGGCCGTGCCGGGGCGGGCGTAGGCGTAAGCGCCGCGGGTGAACGGGTCCCGTCCCCATCCGGTCACGACCGCGGGGCTGGGGAACACCGTGTCGGCCCGGCTGCCGAACAACCCCCGAAGCTGGTCCCGGGCGAATGCTTCTGCTCCCCCGTCGGCCAATCTCCAGGCCGCGCTGCCACCCACGAAGCCGATGATGTGGCCTTGGCCGTGCGGCCAGGCGATGAACATCATCGCCGGGTCGTCGATGGCCGCCACGCGCTGCTCGATCCCGCAGGAGTTTGGCAGATCGAGGCGGTCCGCCCCGGCGGTGCCGAGCGCAACCTTCGTCAGCAGTCCCATTGGCAGGCCGTCGATCGCGGCCTGGGTCGCGCCTGGCAGCCCTGGCGCGAAGGCGATGCTGCCGGATGCCAACACGCCCGTGGAGACCGTTACGATACAGGCGCCGCAGGCAAGCGTTCCGTCGGGGGTGTCGACCCGGATCAGGCGGCCGCTCCGATCGATCCGCGTGGCCGGCGTATCGAGCCGCACCGGACCAGCTGCCGCGCCGAGCCGCCGGGCCAGGAACGCGCCGAGACCGCCCTCGACCTCAAGGTTGCTGCCCGCGAGTTCGTTGGCCTTCCAGTCCTGCAAACTCAGCGCCCGCGCGTCGGCCGCAGCGATGATCGGCCCTTCCCAGGTCACCACCGTGGCATTCCATGGGTTGGCCAGGCCCGCGGTGGCGTCGGCCAGGCTGGTATCCGCCTGCCCGGCGCCTAGCCGCATTTCGGCCGCCCGCGCGAACGCAGCCTGGGCGGACTCGTAGCTGGCGAGATCATCCAGTCCTGCCAACGCCCCATTGACGAACACCTGTTCCCGCCGGGCCGCGTCGGAGTCGATCAGCGTGTCGCCGCATGCCCGGGCGAGGCTGGCCAGATGGTTGCGCTCGGACGCGTGCAGCCAGGACGCGCCGTGGTCGAAGGCCATGCCGCCGAGCGCATCCGGCCGCGTGGTCCAGGCTCGCCCTCCGATGCGCGACGCCGCTTCCAGCACCACGCATCGCAGGCCGGCCTGCCGGACCCGGGCAGCAGCGGCCAATCCCGCAACTCCAGCCCCGACGATCACAACCGTTCCACTCACCATGCGAATATACGCTCCGGCAGCCCAGCAAGAAGTCCGTTTGCCGATCTCGATATAAGCAAGCACGGTAATCACGTGTTAAAAGCGGTTGACGCAGTTGCCTGCTGCTCCTCAGCTAATCGGACAATCACCCTTCGGAGGATGCCAGGATGTCGCTTATTGGTTGGCTGGTTCTCGGCCTGATTGCAGGCTTCATCGCGAGCAGGCTCTACACCGGCTCCGGCCAGGGCCTGGTGCTCAACATCGTGCTCGGCATCGTCGGCGCGTTCGTGGGCGGCTTCCTGTTCGACGTACTCGGCGGCGTGGGCGTGACCGGGTTCAACCTGTACAGCATGATCGTCGCGATCCTAGGCGCTGTCGTGGTGCTGTGGCTCTACAACGCCTTCGCGGGCCGCCGAACGCTCCGATGATCTCCCTGGCGCTCGCTGGCGTCTTTTTTATCGCCATCCACCTTGGCGTGTCCGGCACCACGGCGCGCGACCGGCTCGTGTCGCGGGTCGGCCTGAACGCCTACATGGTCGGGTTCTCGATCGCATCGATTGCAGCAATGGCCTGGCTCGTGGTGGCCTACAACGCTGCGGCTTACGTGCCGACCTGGGGCCAGCTCGAGTGGTGGAAGCCGGTTGCGATCATCCTGATGCTGCCGGCGTTCCTACTGGTGGTCATCGGCCTCGCCACCCCCAACCCGACTGCGGTGGCGCAGGAGGGCTTGGTGGACCGCCCGCCCCAGGGCATCGTTCGCATCACGCGGCACCCGTTCCTGATGGGTGTCGCGCTTTGGGCAGGTATTCATCTCGTCGGAAACGGCGATGTCGCGTCCCTGCTGTTCTTTGCGGCACTCGCGGTCGTCGCCATAGCCGGCCCTGTTTCGATCGACACCAAACGCCGCCGGGTGCTTGGCGGCCCGGCGTGGGATGCGTTTGCCTCCCGCACCTCCATCGTGCCGTTCGCTGCCATCCTTTCCCGCCGCAACACGCTGGCTGCGGGGGAGTTCGGCTGGTGGCGCCCAGCGGCCGGCCTCGCCGCCTACGCGCTTATGCTTGGCGGACACGCCCACCTCATCGGCGTGTCGCCCTGGCCGGGCTAGCTGCCGGTCATTCGGACTTGCGATGCCCGCGTCCGTGCTGCTCCTTCGTCATCGCCGCATTCTCGGCAGCGGCCTGCTTCTCGGCCTTGCCGGCAGTGGCGGAGCTGGTGCCCGCCTCGGTCGTGCCGTCCGCCGCCGCACGCGAACTGGCGGGCATCGACTCACCTTTGGCATGTTTCGGCGCAGGCGCCTTGCCGCCTTCGGGCACCGGAGAGTGGCCGGCGCCGGCCTTGGCGCTCCCGGCTAGCTGCACTTCTTCCGCCTTCTGCGCCTTGGCGGAGCGTGCGGTCGAGGTGTCGTTGTCCGATTTGGTCTTTTCGTGAGGCATAGTGGTTCTCGAATCCTGAAAAAGGTCGGCGCCCGGCCGCCCGCGGCCGGGCGCCTCGTGTGTTAGTTCGGGTGGATGACGACCTTCACGCAGCCATCCTTCTTGTCGCGAAAGGTCTTGTACATATCCGGGCCTTCCTTCAGCCCGATCCGATGCGTGATGATGAACCCGGGATCGATCTTGCCGTTCGCCACCATCTTGAGCAGCGGCTCCAGGTAGCGCTGCACGTGGGTCTGGCCGGTCTTGACGGTCAGCCCCTTCTGCATGATCGCTCCCATCATCACGGGTATTGCCGCGCCATACACGCCCGGCACGGACAGGATGCCACAGGGGCGGCAGGCAAGGATCGCTTCGTCAAGCGCGCTCGGACGCTCGGAGCTGGTGAAGGCGCTCTTGAGGACGTTCATGACGCCGCTGCCGTGCGCCTCCATGCCGACCGCTTCGATGACGGCGTCCGGGCCTAAGCCCTGAGTCGCCTCCAGGATCTGTTTCTGGATTTCGCCCTTGGAATGGTCCAGCACTTCCGCCCCGGCCTGCCGCGCCAACTCCATGCGCTCGGGCACATCGTCGATGGAGATCACGCGCTTGGCGCCGAGCAGGAGGCAGCACTTGATGGTCAGCAGGCCGACCGGGCCGCAACCGAAGATCACGATGGTGTCGGTCGGCTTGATCTCGCAGTGATCGGCGGCTTGGTAGGCGGTCGGGAAGATATCGGACAGGAACAGCACCTGCTCGTCCGTCAGGTTTTCCGGAACCTTGATCGGCCCGACATCGGCGTAGGGCACGCGCAGGTATTGCGCTTGGCCGCCCGGAAAGCCGCCGGTCAGGTGGGAGAAGCCGAACAGCCCGGCCGTGGTGTAGCCGTACATCTCCGCCGCCATCTTGGCATTGGGGTTGGTCCGCTCGCACACCGAGAAGTTGCCCATCTTGCACTGCCGGCATTCGCCGCAGCTGATGGTGAACGGCACCACCACCCGGTCGCCCTTCTTGAACTTGGTGTGGCCGCTGCCGACTTCGATGACCTCGCCCATCGTCTCATGGCCCATGATGTCGCCGCTTTCCATGGTTGGAATTTGGCCGTCCATCAGATGCAGGTCCGAGCCGCAGATGGCGCAGCTCGTGACCTTGATGACGATATCGCGCGCATCCTCGATCCTGGGGTCCGGAACGGTGTCGCACCGTATGTCGCCTTTGCCGTGCCAGCACAGAGCTTGCATGTAAGCCTCCGTAGATGTGGGTGGTTTGCTCAAAGCCTGACGACCGAGGCTTGTCTCAGGCGTCAGACAGTTATACGCCGCAAATTCGGGAAGGTTGGTTGCGGATGTTTTTCGAAGGCTTTACCGAGACGCATGTCGACGTGCCCGCGAGAGCATTGCGCCTGAGCCTTGGCGGGTCGGGTCCGCCGCTGCTCCTGCTGCACGGCAATCCGCAGACCCATGTCATGTGGCATAAAATAGCGCCTCGGCTTGCGGAACGGTTCTCCGTGGTCTGCCCGGATTTGGCGGCTACGGCGGCAGCGTGAAGCCGCCGCCCACGCCCGACCACGCGCCTTACGCCAAAACCGAGATGGCGGGCGACATGGCCGCCCTCATGTCGCAACTGGGGCACCAGCGTTTCATGGTCGGCGCGCACGACCGCGGCGCCCGTGTCGCGCACCGTCTGGCGCTGGACCATCCAAATCGCGTGCAAAGGTTGGCGGTGCTCGACATCGTGCCGACGATCGAGCATTTCGAGCGCGCCGACATGGCCTTCGCGCTCGGCTACTACCACTGGTTCTGGTTCGCCCAACCGCACCCCTTCCCTGAGGATTTGATCAACAAGTCGCCGGATACCTGGTTCAAGGCGCATACCGGCCGTGACCGCAGGCCGCCCGATTTCTTCTCGCCCGACGCGCTCGCCGACTATATGGCCGCCGCACGCGACCCGGCGTGCATCGCCGGCATGTGCGAGGACTACCGGGCCGCTGCCACCATCGACCTCGTGCACGACCGCATGAGCCGCGCCGAACACCGCCAGGTGCAATGCCCGATGCTGGTGCTGTGGGGCGAGCATGGCTCGATCGGCGGATGGTACAATCCGCTGAAGCTTTGGGCGGAATATTGCACCGGAGACATCAAGGGCGGCCCCGTCCCGAGCGGACACTACTTAGCGGAGGAAGCGCCCGAGGAAGTCCTGGGCTGGTTCGAGCGGTTTTTTGGTTGACGCCCGTCATCAGGCCGGCGGCGGAATCATCGGCGCACTTTTCTGCAAGGTCCGGCCGCGTTCGAACACGACCATGCTGTCGTAGAAATGCATCGATTGCGTCGCGCGCGTGAAATTGGTCGGCGGAAGTGCGCCTCGGCTCCAATCGGCATTCAACTCGTCTATCAAGTTCTTGCAGAGTTCGATGAATGAACCGGTTCTGTTGAGACCGCCGCCGTACTCGTCCCAGTAGGCAGTATGCAGGTCTTCCACGACATATAAGCCATTGATTGCGATCAACGGATAGAAGAACCGGAACCAGGGCGATTGCATATGAACTCCTGCAGCCGAGCTTGCTCCATTCGCTCTCGTTTGGGCGAGGCAAATTCGACCAAAGCGGTCGAAAATCGACCACGCCAACGCTGCTGGACCGGCAGCAATCTCATATGCAATCGCCCTGGAACCGGAACGATGCAGCAAGGTGCTCCATGACATGACTGCCGTCATCCAACACGACGTCCGGATAGCCAAATTCCGTGACGATCGTATTGAGAAAACCCGGGTCAGATTGGTCGCCGATCCCGACAGCAATTTGGTCTTCCTGGAAATGGATGCACTCAGGATTGATGTCGATCCCGACAATCTGTGCATGAGGTCCGAAGTAGCGCTTCCACATCTGCAACGAGCCGCCCTGGCCGCAGCCAATCTCGATGAAGTTGACCGGGCGATTCACCTACCGGCGCAAATGCCGTTCATAGGCCGGAAAGTAGTGCTTCCACTTATGAATCGTACGACCTTTGTGGTTCAGGAACTCCGACCATAGCGACACCTTACCCGACCCAGGCCGGCGCGCGCTTATCAAGGAATGCGCCGATGCCCTCGGCCGCATCCGGCAAGCCCATGTTGATCGCCATGACCTGTGACGCATACGCGTAGGCGTCGGCCAGGCCCATCTCCGCCTGCCGATAGAAGGCGCGCTTGCCCAACGCGACAGTTGCGCCGCTTTTACCGGCGATGGCGGCGGCAAGTGCGTCCACGGCCGCGTCCAACTCGACCGCGGGCACGACCCGGTTCACCAACCCGATCCGCTCCGCCTCCGCGGCGTCGATCGGCTCGCCCGTCAGCAGCATCGCCATCGCGGCCTTGCGCCCGACCGCACGGCTGAGTGCCACCATCGGCGTCGAGCAGAACAGGCCGATGTTGACGCCGGGCGTCGCGAACCGCGCGTCGGCGGCAGCGATGGCGAGATCGCAGGTCGCGACTAGCTGGCACCCGGCGGCCGTCGCGATGCCGTGGACCTGCGCGATCACCGGGCAACGGAGGCCCACGATCCGTTGCATCAGGCGCGAACAGGACTCGAACAGCGCAGCATGGGCGGCTGGGCGGTCCTCGGCGTGCAGCTCCCGCAAGTCGTGCCCGGCGCAGAACGCCGGCCCTGCCCCCGCCAGCACGACGGCCCGTATGTGCGTGTCGGCTTCGATGTCGTCCAGTTCCGCTTCCAAGTCGGCCATCAGCGCGAGCGAGAGGGCATTGCGCGCCGCTGGCCGGTTCAAGGTCAGCCGCGCGACGCCGGCGTGGTCTTGGCGGAGCAGGATGTCCGTTGGCATGATCGCTCCTGGGATGGGAGGAAACCGATGATCAGTTCAGCCTACGTCCGCACCATGGCGTCCTACAACACGGCGATGAACCAGCGCCTGTATGCCGCGGCGGGCCGCTTGAGCGATGCCGAGCGGCTAAGGCAAGACCAGGCCTGGTTCAGCGAGGCAGCCCAACGCGAGGCGCACGCGATGCTGGCCGCCGCCGGGCAAAAGACCGGCGGCACCGACCTCATGCTGCTCGCCTGACCTTGGCGGACGCGCGCCGGGGTGGTTTAATACCCGTTGGCGTAAAAGCTGACCCCTCCCTTTGGCGTAATGCGTGGACCAGATTGGGCCGCGAACGCCGGCACGGTCAGGTCGAGACTTATGGCAACTGGTATAAGGCGCGCTTCCCAAGCACCCGAGGACATCGCATGCACCACGAGACGCTCACCTACCAGGCCGACGGCCTTACCATGAGGAGCCAGCTGTTCTTCGAGCCAGGCGAGGGCCCACGCGCCGGCGTGCTGGTGTTTCCGGAGGCGTTCGGCCTCGGCGAGCACGCGCTTGGCCGTGCCGAGCGGCTGGCGGGCATGGGCTATATCGCCCTCGCATGCGACCTGCATGGCGAAGGCCGGGTCGCGAGCGGCTTGCAGGAGGCGATCGGCCTGCTGGAGCCGCTGTTCACCGACCCGTCCCGCACCCGCGCCCGCGCGGCCGGCGGGTTGCAGGCGCTGACGGGCCGGTCCGAGGTGGACGCCGGACGCGGCGCCTCGATCGGGTTCTGCTTCGGCGGCACCATGTCGCTCGAGCTTGCGCGGTCGGGCGCGGACCTTAAGGCTGTCGTCGGCTTCCATAGTGGCCTCGCAACCGCCGCGCCCAAGACCGACGCCAAGGCGATCAAGGCGCGCATCCTGGTTTGCATCGGCGCCGACGACCCGATGATCCCGGCGGACCAGCGCGCGACCTTCGAGACCGAGATGCGCGAGGCGGGCGTAGATTGGCAGATGCACCTGTACGGCAACACGGTGCACAGCTTCACCAACCAGCAGGCGGCCGGCGCCAACATGCCCGACGCGATCCGCTACAGCGCCGAAGCCGACGCGCGGTCCTGGGCGTCGTTGCAGGAGCTGTTCTCGGAGACGCTGGCGTAAAGTCAGGTCGTTCTGCGTGCGTTTACAACGATGAGCAGGCCCTCTCCCACCAGTGGGAGAGGGCTCGAGATGCGTTTCCGAACCATTGGGAGTGGCGGCATGGGCGAGCTGCTTTCGGCGCCGGCGAACCAATCCAGCAAGGCAGCCGCATTCCGGACATTGCACGGCCGGCCGGGCGCATTCGTGATCCCGAACCCGTGGGATGCAGGGACGGCGCGCATCCTGGCCGCGCTCGGCTTCGAGGCATTGGCGACCACCAGCGCCGGCTTCGCTTTCACGCTTGGGCGGCGCGACGGCGCGGCCGGGCGTGCGGCGATACTCGCCAACGCGCGCGCCATCGTGGAAGCGACCGATCTGCCGGTCTCGGCGGACCTGGAGAACGGCTTCGGGCATGAGCCGGAGACCGCGGCAGAGACGATCCGGCTTGCGGCCGAAGCAGGCCTGGTCGGCGGCTCCATCGAGGACGCCAGCGGGGTTCCGGACCAACCGATCTACGACTTCGAGCACGCCATCGACCGTGTGTTCGCGGCCGTCGAGGCAGCCCGGACGCTGCCGTTTCCGTTCGTGTTGACCGCACGTGCGGAGAACTTCCTGCACGGCCGGCCGGACCTCGACGACACCATCCGGCGGCTGCAGGCCTTCGAGCGGGCCGGGGCGGACGTGCTCTACGCTCCCGGTTTGCCGAGCCTCGATGCGATCCGGGCGGTGTGCGCCGCCGTCTCGCGCCCGGTGAACGCGTTGGCGGGCGGCAGCGGAGCCGTGCCTGATGTCGCGACGCTGGCGGAGGCAGGCGTGAAGCGGATCAGCCTCGGCTCGGCGCTGAGCCGGGCAGCGCTTGGCGGCTTCGTCCGGGCCGCCCGCGAGATCAGGGAGCACGGCACGTTCGGGTTCGCCGCCGACGCGCTGCCTAATGCCGAAACCAACGACCTTATGGCCTGACTCCCATGCACGAGCACCACTACGCCGCCTCGGTCACCTGGACCGGAAATCTCGGTGCCGGGACCAGCGGACCACGGGCCTACGAGCGGTCGCACACCATCGAGATCGCAGGCAAGCCAGACATCGCCGGGTCGTCCGATCCGTCGTTCCGCGGCGACCCGGCACGCCACAACCCGGAGGACATGCTGGTCGCGTCCCTCTCGGCCTGCCACATGCTGTGGTTCCTGTCGCTGTGCGCCGAGGCCGGGATCGTCGTGACCGAGTACGTCGACCACGCCGAGGGCATCATGGCCACCGATGCCCACGAGGGCGGGCGCTTTACCGAGGTGATGCTACGCCCGCACGTGACGCTCGCTGCCGGCGCCGATCCGGCAACGGTCGACGGCCTGCACCACGCCGCCAACGCGCGGTGCTATATCGCCAACTCGGTCAACTTCCCCGTCCGGCACGCCCCGGTGACGACGGTCGCCGCTAGATGACGCCCTTCTCCCGCAAGGCCTGCAGCCGTTCCGGCGCGAGGCCCAGCCGTTCCGACAGCACCGCGTCGGTGTGTTCGCCCAGGGTCGGCGGCGACAGGCGGTAGCTGGCCGGCGTTTCGCTCAATCGCACCGGGTTGGCGATCACCCTCACCCCCTCCGGCGACCCGGCGTGCGGCATGTGCACCACCGTGTTCCGCGCCTGCACCTGCGGGTCGGCAAACACCTCGGACAAGGTGTTGATCGGCCCACAGCCGATTTTCAGCGCCTCCAGCCGGTCCACCCACCAGCCAGTCGCCTGCGCCTTGACGACGGGGGCCAGCGTGTCGGTCACCAGCTGCCGGTTCTCCACTCGGGCCGCGTTGGTGGCGAAGCGCGGGTCGTCCAGCAGGGCGGCCAGGCCGAAGTTCTCGCAGAAGCGGCGGAAGGTCGGGTCGTTGCCGATCGACAGCACCATGAAGCCGTCGGCGGTCGCGAACACCTGGTAGGGCACGATGTTGGGATGCTGGTTGCCCAGCCGCACCGGA
>JAABUJ010005976.1_pt1 | contig 11968 bp, 10 predicted proteins | sample 5559131 | NCBI WGS metagenome assembly JAABUJ01 (sample SAMN10711875, study PRJNA513366) | rock metagenome | isolation source: Antarctica rocks | place: Antarctica: Victoria Land, Mt New Zealand nord | collected 2016-01-07
CCCGGACCATCACCGGCCTGGTCACCGGCGCACGCTTGGTCGATCTGCCGGTCCCCGGCGGCGGCCAGGCACATCGGGGTCTGTTGCACCCGGGCGGCTGGTAGTAGAAGTAGGCAGTCCCGCGACAAAGGAGCCCTCATGCCTGCACTCAACGCTGCCACAGTGGGATCCCTGAGCGGGGACGTTGCCGTGCCTACCTACGACCGGGAGCAGGTGAGTACGGGGATCGTCCACTTCGGGGTTGGCGGCTTTCACCGTGCGCATGAAGCGATGTACGTCGACCGGCTGCTCAACGCGGGGTTAGCGACGACGTGGGGGATCTGCGGTGTCGGCGTGCTCCCCGGTGACAAGCGGATGAAGGATGCCCTCGAGGGCCAGGACTGCCTCTACACGTTGGTGATCAAGCACCCGGACGGCGCTCTTGAGCCCCGCGTGATCGGGTCGATCGTCGAGTATCTGTTCGCCCCCGACGACCCTGATGCCGTGATCGAAAGGATGGCGTCGGCTGCGACGCGGATCGTCTCCTTGACCGTCACCGAGGGTGGTTACAACGTCCACCCGGTCACCGGCCGGTTCAACGAGCACGACCCGGGGGTGGCACACGACCTTGAACCGGACGCGGTCCCGACGACTGTCTTCGGGCTGGTGACCGAGGCGTTGGCGCGGCGCCGTGACCGCGGACTCGCGCCGTTCACGGTCATGTCGTGCGACAACATCGCGGGCAACGGCGACGTCGCCCGCGCGATGTTCAGCGCCTTCGCCCGGCTGCGTGACCCAGATCTTGGCGAGTGGGTGGAGCACAACGTGCCTTTCCCGAACTCGATGGTCGACCGGATCACGCCGGTGACCAGCGAGCAGGACCGGGCGGTACTCGCCGAACGGTTCGGCGTCGAGGACGCGTGGCCGGTGGTCTGCGAGCCGTTCACCCAATGGGTGTTGGAAGACGCGTTCGCGGCCGGACGCCCACCGTTGCAGGACGCCGGCGTGCAGCTGGTCGACGACGTCGAGCCCTATGAGCTGATGAAGCTGCGCCTGCTGAACGCCAGCCATCAGGCGTTGTGCTACCTGGGCTACCTGTCGGGTTACCGCTACGCGCACGAGGTCTGCCAGGACCCGCTGTTCTCCTCGTTCCTGCTGGCCTACATGGACCGGGAAGCCACCCCGACACTCTCGCCGGTACCGGGGGTTGACCTGTCGGACTACAAGCAAACCCTGATCGAGCGGTTTGCCAACCCTGAGGTCCGCGACACTCTGGCCCGGCTGTGCGCCGAGAGCTCGGACCGGATCCCTAAGTGGCTGCTGCCCGTGGTCCGTGCCCAGCTCGCGAGCGGCGGCCAGATCGAGCGCGCCGCCTTGGTGGTCGCCGCGTGGGCGCGCTACGCCGAAGGTGTCGACGAGGCGGGCGAGGCGATCCAGGTCGTCGACCGGCTGCGCGACGAGCTGACGGCCGCCGCCGGTCGCCAACGCCAGGATCCGACCGCGTTCATCGCCAACCGGGAGCTGTTCGGTGACCTGATCGACGACGAGCGTTTTGTCGCTGCCTACACCTGCTCGCTGCGGTCCCTGCACGATCGGGGGGCCCGCGCGACGCTGGAGGCGCTAGCGCCCTGACGCGAGCTGCTGGGCGGTGAGCTCACGCACCTCGGCGTAGCGGGAGCGCACCTGCGGCGCGGTCGCCGCCTCGAACACGTCGATGGGGCCGGTTGCCCAGTGCGGTGGACCGGACTCGCCGGACAGCACCCACGCCGCCTGCAGGGCGGCCCCGTCCGCGACGTACTCACCGGCGGCCGGCACCGACACGGGGCAGCCCAGCACCGCCGGTGCGATGTGGCAGAGCGCCGCAGATCGCGCCCCGCCGCCGACCAGCACCACCCGCTCGACCGACGCACCCTGTCCGCGTAGTGCGTCAAGCCCGTCGGCCAGGCCGCAGAGCAGCCCTTCGACGGCGGCGCGCGCCAGGTTCGCAGGCGTCGATGTCGCCAGGGTCAGACCGTGGATCGCGCCGGTCGCGTCCGGCCGGTTGGGGGTGCGTTCTCCTTCCAGGTAGGGCACCAGCACCAGACCGCCCGCACCGGAACGGGCTGACAGCGCAAGGCTGGACAGCTCGTCGTGGTCCACGCCGAGCAGCCGGGCCGCCGAATCGAGTACCCGGGCCGCATTCAGCGTGCACACCAGCGGCAGGAAGCGTCCGGTGGCGTCGGCGAAGCCGGCCACCATCCCACTCGGGTCGGCGGCTGGGACGTCGGCGACGGCCGAGACCACCCCGGAGGTGCCGATGGACACGACGACGTCGCCGCTGCGGGCGCCGATGCCGAGCGCGGCGGCCGCGTTGTCGCCGGTGCCCGGACCGAGCAGGCAACCGGCCGGTGTGCTGCCGGCCGCCTCGGCGGGACCGAGCACCCGGGGAACGGCCGCATCACGGCCGAGGGCTGCACGCAGCAGGTCGGGGCGGTACTGACCGGTGGCGGGCGACCAGTAGCCGGTGCCGCTGGCGTCACCGCGGTCGGTGACCAGAGCGCCCAGGTCCGCGCTGCCGGTGAGCTGCCAGGTCAGCCAGTCGTGCGGCAGGCACACCGCCTCGGTGCGGGCGGCGTTGTCCGGCTCGTGCTCGGCGAGCCAGCGCAGCTTGCTGACGGTGAAAGCAGCCAGTGGTACCGAGCCGACGGCCTGCGCCCACCGTGCCGGTCCCCCGAGTTCCTCGACGAGGTCGGCAGCGGCCTGCGCCGAGCGGGTGTCGTTCCACAGCAGCGCGGGGCGCACCACCTGCCCGGCCTCGTCCAGGCACACCATGCCGTGCTGCTGACCGCCTACCGAGACTGCGGCGACGTCGCCCAGCCCGCCGGCCTGCTGGGTCGCTTGGTGCAACGCGGTCACCCACGCGCGGGGGTCTACTTCCGTGCCGTCGGGATGGGCGGCGCGGCCATGGCGCACGAGTGCTCCCGTTGCCGCGTCGCGGACGACGACCTTGCACGACTGGGTCGAGGAGTCGATCCCGGCAACCAGCGCCACGTCACACCTCCAGCCCAATCGTGACCCGTGTCATGACCACACGATGCCCACTTTGCCGCCGGCACCGCGGTCGGCGACGGCGTATGCAGTGTGCGCGTCAGCAAGGACCAGCCGGTCGGTGACGACAGCTTCGGGGTGCAGGCCCCAACGGTCGAGGCGGTCCAGCAGCTCGGCCATCCGCCAGGTGGAGGACACCCAGGAACCGTGGACGGTGAGCTGACGGTGGATCAGCACCGTGCTGACGTCGATCACGAGCTGACCGCCCTCACCGACCAGCGCTACCCGGCCCCACCTGCGGGTGTGGCGTAGCGCGCTCAGTTGGGCGGTGGGGTTGCCGGAGCAGTCGACGGCCACCTCGGCGCCGTCGCCGAGGATCTCGTTGAGCTCGTCGTCGTGGTCGCCGGTCAGCGGCTCGTCGACGGCTCCGAGTTGCATCGCCAGGTTGCGCCGCGCCTGGTTGGGGTCGGTGCCGACGACGATCGATGCTCCCATTGCTCTAGCGAGCATGCCGGCGGCGAGCCCGACCGGGCCCAGCCCGGTGATCAGTACCTGGTCCCGACCGGAGACACCGGTCCGGCACAGCGCCTCGTACGCCGTTGCGAAGCCGCAGGCGACGCACGCTCCGTCGAGGAAGCTCAGCGAGTCCGGCAGCAGGAGCAGGTCACGTTCCTCGGCGAGCAGCAGGTCCGCGTGGCCGCCGTCGCGCTGCCAGCCGTAGGCCGCTCGGGCGGGTGACTGGCAGCTGATCTGGTAGCCGCGGCGGCACTGCTCGCACTGGCCGCAGCCGCTGATGTGGTAGACGACGACGCGGTCGCCTGTCCGCAGGCGGCCGACGTCCGGCCCCACCTCCACGACCTGCCCGCAGGGCTCGTGGCCGGCGATCACGCCCCGGTAGGCCTCGGGTCCTTCGCCCAGGTGCTCGCGGTAGATCGCCCGCAGGTCGCTGCCGCAGATCGTGGACGCCCGCATGGCGAGCACCACCTGCCCCCGGCCCGGGGTGGGGTCCGGGACGGTGCGAAGCTCGACCCGGCTACCGCCAGGCAGGTACGCGGCGCGCATCAGCTCTGCGGAGCCACGATCGCCTTGACCGCGGCTGGGTCCTGCCGGGAGGCGGTCAGTGCCTGCTCGACCTGCTCCAGCGGGTAGGTGCCGGTCACCAGGCGGTCGAGGTCGACGCGGCCGGCGGCGACGAGCGCGATCGCGGCCGGCCAGGTGTTGGCGTAGCGGAACGTGCCGGTCACCTCCAGCTCCCGTTCTTGTACTACTGCCAGCGGCAGCGCGATCTCGTCGCCGCCCATCCCGACCAGCACCGCCCGCCCGGCCCGGTCCAGGGCACGGATCGCCTCGCTGATGACCGGCGGGTACCCGGAGCACTCCAGCAGCACCTGCGGCGGGCGGTTCAGGTCGCCGAGCTGGGCGGTGCGGGCGTCAAGGACTGTGCTGGCGCCCAGCTGTTGGGCGAGGGCGAGCCGGGCGGGGTTGACGTCGGACACGACAACCTCGGTGGCGCCCGCGGCCAGCGCGACCTGCAGGCAGACCAACCCGATCGGTCCGGCGCCGGTGATCAGCACCCGTGAGCCGGCGGTGACCCTGCCCTTGCGGCACGCCCAGATCCCGACCGAGAGCGGCTCGAGCAAGGCCGCGGCGTTCTCGCTGACGCCATCGGGTACGGGGTGGGCGAACGCGGCGTGCACCGCAACGAGCTCGGCGAACGCACCGTCGACCGGTGGCGTCGCGAAAAAACGCATCGCGGGGCACAGGTTGTACCGCCCGGCCAGGCACTGGGGGCAGCTCAGGTCCGGTACGCCCGGTTCGATCGACACCCGCTGACCGACCGGCGGCCCCAGCGTTCCCGCGCCGGTTTGCACGACGACACCGGACGCTTCGTGCCCGAGCACCAGCGGGGCGTCGAGAACGAACCGGCCGATCCGCCCGTGCTCGTAGTAGTGGGTGTCCGAGCCGCAGACTCCCACCGCCTGCACCCGGACCAGGACCTCACCCGGCCCGGGCTGGGGGGCCGGGCGGTCCTCGATCCGCAGGTCTCCTGCACCCACCAGCACCGCAGCCCGCATCAGAGCACCGCCGGGGGGTCGCTCACTTCACGGCGCCAAGGGACAGGCCTTGCACCAGCTTGTCCTGGGCCGCGAACCCGGCGATGATCACCGGCAGGGACACCACGACGGCTGCTGCGCACACCTTGGCCAGGAACAGCCCCTGGCTGGTGACGAAGCTGGTCAAAAACACCGGGGCGGTCGTCGCGACGGTGCCGGTGAGCACCCGGGCGAACAGCAGCTCGTTCCAGCTGAAGATGAAGCAGATCAGCGAGGTGGCGGCGATCCCGGGCAGTACGACGGGGGCGATGACCTGCCGCAGGGTGCGAGTCAGGCCGGCGCCGTCGAGAGCCGCGGCCTCCAGCATCTCGACGGGAACTTCGGCGAGGAACGAGCGCATCATCCACACCGCGATCGGCAGGTTCATCGACGTGTACAGCACGATGAGCAGCCAGATGTTGTCCAGCAGCTTGGTGTTCTGGGCGAACAGGTAGATCGGCAGCAGGCCCGCGACCACGGGCAGCATCTTCGTGGACAGGAAGAAGAACATCACGTCCGTCCACTTGCGCACGCGCCGGATCGACAGGGCGTAGGCCGCCGGGATCGCTAGCAGCAGGACCAGCAGGGTGGACACGATGCTGGCGGTCGCCGAGTTCAGCAGCGGCGGCCACGGGCTGGTCCCGCCGCTGAAGAACTCCCGGTACCCGCTCAGGGTCAGCGGCGCGGCCAGGGAAGGCGGGTTGGTCGCGGCCGCCGTCTCGCTGTGCAGCGAGGTCAGCACCATCCACAGCACCGGGAGCACGAACAGGATGCCGATGACCCAGGCCAGCACACCGAGCAGCGTGCCGCTGCGCTGCGGCTTCTTGCGCCGGGGGGTCCCGGCGGTCGTCCGAGTGGCCGGGATGGGCGCAACGTCGGTGAGCGAGCTCATCAGGCGTTCTCCTCCTCGAACAGGCTGGACACGGTGCGCAGCGCCAGAGTGGCGATGACGATCGTGCCGATCACGACGATCACACCGGCTGCCGACGCCCGGCCGTAGTCATGGGCCTGGTAGAAGGTCTGATAGGTCGTGTACGGCAGGTTGGCGGTGCCCAGCCCGCCGGAGGTGATGGTGAACACCGCGTCGAAGTTCTGCACCACATAGATCGAACCGAGCAGGCCGCCGAGCTCGAGGTACTGGCGCAGGTGCGGGAAGGTCATGTACCGGAAAATCTGCCACGGGCTGGCGCCGTCCATCCGGGCCGCCTCGATGACATCCAGCGGCCGACTCTGCAGCCCCGCCAGCAGGATCAGCATCATGAACGGTGTCCACTGCCAGATCAGCGCCGTCTCCACCGCGACCAGCGGGTTGTTGCTGATCCAGTCCGGCTGCGGGGGGCTGTTCGAGCCGAACAGGTGCCACAGCGAGGTCAGCGCCCCGTTCAGCAGGCCGTATTCGGGGTTGAACAGGGCGTGCTTCCACAGCAGCGCCGCAGCGACGGGCACCACCAAAAACGGTGTGATCATCATGGTCCGTACCGCGCTTCGCCCGAGGAACGCCCGGTCGAGCAGCAGCGCAATGATCATCCCGAGGAGCAGGCTGATCAGGACCACGGTGACGGTGAGCAGGATCGTGGTGACGACAGCGTCGCGCATCGCGATATCGGTGAACACCCGCCGGAAGTTGGCCAGACCGGCGAACCCCCGCTGGCGGGGATAGTAGGCGTTCCAGTTCATGAACGAGATGACCAAGGTGACCACGAACGGCAGCTGCGTCACGACGATCAGGAAGATCAGCGCGGGCAGCAGCGGGGCTCGCCGGGCCCAGTCCGACGAGCGCCGCAGGGTGCGGACTCCCGGTTGCGCCGGCGCCGACCGCCGGCGAGCGGCCGGCCGTTCCACGACGGCGCTCATAGCGCCACCTCCTGTCCTGATTGCAAGCGGGCGGCCCAGAACGGGGCGGAAGGCGCAGCAACGCGGGCGGCCTGCGTGAGTAGGCGGCAGCCGGTCATCGGGCCTGCCGGGAGCGGTAGCGCTCGGCCACGCCGTCGGCGAGCTGCTGGCCGCGGTTCAGCGCGCTGCTCACGCTCTTCTTGCCGCTGATCGCCGAGCTGATGTCCTGGGAGACTGCGGTGCCAAGGTCGGGGAACTCGGGGATGTCGACGAACTGGATTCCGAGCGCCGGGCGGGGCTGCACCCCGGGGTTGCGCGGGTCGGCTGCTTCGATCGCCTTGCGGGTGGGCTCGGCGAACGCCGACGCCGCCTGCACGTAGTTCGGGTTCTGGTAGGTGGACTCCCGCTTGCCAGAGGGCACTTTGGACCAGCCGAGCTGGGAGCCGACGAGCTGCTCGTACTGCTTGCTCGACGCCCAGGAGATGAACTTCCACGCGTTGTCCTTGTGGCTGCTGGCCTGCTCGATGCTCCAGGACCAGGCGTAGAGCCAGCCGGAGCTGGCGGTTTTCACCACCGGCGCCGCGGCGTAACCGATCTTGCCTTTCACCGGTGAGCTGGCACCTTCCAGCGACCCGGCGGCGGAGGTGGCGTCATACCACATCGCGGCCTTGCCCTGCTCGAGGTTGTTCAGGCACTCGGTGAACCCGGCCTGGGAGGCCCCGATCTCACCGTGATGGCGCACCAGGTCGACGTAGAACTGGGCAGCAGACTTAAAGCCCGGGGCGTTGACCTGCGCCTTCCAGTCGGCGGTGAACCAGGTGCCGCCGAACGTGTTCACCACGGTGGTCAGCGGCGCGAAGATCTGCCCCCAGCCGGGCTCGCCGCGAAGGCAGATCCCCGCCATCCCAGGCTGGGCCTTGTCGACCTTGGCGGCGATGTCGGCGACCTGCTGCCAGGTCGGCTTTGCCGGCATCTGGATTCCCTTGGCGGCCAGCACGTCCTTTCGGTACATCAGGAAGGAGGACTCGCCGTAGAACGGCTCACCGTAGATCTTGCCGTCCTGCCCGCTCAGGGACTGGGTGAGGGGCTTGAGGACGTCCGCCTGGTTGAAGGCGGTGTCGCTGGCCAGGTAGCCGCTGAGCGGTGCGATCCACTTGCTCCGGGCGTAGATCGGGATCTCGAAATTGCTCAGTGACGCGACGTCGTACTGCCCGGCCTGGCTGGAGAACTCCTGGCTGATCTTGTCGCGGACGTCGTTCTCCGGCAGCACCGTGTAGTTGACGCGGATGCCGGTCTGGGCCGTGAAGTTCTTGGCGGTCAGCTGCTGCAGGTCGACCATCTGCGGGTTGTTGACCATCAGGACGTTGATGCTGTTGCCGCCACCTCCGCCACCTCCGCCACCGCCCCAGCCAGCGGCGCAGCCACTGGTCAACGCGACCCCGGCGAGGGCGATCGCGATGCGTCGAACGGGTGGCACAGCGCGCACTGTCGCCTCCTGGCACCCGGATGCAACCGCGTCGTTGCGGTCGCATCCCTCGGGTATTCGGACCGCAGTCTGGCGTTGCCGGTCTCGCGTGGTCAATACTCAACGCGACAATGGGCCGCCGGGTGCTCATATGAGCAGGAAGCGGTGAACCTGTGAACGATGCCGCCGCACCGGCTCATCTCGTGCTGACCGCTACGGTGGCACGCCGCTACTACCTCGACGACCGTTCCAAGGTCGAGATCGCCGAGGAGTTCGGGCTGAGCCGCTTCAAGGTCGCCCGGCTCCTCGACAGCGCCAGAGCAAGCGGACTGGTGCAGATCGAGATCGGATACCCGGGCGGGATCGACGTGCAGCGCTCAAGCCGGCTGCAGGAGGCCTACGGACTGCGACATGCGATCGTCATCGACTCGCACGACGACCACGCCGCCGCCCTGCGCCAGCACCTGGGCGAAGCGTCGGCGCAGCTGCTGAGCGAGATCATTACCCCGGCCGACGTGCTCGGTCTCGCCTGGGCTCGTTCGGTGAGCGCGATGGCCGGTGCCCTGAGCCGGTTGCCGGCGATTCCGGTTGTGCAGCTGACGGGCGCACTGTCCCGCCCCGACGCCGACGACAGCTCGATCGAGGTGGTGCGCAAGGTGGCTCGGGTCTCGGGTGGACCGGCGTACTTCTTCTACGCCCCGCTCATCGTGGGCGATGCCGTCACCGCACGGGCCCTGCGGCGTCAGCCCGAGGTCGCCCGTGCCTTCGACCAGCTGCCATCAGTGACCAAGGCCGTTGTCGGCATCGGACTCTGCGAGCCTGGGCAGTCAACCGTCTACGACGCCCTCGACGAGCGCGAGCAACAGGGGCTGCGCCGCCTCGAGGTCTGCGCCGATATCTCCGGAATCCTGCTGGATGCGGACGGCGGCCCCGTGCACGCCGAGCTCAGCGACCGGATCATCGGTGTTGACGCAGCCCAGCTGCGTTCCGTACCCGAAGTCCTCGCCATCGCCTACGGGCAAGCCAAGGCTCCCGCCGTACGCGCGGCGCTCACCAGCGGGCTCGTCAATACCCTGGTGACTGACGCAGCCTTGGCTGACATCCTCCTCACCAGCCCTGACCCTGTTCCGTGAGAGCCAGCCCGAACGGAACCGACCCAGAGGTCCCGCTGGCCGGTGGCACAACGAACCGTGGACTGGTCGTCCGGCTGGGTGCGACGGTCCGCCGCCCGGCGCGGCCGACCTCCTCGGCCACCGCAGCCCTGCTCCAGCACCTGGCCGACGTGGGGTTCACGGGAGCCCCGCGCCCGCTGGGCATCGACGCCGAGGGGCGCGAGATGCTCTCCTACATCCCTGGGATCGCGGTGACGCCGCCCTACCCCAGCTGGGCACTGACCGATGAGGCGCTAACCAGCGTCGCGCAGCTGCTCCACCGCTACCACGAAGCGGCAGCCACGTTCGACCCCGCCCCGCACAGCTGGCCGCCATCACCCCCGGCGCCGTTCGGCACCGGACCCGTCGCCCACAACGACCCGAACTTGGACAACGTCGTGTTCCGCGGCGGACAAGCTGTCGCCCTGATCGACTTCGACCTCGCCAGCCCCGCCGCCCCGGTATGGGACGTCGCCGCCGCCGCCCGACTCTGGGTGCCATTGCGCCCGGACAACGCCATCGGCGACTCCCGGGCCGGCCGAACGCTGGTCCGGCTGCGCCGCTTCGTCGACGCCTACGGCCTCGTCGGAGCCGATCGTGACCTGGTCGTCGACGCCGTGACGTCCAACCACGACTGGAGCTACGACATCGTCGGGCAGGGAGCGGCGGCCGGCCGGCCCGGCTTCGCCGAGTACTGGACGCAGCAGACCGCAGCCCGAGCCCAGCTGACGCGGCAGTGGTATTCGCAAAACGACCAGCGCCTGCGAGCGGCCCTCGCCTGACGGCCTTCACGCAGCTGGGGGCGAGGGGTCAGCTCCCCGCCCGGGCCGGCCGGCTAGTCGCCGAGGCGCTGCCCCGTCTCGATGGAGAACATGTGCAGATGGCCCTGGTTAGGCGCCAGGTGGACCACCTGCGCCGCCGCGGGCGGGTGCCGGCCGTCGACCCGGGCCATGACCTCGTGCCGGTCGCCGTTGACGTCGGCCGACCCGTAGATGTACGCGTCGGCGCCCAGCTCCTCCACCAGGTTCACCGTTGTCGGGATGCCCTGGCCGGCCCCTACAAGGTCCATGTCCTCGGGCCGGATCCCGACGGTGATCCGCCGGGCGCCGGCACCGGCCTTGGCGGCGACGTCGCGCGGGACGGGCACGCTGAGCTGCCCGAAGCTCAGCGCGTCGTTGACGACCGGCACCTCCAGCAGGTTCATCGCCGGAGAGCCGATGAAACCGGCTACGAACACGTTGTTGGGGTGGTCGTACATCCGCCGGGGGGTGTCGACCTGCATCAAGATGCCGTCCTTCAGCACGGCCACCCGGTCGCCCATCGTCATGGCCTCGACCTGGTCGTGGGTCACGTAGACCGTGGTAACCCCCAGCCTGCGCTGCAGCGCGGCGATCTGAGCCCGGGTCTGGACCCTTAGCTTGGCGTCAAGATTGGACAGCGGCTCGTCCATGAGGAACACCTGCGGACTGCGGACGATGGCGCGGCCCATCGCCACCCGCTGGCGTTGCCCACCGGACAGCGCCTTGGGCTTGCGCTCGAGGTACGGCTCGAGGTCGAGGATCTTGGCTGCTTCCACGATCCGCTCGCGGATCTTTGTCTTGTCCTCGCCGGCGATCTTCAACGCGAAGCCCATGTTCTGCGCGACTGTCATGTGCGGATACAGCGCGTAGTTCTGAAACACCATGGCGATGTCGCGGTCCTTGGGCGAAACGTTGGTGACATCGCGGTCCCCAATCCGGATCGCCCCTTCGTCGACGTCCTCCAAACCGGCAAGCATCCGCAACGACGTCGACTTCCCACACCCAGAAGGCCCGACCAGGACGAGGAACTCACCGTCCCCGACGTCGATGTTCAACTTGTTCACCGAGGGCTTGTCCGCCCCCGGATACACGCGCGTGGCCTCGTCGAACGTGACAGTTGCCATGACCGATCCCCTCACCGGCAGGAACGTGCCGGACGATCCGAGTTGCGGGTTCCTGGCACCCCCGCGGGCGCCAAGCTGGTGGGCGTCACCCAATCACCACACGACCACCGTGGCAACGGTGCCGTTTCTCGAAGCGCCGGTGGTAGGTCACGCAGCAGCGCAGCGAAACGCTAAGCTACGGCTGGCTCCGCTGGAAGTGCTCGGTTGGGACCAACCCGACCCGCCAACCCGGAGATCACACCCATGTCTCCGCAGGCGGTCCACCAGCACGACGTGACCTGCCCGCACCATGGAGCACCTGGACGGCTAGGCGAGGTGTGGAGCGACCAGGGGTTACGACCACAGCCGCCACAACCTCGACCGGCACCCGACCTACCTGCTGGCCGCCACCTCCGGCGAGCGGACCCCTCGTCAACGCCCTGAGCAGCACGGTCAACAAGTCGGGGTATGAGTAGTAACCGAGCAGGATCGTCCGCTAAGCATCTGGCGAGGTCGT